>Ga0181519_10002941_pt1 | contig 14189 bp, 11 predicted proteins | sample PEATcosm2014_Bin_26_FD_121102 | JGI IMG/M metagenome (GOLD analysis project Ga0181519, IMG submission 121102) | Peatland microbial communities from MTU Mesocosm Facility, Houghton, MI, USA - PEATcosm2014_Bin02_10_metaG | ecosystem: Environmental > Terrestrial > Soil > Wetlands > Peat | place...
GTGGTTGCGCCCGGCGCTGGCGCAGACCGCCATGCATTGCGCCGTCACGCCACAGAAGGCGACGAACCCGGCCAGCCTCGACGCCCATTTGATCGGCACCTGGCAGTTGCCGGTCAAGGGCGGAAATTGGGTGTGGGAGATTGCGGGCGACGGCAGCTACAAGTTCCACAGCGAAGCGATGGATGGCGCGCCGTCCCATGCAGGCACATTCACCGCGTCGGCCAATCAATGGAGGCTCACGGCGACCTCGGGAATTCCCTCTTACACTGACAGCGGCCAATATCTGTATCAGGGGCCCAATATCTGGATGGCCAAAGGCAAACTTGGCGGTGCGGCCTGGATCCGGAGTTGTAAATCCAACTCCTGAGCGGCGCGAATGGCTCGAGCGCCGCGTCTCCAACGTGACATTGCGCAAGGGTCGATTTTTCCATTACTTGCGCGTGCAGGCGATCGCTACCGATGGGCGACCAGAGGCCTGCTCACTCCCACTCGATCGTCGCCGGCGGCTTGCCCGAGATGTCGTAGACCACCCGGTTGATGCCCCGTACCTCGTTGATGATGCGGTTGGACACCGTGGCCAGCAGGTCGTGGGGCAGCGGCGCCCAGTGCGCGGTCATGAAGTCCTGGGTCTGCACGGCGCGCAAGGCCACGACCCACTCGTAGGTGCGGCCATCGCCCATCACGCCTACGCTGCGCACCGGCAGGAAGACGGCAAAGGCCTGGCTGGTGCGCTCGTACCAGCCGCTCCTGCGCAGTTCCTCGATGAAGATCGCGTCGGCCCGGCGCAGCAGGTCGGCGTATTCGCGCTTGACCTCGCCCAGTATGCGCACGCCCAGGCCGGGCCCCGGGAAGGGGTGGCGGTGCACCATCTCGGCCGGCAGGCCCAGCGCGATGCCCAGTTCGCGCACCTCGTCCTTGAAGAGCTCGCGCAGGGGCTCGAGCAATTTCAGGTGCAGGGTGTCGGGCAGGCCGCCCACATTGTGATGCGATTTGATGGTCACGGCCTTCTTGGACGAGGCGCCGGCCGATTCGATGACATCGGGATAGATCGTGCCCTGGGCCAGCCAGCGCGCGTTGCGCAGCTTGGCCGATTCCTCCTGGAAGACCTCGACGAATTCCCGGCCGATGATCTTGCGCTTGGCCTCCGGATCGCTCACGCCGGCGAGCTTGCCCAGGAAGCGCGCGGAGGCGTCGACATGCACGAGGCGCAGCCCCAGGTTGCGCTCGAAGGTGTCGACGACCTGGCGGGCCTCGTCCTGGCGCAGCAGGCCGTTGTCGACGAACACGCAGGTGAGTTGGGCGCCGATGGCGCGGTGGATGAGCACGGCCGCCACCGAGGAATCGACACCGCCCGAGAGCCCCAGGATGACCTCATCCGAGCCGACCTGGGCGCGGATGCGCGCCACGGCCTCGTCGACATACCCGGGCATCTGCCAGTCGCCGCTGCAGCCGCAGATATCGCGCACGAAGCGCGTCAGGATGGCCTGGCCCTGGGGCGTATGCGTGACCTCCACATGGAACTGCACGGCGTAGAGACGGCGCGCTTCGTCGGCCATGGCCGCCACCGGGCAGCTTTCCGTGGACGCCATCAGGGTGAATCCGGGCGGCAGCTGCTCCACCTTGTCGCCGTGACTCATCCAGACGTCGAGCAGGCCCTCGCCATGGGGCCCGGCGGCATCCTGCAGGCCTTCGAGGAGGCGCGTGTGCCCGCGGGCGCGCACGCGGGCAAAGCCGAACTCGCGCTTGAGCCCCAGTGCGACGCGGCCGCCCAGCTGCTGGGCCATGGTCTGCATCCCGTAGCAGATGCCCAGCACCGGCACGCCCAGGTCAAAGACGATGTCGGGGGCGCGGTCCGTGGTCTCCTCGTAGGCCGACTGGTGGCTGCCCGAGAGGATGATGCCCTTGGGCGCGAACGCCCGGATGGCGTCGGCCGGCATGTCGCACGGGTGGATCTCGCAGTAGACGGCGGCCGCGCGGACGCGGCGGGCGATGAGCTGGGTGAGCTGGGAGCCGAAGTCGAGGATGAGGATGCGGTCGTGGGTCATTTGAGGGACCTACTCGACCCGATAATTGGGCGCCTCTTTGGTTATCCGCACGTCGTGCACATGCGATTCGCGCATGCCGGCATTGGTGATCTCGACGAACTCGGCGCGGGCGCGCATCTCGTCGATCGTGCGGCAGCCGCAATAGCCCATGCTCGAGCGCACGCCGCCGGCCAGCTGGAAGACGATCTGGACGATGCTGCCCTTGAAGGGCACCATGCCCTCGATGCCTTCGGGCACGAGCTTGTCGACATTGGCCTCGTTGTCCTGGAAATACCGGTCGGCCGCGCCGCGTTTCATGGCGCCCAGGCTGCCCATGCCGCGGTAGGTCTTGTAGGAACGGCCTTCATAGAGCACGAGCTCGCCGGGAGCCTCTTCGGTGCCGGCAAAGATGCTGCCCATCATCACGGTGGAGGCGCCGGCCGCCAGGGCCTTGGCCACGTCGCCCGAATAGCGCACCCCGCCGTCGGCCACGATCGGCACGCCGCTGCCCTCCAGGGCCCGCGCCACGCTGTCGATCGCGCTGATCTGGGGCACGCCCACGCCGGCAACGATGCGCGTCGTGCAGATGGATCCCGGTCCGATGCCCACCTTGACGCCATCGGCGCCGTGCTCCACCAGGGCCAGCGCGGCCTCGCCGGTGGCGATATTGCCGCCGATGACGTCCACGCTGGGGAAATTGCGCTTGATCCAGCGCACCCGGTCCAGGACGCCGCGCGTATGGCCGTGCGCCGTATCGACGACGACCACGTCGACGCCGGCCTGCACCAGGGCCGAGACGCGCTCTTCGTCGCCCTCCCCCGTGCCCACGGCGGCGCCCACGCGCAACTTGCCCAGTTCGTCCTTGGCGGCCAGCGGATGCTCGGTCGTCCGGGTGATGTCCTTGACCGTGACCAGGCCGCGCAGGAAAAAATCCTCGTCGATGACAACGACGCGCTCGAGGCGGTGCCGGTGCATCAGGCCCTTGGCCTCATCGAGTGTCGCCCCGTCCGGCACAGTTATCAGGCGCTCGCGCGGCGTCATGATTTCCTTGACGGGGATGTCCAGGCGCGTCTCGAAGCGCAGGTCGCGGTTGGTGACGATTCCCACCACCCGGCCGTTGGCGTCGATGACCGGCAGGCCCGAGATCTTGTGGGCACGGGTGAGCTCGATGACCGCGCCGACCCGCATGTCGGGCCCGATGGTGATCGGATCGCGCAGGACCCCGGCCTCGTGGCGCTTGACCTTCAGGACCTCGGCGGCCTGCTGGCTGGGCGACAGGTTCTTGTGGATGATGCCGATGCCCCCCTCCTGGGCCAGCGCGATCGCCAGCCGCGCGTCGGTAACGGTATCCATCGCAGCAGATACCAGGGGAAGCTTCAGCGGAATGCGGCGAGTCAGCCGCGTGGAGAGATCCGTCTCCCGGGGGAGCACCGCCGAATAGGCCGGTACCAGGAGCACGTCATCGAAAGTCAGCGCCTTTTCTCGGAAACGCATGCCCATCCTCTTGACGCAAAAGCGGATTATAGACAGTTCCTCCGGGCACCCCGGATGGCGGCTTTCTCGTCCATTTTCCGGGTTTCACGGCGGGGTTTTGGACCCTACAATGAGCCGCCATGCATGCCCTGCCTCGATTCCCGCGGGCCTTGTCCCGCCGCCTGCCGCAATTTTCGCGCGGAGCCCCCATGAATATCGCCCCCCCGCGGCCCGCGAGCGGCGCCGCCTGCCTTGCCCTGTTCCTCTGCCTGGCGGCACTGGCCGGCAGTGCCCAGGCCCAATGGGCCTGGCGCGACGCCCAGGGCAAGATCACCTATTCCGACGCGCCGCCACCCGCGGATGTCCAGCCGGCCAGTATCCTGCGCCAGCCCGACATGGCCCCACCGGCCGAAGCGGGCAAGGGCGACAAATCGGCGCCTTCGGGAACCTACTCCACCCCGGACACCATGGTGCGCGGCGCGGATCCGGCGCCGGCGCCCGCGCCGGCCGAAGCGCCCCGCCCAGCGGCCGGAAACCCGAAGAGCCTCGCCGAGCAGGAGGCCGATTTCCGCAAACGCGCGGCCGAGCGGGAGAGAGCCGCCCAGAAGGCCGAGGCGGACGAAGCCAAGGCCGCTGAGCGGGCCGCCGCGTGCAGCCAGGCGCAGGGCTACCTGCAGATGATTGAGGCCGGCACGCGCCTCATGCGCCCGGACGCCGAAGGCAACCGCAATTTCCTCGACGACGACCAGCGCGCCGCCGAGGTCCAGAAAGCGCAGGAAACCATCTCCAAGAATTGCGGTTGATGCCGCGCGGCGGCCAACGATCGGGCCGCGTCTATGCGGGAACCGAACCCTCTTCCTCGCCGCGCACGTAGGTGACCTCGGGCACGAAGGCGGCCACGAAGACAAAGAGGATCGCCACTGCCCCCATGATGCCGGCAAAGAAGGTGAAATACGCCGGGCCCACGAGCGCATAGGTCGACACCCGCGCCTTGGCCGCATCGAAGCTGCCACGGCTGGCGATGGGCTTGCGGGTGACCGAATCCATTAGTTGCAGGCGGCCGGTGCCCGCCTCCACCGCGCTCACGAGATAGGTTCCACCCAAGGCTTCGACCGCCCCATTGGCGCCGACAACTTCCACCCCGGTGGCGCCGCCGAAATCGATCTTCTGTCCGGTGACGATCGGCGCCGGTGCGCCGCTGACGCTCACCCAGGTCCGCTCGCCCACCTCCACGGCGCTCGCCTGCAGGGGGCGGACCATGTAATGGTTCACGCCCGCCGTGAAGAGATTGCCGGCGCTGATCGAAAGCAGGAAAAGCGCCATGATGAAGCTCTTCATCGACAGCGGGGCCTGCTTGTAGGAGTACTCCAGCCCGGTGATGGAGACCAGCACCTCGCCGGCCGTGAGCACGACATAGGCGAGGATCTGCCACCAGACGCTCACGACGATTCCGGCCTGGATCCGCGATTCGATGCCGGCGATGATGAGAAAGGACGTGGCCGTGATGAACAGTCCGGCGCCGATCTTTCGCAGCGGCGTTACCGTGCAGAACCGCCCGACGAAGGGATAGACGAAATAGCTGAACACCGGGGCGAGCACGAGGATGAACAGGCCATTGACCGCCTGGACCTGGGCCGGAAGCAGCGTGAAGCCGAATCCGAGGTTCTTGTCCATGAGGTCCGAGCGCGCCTGCAGCGACCACGTCGTGCCATTGCTCTGGTCCCACAGCGCCCAGAAGAAGGCGATGAACAGGTAGACCGCGAGCAGCCGCCCGATGGTGGCCAGGCCGCGCGGCGAAAAAATGTCGCGCAACCAGACCATGCCGGCCGGCGGCACCACGGCAAAGCGCTTGCGCCCGGCCCAGAACACGGCGGTTGCCACGATCATCATGGCGGCCGGCATGCCGAAGGCCAGGGTCGGCCCGTAGGCGGGCAGCAGCCAGGGGCACAGCATGATGGAGACGAGCGAGCCCGAGTTGATCGCCAGGTAGAACAGGCTGAACGCGCGTTCGATCAGGTGCTGGTTGGCGCTCGTGAACTGGTCGCCGACATTGGTCGAGACGCAGGGCTTGATGCCGCCGGTGCCGAACGCGACCAGGAAGAGGCCCGCGGCGATCAATTGCGGTTCGCGGGCCAGCGCGAGCACGATGCAGCCGGCCGAATAGGCCAGCGAAAAGGTGATGACCGTGCGGTATTTGCCCCAGAACACATCGGAAATGATGGCGCCCAGCAGCGGGAAGAAATACGCGCCGGACTTGAACAGCGAACCCCAGGTCGTGGCCTGCGCTTCGCCAAAATGCAACGACTGCACGAGGTAAACGGCCAGGATCGCGTTGATGCCGTAGAAGCAGAAGCGCTCGGCGAATTCGTTGGCGATGATGTAGGGGATGCCGCGCGGCATGCGGTCTTGGGCCGTATGGTTCATGGTTTTCCTGAGGAGTGGGTGGGATCCGTTGCGCCGGGCTGCGAAGGGGTGGCGGAGCGGGCTTGTGCATCGGCCTTGCGGCGCGCGGCTACGCGCAGGTGGCGGGCTTGCTTGGGGTCGATGCGCAGGGGGAGGTAGACCTCGACGCGGTCGCCGGCGTGCAGGGGGCGGTCCGGCGTGCAGGGGCGATTGAAGACACCCAGGTCGAGCGTGTCGAGCGACAGGTCCGGGAATTCCTGGAGCAGACCCGAGGCGGCCACGGCGTCGCGCACGCAGGCGCCGGCGGGCAGCTCGACGGCGAACACGCGCACGACGCCCGCCGGTGCGTACACGACGCTTGCCGCCAGGCGATCAGGCTGTGCGGACGCCATAGAGCTCTTCGGCCCGGGCCGCGAAAGCGTCCACCAGGGAATTGGCAACGCGTTCGAATACCGGCGCGATGGCGCGCCCGAGCAGCCCCGCGGCAAAGCCGTATTCGAGCTCCAGGGTGACCTTGCAGGCCGATGCGCCCAAGGCGAGGAAGGTCCAGCGGCCGCTCAGGCTGCGGAACGGCCCGTCGACCAGGGCCAGTTCGATGGAACCCGGCAGGTGGTGGGTGTTTCGGGTCGTGAAATGGCTGCGCACGCCCAGGTAGGCGATGTCGACGCGCGCCTCCACCTGGTCGGCGGCATCGGCGGCGGCCCCTGCGGCCAGCGGCCGCACCTGCGTGGACGGACACCAGGGCAGGAACTGCGGATAACGATCTACGTCGCGCACCAGGGCGAACATCTGGGCATCGCTGTAGGGAACCAGGACGGAGCGTTGCACGCGGTGCATGTTTCGGGGCCAGTCGTTGTGCCGGGCCGCGTCCGGCGCCGGCGCCCGACACGCGCGCGCCGGACCGCGCGGGCCTGGGTGCAAGATTGTTACACTCGAATTCTATCGTCCGGCGTCGCCGGCCGAATCCACGGCCGTATCTGCGGCCGTTTTTGCGCCCCAGCCGCCCCCCCAATGTCCATCACACAGAACCGCAAGGCCCGCTACGACTACGAGGTGGAGGAACGCTTCGAGGCGGGGCTCGTGCTCGAAGGATGGGAGGTCAAGAGCATCCGCGCCGGCCGCGTGCAGATGAACGAGGCCTACGTCATCGTGCGCGGCGCCGAGCTGTTCCTGCTCAACGCGCACATCAATACCCTGCCCACGACCTCCACCCACGTCCTTGCCGACCCCACGCGCACGCGCAAGCTGCTGCTCAAGGCCGACGAGATCCGCAAGCTGATCGGCAAGGTGGAACGGGCCGGTTACACCCTGGTTCCGCTCGACCTGCATTTCACGCGCGGCCGGGTCAAGCTCAATGTGGGGCTGGCCAAGGGCAAGCGGGAGTTTGAAAAGCGCGCGGCGGAGCAGGATCGCGACTGGAAGCGCCAGCAGAACCGCTTGCTCAAGCAGCGCTCGAAGTAAGGCTCTTCTCCCTCTCCCGCGCTGCGGGAGAGGGCCGGGGTGAGGGTCAGCGCCCAGGCAACCACCGCGCCATTGCGGTCGCCCTCACCCCCGGCCCCTCTCCCGCGCCGCGGGAGAGGGGAGGTAATTACCGCGCGGCGGCGATCCGCCGCCAGGTATCGACCACCGAATCGGGGTTCAGCGATATGGAACCGATGCCCTGGTCGACCAGCCACATCGCGAAATCGATGTGGTCCGAAGGGCCCTGCCCGCATATCCCCACGTATTTGCCCTGTTTGCGGCAGGCCTCGATCGCCCGGCTGATCAGTTGCTTCACCGAGGGATCGCGCTCGTCGAAAGCGTCGGCCACCAGGCCCGAATCGCGGTCCAGGCCCAGGGTGAGTTGGGTCAGGTCGTTGGAACCGATCGAAAAACCGTCGAAAAACTCCAGGAACTCCTCGGCCAGCAGGGCATTGGAGGGCAGCTCGCACATCATGATCACGCGCAGGCCGTTCTCGCCGCGCTTGAGGCCGTGCTGGCCCAGCAGTTCGGTGACCTGGCGCGCCTCCTTGAGCGTGCGCACGAAGGGCACCATGAGTTCCACATTGGTGTAGCCCATGGTGTCGCGCACGCGGCGGAAGGCCGCGCATTCGAGCGCGAAGCAGCCGGCGAAGCTGGGCGCGATGAAGCGCGAGGCCCCGCGGAAGCCAAGCATGGGATTTTCCTCGTCGGGCTCGTAGCGCGATCCGCCGATGAGTTTCTTGTACTCGTTGCTCTTGAAGTCGGACAGGCGCACGATCACCGGCTTGGGCCAGAACGCCGCCGCGATGGTGGCCACGCCCTCGGTGAGGCGGCTGGCGAAGAACTCGCGCGGGTTGGCATAACCGTAGGAGAGCCGCTCGACCGCGCCCTTGAGCTGGTCGTCCAGCGCCGGATAATCGAGGACGGCCTTGGGGTGGACGCCGATGTGGTTGTTGATGATGAATTCGAGGCGGGCCAGGCCCACGCCCGCATTGGGCAGGGACTGGAAATCGAAGGCGAGCTGCGGATTGCCCACGTTGAGCGTGATCTTCACGGGAATTTCCGGCAGGGTGCCGCGCTGCACCGTCTCGACGTCCATTTCGAGCCGGCCCGCGTAGATCATCCCGGTATCGCCCTCGGCGCAGCTCACGGTGACGGTCTGTCCCTCGGTCAGGCGGGCGGTGGCGTCGCCGCAGCCCACCACGGCCGGGATGCCCAGTTCCCGCGCGATGATCGCGGCATGGCAGGTGCGGCCGCCCCGGTCCGTCACGATGGCCGCGGCGCGCTTCATCACCGGCTCCCAGTTGGGATCGGTCATCTCGGTGACAAGAATGTCGCCGGCCTGGACCTGGTCCATGTGGGCCGCGCCCGAGACGATGCGCACCTGGCCGATGCCGATCTTCTGGCCGATGGCGCGGCCGCTGGCCAGCACCTCGGCCGTGCCCTTGAGCCGGTAGCGCAACTGCGTTTCCTGCTGCGGGCGCGACTGCACGGTCTCGGGCCGCGCCTGCAGGATGTAGAGGCGGCCGTCGATGCCGTCCTTGCCCCATTCGATGTCCATGGGACGGCCATAGTGCTGCTCGATGGTCACCGCGAATCGGGCCAGTTCGAGGACTTCGTCGTCGCTGAGCGAAAACCGGTGGCGCTGCGCGTCTTCTACCGGCTCGGTGGTGACCGCCCGCCCGCCGGCCGTGCCGTCGTAGACCATCTTGACCAGCTTGGAGCCCAGGCCCCGGCGCACGATCGCGAACTTGCCGGCGGCGAGCATGGGTTTGTGGACGTAGAACTCGTCCGGATTGACCGAACCCTGGACGACGGTTTCGCCCAGGCCGTAGTTCGAAGTGATGAAGACGACGTCGCGAAAGCCCGATTCCGTGTCCAGGGTGAACATGACGCCGGCCGATCCCTTGTCGCTGCGCACCATGCGCTGCACGCCCGCCGACAAGGCGACCTCGTCGTGGGCGAAGCCGTGGTGCACGCGGTAGGAAATGGCGCGGTCGTTGTACAGGGAGGCGAACACCTCGCGCATGCGCTCGAGCACGGCGTCCACGCCCACGACGTTGAGGAAGGTCTCCTGCTGGCCGGCAAAAGAGGCCTCGGGAAGATCCTCGGCCGTGGCGCTGGAGCGCACCGCCACGGAGATCTGGGCATCGGAGCCCGCCAGGCGCCGGTAATGCTCGCGAACCGCCTCCGCAAGATTGTCCGGGATCCTGGCCGCCGCTACCCATTGGCGGATTTCCTGGCCGGCTTGCGTCAGCGCCTTGACGTCCTCGACGTTCACCCGGGCCAGGCGGGCCGAGATGCGCTCGCGCAGCCCGTTGGCATCGAGAAATTCGCGGAAGGCGTGCGCCGTGGTCGCGAAGCCGTCCGGCACGCGGATGCCGCGCTCGCCCAGCTGGCTGAGCATCTCGCCCAGCGAGGCGTTCTTGCCGCCGACGCGTTCCACATCGGTCATGCGCAGCGCGCGCAGCGGCACAACGAGTTGGGTGTCTTGCATGAGATTTCTCCCGGCCTATGCCAGAATCGTCGATTCTACCCCGGTGGACCTCGAGTCTTATATATGACTTCGCGCAGCACTCCGCAGCAGACCCGGGACATCTTCTTCGTGTCCGACGGCACGGGCATCACCGCCGAGACCCTGGGACACGCCGTCCTGACCCAGTTCGACAGCCTCGACCTGCATCACCACCGGATGTCCTTCGTCGACGATCCGGACAAGGCCCTCGATGCGCTGGCGCGGATCAACGAGTCCTACCACCGGCTGGGGCGCAAACCCATCGTCTTCTCCACCCTGGTCAATCCGTCGATCAACGCCATCCTGCGCAGTGCCAATGCCCTCATACTGGACCTGTTCGCGTCCTTCGTGGTGCCCCTGGAGCAGGAACTGGGAGCCAAGTCGACCCACACCGTCGGTCGTTCGCACAACATCGTCGATTCGGAAACGTACAAGAACCGCATCGAGGCCATCAATTACACCCTGGCCCACGACGACGGCCAGTCGGCCGCGGAACTGCGCCGCGCCGACGTGATCCTCATCGGCGTGTCGCGCAGCGGCAAGACGCCCACGAGCCTGTACCTGGCGATGCAATATGGCGTGAAAGCCGCGAACTATCCCCTCATTCCGGAGGATTTCGAGCGCGGCGCGCTCCCCGAGGCGCTTGCTCCCTTCCGCAACAAGCTCTTTGGCCTGTCGATCGCCCCGGAGCGCCTGGCCGAAGTGCGCTTCGAGCGCCGCCCGAACAGCCGCTACGCCTCCCTGGAGAACTGCCGCTTCGAGGTCGAACAGGCCGAACGCCTCATGCGCCTGGGCAGCATCCGCTGGCTCTCCACCACCACCAAGTCCATCGAGGAGATCGCCGTCACGGTGCTCCAGGACTTCCTCGCGGAGCGTCCTTCCTAGTCGCGCCCTGCCCCACCTGAGGGAATGCCAAGCTTTTCCCGCATAAATCCGGCTATTTCCCTCCGACCCCAACCCCTACGCTGGCGAGGTTTCGGACCCGACGACCGGGATCGCGCGCGGCCGCCGCCAGGCGGCGCCGCGCCGCAGGCGTGCGCGTCCGCATTTGCCGTTGCGAACCAGGGAGCCGCGCATGATGCGCTTGGGTGGAATGCCGTTGTCACGTTGCTTGCCGGCCCGCGCGGGCGTTTGGGCCGCGCCCCTGTTCGTGGGAGCCGGCGCGCTGCTCATCGCGGCGCGCGCCGCTGCCGCGGACGCGACCCCGCCGGACCTCTCGTTCGAGCAACTCAGCGCCATGGAAGTCAGTGGCGTGTCCAAGGCGATGGAACGCACGCTCGATGCGCCGGCAGCCGTTACCGTGATCGGCAGCGCCGAGTTGCGGGCCTTCGGATTTCGCACGCTTGCCGAGGCGCTGGCGGTTGCGCCCGGATATTTCGCATTCGACGACCGCGCCTACGGTTATGTCGGCGTCGGAGGGCTTGCGCCGATCGGCGGCACCAATAGCCGCGTACTCCTGCTGATCGACGGCTTTCCGACCAACGACAACGTCTTCGAGCAGGCGCTTCTTGGCCAGGAAGCCATCATCGACCTGGACCTCGTCGACCGCATCGAGATCATCCGCGGTCCGAGCTCCTCGATCTACGGGGCCAATGCCTTCTTTGGCGTGATCAACGTCATTCTCAAGACGCCGGCGCAGCTCGAATCCGGCGGGCAGGCCTGGATAGGCTCCAACCAGGAACATGGCGCCTCGGCCACGGCAAGCGGTTCGGCCGGCCCGGACCTGCGGTATGTCCTGCGGGCGACCGCCTCGGGAACCGAGGGCGCCGATGTCACCTTCGACCCCCAGGCGGGCTTGCCGCTCGGCGCGCGCTTCGCGGGCGTGGACGGCACCGATGTATCGCGCGTCTTCACCAAGATCATCGACGGCAACCTGCGCCTGAACCTGGGATTCAGCGAACGCCGACAGCAGGCGGGCTTTGGCCTGCACGGCGATGTGCCCGGCGACACGCGCAGCTGGCTGCGCGACGGCGACACCTTTGCCGACCTGCGCTACGAGGGCATCCTGGGCAGCGCCACGGACTACGCCCTGCGCGCCTCGGCGGCCCAGTACCGTTATGACGCGACGATCGTCGACGACCCGCAGGCGCCCAATGCGATTCCGGCCGTGGGCGACTGGATCGACACCGAGGCCACCATCACCCATCGCTTCAGCGCGCACAACCGTCTCGTTGCCGGAACCGAAATCCGCCGCGACCTCGACGAGAACCTGACCCAGTCCAATCCGCTGATGGGCACCTTCCAGCGGATCAGCGACAGCGCCTACCGCGTCGGCCTCTACGTCCAAAGCGACGTGGACTGGTCCCCGTACTGGTCTTCGAGCGTGGGGCTGCGCGAGGACCGCAATGACGACCAGAACCGCCTGGATCCGCGTTTCGCCCTGCTCTACAAGCCCACCGAGCTGCAGGTGGTCAAACTCATGGCCGGCAGCGCCTTTCGACAGGCCAGCGCCTTCGAAGGCAACTTCGCCCAGCCGCCGTCCTTCCTTACCAATCCGCATCTGCGTCCCGAGCGGATCCGCACCGCGGACCTGGCCTATGAAGCCCAGCTGGGCGCGCAGACGCGCGCCTCGGTCACCCTGTTCCGCTACCGCGCCCTGGACCTGATCAACCAGGTCCTGCTCGACCCGGCCACCGGGTCGACGCAATTCCAGAACATCGCCACCGCCAAGGCGCAGGGCGTGGACTTCTCCCTGGAGCAGGCGATCGGCGCGACCCTGCAGCTGCGCGCCAGCGGCTCGTATGCGCGGGCAACCGACGAAAACGGCAACTGGCTGCAGAACTCGCCGCGCTGGTCCGGACGCATCGGCGCCCAGCAGCAGCTCGTCGACGACTGGCGGCTGGGCGCCGAAGCGCTGTATGTCGGCCAGCGCCTGGCTTTCGACAATTCGCCCATCGACGGTTACGTGGTGAGCAACCTGAACGTGTCGACGCCGGTGCGCCGGCGGCACGTCTCGCTGTCGCTTGGCCTCTACAACCTCTTCGACCGCACCTACGCCCAGCCCCTGGGTGGCGTGCCGCGCGTCAACGAACCCGGCCGCACCTGGCGGGCCACGATCGGCTACGCCTTCTAGGCGTGCGCCCAGGACATGATGCCGCCCGCCCTGCGCCCCCTGCAGCGGATCCTTCGCGGGCCGGCCCTGGCGCTGGCCCTCGCGGCGCTGGCGGGCCGGGGGGCCCACGCGGAGCCGCCGCAGCTCTCCGAGACCCAGTTGCGGGCGCGCTTCGTGCTCAATTTCGTGCGTTTCACCGAGTGGCCGGACAGGACTTTTTCCACCCCCGACGCCGAGCTCACCGTCTGCGTGCTGGGCAGTGCCGACGCCTTCGACGGCGCGCTGTCGCCGCTGCGGGGCGCCACTGCCGGAGCGCACCGGGTGGCCGTTCGAACCGGCGTCCTGCCCGAGCAGGCCGGCGACTGCCAGCTGCTGTTCGTGCCCGATGCCGAATTGCGCCGCCTGCAGAGCGCGCGCGAAGCGCTCGGGCGGCGGCCGGTGCTGATCGTCGGCGAGAGCGACGCCGTGCTGGACCGCGGCGGAATGATCGCGCTGCGCACCGTGGACCGCCACCTGAGCTTCGTGGTCAAGCTGGGCGCCGCCCGTGAAACCGCCTTGAATTTTTCCCCGCAGATGCTGCGCGCCGCAGCGGAGGTGCTGCCATGAAGAAGCTGTTGAACTGGGTTTTCGGGCGCGCCTCGATCCGCACCAAGGTGGTGGCGGTGGCGCTGGCAACGGCAGGCTTCGCCCTCTTCACCAGCACCGTGGGCCTGGCGTTCTTCAAGTTCTCCGAGGCGCAGCGGGCCCTGTGCACGGAGGTCGGCGGCACGGCTTCGGTGCTGGCCGAGAACCTGCGGGCCGCGGTCATCTTCGAGAATCGCGAGGGTGCCAAGGAGATCATCGACAGCCTGCATGCCAATCCGAACATGCGCTCGGCCGAGATCGACCGCAAGGACGGCAGCGACCTGTTCGCCGTATGGCACGCGGCGCCCGATCCGCTGGACACGGCCTGGTACACGCCGACCTGCACGTATTCGAGCCCCATTGTCGCCGACGGCGACTTCTACGGCCTGCTGTGGCTCCAGGCCGCGGACCTCGAATTCATCAATACCGTGGAGCGCACCGGCCTCGTGCTGCTCAGCGCCGCCGGGGTGGGCCTGCTGCTGGCCCTGGCCATCAGCGGCCCGCTGGCGCAGCTCATCGCGCGGCCGATCGCCAACCTGGCCGCCGCCACCAAGCAGGTGGGAATCAGCGCCGAGTATCACACGCGCGTCCCGCGCCAGTCCAACGACGAAATCGGCCAGCTCGTGGAGGACTTCAA
>Ga0181519_10002943_pt1 | contig 14185 bp, 16 predicted proteins | sample PEATcosm2014_Bin_26_FD_121102 | JGI IMG/M metagenome (GOLD analysis project Ga0181519, IMG submission 121102) | Peatland microbial communities from MTU Mesocosm Facility, Houghton, MI, USA - PEATcosm2014_Bin02_10_metaG | ecosystem: Environmental > Terrestrial > Soil > Wetlands > Peat | place...
CGACGACCGAAAGCGAGAGCGAGAGGATCGACGCCCGCTCCTAATGCCCGTGGCGGTGGTGCAGGTCGGGGTAATGCGGATGGCCGTGGACCAGACGCGCATGAACATGCCGATGCGCATGCGGCTCGACCACGGGCCCCTCGTGGTCATGCCGGTGATGTTCGTCATGCACATGGGCGTGCTCATGTTCCAGCGGTTCGTGTTCGTGCTCATGCTCGTGCCGCTCGGACAGATGCAGCCACACGCCAAACGCCATCAGCACGCCCGCGACCGCCAGCCGGAGCGTCGGCGCCTCGTGCAGCAGGAATATCGCGGCGAGCGCGCCGATGAACGGCGCCAGCGAGAAATAGGCGCCGGTGCGGGCGGTCCCCAGATGCCGCAGCGCCAGGATGAACAGCACCAGGCTGACGCCGATCCCGACAAAGCCAAGCAGCGCCGCCAGCATCATGGAATCGGGCGCAGGCAGGACGGCGCCGCGCAAAAACAGGGCCGCCGCGACATTGACCCCGCCAGCCACCAGCCCCTTGACGGTGGCGATGCTCACGGGATCGGCCGACGAAAGCTTGCGCGTAAGATTGTTGTCGATGCCCCAGGCCAGACACGCCCCGGCGACCAGCAGCGCGCCGGAATCGAGCGACAGGCCCCACCCCTGCCACGACAACAGCGCCGCGCCACAAAGGATCGCCGCGGCGCCCGACAATAGGCGCGCGTCCACGTTCTCGCGGAACACCACCCAGGCGATGGCCATGGTGGCGAGACCCTCGAGGTTGAGCAGCAGCGAGGCGTTGGCGGCGCTGGTGAGTTTTAGGCCCTGCATCAGCGCCAGCGGCCCGATCACGCCGCCCGTCAGGACGATCACGGCAAGCCAGGGCAGGTCGGCGCGGCGAAGCGGCGCCTCGGCGGCGGGCATTTTCCGCGCGCAGCGCCCCAGGGAAACGCTGGCGAGACCGATCCCGGCGCCGAGATAGAGCGCACCCGCCAGCAGTTGCGGGTCGAAGGCGGCCAGCAGAATTTTGGAGAGCGGCGCGGTCACGCCGAACAGCGCGGCCGAGGCGAAGGCCAGCGGCGCGCCCGGCCAGGATTGCGAAAACCCGCTTTTGCCGTCCATAAAGCCTGCTCCTGCCAGGAGAGGCTTGATAGCCCCGCTCGCCCGCCCGGCGCAACCGCGCGCCGGGAGGTTTTCCGCCTGCTATTTCGACTGTTGCCCCTGCTGTTGCGCCGGCTGGTTGTTCTGGTCCGAATGCTTGTTGGCCTCGTGATGGCCGATCGCGCAGCCCGCCGCCGCGCCAGCGCCGCCATGCCCGGCCATGTGCCCGGCGACGCCGCCGACAATCGCGCCCTTGATGCAGCCCTTGGCGTCGGCTTGCAGCGGCGCGGTCGCGGCCAGCGCCGCAAGCGCGGCGACGATGATCTTGGTGTTCATGTCTCACTCCATTGTCCCGTGGGTCATCGTCAACGCAGTCGGGCGCATCTCGTTTCCCTGGATCAATGACTTGCGAGCGACTCAGCCACTCGGCAGGATGACGAAACCCTCGCGCGGACCGGGTTCGTCCACCGGTTGCTGGCGCAGTTCCGCCACGTCCGCGTGCGCCGGCCCGGCGCGCATCTCGCGCAGCAGCGCCTCGATGGCGTCGGGCGCGCCAGAGATGACGGCCTCGACCGATCCGTCGGCGCGGTTGCGCGCCCAACCCGTCACTTTCCGGCGCTCGGCGGCGCGGCGGAGGAAATAGCGGTAGCCGACGCCCTGCACCCGGCCCGTCACCGTCACGCGAATCGTCGTTCGGGCCTGTTCCATGGCCGGCGCCTCCGCATTGGAACCTTGTTCAAAGCTTCTTGCCAACCGGCGTGAACTGCGCCACCATCAGCGCCGATGGTGCTTCGGCGACGAAGATAATAGGGAACACGGTTGAACGCCGTGGCTGCCCCCGCAACTGTAAGCGATTAGCCTGTTTCAGGAAAGCCACTGGCCTCAGGGTCGGGAAGGCGGAAACGGGCGGCGATCCGCAAGCCAGGAAACCTGCCATCGTGGAATGGGACTCGAGTGCGCGCCGGGTGAGGCGAGGCGGGAGGTTTGCGATGACGCCGGCATCGGCTTTCTCGGTTATGTTTTCGCGCGCCCGCGCGGTCGCCGCCAGCACGGATTGCGCGGGGAAATCATGATGTTCGTGACAGGCGCCGCCGCGAACAAGAAGCAGTCGGGAACCAGGCGGCGCCGCCCGCGAAAAACGTCGTGGATCGCGCGTCGCTTCTGGCGCGACCTGGAAATCGTGCTGCGCTGGATTTTCCTCGACGCGCGGGAGCGGCAAACTGATCCGCTTGCGTCGAGCATCCGCGCACCCATCTACGTCGAGCCCCGCCCAAGGCGCAGGCGCGAGGTGCTGGTCGCGGGACGCGCGGCCTTCACCGACGGCCTGCTGCGCTGCCTGATGTCGGAAGACTTCAACGTTCACGCCATCGCCGCCGATCCCGACGCGCGCCGCGCGCTGCTCGCGATGGGCGCAACCCCGCATCTGTTCCACCAGATCGCGGACCAGGCGTCGCGCTTCGACGTCGTGGTCTCCACCGACCTGATGCAATACATCGGCGCGGAATTTTTGGCGCTGCTGCCCGAACATGCTGTGGTCCTCGACCTCGCGCCGACGCCGGGCAGCGTCGATTACGAGAGCGCGAAAAAGCTCGGCCGCAAGGTCATTTGGGCGCGCTCGCGGGTCTCCGAGGGACAAACGGTGTTTTCGCCGGAAATCTGGGGCAAGGTTCGCCGGGTGCTCGACGCTTGCAACCCCTGAGCGTCATACGTCTTCGGCGCATCCGTCCAGCGGCAAGGCGAACGGCGCCGCGTCGCCCAAAAATTCGCTGCCGCGCCCGATGGCGTCGATGGCGTCGACCATCCGGCCGCCGCGCCCAAGCAGATCGTCGGCCAGCGCCACCAGCAGCCGGTTGGGCGTGGCCACGGGCGAACGCCGCCGCAAGGTTTTGGCGATGGCGCCTTCCTCGCCCGGAGCCCGCGCGCAGGCGATGATGTAGGCGGCCGCCGGCGAGCGGCTGACGCCCATCCAGCAATGCACGAGCACCGTATCGCCGGGAGCGCAGGCGCCTCCGAATGCGACGATGGCGCCGGCGATGGATTCGTCTGGAGCGACCAGCCCCGGCCCGGGCGCCAGCACATCGTTGAAGGCGAGCAGCAATTTTTCGCGCGGCAGTAAATCCGACTGAAAACTTGAAACTTGCGCGGGAGCAAGCAGGGACAAGGCGCGCGAAAAATTATGTTTGGCGGCGAGGCGTTCGACGTGGCAAAGGGGACTGACGATGATCACGCCCCCTCCCTATCGCCCGCCAAGCGCGGAAGTCAACGCCACCCCCGCCGACACGACGCGCGCGCGAAGAATGCGAAGAATCCGTCTGATCGGCATGGGTCCGGGCGGCCCCGAATTCCTGACCGCGCAGGCGGTCGAGGCGCTGCGCGACACCGACGTGTTCTTCCTGCTGGAAAAGCAGGGTCGCGGCAAGGAAACGCTCGGCGACGCCCGGCGGAAAATCCTCGACCTGCATCGCGGCCCCGGCGCCTATCGCATCGTCACGGCGGAAAGCCCGCCGCGCGAAAAGGCGCAGGAGGATTACCTCGACGTGGTTGCGGACTGGCACGCGCGAAAAGCCGAGATTCTTGGCGCGCTTTTCGAAGAACACCTCGCCGAGGGTGAAACCGGCGGCGTGCTGGTGTGGGGCGATCCCGCGCTCTACGACTCAAGCATCGCCATTTTGCGGCGGGTGCAGGCGCAACACCCGGACAAATTCGCCATCGAGGTGACGCCCGCCGTCAGCAGCCTGCATCTGCTGGCCGCGCGCCACGCGATTTCGCTGCACGACATCGGCGGCGATTTCCTGGTGACCACCGCGCGCCGCCTGCTGGCGGGTGGCGCCAAGGGCCAAGACTCCGTCGCGGTGATGCTGGATTCCAACGCCGCCTTCGCAAAGATCGACCCGGAAAATTTCGACATTTTTTGGGGCGCCTATCTCGGCACCGACCACGAAATTCTCCACGCGGGACCGTTGAAGGACATCGCGGCGGAGTTGGCCGAGACCGTGCGCCGGGAGAAAGAACGCCACGGCTGGATTCTCGACATCTATTTGCTCAGGCGGCGCGCCTGATGGGCGAGTTGATCTATCTCACCGGCCCCGTGCGCAGCGGCAAGAGCGCCCGCGCGGTGGAGATCGCCAAGAACTGGGGCGACGGCGTGGTGTTCGTCGCCACCTACCAGACTGACGCCAACGATGCCGAAATGGCGGAGCGGGTGCGCAAACACCGCGCCGAGCGCCCCGAAAGCTGGCGCACGTTGGAGGCGCCCGAAAACATCGAAGCCGCGCTGGCGGACCTCACGCCGGCGCCGTCCGGCGTTCTGCTCGACAGCATCGTGGTCTGGACCGCCGCGCGTTTCCAAAAACCCGACGCGGACATTCTGGCCGAATGGCGCACGCTGCTGCAAACCCTGTACGCTGCGCGCTACCCCGCGATCATCGTCGGCGACGAGATCGGCTGGAGTCCCGTGCCGATGGACGCCGGCCTGCGCCGCTTCCGCGATCTCGTGGGGCTGCTCGCGCAGGCCGCCGCCGCGCATTCGACGGAATCCTGGCTGGTCGTCTCGGGCTGTCCGCTGCGCCTCAAGTAAAGGAGAGACCATGACCGACGCCGCCCGCCACCAGGAAAAAATGGCGAAACGCAAGCTGGTTCAGGACGCCGAGGTCGCAGGCAAAACCATCGAGTCCAAGGGCCTGCTGATGGTCAACACCGGCCCCGGCAAGGGCAAGAGCACGGCGGCGTTCGGCCTGGCGCTGCGGGCGCTCGGCCACGGCTGGCGCGTCGGCGTGGTGCAGTTCGGCAAGAGCCGCGACACCGGCGAGCGCCGGGCGCTGGAGCGTTTTGACGATCTCGTCAGCTGGCACACGCTGGGCGAAGGTTTTACCTGGGAAACGCAGGACCGCGACCGTGACATCGCGGCGGCACAGCGCGCCTGGGACAAGGCGCGCGAACTCATGGCCGACCCCGAAATCAAACTGTTGGTGCTCGACGAACTCAACATCACGCTACGCTATGACTATCTGCCGCTCGACGAAGTCGTGGCGAATTTACGCGCGCGAAGGAACGATCTGCATGTGATCGTCACCGGCCGCAACGCCAAGCCGGCGCTGATCGAGGCCGCCGATCTGGTGACTGAAATGGGCTTGGTCAAGCACCATTTTGCCGCCGGCGTCAAAGCCCAGGAGGGCATCGAATTCTAAAGCGGCGCCAGCTTCGCCGAAAAATGCCGCAGCGCCGCTGGCGACTTGACAAGCTGGAAGCCGCCTAAAGAATCCTTCACGGCCGAAATCTCCGCGAAAGTCTCGATCACATAGTCCGCGTGCGCCTGGGTATAGACGCGGCGCGGCATGGCCAGGCGCACGAGGTCCATGGCGGCGGGCCGCTCGCTGCCGTCGGGCGCCCGGCCGAACATCAGCGTGCCGATTTCGCAAGCGCGGATGCCGCCGTGCTCATACAGCGCGCAAGCCAGCGCCTGTCCCGGAAAACACAGCGGCGGAATGTGCGGCAGCCAGGCGCGCGCGTCCACGAACACGGCGTGGCCGCCCACCGGCCTGACCAGGGGAACGCCGAGCTTGTCGAGTCCTTCGAAAACATATTCGTTTGTACGAATGCGATAGGCGAGGTAATCCTCGTCCACGATTTCCTTCAGCCCCTGCGCGATGGCGTCGAGATCGCGCCCGGCAAGCCCGCCATAGGTCGGAAAACCCTCGGTCTGGATCAGCCGCGCCCGCGCCCGTTCCGCAAGGTCGTCGTCATTCAGCGCGAGCCAGCCGCCGATATTGGCGAAAGCGTCCTTTTTCGCGCTCATGGTCATGCCGTCGGCGACGGCGAACATTTCACGCACGATTTCCGTGACGCTTCGGGCGCGCTGGCCCTGCTCGCGTTGCTTGATGAACCACGCATTCTCCGCGAAACGGCAGCCGTCGATGATGAAAGGTTTTGCATACCGCCGCGCCAGCGCGGCGACGCCGCGAATATTGGCGAGGCTCGCGGGCTGGCCGCCGCCGGCGTTGTTGGTGATGGTCAGCATCACGCAAGGAACCGCGTCGCCTTGCGTGGTCAACAGGGCTTCGAGCTTTTCGAGGTCCATGTTGCCCTTGAACGGATGCTCCGCCCTCGCGTCGCGCCCTTCCGCGATGACGAGGTCGACGGCTTCCGCCCCGCTCGACTCGATGTTTGCGCGTGTCGTGTCGAAATGCGTATTGGAGGGGATCACCCGTCCTTTGCCGCCGTACAGGTGAAAGAGAATCGCCTCGGCGGCGCGGCCCTGATGGGTGGGGATGATGTGCCTGAACGGCATCAGGGCGCGCACCGCCGCCTCGAACCGCGCGAACGAGGGCGAGCCCGCATAGCTCTCGTCGCCGCGCATCAGGGCGGCCCATTGCTCCGCGCTCATGGCCGACGTGCCGGAATCCGTGAGCAGGTCGATGATCACGTCATCGGAGTGCAGATTGAACAGGTTGTAATGCGCCTCGCGCAAAAATTGCTGGCGCTGCGCGCGCGTGGTCATGCGGATGGGTTCGACGGACTTGATGCGGAAGGGTTCGATGATGGTTTTCACGGAGGCTTCCTTTCCGCCCCGCAAAAAAAACTGAACCGGGGCCGATGCGCCGCGGTTGCCGGAAAGCCGACCGCGCCCAGCGCCCTGATCACCCTTGAGGAGATGGAGCGCCGTCCCGTTTTCGCAAGCGGCGCTATGTCGCCCGGGCGCCTTTCAACCGGACGCCGCGCCCCCCGCCCCGGCTTTCGACGTTTTCGCCGATGATTTCCACGCCGGCGCGGTCCAGCGCCTCGATCACCTTGGTCAGCGTCTGCACCACGCCGCGGACGTTGCCCGAGCTGGTTTCCATGCGCTGGATGGTGGGAAGCGAGACACCGGACATTTCGGCCAATTGTCGCTGATCGATGCCGAGCAGCGCTCGCGCGGCTCGCATCTGGCAAGCGGTGATCAATGCGTGTCCTCCGACCCATTTGCGCGCCGGGCCAAAATCTTGAATTCGCAGCTTACTCTATTGACCCCAAAATAATAGGGCGTAAGTTGCATTTCTCACGGATAGACACTCACTTCTAATGTTTAAAACATGAACGTGAACGGACGTATCATGACTCGCGCCCCCAATGCCGACGCGCGCGAAGCGCCGCCCGACCGCCGGGCCGCGCCTTGAGCGCGCTCGCGCCCTTGCCCGCATCCGGCTTCCTCGCCGGCGACGCCGCCCTGCTGCTGCTGGGGGTTCTCGCGGTGTTCGGGCGCCGGTTCCGCGCGGGATCGACATTTGTCTACGGCGGCGCGTTCGTCATCGCCGCCCTGCTGTTTTGCGCCTCCGTCCTGCGCCTGCTGTCGGGCGATGCGCCGACGGAGCTCACGCTGCCGTTCGGCCTGCCCTGGCTCGGCGCGCATTTCCGCATCGACGCCCTCTCGGCGTTCTTTCTCGCGGTGGTGAATTTCGGCGCGGCGGCGGCGAGTTTCTACGCCATCGGCTATGGCCGCCACGAATCCGAACCGGCGCGCGTGCTGCCGTTCTTCCCCGCCTTCCTCGCGGCGATGAATCTCGTGCTCGCCGCGGACGACGCCTACACCTTCCTGCTGTCATGGGAGCTGATGTCGCTGGCCTCCTGGGCGCTGGTGATGGCCCATTACCGCAAGGACGCCAACGCGCGCGCCGGCTTCGTCTATATCCTGATGGCGAGTCTGGGGACCTTCGCGCTGCTGCTGGCCTTCGGCCTGCTCGCGGGCGCCGGCGGCGATTACGCCTTCGCCGCGATCCGCGCGCATCCGCCTTCCGCCCTCGTCGCGGGACTGGCGTTGGCGCTGGCGCTGTTCGGCGCGGGGTCCAAGGCGGGCCTTGCGCCGCTGCACATCTGGCTGCCGCTCGCCCATCCCGCGGCGCCGAGCCATGTCTCCGCCCTGATGAGCGGCGTGATGACCAAGGTCGCGGTCTACGGCTTCCTGCGATTCGTGTTCGACCTGCTTGGGCCCGCCGACTGGTGGTGGGGCATTCCCGTGCTGGTCGTGGGCGCGGGCACGGCGGTCCTCGGCGTTCTCTTCGGGCTGATGCAGAACGACCTCAAGCGCGTGCTCGCCTATTCGACCATCGAGAACATCGGCGTGATCTTCGTCGCGCTCGGCCTCGCGCTCGCCTTCAAGGCCAACGGTTTTGGCGCCGCGAGCGCACTGGCCATGACGGCGGCGCTGTTCCACGTGCTCAACCACGCCCTGTTCAAGAGCCTGCTGTTCTTCGGCGCCGGCGCCGTCCTCACCGCGACCGGCCTGCGCGACATGGGGCTCCTCGGCGGCCTGTTGAACCGCATGCCCGCGACCGGCCTGTTCGTGCTGATCGGCTGCGCCGCCATTTCCGCGCTGCCGCCGCTCAACGGTTTTGTTTCGGAATGGCTGACTTTCCAGGCGATCCTGCTCAGCCCCGCGCTGCCGTCCTGGACGCTCAAGCTGATCATTCCCGCCGCCGGCGCCCTGCTCGCGTTGGCGGCGGCGCTGGCGGGCGCCTGTTTCACCCGTGTTTTCGGCATCGCGTTTCTCGGGCGCCCGCGCAGCCCGGCGGCGGAAGGCGCGGCCGATGTCGATCGCTTCTCGCTCACCGCCATGGGCGCGCTCGCCGCGCTGTGCCTGTTCGCGGGGCTCCTGCCCGGCGAGATCATCGACGCGCTCGCGCCGGTGGTGCGCGGGCTGATCGGCGTCGGCATGGCGCCGCAGGCCGAACGCGGCTGGCTCTCCATCGCGCCGATCGCGGACAGCCGGAGTTCGTACGACGGCCTGCTGGTGTTCCTGTTCATCGGGGTTTCCGCGTGGCTGGCGGTGATGATCATCCACCGCTTCGCCTCGAAGGCCATACGCATCGCGCCGGCCTGGGATTGCGGCTTCCCCAACGCCGATCCGGCCGCGCAATATACGCCGGAAAGTTTTGCGCAGCCGATCCGCCGCGTGTTCGACGGCTTCGTCTTCACGGCGCGCGAGACCGTGGACATGCCGGCGCCGGGCGATGTGCGTCCGGCCCGCCACCAACTGGAAATGCGCGACCTCGTCTGGGAGATCGCCTGCCTCCCGGTCGCGCGCGCGGTGCAGACGCTGGCCGATCTGCTGAACCGGATGCAATTCCTGAGCATCCAGCAATATCTCAGCCTCGTGTTCGCGGCGCTGGTGGTGCTGCTGCTGACGCTGGCGATCTGGACCTGACCGATGGAGCAGTTGCAAAACCTCGCGATCGAACTGGTGCAGATGCTGCTGGTGCTGGCGCCGGCGCCGCTGCTGATCGGGTTCATCCGCAAGGTCAAGGCGCGGCTGCTGCGCCGGCGCGGGCCGCCCCTGCTGCAGCCCTATCGCGATCTCTTCAAACTCGCCCGAAAGGAAGTTGTGGTCGCGGAAAGCGCCTCCTGGCTGTTCCGCGCCGCGCCCTATCTCATCTTCGCGGCCACCTGGGTGGCGGCGGCGCTGGTTCCGACCTTCGCCACCGGCCTTTTGTTCAGCTGGTCCGCCGACCTGATCGCCATCATCGCGCTGCTGGGAAGCGCCCGCTTCTTTCTCGCGCTGGCCGGCATGGACGTGGGCGCCAGTTTCGGCGGCCTCGGCACCAGCCGCGAAATGATGTTCGCCACGCTGGCGGAGCCCGCGATGATCATGATCGTGTTCTCGGTGGCGCTGATCGCCGGCTCCACGCAACTTTCCCATGTCGCGGAATTCACGATGTCGCCGGCCGTCGGCCTGCGCATCTCCTTCGCGCTGGGGTTTGTGGGCCTCGTGATCGTGGCGATCGCCGAAAACGCGCGCATCCCCGTCGACAATCCCGCCACCCATCTCGAACTCACCATGGTGCATGAAGCGATGGTGCTGGAATATTCGGGACGCCATCTCGCCATGATCGAACTGTCCTCGCAACTCAAGCTGGTCGTCTATGTCTCGCTGATCGCCTGCCTGTTCGTTCCCTGGGGGCTCGCCCCCGTCGGCGCGGGTCTTGCGCCGCATCTGATCGGCATCGCCGCCTACGCGGCCAAGCTCGCCGGGGCGGGGGCGCTGCTGGCGCTGTTTGAAACCACCATCGCCAAGATGCGGATTTTCCGCGTGCCCGATTTCATCGGCGTGGCGCTGATGCTCGGCCTGCTCGCCACGCTGCTGCGCTTCATGTCCAGGAGCCTGTAGCCATGGATCATCTCGCCTTCGACATCGCGCATTTCCTCGCGGGCGGGCTGGTGCTGATCAGCTTCATGCTGCTCTACCAGGACCGGCTGTTCGCCCTGCTCAACGCCTTCGCACTGCAAGCCCTCACGCTCGCTCTGTCAGTGGGCTGGCAGGCCTATATCCAGCAGGCGCCGCATCTCTACATCACCGCCGCGATCACCCTGGTGTTCAAGGCGCTGATCATTCCCGTCGCGCTGCATCGCATGGTGGCGCGCCTCGGCGTCCATCGCGAGGTCGAGACCGTCGTCAGTCTGGTTCCGACCATGCTGGCCGGCATCGCGCTGGTGGCGCTGTCGATGGTGGTGATGCTGCGCGTCACCCATGGCGTCGATCCGCTGGCGCGGGAGGATCTCGCTTTCGCGCTGTCGGTGGTGCTGCTGGGCATGCTGATGATGGTCACGCGCAGCAACGCGGTCAGCCAGGTGGTCGGGTTCATGTCGCTGGAAAACGGCCTGATCCTCGCGGCCACCGGCGCCAAGGGCATGCCGCTGGTGGTCGAGATCAGCGTCGCCTTCTCCATCCTGATCGCGCTGATCGTGGTCGGCATCTTCCTGTTCCGCATCCGCGAACGCTTCGACACCGTCGATCTCCAGGCGCTCGACGATTTCAGGGGCGAGAGCCGATGAACGCGCTCGCCCAATACAACGTCCTCGCCATCCTGTTCCTGCCGCTCATGACGGCGGCGCTGCTGGCGGTGCTGAAATCCTATCGCGTCTCCGCCGTCATCAACGTCGTCTCCGCCTTCATCACCTTTCTCGCGGCCTGTTCGCTGCTGGTCGCGCGGCCTGTGTCCGGCAACTATCTGCTGATCGACGATCTCAACATCGTCTTCGTGGTGCTGAACACTTTCGTCGCCTTCACCACCAGCGCCTTCAGCGCCAGCTACATCGCCCACGAACTCGAGACGAAACGGCTCACCCCCGCGCATCTGCGCTTCTACCACGCCATGTATCAAATGCTGCTGGGCGCCATGAACCTCGCGCTGGTCGCCAACAACATCGGGCTGATGTGGGTGGCCATCGAAGTCGCCACGCTCACCACCGTGGTGATGGTCGGCATCTACCGCACCCATCAGGCGCTGGAGGCGGCCTGGAAATATTTCATCCTCGGCAGCGTCGGCATCGCGCTGGCGCTGTTTGGCACCATCCTGATCTACATGGCCGCCCGCCCCGTGGTCGGCGAGGGTCTGAACGGCATGGTCTGGACCGTGCTGATCCAGCACGTCGCGAAATTCGACCCGGCGCTGCTCAATCTCGCCTTCGTGTTCCTGCTGCTGGGCTACGGCACCAAGGTCGGGCTCGCGCCGCTGCACGCCTGGCTGCCCGACGCCCATGCGGAAGGCCCGACGCCGATCTCGGCGGTGCTGTCGGGCCTGCTGCTCAACGTCGCGCTCTATGCGGTGCTGCGCTTCAAGCTGCTGATGGCGGCCAACGCCGGCGCGCTGGCGCCGGGACCGCTGATGATGGCGCTCGGCCTGCTGTCGCTGGTGTTCGCGGGCTTCATGCTTTACCGCCGCGGCGACATCAAGCGGCTGTTCGCCTATTCCTCGATCGAGCACATGGGCCTGATCGTGTTCGCCTTCGGCATGGGCGGGGCCATCGCCAATTTCGCGGGCCTGCTGCACATGACCATGCACAGCCTCACCAAATCGGCGATCTTCTTCGCCGTCGGCCATATCACCCAGGTCAAGGGCACCCAGCAGATCGCCGACATCCGCGGCCTCACCGCCAGCCATCCGTTTCTGGGCTGGGCGCTGGTCGCGGGCGTCGCGGCCATCGCGGGCCTGCCGCCCTCGGGCGTGTTCATGAGCGAGTTCCTGATCCTCAGTTCCACGGTTTCCCGAGCGCCATTCCTCGCCGCGCTCGTGGCGATCGGCCTGCTGGTCGCCTTCGGCGCGCTGGCCTTGCGCCTGCATGGCCTGGCCTTCGGCGAGTCCAAGGGGCCGTCGGAGCCGATCCACGCCTCCACCCTGCCGCTCGCCGCGCATCTGGCGCTGGTGCTGGTCGCCGGCGTCTATCTGCCGCCGCCGCTGGTCGCGTGGTTCCAGCACATCGCGTTGTCGCTGCATTGACGGAGGCCTGATGACGTCGCTGATCGAAGCTTTCGCGGCCATCGAACCGGTCGCCGGCCATAAACCCTGGCCGCGCCGGATCGTGGACGAGACGATCTGGGAGGGCCTCGCCGAATGGCTCTCCGAGGGCCACGGGACGCTGCTCGGCATCTGGGGCGAACCGGGCGCGGTGCATATGGCGCTGCTCGACGCGCCCTCCGGCGTCAGCGTCGCCAGCCTTGTCTGCGCGGGCCGCGCGTTTCCTTCCGTCGGCGCCTTGCACCCGCCCGCGATCCGTTTCGAGCGCGCCATCTCCGACCTCCACGGCCTCGTCGCCTTCGACGCGCCCGACGACAGGCCTTGGCTCGACCACGACAAGCCCTATGCCTTTCTGGCCAGCGAGGGCTGGGGCCTGCACCAGATCCCCGTCGGCCCCGTCCACGCCGGCATCATCGAGCCCGGCCATTTCCGCTTCACCTGCAACGGCGAGACCATCGTGCGGCTGGAGGAGCGGCTCGGCTACGTCCACAAGGGCGTGGAGGCGATGATGGCGGGCGCCCCGCTCGATCTCGCGGCAACACTGGCGGCGCGCTGCTCGGGCGACAGCACCGTCGCCTATTCGCTGGCTTTCGCGCGCGCCGTGGAGGCCGCGACCGGGCTCAATGTTCCCGAACGCGCGGTGTGGCTGCGGGCGCTGATGGCGGAACTCGAACGGCTCGCCAATCACCTCGGCGACATCGGCGCCATCTGCAACGACGCCGCCTTCGCGCTGATGCTTGCCCACTGCGGCGCGCTGCGCGAAAAAGTATTGCGCGCCAGCGAGGCGTGCTTTGGCCATCGGCTGATGATGGATGCGATCATGCCGGGCGGCGTGCGCGCCGATCTCGACGACGAGGGCGCCCGCCGGCTGAAATCCCTGGTCACGACGATCCGCTCGGGCTTTCCGAAACTGGTGGAGCTCTACGACAGCACGGCCTCGTTGCAGGACCGCACCGTCAACACCGGGCGCCTGAAGCCGGCGCTGGCCCGGCGCTTCGGCGCCGGCGGTTTCGTCGGCCGCGCCTCCGGACGCGGGTTTGACGCGCGGCGCGACCTGCCCTATCCGCCCTACGACCGGCTGAAGTTCACGGTCCCCACGCGGATCGAGGGCGACGTCAACGCCCGCGTGTGGATCAGGATCAAGGAGGTCGAGCAAAGCCTCCGCCTGATCGCGCAGATTCTGGCGCAACTGCCGCAAGGCGACATCGGGGCGCCGCCAAACCCCGACGCGCTCGGCGCCGGCGAAGGCCTCGCATTGGTGGAAGGTTTTCGCGGGGATGTGCTGGTTTCCGTGCGGCTGGCGCCGGGCGGCCGCGTCGAGCTTTGCCACCCGCGCGACCCCTCCTGGCTGCAATGGCCGCTGCTGGAAGCCGCGATCGAGGGCGACATCGTCGCGGATTTTCCGCTGTGCAACAAGTCGTTCAACTGCTCCTATTCGGGGCATGACCTCTAGGCTTCGCCATGCGGAAAATCCTGTTGCAGAACCTGCTGAAACCGCCGCTGACCGAGCCGGCGCCGGGCGCGGACGATCCCGAACTGCTGGCGCTCGCCGGACAGCTGCGCGGCGCGGAGGGTGGGGTGCGCCTGTCGCTGCTGTTCGAGCGGCTCGCGGACCAGGTGAGGGCGATGCTGGAAGAAAGCGCCAAGGCCGGCGAGGGCGGATCTCCAGAACTCTGGTTCGACGCCTGGGACCGCCTGACCCAGCTGCCTGCCGAGGCCGAGGCGCTGAATCTCGATCGTCAGGACGTGCTCTATACGGCCGTCGCCGCCCTGCGCGAGGCGGCGCGGGCATAACCATGCTGATCGACAGCCACGTGAACCTGCACGCGCCGCA
>Ga0181519_10002947_pt1 | contig 14178 bp, 8 predicted proteins | sample PEATcosm2014_Bin_26_FD_121102 | JGI IMG/M metagenome (GOLD analysis project Ga0181519, IMG submission 121102) | Peatland microbial communities from MTU Mesocosm Facility, Houghton, MI, USA - PEATcosm2014_Bin02_10_metaG | ecosystem: Environmental > Terrestrial > Soil > Wetlands > Peat | place...
CCTCGTCAACGGCTACCTGCCCGCCGGCTGGAGCGTGGAGCGCTGGCACGCCGCGCAGAAGGATCCGGCGCAGCACGCGGCACTGAGCAAGGCGGCTGCCGAAAGTTGCGCGGTCCACGTGCAGGCCATGCTCGACTTCCAGGCCATGGGCGTGCCCACCTTCGATTACGGCAACAACATCCGGCAGGTCGCCAAGGACGAGGGCGTTGCCGCGGCCTTCGACTTCCCCGGCTTCGTGCCGGCCTACATCCGGCCGCTCTTTTGCCGCGGCAAGGGTCCTTTCCGCTGGGTGGCCCTTTCGGGCGATCCGGAAGACATCCGCAAGACCGACCGCAAGATGAAGGAACTCTTCGCCGGCGATGCCCACCTGCACCGCTGGCTCGACATGGCCGGCGAGCGCATCGCCTTCCAGGGTCTGCCGGCGCGGATCTGCTGGATCGGGCTGGGCGAGCGCGAGCGCGCCGGCCTGGCGTTCAACGACATGGTCAGGAGCGGCGAACTCAAGGGTCCCATCGTCATCGGCCGCGATCACCTGGATTCGGGCTCGGTGGCCTCGCCCAATCGCGAAACCGAGGCCATGCGCGATGGCTCCGACGCCGTTTCCGACTGGCCGCTGCTCAATGCCTTGCTCAACACCGCCAGCGGCGCCACCTGGGTCTCCTTGCACCACGGCGGCGGCGTGGGCATGGGATATTCGCAGCATTCGGGCGTGGTCATCGTCTGCGACGGCACCGAGGCCGCCGCGCGGCGCATCGCCCGCGTCCTGTGGAACGATCCGGGCACGGGCGTCATGCGCCACGCCGATGCGGGTTATCCCGAAGCGATCGAGGCCGCGCGCGAGCAGGGCCTGGACCTGCCCATGATGGGCCGCGGATGAGCGCCACCCTCGATCTGCGGCCGGGCCACCTTGGCATGGGCGATCTGCGGGCCCTGCACGAGGGCGCGGTGCAGTTGCGCCTGCCCGAGGCGCCCCGCGTGGCCATCCGCGCCAGCGCCGAACTCGTGCAGCGCGTTGCCCTCGGCCAGGAACCGGTCTACGGCATCAATACGGGCTTTGGCAAGCTCGCCGACAAGCGCATCGACGACTCCGCCCTCGAAGCGCTGCAGCTCAATCTCATCCGCTCGCACAGCGCCGGCGTGGGCGAGCCGCTGGCCGCGCCGGTCGTGCGGCTCATGCTCGCCATCAAGGCGGCGAGCCTCGCGCGCGGCTACTCGGGCGTTCGCGAATCGCTGGTCGATGCCTTGCTGGCGGCCTACAACGCCGGGGCCTTGCCGTACGTGCCCGCCCAGGGTTCGGTCGGCGCCTCGGGCGATCTCGCGCCCCTGGCACACATGACCCTGGCCCTGATGGGCGAGGGCGCGTTCCTCGTCGACGGCGCGCCCGTTCCGGCTGCCGCGGCCCTGGAGCGCCATGGTCTGGGCCCGGTGAAACTGCTGGCCAAGGAGGGTCTCGCCCTCATCAATGGCACGCAGACCTCCACCGCCCTGGCGCTGCATGCGCTCTTCGGCTTCATGCCCGTCCTGGAGGCCGCCCTGGTGGTGGGTGCCCTCACGGTCGATGCGGCGCGCGGCAGCGACGGCCCCTTCGATCCGCGCATCCATGCCCTGCGCGGCCAACCGGGCCAGATCGACGTGGCGGCCTGCTACCGCGCCCTTCTCGCCGGCAGCGCCATCCGCCAGTCGCACCTGACCGGCGACGACCGCGTGCAGGACCCGTACTGCCTGCGCTGCCAGCCCCAGGTCGTGGGCGCCTGCCTCGACCAGCTGCGCCAGGGCGCCGCCGTGCTGCTGCGCGAGGCCAATGCCGTCACCGACAACCCCCTGGTCTTCGCCGACGACGCCGAACTCGTGTCGGGCGGCAACTTCCATGCCGAACCCGTAGCCCTGACGGCCGACGCCATGGCCGTGGCCATTGCCGAAGTGGGCGCGATTGCCGAGCGCCGCATAGCGATGCTGATCGATGCCGGCGTGTCGCGCCTGCCGCCTTTCCTGAGCGCGGAGCCCGGCCTCAACAGCGGTTTCATGATCGCGCACGTCACGGCGGCCTCGCTCGCGAGCGAGAACAAGTCGCTCGCGCACCCGGCGAGCGTCGACAGCCTGCCCACCTCGGCCAACCAGGAGGACCATGTTTCCATGGCGACCTTCGCCGCCCGCCGCCTGCAGCGCCTGATCGACAACACGACGTATATACTGGGCATCGAATTGCTCGCCGCCGCCCAGGCCCTGGAGTTCCTGCGCCCTTTGCGCAGTTCTCCACCGCTCGAGCAGGCCCATGCGCTGTTGCGGCGCTCGTGCGCGGCGATGCCCCACGACCGCTACCTGGCGCCGGACATCGAACGCGCCGCGGCACTGGTCCGCGACGGCTCCGTGGCGGGGATTCTCAAGTCGATCAAGGGCCTGCCGTCGCTTTGGGACGCGTCCTGAGCGCCCGGTGCGCGCTGCACCTTGCAATTGCGCAGACGAAAATTCGGCCGGTGGGGCGCAAGGGCCCCTTGAACTTCGGGCCGGACGCCGCATCTAACGCTCGTAACACGGTTATGGCGCGCCGGGCATGCCGCCCGGCCCGTCCTGCCTACGGAAGGAAATCTGCCACCATGAAACTGCTCGCCAGTGTTGTTTTCGCTACCGCCCTGTTCGGTCTTGCGCCGATGGCGCGTGCCGACGATCCCAGCCTGCACGAGGTCTACCAGGCCATCCACTCGGGCCACCTGGGTGAAGCGCAGTCCATGATGACCAAGGTATTGCACGACCATCCCGACAGCGCCAAGGCCCACTACATGGAGGCCGAAGTGCTCGTGCGGATGGATCGCGCCGACGAAGCGCAGATCGAACTCGACCACGCCGATCGGCTCGCCCCGGGCCTGCCCTTTGCCACGGAAGAGGCCAAGAGCAGCCTGCGCGGCCTGATCGCCGAGCGCGCGCACTCCCGGGCCGCCGGCGTCGATCGCGCCGCCTTCGGCGCCGAGCATCCGGCCGGCGGTGGCATCCCCTGGGGTCCCATTCTCATCATCGGCGGCATCGGCCTGATGTTGGTGCTGTTCCTGCGCGCGCGCCGCCAGACCATGCTGCCCGCTCCGGGCATGGGTCCGGCGATGGGCCCCGTGGGTTCACCCTACGGCGGCGCACCCTACGGCGGTGCGCCCATGGGGGGCGGCATCGGCTCGGGCATCGTCGGTGGCCTGGCCACGGGCGTGGCGGTTGGCGCCGGGGTCGTGGCGGGCGAGGCGCTCGCGCACGAGTTCATCGGCAACCACGATCGCGATGGTTCCGGCCTGGCCTCGGGCGACAACCAGCGCCTGGTCCAGGACGACGGCGGCGGGCGCGATTTCGGCGTAAGCGATGCCGGGTCCTGGGACAGCGGCTCCAGCGATATCGGCGACAGCGGTGGCGGTGGCGGCGACTGGAGCTGATCCCCGCGCCGGTTCTGCACGATCCACGCGCGCCGGCGCAGGCCGGCGCGCGTTTTTCATCCCAAGGGCGGCGCGCGCGGTACTCGCGCGGCTTGCGTCCCGGCCAGCCATTGCTCCAGGGCATCGCGCTGCTCCGGCGCGAGGTGCAGGCCGAACTTGGTCCGGCGCCAGAGGATGTCGTCGAGGCTGATGGCCCACTCGTGCGCCAGCAAATGGCGCACTTCGACCTCGTAGAGCCCCGCGCCGAAATGGCGGCCCATGGCGTCGATGTGGCCGGCATCCGCGATGATCCGGGCCGCGCCGCTGCCGTGGCGATCGAAGAGTCCGCGGGCGTGTTCGGCGGGGAGGAATCCGGCCTTGCCAAGAAACACCGCCTGCGCGGCTTCGATCGAGCCCCCGGCGATGTCCCCCCCCGGCATGGGGGCCTGCGCGGTCCAGGCCCCGCCCATGTGCGGCAGCCAGGGACGCAACTGTTCCAAGGCGTGCTCGGAGAGCCGGCGGAAGGTGGTGATCTTGCCACCCAGCACCGTGAGCAGGGGCGGTTGCACCTGCGCGCCGTCGGCCGAAGCGGCCGCCGAGGCGGCCGCGGTCCCCGACAGTTCCAGGACGTAGTCGCGCGAGATCGCGGCCGGATCGTCGCTGGCGTCGTCGGCCAGCGAACGCACGCCCGCATAGGCGTGGAGCACGTCGGCGGCGCCCAGGGTGCAGCGCATCTGGCTGTTGACGGCCGCGCACAGGTACTGCGTTTCCTCGGCCGAGACCTGCGCGCACTCCGGCGCGCCCGCAAAGACGATGTCGGTGGTGCCGATCATTGCCGTGTCGCCCTCGTACGGCGTAACGAAGATCACGCGTTTGTCGCTGTGCTGCAGCAGGTAGGCGTGATCGCCGCTCCAGAATTTGGGCACCACCAGATGGCTGCCCTTGATCAGGCGCACGCCGAGGCCATGGCGCGCCGGCGCCACGCGGGCGGCCAGGGTCTGCACCCAGGGGCCCGCGGCATTGACCAGGACGCGCGCGGTCACCTCGGTGGTTTGCCCGGTCAGCGCGTCGCGCAGCTGCGCCACCCACAGGCCGTCCTGCCCGCGGGCGCCGACCAGCTCGCAGCGCGTCCGGATATGCGCGCCGCGCTCGCGCGCGCCCATGGCATTGAGGACGACCAGCCGCGCATCGTCGGTCCGGCAGTCGGCGTAGACGAATCCGCGCCGGTGTCCGGCCTGCAGGGCGCGGCCCTCGGGGGCGGCATCGAGCCAAATGGTGCGCGAAGCGGGCAGGCGCGTGCGCCGCGCCAGATGGTCGTAAACGAAGAGCCCCAGGCGCAGCATCCAGGCTGGGCGCATCCCTGCCACGTGCGGCAGCACGAAGCCCATGGGCCGCACCAGGTGGGGTGCGATGCGCAGCAGGACCTCGCGTTCGTGCAGCGCCTCGCGAACCAGGCGCCACTGTCCGTATTCGAGGTAACGCAGGCCGCCGTGGATGAGGCGGCTGCTGCGCGAGGATGTGCCCTGGGCGAGGTCGTCCTTTTCGCAGAGCATCACGCGCAGGCCGCGGCCGGCGGCGTCGCGCGCGATGCCCGTGCCATTGATGCCGCCACCGACAACCAGAAGGTCGAGCACGGCACCGGGCGCAGCGCGATCGCTCGCGGCGGGCGGGGTCTCGCGGATCGGCGGCAGGGGCGGAACCATGCGTGCTTTCGGGTTGCGGAACCGGCATCGTGCCACCGATGGCGCGGCCTTTTTTCGTCGAAACAGGTGGCGATTTCGGTTTTGCGGCGGCCTTGGGCCCCGGATGGGCGAATTCCTGGGCTAAAATGCTCGCCGTTCCACCATCCGCGGCACCGTCCGCGGGCTGTGGGGCAGTTGCCAAGCCACCCGGCCGATACGAACGACGACAAAAGGCGGGGCGCGATTCATGGGGGTATAGCTCAGTTGGTAGAGCAGCGGACTCTTAATCCGTAGGTCGTAGGTTCGACTCCTACTGCCCCTACCAGAACGCACCGCTTGGCGAAACGGCGATTCCAGGAGTATCTCCTTGCAGAGCTTGCGCCTACTTCGCAGTCTTTACGTCCAGGTCATCATCGCCATCGTCATCGGCGTGCTGCTGGGCTATTTCCATCCCGAATTCGCCGTCTCGCTCAAGCCCTTCGGCGATGCCTTCGTCAAGCTGATCAAGACGATCATCGCCCCGGTGATCTTCTGCACGGTCGTGCTGGGCATCGCGGGAATGGAAAACCTCAAGTCGGTGGGGCGCACCGGCGCCCTCGCGCTGCTCTATTTCGAGGTGCTGAGCACGATTGCGCTGATCATCGGCCTGGTCGTGGTCAACGTCGTCCAGCCGGGCGCGGGAATGAACAAGGACCCGGGCACCCTGGCCTATACGGCCCCGGGCACCCTCCAGACCGCCACGCAGTTCCTCATGGACATCATTCCGGACACGCTCCTGGGCGCCTTCACGCGCGGCGATATCCTGCCCGTCCTGTTCGTGGCCATCCTCACCGGTTTTGCCCTCCAGAAGGGCGGGGAACGCGCCAAACCGGTGTTCATCCTGATCGAGCAGTTGAGCCGGGTGCTGTTCAATATCGTGGGCTACATCATGAAGGTGGCCCCGATCGGCGCCCTGGGCGCCATGGCCTTCACGATCGGCAAGTTCGGCATCGGTTCGCTCAAGGAACTGGGCGCGCTGATGCTGTGCTTCTACGGCACCTGCCTGCTGTTCATCTTTGGCGTGCTCGGCGCCGTCGCGGCCCTGCACGGCTTCAGCATCCTGCGTTTCCTGCGCTACATCGGCGACGAACTGCTCATCGTCCTGGGCGCCTCGAGCTCCGAAGCGGCGTTGCCGCGCATGATCGCCAAGCTCGAAACGCTGGGCGCGCACAAGTCCGTGGTCGGCCTCGTCATTCCGGCCGGATACTCCTTCAACCTCGACGGAACGTCCATCTATCTCACGATGGCGACGCTGTTCATCGCCCAGGCCACCAACGTGCACCTCGACCTGTCCCAGCAACTGGGCATCCTCGCCGTGCTCCTGCTCACGTCCAAGGGGGCGGCGGGCGTCACGGGCAGCGGATTCATCGTGCTGGCCGCAACCTTGTCCACGGTTGGCACCATTCCGGTGGCCGGAGTCGCCCTCATCCTCGGCATCGACCGGTTCATGTCCGAGGCGCGAGCCCTGACCAACATCATCGGCAACGGCGTCGCCACCCTGGTCGTTGCGCGCTGGTGCAACGCGCTGGACCGGGAAACCCTCCAAAGGCAGCTGATGGCCGGTCCACCGGCCGACCCCGACGCGGCCCTCGCGGCCGCATCGGCGCATTAAGCCCGCGCCGCCGGGTGCACCCTAGCGGTGCGTCGCAACCTGACCGAGCTTGTTGCGGAACAACTGCTTGCCATTGAGCGCCGCGGCGATCGCCTGGTAGGCGGCGCTCTTGAAGCGCGCTTTTTCCGAGGCGGGCAAACCCTTGTCGTAGCCCTTGGCGCTGGACAGCGCACGCACGAGGTCGGCCTGCGCCATGGGCTGGTTGAGCAGTTTCTTGGCGAGCTTGAGCATCTCGCCGCGCTCGAACCACTTGCGGCGCGAGCCGCCCTTGGCGCCGGCGCCCGCCGCGCGGCCGCCATCGCGCGCGGCCCGGGCCACGAGGCCCAGGGTCGCATCGGCGCCGTGGTCCAGGGTGAGACGGATGATCTGGGTATTCACTTCATTGAGTTGCTTGAGGAGTTCTTCGCGTTTTTGCAGCAGGGACAGGATCGGCTTCGACGTCATGTTGGTTCTTCAGCTGGGGAGAAACGAGCCTGACAATAGCAAATAAATTCCATACCTCCTTGTGGGTATGGGCTTGGATAAGCCGCCGAAATCGGCTCGCATGCCAGAGGAGTCGGCAGGGAACATTTTTCTCCCCTGGAAACTTATGCGGTTTTGCGAGTGTGCAAAGACGATGTTGTGAACGAAATGAAAACCGATTCGTGTTAGCGTTTCGCTCCGGCGATAACCGGAAAAAAGTGCATGCCCGCCGCAGCCCGCCAGTGAAACGGCTGCGTGCGGTTGCAGAGCACGAGAAATTCGAGAAGAGGGGTGGTGGTATGCGGCATCGCAGAGCGCGTGCGGGCGCGCCGGTCATTTTGTCAGTCGTGTTCCTCGGCGCATGTTCGGTGGGCCCGGATTTCCAGCGGCCCGACGCCGCGCATTCCGGCACCTATGTCGAGGGCACGCTGCCCGTGCAGACCGTGGGCCCGGACGCCAGCGCGCCGGCGCAGAACCTGCGCACCGGCAACGATCTTGCGCAGGACTGGTGGACGCTTTTCCATTCCGAGGCGCTCAACGCCTTCATCGCCGGCGCGCTGCGCGAGAACCCGACCCTTGCCCAGGCCTCGGCCGCGCTGCGCCAGGCCCAGGAAACGCTGGCGGCCGACCGCGGCAACCTGCTGTTCCCGGCCGTCAATGCCTCGGGCGAGGCGGCCCGCGAGCGCGCCTCGGGCGCCCAGTTGGGGATCAGCAGTCCGGGCAGCGCGTTCTCCCTCTATAACGCGGGCGTGAGCGTTTCCTACACCTTCGACCTGTTCGGTTCCGTCCGCCGCCAGCTCGAGGCCGCGCAGGCCCAGGTCGACTACCAGCAGAACCAGTACCGCGCGACCCAGCTCGCGCTCACCGCCAATATCGTCACCTCGGTGATACGCGAGGCGCAGTTGCGCGAACAGATCCAGGCATATCGCGCGGTGGAAAAGCTCCAGCGGGCCGGCCTGGTGATCGTCGAGCGCCGTTTTGCGCTCGGCGCGGTGACCAAGACCGACGTGCTGTCGCAGCGCACCGCCCTGGCGCAGACCGTCGCGGCCATTTCGCCGCTCGAGCGCCAGAGGGCCCAGGCGCGCCACCAGCTCGCGGTGTATGCGGGCAAGGCGCCCTCGGAAGTCGACCTGGCAGCCTTCGATGTCGCCAAGCTGGAGCTGCCCGTGGATCTGCCGGTGAGCGTGGCCAGCGATCTCGTCCACCAGCGTCCGGATATCCTCGCCTCCGAGTCGCTGCTGCATGCGGCCAGCGCCCAGGTGGGAGTGGCCACCGCGAACCTGTACCCGCAGATCACCCTGGGCGGCAGCTATGGCGGCGAATCGCTCACGCCCAGCGCGCTGTTCAAGCCCGCATCGATCGTCTGGGGCCTGAACGCGACCATCACCCAGCCGATCTTCCACGGTGGCGCGCTCATGGCCCAGCGGCGGGCGGCAGTCGCCGCCTATGACGGCGCTGCGGCGGCTTACCGGCAGACCGTGCTCACGGCCTTCCAGAACGTGGCCGACGCGCTGCGCGCGCTCGAGTTCGACGCGCAGACGCTCGTGGCGCAGGCTGACGCCTACGAACAGGCCAAGGCCGCTGCCGACCTTGCGCAACGCCAGTTCGACACCGGGGCCAGCAGCTACCTGAGCCTGCTCAGCGCCCAGCAGCAATACCAGCAGACGGCAGTGGCGCTCGTCCAGGCCCGTGCCGACCGCCTCGCCGATACCGCGGCCCTGTTCCAGGCCCTGGGCGGCGGCTGGTGGAATGCGCCGCAGGCCCCGACGGCGGGCAAGCCGGTCGCCAGCAGCAACTGATCCGCGTCAATCATCCGGTCCAAAGAGAAACAGGCAATGGCTAATTCCGTATTGAGTTCCGAACCCTCCGCACCCCGGCCGCGCTACTGGCTGCGCATCCTCCTGACGGTCCTGGGCGCGCTGCTGCTCATCGGCGCCATCGTCGGCATCAAGGCGATGTTCATCATGAAGCAGATCGCCTCCTTCAAGCCGCCACCGCCGCCCGTGGTCTCCGCGGCCCCGGTGCAGGCGGAGGAATGGCGCAACGAGATCGACACGGTGGGCAGCCTGCGGGCCTGGCGCGGCGCCGATCTGAGCACCGAGGCCGCCGGCCTGGCGCGGTCCATCAAGTTCCAGTCGGGCCAGAACGTCGCCGCCGGCCAGGTGCTCGTGGAGATCAATGCCGACTCCGAGCGCGCCCAGCTCCAATCCCTGCAGGCTGCGGCCGACCTTGCGCGCATCGTGCTCGCGCGCGACCGCGACCAGCTCGCGGCAAGCGCCGTCAGCCAGGCCACGATCGACGCCGACGAGTCGGACCTGAAGAACAAGACGGCCCTTGTCGAGCAGCAAAAGGCCCTCGTGGAGAAAAAACTGATCCGTGCGCCATTCGCGGGCCGCACGGGCATCACGACGGTCAATCCGGGCCAGTACCTCAACACGGGCGACAAGATCGTCACCCTGCAGTCGATCGACACCATCTATGCCGACTTCAACGTCCCGCAGCGCGAGCTCTCGCGCCTGTCGCTGGGCGCCGAGGTGTCGGTGAGCGTCGATGCCTGGCCGCAGCGCGGCTTCGCGGGCAAGGTCACGGCCATCAACGCGGCCGTGGACACCGGCACGCGCAATGTGCAGGTCGAGGCGACGATCAGGAATCCCAAGCACGAGCTGCTGCCCGGGATGTTCGCCAAGGTCGGCCTGCTCGTGGGCACGCGCACGAAATACCTCACGATCCCGTCGGCGGCCGTGGCCTTCAATCCCTACGGCGCGACCATCTTCGTGCTCGAGAAGGGCAAGAGCGACAAGGGCGAGGAGACCCTGACCGCCAAGCAGGTGTTCATCACCACCGGACCGACGCGCGGCGACCAGGTGGCCGTGCTCAAGGGACTCGAGGCGGGCGACATGGTGGTCACCAGCGGCCAGCTCAAGCTCAAGAACGGCTCGCCGGTGCAGGTGGACAACAAGGTCGTGCCGCTCAACGATCCGAATCCGACCCCCCAGGAACACTGAGCAGGCCGCGCCGACATGAATTTCACCGATCTCTTCATCCGGCGGCCCGTCCTATCGGCCGTCGTCAGCCTGCTGATCCTGGTGCTGGGCCTCAAGGCGCTCTTCAGCCTGCCCGTGAACCAGTATCCGAAGACGGAAAACGCCGTCGTCACGATCAGCACCACGTATTTCGGAGCCGACGCCGAAACCGTGGCCGGATTCATCACGCAGCCGCTCGAGGCGGCCATTGCCCAGGCCCAGGGCATCGACTACATGTCGTCTAACAGCCTCACCGGCCAGTCGATCATCACCGCGACGTTGCGCCTGAACTACGACGCCAATCGCGCGCTCACGGAAATCAATACCCAGGTCAATTCGGTGCGCAACCAGCTGCCGCCCCAGGCGCAGCAGCCGGTGCTCACCGTGCAGGTGGGCCAGACCATCGATGCGATGTACATGGGTTTCTACGGCGACACCCTGCCCACCAACAGCGTCACCGATTACCTCGTGCGCGTGGTCAAGCCCAAGCTCGATTCCATCGAGGGCATCCAGACGGCGGAAATCCTCGGGGCCCGGCAGTTCGCCCTGCGCGCGTGGCTCGATTCGGACCGGCTGGCCGCCCATGGCCTGACGGCCAACGACGTCGTTACCGCCATCACGAACAACAACTACCTCGCCACCCTGGGCGCGAGCAAGGGACAGACCGTCACCGTGGACATGCGCGCGGGAACCGACCTGCACAGCGTCGACGAGTTCAAGCAGCTCGTCGTCAAGCAATCCAACGGCGTCCTGGTGCACCTCGAGGACGTGGCCAATGTCACGCTCGGCGCCGAGAACTACGATTTGAACGTGGCCTTCAGCGGCCGCAACGCGGTTTTCATCGGCATCAAGGTGGCGCCCGACGCCAACTTCCTGGACGTGGCCCAGCGGGTGCGCGTGGCTTTCCCGGACCTGCAGAAGCAGTTTCCGGCCGGCTTGACCGGCAAGATCGTCTACGACGCCACCAAGTTCGTCAACACCTCCATCCAGGAGGTCATCAAGACCCTGATCGAGTCGCTGCTCATCGTCACGGTCGTGATCTTCCTCTTCCTGGGAAGCTTTCGCGCGGTGGTCGTTCCGGTGGTGGCAATGCCCCTGTCCCTGGTGGGCACCTTCTTCATCATGCTGCTGCTGGGCTATTCCATCAACCTGCTGACCCTGCTCGCGCTCGTGCTGGCCATCGGCCTGGTGGTGGACGACGCGATCATCGTCGTCGAGAACGTCTTTCGCCACATCAACGAGGAGGGCAAGTCGCCGACGGAGGCGGCCCTGGTGGCAGCGCGTGAGCTGGGCGGCCCCATCCTGGCGATGACCATCGTGCTGGTGGCGGTGTACGTGCCCATCGGCTTCCAGGGCGGACTCACCGGCGCGCTGTTCACGGAGTTTGCCTTCTCCCTGGCCGGCGCGGTCACGGTGTCGGGCGTCATCGCCCTCACCCTGTCGCCCATGATGTGCTCGCGCCTTTTCCAGCCGCGCGGCAACGACTCGCGCTTCGCCCTGTTCCTCGACCACCAGTTCGAACGCCTGCACGGCGGGTACAAGCGGCTGCTTTCGGGCATCCTCAGCACGTGGTCCGTGGTGCTGGTCTTCGGCCTGCTGATCCTGCTGGCGGCCGTCGCCCTGTTCAAGACCGCCGCGACCGAACTGGCGCCCAGCGAGGACCAGGGCGTTGTCCTCTACCAGATCATCGGCCCGCCCAATGCCACCGCCGACCAGATGAACCTGTACGCGCACCAGGTGTTCGAGATTGGAAAGAGCTTCCCCGAATACGAGCAGATGTTCCAGATCACCGGCACGCCCACGGTCAACCAGGGCATCGGCGGGATGCTGCTCAAGACCTGGGACGAGCGCACGCGCAGCGCCACCCAGATCCAGCGGGAGTTCCAGGGCAAGCTCAACGGCATCGCCGGGGTGCGCATCGCGGTATTCCAGTTCCCGGCCCTGCCCGGGTCGCAGGGGTTCCCGGTGCAATTCGTCATCAATTCCACGGAACCCTTCGCCAACATCAACGAGCTGGCCCAGGCGGTGCTCGACAAGGTGCGCAAGAGCGGCAAGTTCTACTTCATCGACGGCGATCTCAAGCTCGACAAGCCTCAGAGCGAACTGGTGGTGGACCGCGACCTCATCGCCAACCTCGGCCTCACGCAGGGCGACGTGGGCGCCGCCCTGGGTGGCGCGCTGGGCGGCGGCTATGTGAACTATTTCTCGATTTCCGGCCGCTCCTACAAGGTCATTCCCCAGGTGCTGCAGGTCGACCGGCTCAATCCGGATCAGGTCCTCGATTACCAGATCCGCACGCCGGCCGGCACGACGATCCCGGTGTCCACGGTGGCGCATTTCCAGACCAAGGTGGTTCCGGAAACCGTCACGCACTTCCAGCAGCTCAACTCGGTGACGCTGGGCGGCGTCAATGCCGCGCCGCAAGGCGTTTCCCAGGGCGACGCCCTGCAGTTCCTGCGCGACGCCGTGGCCGAGTTCGGCTCGCCCGCCTACTCGGTGGATTACTCGGGAGAGTCGCGGCAGTACGTCAAGGAGACGGGCGGGTTCGCCATTACCCTGGCGTTCTCGATCATCATCGTCTTCCTGGCCCTCGCGGCGCAGTTCGAGAGTTTCCGCGATCCGGTGGTCATCCTGGTATCGGTTCCGCTGGCGCTGTTCGGCGCGCTGATCTACATCAACCTCTTTTCCACGCTCAATATCTATTCGCAGGTGGGCCTGGTCACGCTCATGGGCCTGATCAGCAAGCACGGCATCCTGATGGTCCAGTTCGCCAACGACCTGCAGCGCTCCGGCCACAGCAAGTTCGATGCGATCATCGAAGGCGCCTCGGTTCGCCTGCGGCCCATCCTGATGACCACGGCGGCCATGGTGCTGGGCGTGTTCCCGCTGGCGATCGCCTCGGGCGCAGGCGCGGCGGGCCGCCAGGCCATGGGCTGGGTGGTTGCCAGCGGCCTGTCGGTGGGAACCTTGTTCACGCTGTTCGTGGTGCCCGCCATGTACCTTTTCCTGGCCGAGGATCACCAGGCCAAGAAGGCGGCGGGCGCCGCATCCACCCTGCGCGCACCGGAACAGAACCCGACGTGATCGTGCGGGGTCGTCTTTCGCCTCGGCGCAGATCTACGCCTAAGCTCTGATGCAACCCTCTCCCGCTGGCGGGAGAGGGCAGGGTGAGGGTGGGGGATGCGCGACCATCCCGAAATCAGGGATTGCCTGTGCCCACAACTGGCACCGCCTCGCCGCGCTCCTTCCACCCGCCCCCCAGGCTCTGGTACAGCGTCACCAGATTGTTCAGGCGATCCAGGCTGGCCGACACCCGCGACAGTTGGGCCGTGTTGAGGTCGGTCTGCGCCGTCAGGAGTGTCAGGTAGCTGTCGACCCCGGTCTTGTATCGGAGCTTCGCCAGCTCGAAGCGCCGCTGCTGGGCGGCCACGAGCCGGTCGAGCGCCGCGACCTGCGCGTCGTAGCTGGACCGGGCCACGAGGCCATCGGCAACCTCGCGGAACGCGGTCTGGATGGCCTTCTCGTAGTTGGCCACGGCGATATCCCGCTGGGCCTTGGCGTAGTCGAGATTGGCGCTGTTGAGCCCGGCGTTGAAGATCGGCACGGTGCCGCTGGGCGAGACGGCCCACGTGCGATTGCCGGACTGGAACAACTGGCTCAGCACCGGACTGATGGCTCCGGCCGTGCCCGTGAGCGAAATCACCGGGAAGAAGGCGGCACGGGCCGCACCGATATTGGCGTTGGCGGCAATGAGCGCGTCCTCGGCCGCGACGATGTCGGGCCGGCGCTCGACCAGGTCCGAAGGAAGCCCGGCGGGGATGTCGCTCGCCAGATCCTGGCTCTCGAGGGGCAAGCCCGGCGGCAGGTCCGGCGGCAGCGGCGCGCCCACCAGCAACTGCAGGGCGTTTTGCGCCTGCGCGCGGGTGCGTTCCTCGGCAGCGCGCTGCGCCCGCGCCTGTTCGAGCGCGCCC
>Ga0181519_10002948_pt1 | contig 14177 bp, 14 predicted proteins | sample PEATcosm2014_Bin_26_FD_121102 | JGI IMG/M metagenome (GOLD analysis project Ga0181519, IMG submission 121102) | Peatland microbial communities from MTU Mesocosm Facility, Houghton, MI, USA - PEATcosm2014_Bin02_10_metaG | ecosystem: Environmental > Terrestrial > Soil > Wetlands > Peat | place...
CGGGCTCACAGGGCCAGGCCGCCGTCGACGGGGACGATCGCCCCGGTGATGCCGCTGCTGGCCGGACTGGCCAGCCAGATGATGGCCGCCGCCACCTCCTCGGGCGTCAGCAGCCGTTCCACGGGCGCCTGGACGGCGAAGGCGTCGCGGTGCTCGAGCCCGTAGAGCCGGGCGCTCTCGTCGAGCATGGCGGTGGCGGTGGAGCCCGGGCTGACGCCGGTGGCGGTCACCCCGGTGCCCCGCAGGTCGGCGGCCAGTCCCCGGACCAGTCCGGTCACCCCCGCCTTGGCCGCGCCGTAGGCGGCCAGGCCGGGCAGCCCCTGGGTGGCGGCGGCGGACGCCACCGCGATGAACCGGCCGTCGCGCGGGGCGGGCCGGCGGAGCAGGGCCGGGACCCCCACCTGGGCGGCGACGACCGGGCCGCCGAGGTCGATGTCGAGCACGGCCCGGAGCTGGTCCTCGGGCATCTCCCAGAGGGGGACGCCCCCGGCGATGACCCCGGCAGCGGCGACCACCGCGTCGACACCTCCGAATCGCGACTCGGCCTCGTCCACCACGGCGGCCAGGGCGACGGGGTCGGTGGCGTCGCCCACGTGGGCCACCGCCCGGCCCGGCCCGGCCCGGTTCGCCCGGGTCACGACGTCGTGGAGCTGGTCGTGGGTGCCGAGGGGGTAGGGGATCCGGGGGTCGTCGCCGGCCCGGTCGAAGGCCACCACCGACCAGCCCCCCGCCACCAGCCCGGCCACCGTGGCCGCCCCGATGCCGCGTGCCGCCCCCGTGACCAGTGCCACCCGTCCGTGGGCCTCCGTGGTCGCGCTCATCGTCCCCCTCCCGTCCCCGTGTCCGTGTCGTCGGTGCCCGTGCCGTGGGTGCCCGATCCGTCCCACTCGACCGTCTCGACCGGGCGCGGACCGCGCACGAACGTCACCAGCTGGTCGACCGCCGACTGCAGCAGCTCGCGTCCCTCGAGCGGGCTGGCCCCGCCGGGGTCGCCGAGCACGCCGTTGGGGCTGACCGACCGCACGCCGTCGCGCCGGAGCGCCGGCAACAACTCCGCGAGCGGGCTCGTGTCGCCGGCCTCCGCCGCCCCCAGACGCACGCGGGCGGGCGCGATCACCAGCATCAGCGACGTCTCGGTGCGCCCGGCGTGGGCGTCGCCCTCCCACCGGGGGGACCAGGCCCGCACGTCGCGCCCCTCGGCCCGCAGGGTCGCCACCGCCTGCTCCACCGGCCCGGCGTTGCCGCCGTGGGTGGAGACCACCACCACCGTCCCGAAGGTGGTGCCGGCCGAGCGTCCCAGCTCCACCAGCACGGCCTCGGTGGCCGACGCCCCGATCGAGAGGGTGCCCGGGAACCCCTGGTGCTCGCCGCTCGACCCGTAGGGGAGGGCGGGGGCGACCACCGCGCCCGGCAGGAGCGGTGCGGCGGCGGCGGCGACCGCGGCGGCGATCTCCGTGTCGGTGGTCAGCGGGAGGTGGGGGCCGTGCTGCTCGGTGGCCCCGACCGGCACCAGCAGCACCGCCCCGCCGGCCGCCCGTTCGGCGACCTCCGGCCAGGCCAGCGCCGACAGGGCGGTCACGGTCGACCGTCCCCGGCGACGGCCGTACCGTCGAGGTACCCGTGCCGGCCCAGAAAGGCGAGGAGGGCGTCGACGGCCTCGGGGGGGTCGACCGGGCCCACCACGGTGGGCGGCTCGTGGGTGGCGAGCACGCCGGTCAGGGCGGCCAGCCGGCGACGCGGGTCGGGGTCCCGGGGGCCGGGGAGCACCCGGGTCCGCGGTCGGAAGGGGGCGGGGGCACCGACGGCCAGCTCCAGGCCGGGACGGGTCCGCCCCGACGCCACCACCGGGACGGTGGCGTCCCCGACGGCCAGGGTGCCCGGGAGCGGGGCCCGACGCAGGCGCACGCCGGCCGCCTCCACCGAGACGACCGCCGGGCACGGTACCCGGAGACGCTCGCGCCATCCCCCGTCCAGGCGCCGCTCGGCCACCAGGTGCCGTTCACCGGCCGCCAGTCCGACCAGACCGAGGGCCTGGGCGGAACCGAGCCGGTGGGCGAGGAACCCCGGGAGCGCGCCGGTTCCCCGGTCGGGCGACCGGTCCCCGCAGACCACCACCGACGGCCGACCGAGCGTCGCCAGGGCGGCCACCACCGACTCCGCCAGCCACCGCTCGTCGGACCCGAGCCGCGACGGGTCGTCGCCCCCGACGTCGAGACGGACCACCTCGGCCCCCAGGGCCAGGAGCTCCCGCAGCATCGGGTCGGCGTCCGCGCCGGCGGCGGTCACCACCGCCACCCGTCCACCCCACGCCTCCCCGATGCGCAGGGCGTGCTCCACCGCCGCAGCGTCGGGGGCGGACAGTCCCACGCCCCAGCGGTCGCGCCGGACCGAGGCGGTCAGCGGGTCGACCTCGGGTCGCCGGTCGGCGATGCCCACGCAGGCGACCACCAGGGGCGGGGCCGTACCCTCGGAGCCGGAGGTGGCGTTCATCCGTGGTGGAAGACGACGCCGTGGCCGCCGTCGGGGTAGGTCCAGGCGATGGCGCCCTCGTGGTTGCAGATCATGTAGCAGGTGCCGCACTCGAAGCACTCCTCGTAGTTGAAGAGGATGCCCCCGTCGGCGGTCGGGGCGAAGAGGTCGGCCGGGCAGGCGGTGACGCACTCCCGGGTGGTGCACGACCGGCAGACGTCGGAGTCGACGGTGATGTGGGCCCGCTCGCCGACCCGGAAGTCGACGGTGGCCATCCGCTCCTCGAAGGAGATGCCCCGCCAGGGGCTGGGCGTGCGGTCATCGCCGGAGGGGGAGGTGGGCCCGGTGCTCATCCGAAGATCCTCAGCGCCCGGACGGTGTCGGCGGCCAACTCGCGGAGCTTCACCCCGTGCTTCGCCGCCGCCCGGCGTGTCACCCGGAGGCCGCCCGCCTTCGGGGTCGGATTGGTGACGGTGAACATCCCCTCGACCAGGTCGCAGACCAGCCCCGGGTACCGCTGCTGGACGCGTTCGGAGAGGACCAGCGACGGCGCCCGGCGCAGCCGCCGGTGGTCGGCCAGGACGAACTGGCGCTCGAGCCCCTGACGGTAGGAGGCGAGGCCGGCGGCCGACCAGTCGCCCCGGGCGATGGCCCGATCGGCGGCCCGTCCGGCGGCCAGTCCGGAGCCGATGGCGAAGTTGACCCCCTCCAGCCACACCCCGGCGGCCAGGGTCATGGCGGCGGCGTCGCCCGCCACCAGCAGCCCGTCGGTCGCCAGGGTGGGCATGGTGTCGTAGCCGCCCTCGGGGATGAGGTGGGCGGCGTACTCGCGCAGCCGGGCCCCCCGCAGGTAGGGGGCGATGGAGGGGTGCGCCTTCAGGTCGGCCACCAGCTCCTCGGGGCGGGTCCCCGACGCCGCCAGCTGGGGGAGCGACAGCACCACCCCGACGCTCACCGTGTCGCGGTTGGTGTAGAGGAAGCCGCCCCCGGGGATGCCGCGGGTGCAGCCGAGGATCTCGATGTCGACGCCCTGGTCGCCCCGGACGCCGAACCGCTCGTCGATGACCTCGCGGGGCAGGTCGAGCACCTCCTTCACCCCCAGGGTGTGGTGCGTTGCCTCGGCGGCCGGCAGCAGGCCTGCCTCCTTGGCGAGGAAGGAGTTGACCCCGTCGCACGCCACCACCACCTTGGCCCGGAGGTCGCCGTCGGGGCGGTCGGTCCGCACGCCGGCCACCGCCCCGTCCACGTCGAAGAGGAGCCCGGAGGCCACCGTGGAGGTGATGAGCTCGGCACCGGCGCCGGTGGCCTTGTCGGCCAGCCAGCTGTCGAAGTGGGACCGGAGGGTGGTCATCCCGTTGTAGGGGGCCTCCCCCCATGCCTCGCTGCGGTAGTCGACCGACAGCGACTGGCTGCCGGTCATCATCATGGTGGAGCGACGCACCACCCAGCGCTCCACCGGCACCTCCTCCCACCACCGGGGGACGATCTGGTCGAGTACCCGGCCGTAGACCACGCCGCCGTAGACGTTCTTCGAGCCGGGGAACGGCCCCCGCTCGACCAGGGCCACCGACCGTCCGGCGCGGGCGAGGGCCAGGGCGGCCGACGAGCCGGCGGGGCCGGCACCCACCACCACCACGTCGAACTCGGCAGCGGGCGCCGCGGTGCGGTCGGCCATCGGCATCGGCTCACCGGGCACGGTCGACCTCCGGCGGGTCGTCGACGGCCACGCCGAGCCGGCGGCCCAGCTCCTCGAGGAAGCCGCGGGCGTCGGTGACCAGGCCCAGGTCGGCCATGGCGGTCATCGGGCACGACGGGTCGCGGTTGACGCTCACCACGTGGCGCGGCCGGCCGAGGCCCCCGACGTGCTGGCTGGCCCCCGACACACCGAGGGCGACGTAGAGCTCCGGGTCGACGGCCACGCCGGTGGTGCCGATCTGGCGCTCGTAGCCCGTCCAGCCGGCGTCGGTGGCCACCCGGGTGGCGCCCGCCGAGGCCCCGAGCGCCGCCGAGACCCTGACCAGCAGCTCGAAGGTGTGCCGGGCCGCCCCGTCGTCCAGGCCGGCCACCAGGCCGGCACCACCGCCGAGCACCCGGCCGGCGTCGGCCAGGTCCATGGTGGCCGGGTCGGGCTCGACCAGGGCCAGCAGCTCGGCCTCGGGTGGGGCGTCGTCCCGTGCCGGGGGGACGGCGGCGGTGCCGGTGTCGAGAGGCCGGGGCCGGGTCCGGCGGGCCGCCCGCTCGACGGTGCGGACCCCCGGCACCAGGGTGGCGACCACCGGGCCGTCGGAGCCCACCGGCACCACCACCCGGTCGTCGAGGCGACCCAGCTCGGCCTCGACCCCCGGGCCCGCCGGGGTGGCGTGCCTCCCGTCGTGCCCGTCGCGGCGTTGGCGGAGGCGGACCGACAGGGACTGGGCCACCAGCGGCACGTCGAGCTCGGCGGCCAGCCGGGGGGCGAGGTCGCGTCCGTCGGGGGAGGCCGGCAGCACCACCAGGGGGGCGCCGGCCAGCACCGGGGCGAGGAGGGCGGCCAGGGCACCGGGACGGAAACCGTCGCCGGTCTCGTGCCACCAGCTCCGACCGGCCGCCAGGAGCGCACCGGCGGCCTCCTCCGCCCCGGACCCGACCACCACGGCCAGTCCGCCGGCCTCGGCCACCGCCTCGTCGGCGCCGGCCGGGAGCCGGCCCTGGCGGACCACCACCACCCCCACCGCCCGGCCCGCCGGTGGCCGACCGGCCGCCGCGGTCGTGCGCACCCCCTTCGGGGTGGTCGACGTCGCCGGGGTGGGGCTCACAGCGACACCGCCACCCGGTGGCCCTCGACGACGGCCGCCTGGGCGCGTCGCGGGGCCAGGCAGTCGCCGACGCGGTGGGCCGGGATCCCGGCGTCGCGGAGCTCCCGCCACAGCCCGTCCTCGGGCGCCTGGTGGACGCTGGCCACCACCCAGTCGCAGGCCCGGGTCCGGTCGGTGCCGGTCGGGTGGTGCTGGAGCGTCAGGACCACGCTCCCGCCCCCGCCGTCGGCCACCCCCATCGGGACCAGGTCGGTGCCCTGGACGATGCCCCGGTCGTGGGCCTTGACGTTCCAGGTCTCCATGTCGAGGGTGATCCCGAGGTCCTGCCCGACCACCATCCCGTTGGTGACGATCTCCACCGAGCAGCCGCGGTCGGCCAGCAGTTCGGCGGTGGAGGTGGCCTGGTGGAAGCCGAGCTCGTCGACCACCACCACCGATCCCGTCGGCTCCGCCCGCCCCTCCAGCACGTCCCGGACGTCCACCACCCGGGGGTGGTCGCCGGCCCACCACGGCCGCTGCGGCCGGGCGCCGGTGGCCATCACCACCACGTCGGGGTCCTCGGCGCGGACCAGGTCCAGGTCGGCCTCGGTGCCGGTGCGGACGTCGACCCCGGCCCGCCGGGCGTTGACGATGAGGTTCCGGGCGATGTCGAGGAACTCCGCCCGGCTGGGCACCGAGGCCGCCACCTGGACCTGCCCCCCCAGCCGCTCCGCCCGTTCGAAGAGGACCACCCGGTGGCCGCGCTCGGCGGCGGTGACCGCCGCCTGCAGCCCGCCCGGGCCGCCGCCCACCACCACCACCGTCCGGCGCCGGCGGGGCGCCGGCAGCTCGGTGGACTCGCGGCCCGTCCTCGGGTTCTCGATGCACCCCAGCCACCGGTTGAGGCCCATCCGGCCCACGCACTCCTGGTTGCACGAGAGGCAGGTGCGGATGTCGGTGGCGTGGCCGGACCGGGCCTTCACGCCGAAGTCGGCGTCGGCGATCTGCCCGCGGACCACACCGACCAGGTCGCAGAGGCCCTCGGCGAGCGCCCGGTCGGCCTGGAGCGGGTCCTTGAACCGGCCGACGCCGACCACCGGCACCCCCACCGCCCGGCGGATGGCACTGGGGATGAACATGGCGTAGCCGGGGGGCACCTGCATGCTCGCCTCGATCAGGTAGAGGGTGGCGGTGGCCACCCCGATCGAGGTGTTGATGTAGTCGACCTGGCCGGTGGCGTCGACCATCTGGGCCACCGCCACCGCGTCGTCGATGGTGGTCCCGCCCTCGATCAGCTCGTCGCCGCAGAGCCGAACCCCGAGCGCCCGGTCGGGGCCGATGGCCCGGCGGACGGCGTCGACCAGCTCCAGCAGGAGCCGGGCGCGGTCGGCCAGCGACCCCCCGTACCCGTCGGTCCGGTGGTTGGTGGCCGGCGACAGGAAGCCCCGGACGATCGACGAGTGGGAGCACTGGAGCTCGATCCCGTCGAAGCCGCCGGCCATGCAGTGCTCGGCCACCGTGGCGTAGCCGGCCACGATCTCGTGGATCTCGTGGGGCTCCACCGCCTTGGGCACCTCGCGGAAGAGCGGGTCGGGTACCGGGCTGGGGGCCCACACCGGCAGCCGTGAGTACATGGAGGAGGCCTGGCCGCCGTTGTGGTTGATCTGGGCGAGGATCGGCACGCCGTGGGCGTGGACCGCCTCGGTGATCCGCCGGTAGCCGGGGACGACCGCCGGGTCGAAGCCGTGGATCAGCTTCTCGTACGGCCAGTCGGTGACGTGGGTGGAGTGCTCCTCGGTGATGATCAGTCCCGCCCCGCCGGCCGCCCGGGCGGCGTAGTAGGCGGCGTGCTGCTCGGTGGGCATCCCGCCCTCGGCGTAGTTGGTGAGGTGGGCGGAGAAGACGATCCGGTTGGGCACCGTCAACGGGCCCAGCCGCAGCGGGGAGAAGAGGTGGCGGTACCGGCCCCCGGCGCTCATCGGGCCGACGCCCCGGCGTCCACGGTCATGGTCAGACCGGTGGTGAACCGCGCCTCGTCGGAGGCGAGGAAGAGGACCACGTCGCTCACGTCCCCCGGCTGGAGCACGTCGACCGGCAGCGAGTTCATGAACAGCGGCCCGAGGTTCGGCCGGTCCTCCAACAGGGCGGAGAGCGCGCCCAGGCCGGCCACCATCGGCGTGGCCACGCCGGTGGGGTGGAGGGAGTTCACCCGGATCCGGTGGTCGGCCAGCTCGTTGGCCAGCACCCGCATGACGCCGACCACCCCGTGCTTGGAGACGGAGTACGGCCCGAAGAAGGGCTGGCCCTTCAATCCGGCGCTCGAGCTGATCAGGACCATCGACCCGCCGCCCGCCGCGATGAGGTGGGGGGCGGCGGCCACGCAGGTGTTCCACACGCCGGTGAGGTTGACCCCGAGCACGTCGTCCCACACCTGCGGGGTGACCTCGTCCCAGGGCTGGATGGTGCAGATCCCGGCGTTGGCCACCACCGTGTCGAGCCGTCCCAGCTCGGCGACGGCCCCGTCGACGACGGCGGTCAGCCCGGCGTGGTCGCGCACGTCGGCTACCGCGGTCACCACCCGCCGCCCGGTGGCCTCCACCAGCCGGCCGGTCTCCTCGAGCTCATCGAGCGTGCCCATCGGGTACCCCGCCGACGGGTTGTCGGTGCAGACGTCGACGGCGACGATGTCGGCGCCCTCCTCGGCCAGGCGGACGCAGTGGCTCCGACCCATGCCGCGGGCCGCCCCGGTGACCAGGGCGACCTGACCGGCCACCCGCCCGGTGCGGTCGGCGTCGACCGAGGCACGGTCACCGCCGGCGGGCCGGTGGTCGCTCACCGGGGCGCCCCGGTCGTCACACGCTCCCGGTCGGTCCCGCCGGTCCCCCGACCCCCGGCCGGTCGACGTCCGTGGGCGGTGGGCGACGGGACGCCCTCGCCGGCCCCGACCTCCCGCGCCCGTCGGCGTCCCTCGAGCACCGCCTGCAGGATGCCGCGCGGGGCGATGCAGTCGCCGGCGCGGGGGAGGTCGGGGTACTCGAGGGCGAGGGCGTCCTCGGGGAGCCGGTGGCCGGCGTCGACCAGGGCCGAGCACCCGATCGACCGGTGGGCGCCGGTCCAGACGTCCTCGAGCTCGGCCCGGCCGCCGGTGACCCCACGGAGGAGCGACCGCAGCTCGCGGTGGACACCGGCCCGCTGCAGCCGCGTGTTGGCGTCGGCCAGGTCACCGGTGAGCGACAGCAGGGTGCCGGCGATCTGGTCCTGGGTGACGAGCGACACCTCGTGGCCGCGTGCCGCCAGCCACTCGGCCACCCCGATCCCGATCGGGCCACCGACCGGGTCGTGGACGACCACCGGCCCGTCGGGCAGGGCGGCGTCCCCCCCGGCCAGCAGGGTCAGGGCGTCGACGACCACGGTGTGGTCGTCGACCGGCACCGGGGTGGGGCGCCCCCGCGAGCCGGTGGCCAGCACCACCGGACCGCGTTCGGCCGTCCACCGCTCCAGCACCGCACCGGTGACCGGGGACCCGGTCTCCAGGGTGACTCCGAGGGCCGCACACTCGCGGACCAGCCAGTCGACCAGCAGGGCCATCCGGTCGCGCCCCTCCCCGACGGCGGCGTCGGCGGTGGCGCCACCCAGGTGGTCGTCGCGCTCCCGCACGGTCACCCGGTGGCCGCGGCCGGCCAGCACCCGGGCGCACTCGAGGCCGGCCACCCCGCCGCCCGCCACCAACACGTCCTTCGCCACCGGATCGGTGCCCCCGACGGCCGGCTCTCTCGTCTCGTGGCCGGCGCGCGGCTCGCCGACACAGCTGACGATCGGGTTGCGGTTGTCGCGGACGTGGCAGGCCTGGTTGCAGAGGATGCACGGCCGGACCCGGTCCGCCTCCCCGGCGCGCACCTTCGCCACCAGCCCGGGGTCGGCGATCTGGGCCCGGGTCATCTCGACCAGGTCGCACACCCCGTCGTCGAGCGCCCGCTGTGCCGTCACCGGATCGGTGACGCTCCCCTGGAGCACCACCGGAACCCGCCCGCCCGTCGCCTCCCGCATCCGCCGGCAGAGGTCGAGGTTGAAGGCCGGGGGGGCGTGCCCGTCGGGCCGGTAGGCCGAGGTGGAGAACGGCCCGCCCCGGACCACCACCACCAGGTCCACCGCGTCCGCCAGCCGGGCCACCTGCTCCCCGGCCTGGTCGGGGGTGACCCCGGCCCAGGGGGCCAGCTCGTCGCAGCACAGCCGGATCGACACCACCCGGTCCGGGCCGACGGCCACCCGGACCGCATCCAGAACCCGGTGGGTGAAGAGGAGACGGTCCTCGCCGTAGGCGTCGTCGCGGAGGTTGGTCAGGCCCGAGTGGAACTGGCGCAGCAGCGAGTACGGCCCGGCGTCCAGCTCCACCCCGTGGAGCCCCGACGTCACCGCCAGCCGGGCGGCGGCGCCGAAGCCGGCCACCACCGCGTCGATCTCCTCGGGCTCCATCGCCGCCGGGGGCTCGCGGGTCACCGCGTCGGCCACCCGGGAGGGGGCCCACAGCACCGACTGGGAGTAGGCGCTCGACCCCTGGCCCCCGGCGTGGCCGAGTCCGGCCAGGACCAGGGTGCCGTGGGGGTGGACGGCGTCGGCCACCGCCCGCCAGCCGGGCCCGCTGGAGGCGGCCAGCGGTGCCCGCTCGTAGGGCCAGTCGGAGTCGTGGACCGAGGCGGTCTCGGTGACGATGACGCCCGCCCCGCCGGCGGCCCGCTCGGCGTAGTACGCCACGTGGCGGTCGGAGAGGGCGCGTCCGTCGCCCAGGTTGGTCTCGTGGGGCCCGAACACGGTCCTCGAGGGGGCGGTCCGCCCGCCCAGGGCGAACGGTTCGACCAGTGAGGCCGATGCCGACGGGGGGACCACGGTCAGCCTGCGGGTCGGGTCAGCTCGGCCCGGCCCGCCGTCCGGAGCAGGTCGGTGCCGGCCAGGGGGTGCTCCTCGCAGGCCCGGTCCGGGCGGCGGGGGAGGAGGGAGACGGCGACGCGCTGGCCGCCGGTGGTCGTGCCGCCGGCGGCGGCACGGGACCCGGCCGACCGGCGGGGTGCCAGCGAGTGGTCGGGCGACGGTCGCGGGGTCTCCGTTCCGGCGGCATCGGCCAACGGGCCCTCGCCGTTGCCCAGCACGCACTCGGGGTCGGGCCCGTCGAGGGGCAGGCCGGTGAAGAACTTGGCGGCCATGCACCCGCCCCGGCAGGCGTCGAACATCCCGCAGGTCCGGCACGCCCCGCCGGTGTCGGGCCGGCGTAGCTCGGCGAAGCGCTCCGACGTCCGCCACACGTGCTGGAACCCCCCGGGGCTGCGCACGTTGCCGGCCAGGAACTCCTCGTGGATGGCGAACGGGCAGGCGTAGACGTCGCCGACCGGGTCGACCAGGCAGACCACGCGACCGGCACCGCAGAGGTTGAGCCCCGGGAGGGCCTCGCCGTAGCCGGCCAGGTGGAAGAAGGAGTCGCCGGTGAGCACGTCCTCGCCGTGGGCGAGCAGCCACTCGTAGAGCGTCCGCTGCTGGTCGGCAGTGGGATGGAGCTCGTCCCACACGTCGGCCCCGCGGCCCGACGGCCGTAGCCGGGTGAGCCGGAGCTGCGCCCGGTACCGGTCGGCGAGCGCCTTGAAGGCGTCGAGCTGGCCGACGTTGTGGCGGGTGACCACCACCGACAGCTTGAACCCCTCGAAGCCGGCCGAGGCCAGCCGCTCCATGGCCCGGACGGCGGTGGCGAAGGAGCCCTCGCCCCGCACGGCGTCGTTGACCTCGGCGGTTGCCCCGTCGATCGACAGCTGCACGTCGACGTAGTCGCTGGCCGCCAGTCGGTCGGCCACCTCCGGGGTGATCCGCGAGCCGTTGGTGGAGAACTTGACCCCCACGTGGTGGTCGGTGGCGTACGCCACCAGCTCCCAGAAGTCGGCCCGGACGGTGGGCTCACCGCCGCCGATGTTGACGTAGAAGATCTGCATCCGCTCGAACTCGTCGATCAGCGCCTTGCACTCGGCGGTGGAGAGCTCGTTCGGATCGCGCCGTCCCGAGCTGGACAGGCAGTGGACGCACGCCAGGTTGCAGGCGTAGGTCAGCTCCCAGGTCAGGCAGATCGGGGCGTCGAGGCCCTCGGCGAAACGGTCGACCAGGCGGACGGGGGCCGGGATGGCCGGGCGCTCGAGGTCGGCAAGGGTCACGTCGCCTCCCGCACGCGGATCATGTCGGTGTCGGCCAGGGTGGCGAGGGCGCGTTCGAAGGCTTCCCGCTGGTCGGCGGGCACGCCGGCCTCCCGAAGGGCTTCGACGGCGGACGGAAGGTCCCCGAGGGAGCGGACCACGTCGAGGAGCACCGGGCTCTTCAGAAAGGAGAGCCGCCGGGTGCCGAAGTGGTACGCCAGGGCACCGAACGACTCGGGCCGCAGCGACACCTGGGGTGACAGCTCCCAGGGCAGCGAGGCGTCGAAGGCCCGTGCCGGTGCCGGTGCCGACACGGTGCCGGGTGTGTCGTGGACCGTTCCGGACCGGTGGGCCACGGCGGCGTCGGCGACGGCGGTGCCGGACGGACTAGTAGACACCGCACATGCCGTCGATCGAGACGTCCTCCACCAGCAGGTCGGCCTCGACGAGCGGGGTCTCCTCGGCGGTCTCCCCCGGGGCGGCGGCGGTCTCGGTGGTGGCCGTGGTGGCCCGGTCGACGACAGGTGCGGACATGGTCCCTCCGGATGGGTTCGGGCCGGCACCCAGGGGCCGGCGTCGGCTGACGGGTTGACTTTAGTGCACTGGATGCCAAAATGGAAGCCCTATGGGGGATCTCGACGGGCGGGAAGGTGAGGCCACGCGTGGGCGGCGGCCGTCGACCACCCGTGAGCACATCGCCCGGGAGGCCCTGACCCTCTTCGACCGGGACGGGTTCGAGGCCACCACCGTGGACGACATCGCCGCGGCCGTGGGGATCGGGCGCCGCACGTTCTTCCGCTACTACCAGTCGAAGCTCGATGTGGTCTGGGGCGAGTTCCACGCCGAGCTGGTCCGACTCGACGAGCAGCTCATCGGAGCCCCGGAGGAGGAGCCGATGATGGACGTGCTCCGTCGGTCGGTGGTGGCGACGAACCGGTTCGGGGCCGGAGAGCTCGACGAGCTCCGGATCCGGATGGCCCTGATCAGCACCGTCCCGCCGCTGGTGGCGCACTCGGCCCTCCGGTACGCCGAATGGTGCGACGTGGTGGCCGGGTTCGCCGCCCGCCGGATGGGGGTGGCGGCCGGCGACCTCGGTCCCCAGACGGTGGCCCGGGCCGCACTGGGGGCGGCCATGGCCGCGTTCACCTGCTGGGCCCGGGGCGACACCGACGACCTGTCGGCCGAGGTGGACCGTTCGTTCCGGCTCCTGGCCTCCGGGTTCGACGATGCGGCGGTGGCCGGATGGCGACCGTCCGTGACTGACCCGACCGGTTCGACGCGAGGGCGGGACCGGCGCGATGCTGGCGGTTGATCGCCGGGCGCTGGGGGCGCGTCGGCACCGTCAAGGGAGGGCCAGTCGATGAAGATCCGTGCCGCAGTCTGTTCCGGGCTCAACGAGCCGTGGAAGGTCGAGGAGGTGGACGTCGAGGCACCCGGATCGCACGAGGTCGTGGTCCAGATGGCCTACGCCGGGATGTGCCACTCCGACGAGCACCTGCGCACGGGCGACATGAGCGCCGACCCGGCCGTGCTCGAGGTGTTCGGGGTCTCGTCGATGTTCCCCATGATCGGGGGCCACGAGGGCGCCGGCATCGTCACCCAGCTCGGACCCGACGTGGAGTCCCTGGCCGTGGGCGACCACGTGGCCATGTCCTTCATCCCGGCGTGCGGGCGCTGCTTCTGGTGCGCCACCGGTCGCCAGTACCTGTGCGACCTGGGGATGACCATCCTGGCCGGCCCGCAGATGAGCGACGGCGTGTGGCGGTACCACCTCGACGGCCAGCCCGTGAACCGGATGACGCAGCTCGGGACCTTCTCCGACCAGATGGTCGCCAACGAGGCGTCGCTGGTGAAGGTCGACCCGGGCGTGTCACTGAAGGCGGCCGCCCTGATCAGCTGCGGCATCTCCACCGGCTTCGGCTCCGCCGTCGACCGGGCCAAGGTGAAGCCGGGCGAGACCGTGGTGGTCATCGGCTGTGGCGGGGTGGGCTCGGGCGCCATCCAGGGGGCCCGGCTGGCCGGTGCGCGCCAGATCATCGCCGTCGACCCGCTCGCCTTCAAGACCGACAAGGCGAAGGAGATCGGCGCCACCCACAGCGCCGCCTCGATCCTCGAGGCCAACCTGATCCTGCCGGAGCTGACCGAGGGCCGGATGGCGGATGTCGTGATCCTCACGCCGGGTGTCCTCACCGGTGACCTCCTCGCCCCGGCGATGGCACTCGCCTCCAAGGACGGGCGGGTGGTGGCCACCGCCATCGCCCCGTTCGACCAGAACGACGTCTCGCTCAACCTGTTCAACTTCTCGATGTTCAACCAGGCGTTGCTCGGGACCGTCTTCGGTTCGTGCAGCCCGCGGGTGCAGATCCCCAACCTGCTCCGCCTCTACCAGGCGGGCATGCTGGAGATCGACAAGCTGATCACCCAGGAGTACACCCTCGACGAGGTGCAGAACGGGTACGACGACCTGGCGTCGGGAACCAACATCCGCGGCGTGGTGAAGTTCGACGTCTGACCCGGTAGGGGGTCCCAGCTCGTCCGACGGAGGTCTCGGAGCCTGACCCCCCGGAGCCGACCCCGGTCCGTGGTGGTCCGGGTCCCGGTGTCCCCCGGTGGGCATGGGTCGGCAGGTCCGAGAGCCCGGGTGGGGCCGCCCGCCCGCCCGGGGGTCGATGTCACACCCGGATGGTTGAGTACTCCCATGGACCTCGAGGCGCTGACGGCGGCCATCGACGAGCTGGTGGGGACCGAGCCCACCGGTGTGGACGGC
>Ga0181519_10002952_pt1 | contig 14163 bp, 10 predicted proteins | sample PEATcosm2014_Bin_26_FD_121102 | JGI IMG/M metagenome (GOLD analysis project Ga0181519, IMG submission 121102) | Peatland microbial communities from MTU Mesocosm Facility, Houghton, MI, USA - PEATcosm2014_Bin02_10_metaG | ecosystem: Environmental > Terrestrial > Soil > Wetlands > Peat | place...
ATCGGTTCGAACATCGAGGGAAAACGCCGCTCGGGGTTGATGTTGGCAGTGGGCGCCACGCCCAGGCTGCCGGCCAGCGCGCCGGCAAGGTCCGAAAGTATGTCGGCGTGCAGATTGGTGGCGACGATGGTGTCGAGGCTTTGCGGCTTCAGCGTCATGCGCACCGTCATCGCGTCGACCAGCATCTTGTCCCAGGTGACGTCGGGGAATTCCGCCGAAACCTCGGCCGCGATCTCGTCCCACATCACCATGCCGTGCCGTTGCGCATTCGACTTGGTGACCACCGTCAGGAATTTACGCGGCCGCGACCGGGCCAGCTTGAAGGCGAAGCGCATGATGCGCTCGACGCCGGTGCGGGTGAATATCGCGACCTCGGTGCCGACTTCCTCGGGCAATCCGCGATGGACCCGGCCGCCGCAGCCGGCATATTCGCCTTCGGAATTTTCGCGGACGATCACCCAATCGAGATCGCCGGTCCCCACATTGCGCAGCGGCGAGGTGACGCCGGGCAAAATCTTGGTCGGCCGCACATTGGCGTATTGATCGAAGCCCTGGCAGATCGGCAGCCGCAAACCCCATAGCGTGATGTGGTCCGGCACGTCGGGCGCGCCCACCGCGCCGAAATAAATCGCGTCGAATTTCTTCAGCTTCTCCAGGCCGTCCGCCGGCATCATCATGCCGTGCTTGCGGTAATAGGCCGAGCCCCAATCGAAGGTTTGGATATTGAACCGGACATCGCCGAGCCGTTTCTGCAGGCTTTCCAGCACGGTGACGCCCGATGCGATCACCTCGGGGCCGATGCCATCCGCCGGGATGGCCGCAATCGAATACTCACGCACCTGGATTCTCCGTGGAAGCGCCATGGAATTGTGGGTGAAGGATTAGCGGTTCGGCGCTGCGACGGGAAGGGATTTGGCGCTTCGGGCATTCCCCGCCGGCGGGAGAAGCCCCCCGTTTATGCGCGCCTTGCTCGCGACGACAGAGTTTTAGGCGCCCGCCCGGGCGCGTGGTTTATGGATTTTAAGCAAGCGCCCGCCTTTGTTTTTATGGGCGTTTGGTAAAACCCTGCCGGTGGATTTTTCCGCGAATTTGAACCAACTGGATTTGTCTGAACTCCGATCCACGCCTAGGAAATCCTTAGCAGATTCCCGGATAGGGTCGGACGATGATGACCGCTTCTTCCATGGCTCCCTCGCTCGGCGCCGGATCCCGTTTTCCTCAATCGCATTCCGGCGATGATGCCGATCATGGCGATTCCGGCCGGGATGAATCCGCAAGCAACCAATTCCAGATCCGCTGCGAACTCGCCGATCTTCTTTATGCGTCGCCCTGGCCGGTCACCGCCAATTTTTTCATAACATTGGTCGCGGTCGGGCTGCTGTCCTATGCCTTCCAGACGCCGGTCTTTTTCATCTGGAGCGTGTCGATCCTCGGCATCTGCTTCATCCGCATCGCGTTGTGGCGGTTCTATCACCGCGACCGCCATCTTCCCGGTTTCGATCCCGAGCTGTGGGTTCGCCGCTTCACCTATTTCGCCGCCGCCACCGGCTGCCAATGGGGCAGCCTGGCGATGATGGTGACGCTCATGTCCAACACGCCCGGCGATGTCTTCGTGCCCATCATTATCGCCGGTTTGGCCGCCGGCATGGCCTCGGGCTATACCGTGCATGTGCCGGTGGTGGATGCCTTCATCTGGCCGGTGATGGCGCCGCTCATCGTGCTGACGCTGGCGGTGGGCGACGTGCCCCACATGGCGCTGGGATTTCTCTATTTCGTCTTCGTCGCCAATCTCAGCCTGATGGCGCGACGTTCCTATCACACGCTGCTGCAAACCCTCGAAGCCAAGCAGGAAAAACAACGCCTCGCCGGGGAATTGGCCGTGGCCAACCAGCTCGCCCAGGAGGCGTTGCGCGCCAAATCCGATTTCCTCGCCAATATGAGCCATGAGCTGCGCACGCCCTTGAACGCGGTCATCGGCTTTTCCGAGATCATCAGCCGCGAGGTGCTGGGTCCGGTCGGCAATGCCAAATACGTGGAATACGCCGTCGATCTCTACAACAGCGGCAAGTATCTGCTGCAATTGATCAACGACATCCTCGATTTGACCAAGATCGGCGCCGGGCGGCTCGTGCTCGACGACGATCTGATCGATCTGCTCGAGCTGTCGGAATCCTGCATCCGCATGATGCAGCACCGCGCCGAAAACCAGGGCGTGGCGTTGATCCTGTCGGTGTCGCCGGAAATCCGCGCCATCCGCGGCGACGAGCGGCGGCTGCGCCAGATTCTGCTCAATCTGCTCAGCAACAGCATCCGCTTCACCCCGTCCGGGGGCACGATCACGATCAAGGCCTGGCTCGACCGCGAAAAGCTGATGATCGAGGTCAAGGATACCGGCGTCGGGATATCGGAAGAGGACCTGCCGATCGTGTTCGAGCCTTTCGGCCAAGCCGACAACGCGTTCAACCGCAAGGGCGGCGGCACCGGACTCGGCTTGCCGCTGACCAAGAAACTGGTCGAGATGCACCAGGGCAATCTGGAAATCCACTCCGTGCGCGACGAGGGCACCACCGTCCGCCTGACCTTTCCGCCGCATCGCGTGCTGGGAAGTCAGACCTCCAGCAGCCTGACCGCGGCCTGACCGGGTTCTCTAGCCGCGCACTATCTCGCCGTGATGCGGGCAATCCGCCGCCGCGAGCGTGACGAAAATTTCCGTCACCTCGTCGGGCTTTTTCAATTTGCTCCGGTCTTCATGCGGGTAGGCGGTCGCGCGCAACAGCGTGCGCACCGGCCCGGGATCGGCGAGATTCACTTTCAGCGATGTCGCCTTCACCTCGGCAGCGTAGATCTTCACCAACGCTTCGAGCCCGGCCTTGCTCGCGGCATAGGCGCCCCAAAACGGCGCCAGCTCGGCCGCCGCGGCACAGGTCGTAAAAATCGCGCGGCCGCCATCGGATTGCCGCAGCAACGGGTCGAGCGCCCGGATCAGCCGTTGATTGGCGGTGAGGTTCACCTCGATCACTTCCTGCCACAACCGGGGTTCGATCTGGCCGGCTGGCGACAGGCTTCCCAATACGCCCGCGCAAGCGACCAGCACGTCGAGCTTCTTGAATCGCTGCGTAAGCGCCACGCCCATCTGGTCGATCTTGTCGAAATCGCGCAAATCCATCGGCGCCAGCGTCGCCTTGCCACCGTTACGGCGGATCACATCGTCCAATTCCTCGAGCCCGCCCTGGGTGCGCGCCGTCAATACGACATGTGCGCCTTCAGCGGCGAGACGCCGCGCCACGGCGGCGCCGATGCCGCGCGATGCGCCGGTGACGAGCGCAAGCCGGCCGTCGAGCCTCATCGCTAGGCGGTCTCGGCGAGCAGCGACAATTGGGTTGAAACCTTGCCCGCCTGGTGATCGACCAGCGGGATCGGGTAATCGCCGGTGAAGCAGGCGTCGCAATATTGCGGCGCCGCCGGGTCGCGCTTGGGCTTGCCCATGGCGCGGTAGAGACCGTCGATGGAAATGAAGGCCAGGCTGTCGGCGCCGATGAAGCTCGCCATCTGCTGCACGCTCATATGCGAGGCCAGGAGCTTGTCACGTTCCGGCGTGGCGATGCCGTAGAAGCAGGAATTCATCGTCGGCGGGCTGGAGATGCGCATGTGGATTTCCCGCGCCCCGGCCTGGCGCAGCATGTCGAGGATCTTGGTCGAGGTCGTGCCGCGCACGATCGAATCGTCGACCAGGATCACGCGCTTGCCTTCGATGCTGGCGCGGTTGGCGTTGTGCTTCAGCTTCACGCCCAAATGGCGGATCTGGTCGGTCGGCTCGATGAAGGTGCGGCCGACATAATGGTTGCGGATGATGCCGAGTTCGAAGGGCAGCTTGACCTGCTCGGCATAGCCGATGGCGGCGGGTACGCCCGAATCCGGCACCGGGATCACGATATCGGCTTCCACGTGACTTTCGCGCGCGAGTTCATGGCCGATGCGCTTGCGCGATTCGTAAACGCTGAGGCCGTCGATCACGCTGTCCGGCCGGGCGAAGTAAATGTACTCGAACACGCAGAAGCGCTTGCGCTGCTTCTCGAAGGGCATGAGGCTCTTGATGCCGCCGGGGCCGATGGTCACCAGCTCGCCGGGCTCGATGTCGCGCACGAAATCGGCGCCGATGATGTCGAGGCCGCAAGTCTCCGAGGAAATGATCCAGGCATCGCCCAGCCTGCCCAGCACCAAGGGCCGCACGCCCAGCGGGTCGCGCACGCCGATCATGCCGTTCTGGGTCAGCGCCGCCACCGAATAAGCCCCTTCCACCTGGCGCAGCGCCTCGGCCATGCGCTCCTCGACGCTGTCCTTCAACGAGGTGGCGATGAGATGGACGATGACCTCGGTGTCCGAGGTCGATTGGAACAGGCTGCCGCGGCTCACCAGCCGGTTGCGCAAAAGATAGGAATTGGTGAGGTTGCCATTGTGGCAAATGGCGAGGCCGCCGAAGGCGAAATCCGCGAAAAGCGGCTGGATGTTGCGCGGCGCCACTTCGCCGGTGGTGGCATAGCGCACATGGCCGATGGAGGAATAGCCCTTGAGCTTCGAAATCACGTCCTTGGAGCTGAAATTCTCGCCGACCAGCCCCATGCCGCGATGGGCGTGGAATTGCTCGCCGTCATAGGCGACGATTCCGACGGCTTCTTGTCCGCGATGCTGGAGGGCGTGGAGTCCGAGCGCGGTCAGCGCCGCCGAATCGGGATGGCCATACACCCCGAACACACCACATTCGTCGTGGAAGTGATCGTCATTCCCGGACTGGGCGGTCAGCATGGCGCGCGTTTCGCTCAAATGGCCCCCAAAGACCGTCTTCTACACGTAACAGATCGCTTGCGCCAGTGCGTCGCGTCTTCGTCCCGCGCATGACAGACCAGACCCGGCCCGATACCGGGTCCGATGTGGGGCGGTTTGGTTAATCAGTGGCTCTGATTCTGCTGGAACAGCTGATCCATGTTGCGCTGGTCCTGCGGCGAATAGGCGGGGGCGGCTTGCGCCGGCTGAGGATTGGATTTGGGCGTGCTGAAGGCCTTGAGCGCATCGTCGAGCTGCTGCTCGACCGAGCCGAGATTGCCGCCGCTGGACGGGTGCAGCGAATGCGGCGCCAGCTTCTGCAAGGCGTCGGCGCCTTCCTCCAGCAGCGGCCGGGTCTTGGCCTGGGTGAACCATGACGGCGTCGCCCCCATGGCCGGAAGCACGGCATTGAGCGCGATGTAACCCAAACACGCGAGCAGCGCGCCGCGCGCCAGGCCGAAGAACAGCCCAAGCGTGCAATCGATGGTCGAAAGCGGGCTGTCCTTGATGCGCCGCGACACCGCCGCGGTGATGATGGACAGGATCACCAGCGCCACGATGAAGGCGACCAGGCTGGCGCCGGCATCGGCTATTTCCTGCGAGGGCGTGAAGTGCAAGGCGATCGGGCGCAGATAGGGAATGGCATAGAGCGCCGCGAGCGAAGCGCCGAACCAGGCGACGATCGACAGCACCTCTTTGACGAAGCCGCGGGTGAAGGCGAACAGGCCCGACAGCACGATGAAGACGATGACGCCAAGATCGAATTGATTCACGCCCTGCCTCCGCCGGTTCCAAGTTTGCGCGTTACACCCTGCGCCTTGTCGAACATCGCCACCAGATTGCGCAGATGCGCGATCTCGCGCGGCTGCAATCCGGGCGTCGATGCCGCTTTCTCCTTGGCGCGCAGCCGCCGCGGCGGGGTCAACGCCGAAACGAAGCCCAGCTTTTCCGCTTCTTTCAAGCGCGCCTCGGTCTGGCTTACCGGGCGGATTTCGCCCGACAATCCGATTTCGCCGAACACCACCGTGTCGGGCGGCACCGGCTCGCGCACCAGCGCCGAGATCAGCGCCGCCGCCACCGCCAGATCGGCGGCCGGTTCGGAAATGCGCAATCCGCCGGCGACGTTGAGATAGATGTCATTCGCTCCTATCGGCACGCCGCAACGCGCCTCGAGCACCGCCAGCACCATCGCCAAACGGTTGCCGTCCCAGCCCACCACCGCGCGGCGCGGCGTGCCCAGGGTCGAGGGCGCGACCAGCGCCTGGATCTCGACCAGCATCGGCCGCGTGCCTTCGATCCCGGCGAACACCGCCGAGCCGGTAACCTCGCGGTTGCGGTCGCCCAAAAACAGCGCCGAGGGGTTGGGCACTTCGGCCAATCCGGCATCGGTCATCTCGAACACGCCGATCTCGTCGGTCGGGCCGAAGCGGTTCTTCACCGCGCGCAAGATGCGGAACTGGTGGCCGCGTTCGCCCTCGAAATAAAGCACGGTGTCGACCATGTGTTCGAGCACGCGCGGCCCGGCGATGGTGCCTTCCTTGGTCACGTGCCCGACCAGGATCACGGTGAAGCCCCGCGATTTGGCGAGGCGGATCAGCTCCTGCGCCGAGGCGCGCACTTGGCTTACCGTGCCGGGCGCGCTGTCGAGGCTGTCGATATACATGGTCTGGATGGAATCGATCGCCACCACTTGCGGGCCTTGGGCGTGATCGAGCGTGGCGATGATGTCGCGGATCGAGGTGGCGGAGGCGAGCTGTACCGGCGCTCCCGACACGTTCAAGCGCAGCGCGCGCAACCGCACCTGGTCGAGCGATTCCTCGCCCGAGATATAGGCGCAGTCGAGCTTGGCCCCGTTCTTGCCCTGGGCCAGCGCCGCCATGGCCTGGAGCAGCAAGGTCGATTTGCCGATGCCCGGATCGCCGCCGATCAGCAGCGCCGAACCCGGCACCATGCCGCCGCCGCAGACCCGGTCGAGTTCGGCGATGCCGCTTTTGCGCCGCGCCGTCGCTTCGGTATCGCCGGCAAGACCGACGAAGGAAATCGACCGGCCCTTGGCGCCGCCGCCCAAGCCCTTGGGCGGTCCGGATGCACGAACGGATTCTTCAACGAGCGAATTCCATGCGCCGCAGGCGTCGCATTTCCCCGCCCATTTCGGGTGGGCGGCGCCGCAGCTCTGGCAGACGAAACGGTTTTCGGCGCGGGCCATGTTCAGCTCCCGGGCGCGCTCACAGCGCGCGAATTTCCATCTGGATAGGGCCTTGGGCGCGGCCGTGGATGAACTGGTCGACGAAAGGATTGCCCGATTTGTCGATGGTCTTGGCCGGACCCTGCCAGATGATCTCGCCCTTGTAGATCATGGCGATGCGGTCGGCGATCTTGTGCGCCGAGGCCATGTCGTGGGTGATCGAAACCGCGGTGGCGCCCAAATCGCGCACGCATTGCACGATCAGATCGTTGATCACGTCGCCCATGATCGGGTCGAGGCCGGTGGTGGGCTCGTCGAAGATGATGACCTCGGGCTTGCTGGCGATGGCGCGGGCCAAGCCCACGCGCTTTTGCATGCCGCCCGACAATTCGGCGGGCCACAATTCGCCGACTTCCGGGCCCAGCCCGACCGCGCCCAACGTCTTCAACGCCGTGTCCTTGGCTTCGGCGGCTTTCATGCCGCGGCCCTGGATCAGGCCAAAGGCGACGTTCTGCCAGACGCGCAAGCTGTCGAACAGTGCCGCGCCCTGGAACAGCATGCCGAATTTCTGCATCAGCCTTTCGCGCTCGCCGCGCGGCAAGCCGGTCACTTCCTTCCCGTCGATCTTGATCGAGCCGGAATCGGGTTCGAGCAGCCCGAGGATGCATTTCACCAGCACCGATTTGCCGGTGCCCGAGCCGCCGATTACCACCACGCTCTCGCCCACGCCGATATCGAGATCGAGCCCGTCGAGCACCACTTTCTCGCCGAAGGCTTTCTTGAGGCCGCGCACGGCGATTTTGGGTTGCGTGCTCATGACGAGAACAGCAATGCCGAGAGGATGTAATCGAACATCAGGATCATCACCGAAGCCGACACCACCGCATGGGTGGTGGCCGCGCCCACGCCTTGCGCGCCGCCGCGCGAATTATAGCCGTGATAGCAGCCCATCAGCGCGATCAGGAAACCGAACACCGCGGACTTGATCAGGCCCGATACCACGTCGTCGCTGCGCAGGAAGTCGGCGGTGTTCTGGAGATACGAGCTGGGATTGAAACCGAATTTGTAGCTCGCCACCAGGAAGCCGCCGAACACGCCGATGATGTCGGCGACCAGCACCAGGAAGGGCAGGGCCACGATCCCGGCCAGGATGCGCGGCACCACCAGATATTTATAGGGATTGGTCGAAAGCGTGGAGAGCGCGTCGATCTGGTCGGTCACGCGCATGGTGCCGACTTCGGCGGCCACCGCGGCACCGATGCGTCCCGCCACCATCAGGCCCGCGATGACCGGCCCCAATTCGCGGGTCATGCCCAGCACCACCACCTGCGCGATGGCGCTTTCGCCGCCGGTGATGCGGCTGAACCCGGTGTGGAGTTGCAGGGCCAGCACCATGCCGATGAAGATGGCGGTCAAGCCCACGACCGGCAGCGAGTAATAGCCGATATCGAGCATCTGCTTGCCAATGAGGCGATAATAGATTGGCGGGCGGAAGCAATGGCTGACCGCGTTCAGCGTGAACAGCGTCAGTTTGCCGGTGCCGGAACAGAAACCCAGGAAGACCCGCCCGATACTGGCGAGGAAATCGAGCATGCTCAGGCGCCTCCGCGGTAAATCCGGGCGTGGCGCTTGCCCAAGAGTGTCAGGAATTCGTAGCCGATGGTGCCGGCTTCCTCGGCGGCTTCGTCGACGCCGTGGGTGCCGTCGAGCAAATCGACATAGGCGCCGGCGCAAGCCAGGCGTTGATCGATCCCCGTCACATCGAGCGTCAGTAAATCCATCGATATGCGTCCGATGACGGGAACCCTTTGGCCGGAAATCGCGGCGCTGCCGCGGTCGCTGCCGGAGCGGAGCCAGCCATCGGCATATCCGACGGCGATGGTGGCGACGCGACTCGGCCTATTCATAAGGTGCGTCGCACCATATCCAACGGTCTCCCCGGCGTCAACGCCGCGCACCTGCAGGATTTTGGCCTTGAGCCGTACGACAGGCTTCACCGGATTGGGTTGTCCCGGTATCGGGTTGATGCCGTAAAGCGCCGCACCCGGACGCACGATCTGGAAATGATAATCGGGGCCGAGATAGATCGCCGAGGACGAGGACAGCGAGGCCGGCGCCTTGGGCAGCACGGAAAGCGCCGAACGGAATATCGCCAATTGTTCGGGGTTCTTCGCGTGATTGGGTTCGTCGGAGCAGGCGAGGTGGCTCATGATCGCCGCGAGGTGAAAACCCTCGAGCAAGCGGGGATGCTCGGCGAGCTTCAGCCATTCGCCGCGCGACAATCCCAGCCGCGCCATGCCGGTGTCGAGATGCAGGATCGCCTTCAACTTATAGCGCTTACCGGAAAATTTTCTGCCGAATTTATTCCAGGCCTCGACCTGGCCGAACTCGTTCAGCACCGGGATGAGCCTGGCCTGGGCGAAGAGGGCCTCGGTCTTGGGCATCAGCCCTTCGAGCACCGCGATGCCGCTTTTGGGCAGGATTTTGCGCAAGGCCAGGCCTTCGTCGAGCGTCGCCACGAAGAACAGCTTGCAGCCCGCCTTGGCCAGCACCGGTCCGACCCGGGCCATGCCCAGCCCATAGGCGTCGGCCTTGATCACCGCGCTCACTTCGACCTGCGGCCTTACCATCTGCCGCATCCGGCGGTAATTGCCGGCGATCGCGCCCAGATCGATTTCGAGGATCGCGTCCGGCGCCGCGGCCTTCGAGCGAGAAGGCGGCGATTTAGAAGGAGGCATCGGGCAGCGTGTCGCCGCTGATGTAGTTGCTGAACTTGGTGGTGTCGCCGTTGAATTGCAGCGTGACCTTGCCGATCGGGCCGTGGCGCTGCTTGGCCACCATTACTTCGGCGGTGCCATAGGCCTTCTCGCAGCGTTCCTTCCAGCGGTCGTGGCGGTCGCCGAATTTTTCCACGCTTTCGTCGGTGTGCTGCACCGGCTCGGAACGGCTCAAGTAATATTCCTCGCGGAAGACGAACATCACCACGTCGGCGTCCTGCTCGATCGATCCCGATTCGCGCAAATCGGACAACATCGGCCGCTTGTCCTCGCGTTGCTCGACCGCGCGCGACAACTGGGACAGCGCCAGCACCGGCACTTCCAGTTCCTTGGCCAGCGCCTTCAGGCCGCGGGTGATTTCGGAAATCTCCTGCACCCGGTTCTCGAAGCCGCCATTGTCGCCGCCGCCGCGCAGCAATTGCAGATAATCGACGATCACCAGCCCCAGCCCCTGCTGGCGTTTCAAGCGCCGGGCGCGGGTGCGCAAACCGGCGATGGAGAGCGCCGGCGTGTCGTCGATGAAGAACGGCACCGAGGCGAGGCGCTGGCTCGCCTGGACGAATTTGTCGAAGCCTTCATTCGACACCTTGCCCTGGCGGATTTCATGCGAGGGCACGTTCGATTCCTCGGCCAGGATGCGGGTGGCCAATTGCTCGGCCGACATTTCCAACGAGAAGAAGCCCACCACCGCGCCGTCCTCGACGCCGCCTTCGTCCTTGGGGCGGAAATTGCGCGCGGCGTGGAAGCCGATATTGGTGGCGAGCGCGGTCTTGCCCATCGAGGGCCGCCCGGCCAGGATCACCAGATCCGAGGGATGCAAGCCGCCCAGCAGCCGGTCGAGATCGGTGAACCCCGATGCCACGCCGGTGGTCTTGCCGCTGCGCTTGAACGCCGCCTCGGCCATCAGCACGGCGTCGGTCATGGCGTTGCGGAAAGGCTGGAAGCCGCCTTCGTACTGGCCCTTGGTGGCAAGGTCGAAAAGCTGCTGTTCGGCGGTCTCGATCTGCTGGGTGGCGGCGCGTTCGAGATCGAAGGCATAGGCGTCGTTGACCACGTCCTCGCCGATGGCGATCAACTGGCGGCGCAGGAAGCAATCGTGGATGGTGCGGCCGTAATCCTCGGCGTTGATGATGGTCACCACGCTGGCGGCCAGGCGCACCAGATATTGCGCGCCGCCGATTTCCTGCAACGCGCCGTCCTGGTCGAAATAATTGGCCAGCGTGACCGGATTGGCGATCTGCCCGCGCTCGATCAGCTTCTCGATGGCGGCGAAGATGCGGCCATGCACGCCTTGGGCGAAATGATCGGGGCGCAGGAACTCCGCCACCTTGTGATAAGCGGCGTTGTTGACCAGGATCGCGGCCAAGAGCGCCTGCTCGGCCTCGAGATTATGCGGCGGCGACCGGTACGCGGCGTCGCCTTCGCGCAACGGCGTTACCTTCTGCAGAGCGTTTTCCATGCGCGGACTTTAACACCCTGTGAATGACGGGGCATGCGTGAATTATGTGAGACAGGGGCTGTGAGTTAGCTGAATAGCGGTGTTAAGAATCTCCGAGTCGGGAATTCGCCCGCGACTCGGCTCAAAGCCTTGGTCTCTTCGCGTTGTTAATACGGAACTAATCCCTTCGTTTAGGCGCAGCCGGGGTGGGCCTTCGTCTCGGCCAGAAGGGTTTCTTATCCTTGTAACTCACAGGGCGGGAAAACTTTGCTGTGGGGAAGTCAGAAAAGAGCAATTACGGGTTGGCAGGCCGAATGGCGGCGGAATCCCCTCTGCATCATTGGATATGATTCTGTCGCCCAAGTGGCCTTTTCAAATTCGGGGCATTCTTATCGAAACCCGCTAAATCGCCATCATCGTCCAGCAATCAAATTCCCAGAAACGACCGGACTTGCAGAACCGAATTCGCATGCGCCTGTGCGGCCGTGTTGGGCACGGCTGCGGTGAGCGGTGCCGGCGGCGGCGTCGCGCTGCCGGCGGGCAGCGGGCTTGAAGGAAGCTGCGCCGCCATTTGACTGAGCGCCTTCTGCATGCCGTTGGGCGCCGCGCTGCCGCTGCTCTGGAGATCGGGTATCGGCGCCTTGCTCGGCGCGATCGAAATGCTGGCCGGGCCGTCATTGTCGGGATTGAGCAGGCTCAACGGTCCGAGCAGGTCGGGCGCAGCATCGTCGCGGTCGGTCAACTTGCCGCCCAGATTGAACAGGATGCGAAGGGTTTTGATGATCGAGGTGTGGTCGAAGGGAGCGGGCCCGCCCTGGAATGGCACGCCGCCCTCTGCGACGCGCACCTTGCTCCCCGGCGGCATGTAAGGCGAAACGATCACGGCCGGAACACGCACGCCATAGGCGTCGAATTTGAAATTGCCGGGGTTCGCGCACTTCCCATCCGGAGACTGCGCCAAGGGCGGCGGCATGTGGTCGAAGCATCCGCCGTGCTCGTCATAGGTGATCACCAGCAGCGTCTTCTTCCAGCAGGGAGAGGCGCGCACGGCGTTGTAAACCGCGGCGATCAACTCCTCGCCGTAATAGACGTTGCTGGGCGGGTGCTCGTCGTTCGGAATGCGGTTCAGGAACAAATCCGGAAAGTAATGAGGTTCGATGAAGCTGTAATTCGGCAAGGTTCCATTGGCCGCGTCGGACAGGAAGGTGCTGAAAAACCGGAAGCGCAACGGCGCCTCGAGCCAGATATCCTCCAGGAGAAGGGCCTGCGGCACGTCATGAAAATACAGCCGCCAGGATTTTCCGCACTGGCCCAGCCGCGCGAAGATGCTGGGCGCCTGGAACGGCATGTGAAAATCCGAATTATTGACGATGCCGAGCGACGTTCCGGTATGGACGAAGAAACGGTTCGGCCAAGTCTGGCATGGCGCCGATGCATACCACTGATCGCAAACGCCGAACGATGTCGCCAGCTTGCTGATCACGGGAACCTGGCTCGGCCAGAAGCAGTGCATCACCGCGCTAGAATCGGGCGGGAGCGGATTCTGCGTCATGTAATCCTTCACGAACCCGTTCATCGGCGGCGGGTTCTCGTTCCGGCCATTGGGGTCGCCGAACAATTGCCGGTTCATGTTGTCGAATAATTCGCCCGGGTCCGGGGACGGTATCTTCGCCTGCGGGTCGTCGGGCGTCAGCGGAGATCCGGGGTCGGTGCTTGGCCACACCGGCACCGGCGCCGACTGCCAGAAATTTTTTTCGTTTCCGCTGAGGCCCTCGAAACTCGGGTCTTTAGGCCAGTAAAGGCGACCCAACACGGAATCGAAAGAACGGTTTTCGAGCATCAGGACGACGACGTGTTCAATACCTTCCGACGCTCCCATTCTTGCCCCCGCCGCCTCACATGTCCGCTAACGATCGATCAGCCGCAAAAAGACTCATTGTTCCGGTTCGGGATATTTGAATCCGAGATAGCCGGCGCCGCTGATTCCCATGAGCAACAGTAAATTTGTGTCGAACTGCGGCAGGGCGAGATCGGTATAGACCCCGATCACGAACACGACCCCGAGTATGCAGGTCCAGCAAAAAGTCTGTAAGCGGGCAAGGGACGTCCCGTTCTGATCGGTCGTCATATCGCGAAACCAGCCCTCGGACAGAAACGGTTTGATCCTGTCGTCATAGGCCCTGAGCAAGAGATTGCGATCCTGAATTTCCAGAGTAAGTTTCGCCGCCACATCGGGCGCAGGATTCGCCGCGAGCTGTTTTTTTCTGTCCGCGATATCCAGACGAACCTGCTCGACATCCGTGTAGGCGTTCAGCCCGAGCGCCCGGAGCGCACGGTTGGCCGCATCGGCCGGACTGTCTTTAATCACATCGATGGTGATCGCACCGATTCCGGTCGTGCCCGATATGCCCATCAGCCACAGCGATTGCGTGGATATGATCCCCTGGTAATCCCAGAGCAGCGCGTAAAGCGACACGAATGAGGCGAATACGAGAATGAACCAGAATGCCATTTGGCACCGCCCCAGGCTGAATGGCTGCCGGGCGGGGTCGATTTGCGGCAGCTGATTGTCCTTCAGCAGCGTGGTTCGTTTGGTGCAAAACAAGACAAAGAAGATGACGAGGATGATGGGGATTGCGGCGCCCAGGAATCGCCATAGAGATACGACCGTCAAGTTCATCGTGTCGTTTTTCCCATCGCCGAAGATGGTTTGGGTGACCGGGGTGGGGGTTTTCTTACCCAATGAGACGGTAACCGGGATGCTCAGGCTGCTTGGCGCGCCGAGCAGGCTTTTCCAAACCGGCTCGTTCGCCGTCGTGCGCATCAAGCGGAACACGAAGGCGTGCGCGGGAGCGTCGAACACCGCGTCGTCCAGCCCTTCGACCGGCCTGCCGTCGAGAAACAACATATAAGCCGCGGGATCGGGATTGCTGGTCCCGTCG
>Ga0181519_10002954_pt1 | contig 14157 bp, 15 predicted proteins | sample PEATcosm2014_Bin_26_FD_121102 | JGI IMG/M metagenome (GOLD analysis project Ga0181519, IMG submission 121102) | Peatland microbial communities from MTU Mesocosm Facility, Houghton, MI, USA - PEATcosm2014_Bin02_10_metaG | ecosystem: Environmental > Terrestrial > Soil > Wetlands > Peat | place...
CGTGGGGCCAAAGTGCGCTGCGCCACCCTGCAACAGAACGAACGACGACTCGAAGCCGCGCGCCTGCGGGCTTTGCCCCGGTGTCAGGCCGAGATGCCACTTGCCGACCATGTAGGTGTGATAGCCGCCATCGCGCAGCAGGCTCGCAATCGAGAGGGAGCGCTCGTTGAGATAGCCCTCGTAACCCGGCTGCCCGACCTGGTAGATCTGGAGCGTCTCGGCCATCGTCCCAAGGCCCGACAAATGATGGTCAGCCCCCGACAACAACATGGCGCGCGTGGGCGAGCAACTTGGCGCTACATGGAAATTCGTGAGGATGCGACCCGTCGCGATCAGGGCGTCGAGGTTCGGCGTGCGGATCTCGCTGCCAAAGGCGCCAATGTCGGAGTAGCCCAGATCATCCGCAAGAATCATGAGGATATTCGGCCGTCCTGTCGGGGCCGCCAACGCTGCGGCGCTTGCCGCCGTTGCTACAAGACCGACGAGACACACCTTCAACGCGTGGTGCAACCGCGCACGACAATTGATCGATCGATCGTTCATGAACGTCTCCCTTCAGAAGGCGTGGCTGATGCCCAGCGCCACGGCACTGGTGTTCTCGCCGGGCAACGGCACCATGTCGAACGCCAATGCATAGCGGCTATTGCCCCGGTTATTGATGCGCGCATAGCTCGCGTAAAGCCGCGTGCGTTTGGACAGACTGTGTTCGATGCCGATGTACACACCCGTCGCATCGCCATTCGATCCTCCCGCCTCATTGCGATTGACGAGCGATACCACCAGTTCGTTTGCCGGCGTGATCGAATAACGTCCGCCAATCTGCCAGTCGAAGCCTTGCTGCGATGGCTGGCCGGAGGTGTAGACGCCGGCGTAGCGATGCAATGCCGCCGTGATCTTGTATTGCCCGCGAATCCAGTATTCGCCGACAAGCCACACGTCCTGCATGCCCTCGCCAGGCCGGGCATTGTTGAAGTTGTCGTAGACGACCGATGCAAACCACGGGCCAGTCGAATAGCGCAGACCGGTACTGGTGCCTTGTCCGCTGGTGCGCCGCTCTCCGGTCTGAAGGTTTTCTCCCTGCTTGCCGAGCGAGAGCGACGAGATCACCTGGAAGCCCTGCCACTTGGGGGATTCGTACTTGACGGTGTTGTTCTCGAGCCAGCGTTCGTACGATGCAATCACGTTGGTAATAACGCTGTAGTTGCCGGTGTACGTCGGGTCGATACGCCCATACGTCGTAGCGGACGTCACACGCATGCGACCGAGCAGCACGCGCCCGAAGTCACCTTTGAGCGCAACATACGCGTCACGTGCAGGTGGCACGGGCGTTGTGCCGTTGTTCACGCGCAGCCGCCACTCAAGTACGGCTTGCGCTTCCAGCGTGTCGGTAATCTTCTCGACATCACGAATGACGAAGCGCGACGTTTGCAGGCCACCGCTCTGCATGCGAGGCGTCGTCATGTTTTGCGCGTGGATCGATTCGAAGTAGCTGTCGACGAAGCCGGATAAGGTCGGGCCGGTTTGCGCCCAGGACGCACCGGCGCACTGCGCAAACGCGAGTGCAGTGCAGGCCTTCTTGTACATATCTTCTCCTGTGCGCAGAAGCAACGCGTCATGCGCTGAGGCGTTGAAACGGCGCGGCGTTCCGGTGACACCAACGCGCCCCGGTGTGCGATATGGGGATATTTCGATGGGGATGCCGCCACGTCAGGTGGCGGCGCGGTCCAGCCTCACTTGTTGAGGCTCATGACCCAGTGGGCAAAGCGATCGGCTTCGTCGTCAGCAATCGCGTTCGCAGGCATGGGGATCGAGCCCCATTTGCCTTGACTGCCCTGGAGAATGCTTTTCTTGATCTTGGCGAGAGCATCCGGATCATTTCGATAGGATTCCGCAATTTCTCTGAAGGCCGGACCCACCTTCTTGTTGTTCATATCGTGGCAGGCACGGCATGTCTGCTCACTCGCCGACGGTGCAGCCCAGACGCCGTGCGCCGTTGCAGCAAGCACAAGCGCAATACTCAAGGAAACGCGGTAAGACATCACGAACACCTCGCAAAAAAACGATTCCCAGGGCCGAGGAATCGGAGGGGATAAAAGGATATTTATGTATACATATTGTTATTAAAGAATACATTGAAATAAATTGGTGTACATGAAGAATTCGGCGTTGGTTATTCCAACTTGTTATAGCCCGGGTGCGAGGACCGCCCGGAACGCCCGCGCTGTCGTTGAGGCGAGTGCTGACACCGGTATTCAGCGGTAAGGGGGCAGTCGTTGGGAGGTGTGGGCGCTGACGGTTGCAATTCATGCATCCGAATACCGTCGCCACCCGTATTAGTAAGTGCTTCCATCTTGAGAAGCCTCACAAATTGGGTGTGGACATGAAAATACAGCAATCGGTTAAGTTTCTCGCGACGGCCGTGTGCATCGGGATTTCCTCCGGGCTGACGGTCACATCCGCTTTGGCGGCAATGGACGGTGGCGAGAAAACGGTGATGGTGGGTGGCGCGGCGATGTACCCGTCCAAAACCATTGTTCAGAATGCAGTGAACTCGAAAGACCACACGACACTTGTCGCAGCGGTCAAGGCTGGCGGTCTTGTCGACACGCTGAACAGCCCGGGACCGTTCACCGTGTTCGCACCGACCAACGAGGCGTTCGCGGCGCTGCCGTCGGGCACGGTCGACACCTTACTCAAGCCCGAGAGCAAAGGAACGCTGGTGAAGGTTCTGACCTATCACGTAGTCCCGGGCCGGTTGACCGCACAGGATCTGATGAAAGCCGTGAGTGACGGCGGAGGGAAGGCAGTTTTGAAGACGGTGGAAGGCGATTCGCTTACCGTCATGCAGCAAGGCAACCACCTGACCGTGACGGACGATAAAGGCGATGTCGCCCGCGTGACGATTGGAGACGTCATGCAATCGAACGGTGTCATCCACGTGGTGGACAAGGTGTTGCTGCCGTAACGACAGCAGGGGCATCAACGTTCGATGCCCCGCTTTTGCGCGCAAGATAAGCGCGCGACATTGATGCGTTTTGAGAGATTAGCCGTATTTGCCGAAGCGTATCCGCATTCGAGCCGCGCTTGGGGTGCGACTGCTATGCGGCTATCCCATGCATCCCCCAACGCCATCCAGCCAGAAGGCGCTGGGGGATGCCGGGAGGCTGGGCGATTACGGTATTACGATCTCACGCAGAGGGTAATGCGCTTACCAGGATGGCCGAATCGCGTAGGCGTTGCGGCAATACGACCGACCGAACTGCGTCGGCTCGAAGTGCTTTCCGACCTGGTGGATCAGTTCGCGAGCGAGAAGGGCATTGATGACCGCGTCGGAGGGCTGCTTGGTGCTCTTTTCTGCAATGCGCTGAAGTGCGACCGTGATGGCCTGCGTCGATAGGGTGAACATGACATGCTCCTGTAAAAATTCTGAGGACCCTTAGGGCCTTCTTTGGCAAGCGTGCTTCTCAGCTGGGCGACTTGTATTCGCCGTTACCGGGCAGGCATAGCCAACTGGCGATTCGACGATGTTGGGCCAACTTGGTCGTGAGGCTCCTGCGGCTCAAGCCGATGGCATAAGCAACGGCGGCGACAGAGAAGAGTTTGGTGCTATCCGGAGGCAGGTATCCGGCGTAGAGAAACCAGTTCGGAGCAATGGCCATAGCGATCTCAGGACTCGACATGCGCATCGCGCACGATGTTGTCAATCAATGACTGCGCATAGCTATTCCCCGCACGTCGTGCTTCTCCTACGGAGTCGAAGAGCTGACTCTCGAGGCGAAATAGCTTGGGGTCAGTCGACGACGCCGGATCTTCCAGTGTGGTTCGAGAGATTCGGACGGATACCCCGAATGTCCGGTCGTGCTTTCGCTCGACCGCGTCTGTGTCTTGCTGACGGAAAACTAGCGTCTCCAGGCGAAAGCCCCTGTAGAACGGGATCACGTAAGCCATACTGCCTCCGGTTGTGCGAGTCCCCACACGTCAAGCATGTAGTGCCATGACATGAGGGAACGGCAAACGGGACTAATTAGGTCGGCTTGATGTTCGAAGCCTGCAGGCCTTTCGGGCCGCGCGTGACGTCAAATGAGACGTGCTGATTTTCTTGAAGGCTTCGGAACTCAGTGCGTCCTTGCGGCTGAATTTCCGAGAAGTGAGCGAACAGATCTTCGCCACCATCATCCGGCTTGATGAAGCCAAAGCCCTTGCTATCGTTGAACCACTTCACAATTCCGGTACTCATGCGAACTCCTGGTTTTCCCGACGTACGGCCATCGCTGATTGCGTGGCTCGACGCCAGTGGCGGACAAACAAGAATTCAGAGATCGGAAGTGTCTCGCAAAGATCGGTCGGATCGACGCTGGATCAATTAAAGTCAGACTTGATGTTCGATCCACAACTTATACGCGGGTTTGACCGACAAAACAACAGGTTTCGGCGCGATTTGCAAATGTCTCGTATGCCCCATCGCCGAGCAGCCGAACGAATAACAAGCCACCTCCCCCCAAAACCGCTTGCGGTCCGCGGCACACCGTCACTGACGTCGAGTGTCAGTCACTGCCGAACTGATCGAATGCCGGATCAAGACATTCATCGAGGCCATTGCGTGGGCGGCCGCGACACGCTGGGATGGACTGCCCTCACGCAAGCGCGACACGCCACACTCACGTCGCGTGCCGCATGTCGCATGTCCCGCCGCTAACCGCTGCCCCGATCAGAAGCGATAGCTCATGACCAGCTCCGCACGCCGGTCGTTGCCGAGCAACCATTGCGTGTTGTTGTAATAGGCGGTCTGCACGTAATGACGATTGAAGACGTTGTAGACCCGGCCCGTCAGGGTAAGGTCGCGTCGCGGCTTCCACGCCAGCGCCAGATCGAGCGTCGTGTAAGACGGCAATGTCAGCGTGTTGGCCGTGTCCGCATACCGCTTGCCGACGTACTTCAGTCCGCCGCTGGCCGTCCACGCCTGCGCAAAGCGCCAGCTCATCCAGAGGTTCGCCATCAGCTGCGGCACATTCACCGGAATATTCCCCGCGCGTGACACCGAGAAGCCGCCCACGCTTTCATCGAATGCGTCGTACTTCGCGCGCAGCCACGTGCCGTTGGCGTCTATCCTGACGTCACGAGTCAGTTGTGCGCCGAGCGTCAGCTCTACGCCGCGCGACGATTGCTGGCCCACTTGCAGGCTTTGCGACGGATTGAGCGGATCGACCGACAGCAGATTGTTCTTGACGATGCGGTAAACGGAAAGGGTGCCGTCGACACGTCCATCGAGCCAGTCCTGTTTGACGCCCAACTCGATCTGCCTGCCTGTCGCCAGATCGAACCTGGCTTTGCTGGCGGTGAGCGTGAGCAGCGAACTGATCGGATCGGCGGCCACCGAATACTGCCCGTACACGCTCGTATGTGCGGTGACGTCATAAACCGTACCCACACGCCAGCCGGTATAGCTGAGGTCTTTGGAAAACGCCGCACCGGTGATGAGGTCGTCACGATTGATGCTGGCATGGTCATACCGCACGCCACCCACCACCGACCAGCGAGACGTCACCTTCAGGCGATCTTCCGCAAAGAACGCGTACTGATTAGCCTGTGACCGGTACTTGGGATAGGTGCCGGCAACATTGACGAAGCTGCCCGGCACCGGGTTATCGAGATCCACGAGCGACGTGCCCGAGTAGGGCGAGTTGTTCGTGTGCTGGAACGTGGTGTGATTGAACTCGAACCCCGTTGAGACGGTGTTCTCCATGCCGAACAGATGTCCCTTCAACGTCGCGCTCGTCACGTTGCCGATCTGCGCCTGATCGTGCAGGATTTCGGTATAGCTACTGCGTTGAACGAGGCCGGAAGACGGCACGTAGGTGTAGTACTCGGCGTCCTTCCAATGGCGTTTGCTCTTCATCCGATACAGCGTACTGGTGATCGTGATGTCGTCTGTCGGGCGCCACGTCGCGGCGAGCGTTGCCCAACTGTCCCGGTAGGTGATCAGCGCATCGTCAACGTTGTAGTTCTTTTTGTAGGTCGCAGGGTCGAGCCGGCCGTTGACCAACGGTACGCCGAAATACTGCATCGGATGCTGATTCCCTTCGGCGAGCGACGCCGTGACCGAGAAGCGCGGCGTGAAGTCGTATTTGATGGCCGCCGAGAACGACGCATTGCGAGAGTCGCCCCGGTCCACCCAGTTGTCGGATCGGTTGGCGCTGGCATCGAATCGGTAGGAAAGCTTGTCGTTGATCGCGCCGCCGCTGCCGAATGCGGCGCGTCCGGTTTTTTCGGTACCGATGCCCAACTGAATCTCGTTCTCGATGGGCGTCTGCTCAGGCTTTTTGGGGACGATGTTGACCACACCGCCAATCGCCCCTTCGCCATAGATGACGGAGGCCGGACCGCGCAACACTTCGATCCGCTCGACCGACCAGGTGTCGAACGGGAATGTGACGCCGATGGCACCGTAGGGTCGCACGCCGTCATAGAGCTGCGTGACCGACGCGCTGCCCACGAAGCCGCGCGCCCCCAGTTCCGAGCCGCCGTTGCCGGGGTGCGGTGACGCATTGATGCCGGTCGCTCGGCTCACCGCGTCAATGATGCTGGCGTCGCCGCGCTCCACGAGTTGCTGGCGGTCGATGACCTCGACGCTGGCAGGCGTCTCCTTGATCGAGAGGCCCAATCGGCTGCCGGTCTGTACCGGTTCTTCGAGCGGTGTGACGCTCGCGGCCTGCACCTGCGTAGCGGGCAATACGACACTCGGCGAGACGTTGCCGTTGTTCTCTGCCGCTTGTGCGACGGTGCAAAGTGAGCCGATGGCCGCCGCCACGGCGGTGCGCAAAGGAAATGACGTTGTCATGAATCTGTCTTGTATGTCGTTGTCGGGCACGCGCGCGCACCTCGCACCGGACGGCGCGGCAGTGAGCTAACGGGGCACGCGCGTGCAAGCCGTTGCCCGTCACGGGCAACCGCGTGTTTTCAGATCGATCGGGATGGCCGATGCGCAGCGCTATCGACGTCGACAGGCGACGTACGACGAACGTGCAACGCACGGCAGGCGGCGCTCAGACGAGCGGCGGTGCGCGCGAGGGCGGGGTGAGGCGGCGCGGTGCGCCTGTGTCGGCGAGTGCCGGTGACGGTGCAAGACGCCCATTGCCGAGCGGAACGTCGGCCAGCGTGAGCGAGAAAAGCGGCAGGGGCGGGCTGTGGGCGAGCAGCGAGCAATACCCGCAGGCGGCGCTCGCGCCGGTGCCGTGGGATACCGGTGCGTGTCGTCCTTGCGCTGCCGTTTCGTCGAGACTGGTACAGAACGTGCTCGACAACGCATCGTCGATCGATGACGGATGGGCACGCAGATATTGGCTGATCAGCGGCGCGCAAAGCAGCATCCACATGGCGGCGAGGCCGACCCATGCGATGCGTTTGCTGCGCGACCATACCGGCATGTTCATGGCGTGCGGCATCATGCCGCGTTCGTGACGACGAGCCCGGATGCTATCACGCCGTCCGCCAAATCATTTCGTTATGCCAAGACAATTCATGCCGGATGCGACGCCTTGCGGCAATTTGTCGCGATGGTCACGATGAACAGCGCCGGCAGCACGAGTACACCCGGCTGCAAGATCGCGGGGAAATACGTCGGTAGCACCGAGGCCAGCGGCAGGCACCAGGCGAGGCAGAGGATGGCGCCGTCAGGGCGGGTCCACGCGTTTCGGGTGGTTCGGTCGTCGCACAGATAGACGATCGGCAACAACAGCCACGCCAGGTCGTAGTAAAGGAGGTAAGGCTGGATCAGCAGTGTGGCAATGACCGCTGCCGCTGCCTTTACCTCGAATGGTGCGCTGCGAGTCCAGAGCCAGAGGGTTGCCAGCACCACGGGGATCGCGATGGCGGCATGCACGGCGTACGCCACCGGCACGCTTGCGCCGAGACGGCGGAGCGTGGCGAATATCGATGGCGTCGCCCGCATGACGCCGCTCGCGGCATCATTGACGATGGTCGTGTTGAACCACGATGCCGCCTCGAAGGATTTGATCCAGAGCGGGATGCCGAAAACCAGGGTACTGACGACAATGAAAAGCGTTGCCGTCACAGCCATCGCCGCCAGCGCGCGGAAGTGCCGTGCGCAGAAGAACAGCAAGGGAAAGAGTACGGCCAGTTGCGGTTTGAACATCAGCATGCCCGCACAAACGCCGGCCAGCCATGGGCGGCGTTCCAGCAGCCCCAGTGCGCCTGCGGCCAAGGCGGCGGTGAGCAGCGAATTCTGGCCATGCGCCGTCGCCACCCAGATGCCCGGGAAAGCCACGACGGCGATCCATGGCAACGATCCGCGTCTGCCCGTTGGCGGGAACGCCCAAAGCAGGCAGGCGATGCCGACGGCGCAGAAGCTCGCATAAGACAGCGCGTAGGGGAGCAGGGCGAGCGGATAGATCAGCAACTGGAACGTCGGGGGATAGACCCACGGCGCATAGTGATCGGGGAACAGACTGTCTTCGACGTCGCCAATTCTGGACAGATCGAATGCGGCAAGGGGACTGTCGTGCAGCGACAGATACGACGCGCTCCAGAACACCCGAAAGTCCACGCCCATTGGCGCTGCGCCGGTGTCATGCAGCATCCAGCGCACGGCCCATATCGCGAGCACGAAGAGTTGGCACAAGAGAAAGACGGCGCTGTACACCACGATTCGCTTGCGACCCAGCCAACTCGGCTCGCGTTGCGCGACAGCTTCGTCAATTTCAACGTCTGCGATGGGCATGGGCACGTCGGCTGATATCGAGGGAAGAGGGAAGGGGTATCGGCTGCCGTCTCTCGTGGCTGAGCGCCATGATAATCGAATCGGCCCGGACCGCCCTCGCGCATCGGGGGCTGGCATCGTCAGATGACCGGTATTGCCCGCGTGCAGGACTGCCAAGGTATTCCGTCGTCGTGCGCGTCATGCAATGCCGCGCTCGCAACGCTTGCGTGCTCATCGCCCTGTCCTCACATGGGATCAGGCGAGACAAGTTCCTGTGAGCCTGCTAATATACGTTTCGTAGTCATTCCGTATATAAAGAGGCCGCAACATGGGTATCGTCAAGATATCGGAGCAAATGCACGAGACGCTGCGCAATACCAGCGGCGCGCTCAGCCGCTCGATCAACGCGCAAGCCGAGCATTGGCTGCGTGTCGGCATGCTCGCCGAACTCAATCCCACGCTGAGCTACGGTGATATCTGCCGCAAGCTCATCGAATCCGACAGTGCATCGTCCGGCGAGGCCGGTGCGATCGCTTCCCCAGCAACCGGTGCACCTGTCACCGTATTCAACAAGGTGGCGTAATGGTGCGCGAACGCGTTGTTATTCGCTCGAAAGAAGAAATTGCCCTGTCGCGTCGCGCAGGGGAAATGGCCGCGCAGGTGCTCGCGATGATCGGCGAGTACGTCAAGCCCGGCGTCACGACCGATGAACTCGATCGCATCTGTCACGACTTCATCGTCAACGAACTGAAGGCGATCCCCGCGAACATCGGTTATCACGGCTATCCGAAGACGGTGTGCGCGTCGGTGAACCACGTTGTCTGCCACGGCATTCCCGGGGAGAAGAAGCTGCATGACGGCGATATCGTGAACATCGACGTCGCGCTCATCAAGGACGGCTGGTTCGGCGACACGAGCCGCATGTATTACGCAGGCAAGCCGAGCATTCTCGGCAAGCGCCTCGTCGACACGACCTACGAGGCGATGCTCGCCGGCATTCGTGCCGTGCGCCCCGGTGCAACGCTGGGTGACGTCGGTTATGCGATCCAGTCCGTGGCGCACCGTGAAGGTTTCAGCATCGTGCGCGACTATTGCGGGCACGGCATCGGCACCACGTACCACGACGACCCGCAGGTCTTGCATTACGGACGTCCGGGCACGGGGCTCACGTTGCGCCCGGGCATGATCTTCACCATCGAACCGATGGTCAATGTCGGCAAGCCGGATACGAAGCAACTGGCCGACGGCTGGACGGTCGTGACACGCGACCGTTCGTTGTCGGCGCAGTGGGAACACATGGTGGCCGTGACCGAGACGGGCTTCGAAGTGCTCACGCAATGGCCGGACGGCCTGGGTGAATACGCCCGCTTCGGCACGCTCGAAGGCAGTGCGGCAACCGCCAACGCTGCCTGATCCGGCGATGTGCTGGGGCGCAGTGTTTGCGCCTCAGACGTCGTCCGGCGCGTCGTCGAGCGTCAGCAGGCGGTTGGCGAAGCGCTGGTACAGCCACGCTGAGACGCTGCTGGCGAGCGCCACCCACGCGACGGACAGCACGGTTTGCAGAAGCAGCGTGCCGAGCACGGCGGTCGTGGCTGTCGGCATGAAAGTCAGGACTACCGCGAACAGGTTCGTCAAAACCACGCCAGCGACGATCAACGGCAGCATCGTTCCGAGCGTGGTGCCCAACATCGCCCAGAAGTGGCCGCGAGAGTCTTGCCATGCCGCGCGCCACTGCTTGCTGCGCCCCGCGCCAATCTGCGGAAAGATCAGCGATAGACGAAGCACCACGAAGATCAACGCGAGAATCAACAGCGCGGAAAGCGTGCCGAGTGCTGCGTAGGGTGTACTGTGTCCCGTCGCGAGCAACGCGAATGCGGCACACATCGCGCTAATGAAACACACCGCGGCAACGCCCACGAAGATCTGGATCGACGCCCAAAGATAGCGCCAGAGATCGCGTCCGTACCAATGACTTTGCCGGGCGGCATCGGGGCCGAGAATCGTGTAACGCACAACGTGAATGGCAAGCACCGAGAACGCCACGATGTTCACTAGCACCACACCGAACGACATGAGTGCGAGACGCAACCGGAAGAGGGCGGGCTCACCGCTCTGCGAAGCGTCGAGCGCGAGTTGCCTGAGCGAGACGCTGAGCGCCAACGTGATCAGCAAGACAACGGCAATCGTCAGGCATAGCAAAGGACGGTTGCGTAATGCGTTGAAGCCGTCGCGCCATGCGCCTTTGAAACACTGCTTGAACGTAATCGGTGCCATGTTTCCCCTTGAGCGAATATCGCTTCGTTGATCGAAGCAGTATGGCGTGACCGCGTGACGACGTTGCCATTCTTGCAGATCGGCTCAGGACTGACAATTCCGCAGGTAGGGGAGGGATGAGCGGTGTCGGCCGGGAAGCGGACGACGGACCAACGCCCGCGCGGCTCGATGAGCTTCACGGGCAGGCGGTGCTTCAGGCGGCCATGACCTTGCGCAGCACTTCGGCGTGCGTGACAACGCCTACGAGCCGCGCCGCGTCATCCAGAACAGGCAACGTGCCGTGCCGTTGTGTCATGAGCAGCGGCACCAATTCCGAGAGCGGCATACCGGCCGTGGCGGTCTTGAGATTTGCCTGCATCAGGTCTCGCACCGCCAGGCGTTGCCCCGAGCCGATCGATACACCAAATCGCGGCCAACGCTGGCGGCGTGCACGACGCGTGTGAAGGTCATGCCGCGTCACCAACCCGATCACTCTTGCATCACCGTCGACGACCGGCAGCGCTTCGAGTCCGTGACGCTGCAACAGACGCCAGGCGAGCGGTGCTTCGTCATTTGCCTGAACCTTCGCCAGCGGCGCCGACATGACGTCGGCGCAGGTCAGTTCGCGGGCGCGCCGCGCATAGGCCTCGCGCTGTGTGTCGCGCAGCAGGCTCGCCAGGTCTTCGGCGGAAATGTCGAGCAGTTCGCTGCGCCGCGCGAGCGCCTTTTCGGCGTCGGCAGTCGTGACCGGGATGGTCGCCGCATTGGCGGCGCGGGCCGGGCTCTGAGCCCGGGCGGCATGCGGATAGCGGTGGCCGGTCAGCGCGTGATACCCGATTGCGCAGACGAGCAACAGCACCGATTGCACAGCGATCGGCTCCAGCACGAAGCCATAGCCGAGCGAGTGGACGGCCGGGCCGCCGAGCACGGCCGTCAGCGCAACGGCGCCCGACGGCGGATGCACGCAGCGCAATGTGAACATCAAGGCAATGGAGACACCGACTGCGGCGGCGGCGGCCACGACCGGCGAGGGGATGAACGTCGCACACGTCACGCCGACGATGGCCGATACCAGATTGCCGCCGAGGATCGACCACGGCTGGGCAAGGGGACTGGCAGGCACGCCGAAGAGCAACACGGCCGAAGCCCCCATCGGGGCGACCAGCCAGGGGATGTCAGTGGCCGGGCCGAGCATCCAGAGCGTTACACCACCGGTCAGGGCGATGCCGCACAGGGCGCCGATGCCCGCACGCAGTCGCTCTTTCCAGTGCACGGCCACCACGGCAGGCAGAAAACCTGCCAGCCAATCCCGCATGCCACGTTGCGTCATTGCCATGTCGTGCCTTTCCACCGGACGCCCCGATCTGAGGCGTATTTTGATATTTTGTGCATGATATATCGTATATCGATGGGTTGGGGGGAGGAGGCGCCGATTTTAGTGCTACGGGGGCGCGAAATCATCGCGGCGCGCCAGCAGGCGGTAAAGCGGTGCACCGAATGAAGGAAAACGAGACGTCAGCGGCGTGACTCATGGCGGCCAGGCGCCGGGAAGGTTGCAGGCGAGGGCAAGTGCGCGAGGGGAAGGTGGGGTCAGAGAAAGCGAATGGGAAGCAGGGGATAGGAGCAGCGGACAGGCAGCAGAGGGCAGGGGATAGAGAATGCGGCAGGGTGTCGAGTCCTGCCGCAAGGCTGGCGAGTCAGTCGAACTTCGTTGCTCTCATGGACTGTCGTTGTGAATCAACGTCCGCCACTGAGCACGATCTGCGAAATCACGCCGGTAGTGATGGCCACCAGCAGGAAGTCGCCACCGACGCCGACCCAGTGATAGCCGCGCGGCGGCGGGTTCAGGCGGTACTGGCGATAGTCCTCGACCACGTACTGACGGTCACGGTACTGCGGTGGCACGCGCTCGCCTCTGCGCCAGTCGGGGTGCTGCCAGGAGTCCTCTGCGGGAGGCGGGCCAGCGTGGCCGCGCGGCGGCGGTCCACCGTGTGGTCCCTTCGGTCCGCCATGTTGCGGGCCGTGTGCCGGTGGTGCGCCTTGAGGTCCATGAGGTCCACGAGGTCCGTCCGGGCCACCTTGTGGCGGTGGGCCGCCCTGCGCGAGGGCGAGTGAGGAAGCAACCGCCAGGCTGGCGGCGAGGCAAAGCGACAGTGTCTTGCGCATCTTCATTGTTTGCACTCCTTGTCGTAGGGTCGAAGACCGAACGCGGGGGAAGCATTAGAGATGACTTGCCAGTGACGGTCGTCGTATTCGCCGGCTGCGCGGGAGCGTGAGGTTCGGCGAAAGCGAAAACCGTGCGTGCATCCTACCATCGCAGCGCAAAAAAGCGCCCGGGCATGCCGGATGTCATCTGACTTCAGGCATGCGCCGGGCGAGCAGGGACGCAGGGAAGAAACCTTTTCAGCACCGACCGATGGCCGGGTGCATCGAAACCGGCGGCGTGCTTGGCGCGCGTCGGGGGCAGGTCGGCGTACCACTCGTCTTGGGGGACACGAGTGCGGCCGCCGGTTCGATGCATTCGATGCCGGGTGACGGCCCATGTGTCGGGCCGTCAAGCCTGTCGGGCTGACTTTCTATCTAGACCTTCTATCTAATGACGCGCACCTCACACCGGATGCACGTAGGTATTACCGAGTGGCGACGGTGGCGTTACCGCCGACAGTCGCTGCCGATGCCGATGCCGATGCCGGCGTTGCCGCGGCAGCAGGATTGGCCGGCGCGTTAGCCTGCGGTACGTCACCCCAGCCGCCGCCGAGGGCGCGGATCAGGTTGACGGTCGACACGGCTTGCGCACCGGCGAGCTGCACTGCGCTGCGTTGCGCTTGCAACACCGTACGCTCGGCATCGATGACGTCGAGATACGCAATCGAACCTTCCTGATACTGCGTGCGCGAGAGCTGTGCGGCGCGGCTCGACGCTTTCACTGCGTCGTCCTGCGCACGCGTCTGTGCGGAGAGCAGCCGCAGGTTCGAGAGGTTGTCCTCGACCTCCTGGAACGCGACGAGCACCTGTTGACGGTAGTTCGCCACGTCCTCCTCGTACTGCGCACGAGCACGCGACAGGTTGCCGCTGCGTGCACCGCCATCGAAGATCGGTATCGAGAGCAGGCCACCGACCACCGGTCCCAGCAGGAACGTGCGGCTCGACCAGTTGAACAAGTCACCCAGCGTGGCGGCTTCGAAGCC
>Ga0181519_10002955_pt1 | contig 14156 bp, 13 predicted proteins | sample PEATcosm2014_Bin_26_FD_121102 | JGI IMG/M metagenome (GOLD analysis project Ga0181519, IMG submission 121102) | Peatland microbial communities from MTU Mesocosm Facility, Houghton, MI, USA - PEATcosm2014_Bin02_10_metaG | ecosystem: Environmental > Terrestrial > Soil > Wetlands > Peat | place...
CGTCAACGTGGGGCGCTTCGGCGACATGTTCGGCCGCGTCAAGATCTACAACGCGGGCTTCGCCGTGTTCACCTTCGCCTCGATCCTGCTGTCCTTCGACCCCTTCCAGGGCCCCTCGGGAGCCGAGTGGCTGATCGGCTGGCGGGTTCTGCAGGCAACGGGCGGCTCGATGCTGACGGCCAACTCCGCCGCCATCCTGACCGACGCCTTCCCCGCCGAGCGCCGGGGCTTCGCGCTGGGAACCAACCAGGTCGCGGCGCTGGCGGGGCAGTTCATCGGGCTCGTCGCCGGCGGGCTGCTGGCGGTGATCGACTGGCGGGCCGTGTTCTGGGTCAACGTCCCCGTCGGCGTGTTCGGCACGGTCTGGGCCTACCGCAAGCTGCGTGACGACGGCGAGCGCCATCGCGGGCGGATCGACTGGTGGGGCAACCTGACCTTCGCCATCGGTCTCGGCGCCGTCCTGATTGCGGTGACCGACGGCATCCGGCCCTACGGCCATCACACGATGGGCTGGTCCAACCCGCTCGTCGTCGGCCTGCTGGCCGGCGGTCTGGCGATGCTGGCGGTCTTCGTCGTGATCGAGAGCCGGATCGCCGAGCCGATGATCGAGCTCGGCCTGTTCCGGATCAGGGCCTTCACGGCCGGCAACATCGCCGGCCTGGCCGTCTCGCTCGCCCGCGGCGGGCTGCAGTTCATGCTGATCATCTGGCTGCAGGGGATCTGGCTTCCGCTGCACGGATATGACTTCAGCGAAACGCCACTCTGGGCGGGCATCTTCCTGCTGCCGCTGACGGCGGGCTTCCTGGTCTCCGGGCCGATCGCGGGAACGCTCTCGGACAAGTTCGGGGCGCGCGGCTTCGCGACCGCCGGCGCACTGCTGTTCGGCGCCAGCTTCATCGGCCTGATGGCGCTTCCCGTCGACTTCCCCTACCCGGCCTTCGCCCTGCTGATCGCCGCCAACGGGATCGGCTCGGGAATGTTCGCCTCGCCCAACTCCTCCTCGATCATGGGCAGCGTCCCGGCCCGCCAGCGGGGTGTCGCCTCGGGGATGCGGGCGACCTTCCAGAACTCCGGCACGGCCGTCTCGATCGGGGTCTTCTTCTCGCTGATGATCGCCGGGCTCGCGGGCAGCCTGCCGCAGACGCTCGGCGCCGGACTGCGCGGCGAGGGGGTCGCGCCGGCTCTCGCTCACCACCTCGCGGGACTGCCGCCCGTCTCCTCGCTGTTCGCGGCCGTCCTCGGCGTCAACCCGCTGGGGCATCTGCTGAGCGCGAGCGGGGCGCTGGCCTCGCTGCCCGCCCACGCTCAGCAGACCCTGACCGGGCGCGCGTTCTTTCCCCACCTGATCGCCGGCCCCTTCGCCGACGGCCTGACCGTCGTGTTCAGCGTCGCCGCGGCGCTCTCGGCGATCGCCGCGGTGGCCTCGCTGCTACGAGGCGGCCGTGACGACGCTCAGCGGACCGCGCTCGCCAGCAGCTCGCCGAGCTCGCCCGCGGGGCGGGGCATGGAGACCGTCTCTCCCTGAAGCAGCTCGCAGCCGGCGGCGTCCAGCAGGTCCCAGGTGTGGCGGTTCTCGACGCCCTCGGCCACGACCCGGATACCGATCTCGTGAGCCAGTTGGATCGTCGCCATGACGATCGCGGCATCGACCGGGTCGGCGCTCATCCGCGCGACGAAGGAGCGGTCGATCTTCACCTCCCCGACGGGCAGGAGCTTCAGGTGGGTAAGCGAGGAGAAGCCGGTCCCGAAGTCGTCCAGCGCGAGTCCGACCCCCAGCTCGCCTAGCCGGGCCAGGACGTCGCCGACCCGTACAGGGTCCGCCAGCACGACGTTCTCGGTCACCTCAAGGATCAGCGAGGCCGGCTCCAGGCCGCGCGACGCCAGCAGCTGCGCAACCTCGCCGGGAAAGCGCCAGTCCTGCAGGTCGGCGACGGTCGTGTTGACCGCGACATGTAGCTCGAGCCCCTCGCCGCGCCAGATCGAGAGCTGTGTGAGCGCCAGCTCCAGCATCCTGCGCGTCAGTGCCCGCCCGAGCCCGGCCTGCTCGGCGACACCGACGAACTCGTCCGGCCCGATCAGGCCGCGGACGGGGTGCTCCCAGCGGGCCAGCGCCTCCAGGCCGACGATCCGTCCAGTGCCCGCGTCGGCCTTGGGCTGGAAATAGGCCATGATCTCGCCGGCCTGCAGGGCGTGGGAGAGCTCGCCGGCGAGCGTCAGGCGGGCGGGGGAGTGCATGTCGCGCTCACGCGCATAGAGGGCGTAGCCCGAGCTCGCCGCCTTCGCCTCGTACATCGCGACGTCTGCGTGCTGCATCAGCTGGCGCTCGTTGCGTGCATGTTCGGGGAACACCGCGATGCCGATGCTGGCGGTCACGCGCAGGCTCAGATCGTCGATCAGGATCGGCTCGCCGATTGCGGCCAGGATCTTCTTGGCAACCAGCTCGACGCCCTCACCGGCGCGCGCAGCTGCCGCGGGACCCGCGAGCAGGACACCGAACTCGTCGCCCCCCAGACGAGCGGCGATGTCGATGCTGCGCAGGCAGGCGCGCATCCGGACGCCGACCTCCCGCAGCAGGCGGTCGCCGGCATCGTGGCCGAGCGTATCGTTGAGCTCCTTGAAGTGGTCGAGGTCGACGATCATCAGCGCGACCCGCCCGCCGCCCACTTCGGCCGCGAGGATCTCGCGCCGCAGTCGTCCCAGGAAGTGCCGCCGGTTGGGCAGCGAGGTGAGATCGTCGGTCAGCGCCTCATGGCGGGTGGCGGCGAGCGCGCGGGCATCGCGGAAGGCGATCCCGGTACGGGCGAAGGCCGCTGCGATCGTCGCCACCGCAAGCACCAGGGCGGGCATGTCCAGCCGCTGGAAGTGGTCGTAGATCAACAGCCCCAGCGCACTGAAGGTGAACGCCGCCGGGATCGCCAGCACGGGGGTCCCGGTGAGATCTTCGCCCGCCACGGCGCCCGATCGCTGCCAGGAGGCCAGGGCCAGCGCGAGCACCCCGGCGTCATAGGCGAAGTTCGTCGGGCCGCTGGGCACGGCGGCCCCACCGGCGACCTGGACGGCGTACAGGCAGTCGGCCACGGCCAGGGCCCCGAACCCGGCGCCCAACATTCCCCACAGCCGGTCGATGCGCCAGCCGCGCAGGGCCAGTACGCCGACCACGAGGGCCGCGAGCAGCACGTCGCACACGGGATAGGCGAGCTCGGTGGCCACCGCCGCCGTGGAGCCCGAGACCGACTCGAGGACCGGGTGCAGCACGACCGTGGCACCCAGCGCGCTCACGCCCAGGCCGGCGATCAGCGCGTCCAGCCACAGGCGCGGCGGGACTGCGCGCTCGGTGATCCGGGCCAGCCCGGCGATGCCCAGATAGGAGCAGGGGTAGAGCGCCAGCCACATCGGGTCGCAGATCGAAGGGATCGGCGGATTCGGGAGGTCTTCGAACCACAGGGTCCAGACGATGTTGCCGAGGCCATAAAGGGCGATCCCGGCCGCAAAGACGACCCATGAGCGCCGTCCCTCGGTGCTCCGCAGCGCCCGCCAGCCGACGATCACGCCCACCAGGATGTAGATCGCGGGGGTCACCCAGCCGGCCAGGGCCTGTTCGGCAGACTGCCCCCCGAGGCCAAGGACGGCCTCGACGCCGGTGCCTGCGACGAGCACGATCAACAGGCCCGTCGCAATGCCCAGCAGGCTCCGCTCGCGCTCTCGCAGGAGGGCGCTCATCGGCAACAGGCCGGCGCGGATCCGGATCGCCTGGATCATCGGGCGCGGCGCGTCCGCCGGCTCGAGTTGGCGGCTGTCTCCATAACCGCGCATCGTCTCCCGGGCGCCTCCCGGACACCGTATAAATCCACAGGGACCGGCGCGGTGATCACGATCGACGGCGGCATGAGCTCCTCGCGCTCCTGACGCCGGCAGCGGCGGCGGACCATGCGGTCGGCATCATCGGTGCCGGGGGAGTCATGGATCTGACACGCTTCCACCATGAGCAACCCGCCGACGTTCCTGGAGCGGCTCACCGAGAGCGAGCGTGAGCGGCTGATCGCGTTGGGCATCTTGCGCAGGTACCCCCGGGACGCCGTCCTGATGTTCCAGGACGAGACCGAGGAGCATCTGTTGCTGCTGCTCAAAGGACGCGTCAAGGTGACCCGCTCGTCGGCCGGCGAGCATGAGCTGCTGCTGGCGATCCGCGACCGGGGGGAGCTGATGGGGGAGCTCGCCTTCATCGACGGGGGACCTCGCCTGGCGACCGTCACGGCACTCGAAGCCGTCGAGGCGGTCCTGATTCCCGGCCGGGACTTCAGGGCCCATCTGGAAACCACCCCGCGCGTGGCGGTCGTCCTGCTGGAAGCCGTCGCCGTACGGTTCCGCGAGTCGACGGTCAGGCGCCTGCAGTTCGCGGCCTCGGACACGCTCGGGCGCCTGGCGGCGCGGATCGTCGAGCTGGCCGACCGCTACGGCGAGCCGCAGGAGACGGGGATCGCCGTCTCGATGCCGATCTCCCAGGACGAGCTCGCCAGCTGGACGGGCGCCTCCCGGGCCGGCGTCGCGGCGGGGCTGCAGACGATGCGCGAGCTGGGCTGGCTGACGACCGAACGACGCCGCCTGATCCTTCACGACGCCGCCGCGATCCGCGCCCGCGCCGCCTGAAGGGCACCGGCGAACGGTCCAGGATTGGACAGTGGATCCGCCAGGATTGGGCAGAGCCGGGGCGGGCGCCGAGCGATAGTGAGGACAGCAGACGACGCGGCCCGCCGGCAGCCGCCGGCGGGGGCGCCAAGGACCGTAAGGAGCCGGGCCATGCGCGAAGTCGAGGTCGAACGTTCGGACTGGCCCCGCTACTTCGCGGCCCTCTCGGGCGCGGCCGCCGGCGCCCGGACGAGCATCGAGGTGCTGCCCTGCGCGGCGACGGAGTATTCAGCCGCGCCGGATTCCTCCGCGCCGCAGCGCGGCTGGTCGCTCCACGCCTGCACCTACGACATCGCCGGCGAGGTGATCGAGGTGTCGCTCTGTGACCCCGGCGGTGGGGAGCCGGGGCTGCGCTTCTTCGTCTCCCGGCCCCGCGAGGTCCTCTCGCTCGAGGGCCCATTGGACCGGACCGTCCTGATCCGTGATGCGGCGGGGGTCCGGACCGCGGTGCGCATGCGCAGGCGCCCGCCGCCACGCTGGCGCACCGGCGGCACGCCGCTTCGATATCCCGGCGCACGGGGGCGCGCCCCAGGTGCCAGATGGTCCTGAAGCACAGCCATCTGCACTACTTCGTCACGGTTGCCGAAGCCGGTCAGATAACGGCGGCGTCGCGGACCCTCCACATCGCCCAGCCCGCCCTCTCTCAGGCGATCACCCAGCTCGAGGCACAGATCGGCGTGAGCCTGCTCGAGCGCCACCCGCGCGGGGTCAGCCTCACCCCGGCGGGCGCCATCTTTCTCGAGAAGGCGCGGATCGCGCTGGACGCTCAGGCCGACGCGGCGGCGACGGCGGCCTCGCTGGCGCGGGATCTGCGCGGGGCGATCCGGATCGGCTTCCTGAGCATCCCGCCGATGCTGATGGCACCGGGCCTGCTCGACGCCTTCGGCCGGGTCAATCCTCACGTCGAGGTCGCCTCGCGCGAGCTGCGTTTCCCGGGCGCATCGACGGGCCGCTGGCTGGCCGATGTCGACGTCGCCCTCTGCCATGCGCCCGTGCCCGGTCCGGGGGTGGAGTGCCTCACCCTGCGCCGCGATCCACGCGCGGTCGTCCTGCGCCGGGACCACCCCCTGGCCGGCCGCGGGGAGCTGCGCGTCGAGGACATCCTGGGGGAGACCTTCTACGGCTGCCATCCGTCCGTCGCCCCCGCCTGGGCGGCCTTCTGGAACCTCGATCGCGAGCGCGGCTCAGTCCCCGCGACGGTCACCGGAGACCGGGCCGGGAACACGCTCGAGCTGGTCGCCGCGATGGCCTCCGGGACGGCGATCACGACGCTCGCGGCGCCCGTCGCCGCGACCATCGTCGATCTCGTTCCGGACCTGGTCTCGCGACCGCTGATCGACGCCGAGCCGGCGGACTGCGCGCTCGTCTGGCACGTCAGCAGGCGAAGCGCCGTGACCGCCGAGCTCGTGGCGCTTGCCCGCACGATCAGCAGCGAGGCGCCGGCCGGCGAGCTGCGCCCGGCCAACGGGCTGCCGGCGGCCAACGGGACGCGACCGGCCGCCGGGCGCGAGCAGCGCGACGCCAGGGGGAGACCCACTCGCACGGGCCCTGGCGAGCGCGTCCCCGGCCGAGGCCGTGCGGGCGGCGCACAGGCGGCCGGCAGGCCCGCCTGAGCCGCGCGGGGCGCCCGCTAGGAGAACTTCGTGACGGGGCGCTCCTGGAGGGTGCCGTCGAGGACGATGTCGAGCTTCTCGTTGTAGAAGGCGATCAGACCCGCGATCTTCTGGCTCTCGGCGAACGGGGCCGGGTAGCTCCAGGCGAGGTCCTCGCCGAGCAGATCCCCGACACGCACGTTGAAGCTCTGGGCCTGGCCCTTGTAGGGGCAGTGCGTGATCGTCTGTGAGAGCTCCAGCAGGTCCATGCGAACATCCGGCCGGGGCAGGTAGAAGCGTGGCGGGAGGCCGGTCTCGAACAGCAGCGTCGGGCGGTCCGAGTCGGCGATCGTCTGCCCCTGGAGGATCACCTGCACGTGGCGGGAGCCGGCCAGCACGTCGACCCGCGTGTAGGGATCGCGGGCATGGGTGTAGACCTGCTCGTCCTCCTCGAACCAGGCGTCCATCGAGTCCCAGGCGATCCGCACCGCATCCCTGAGCTCCTCGATCGGAGAGCTGTCGTAGCGGAGTGCGGCGGCGGGCGCCCGAGCCTCGTCCAGCTCGAGGGCGAACGTCCTCGCATCGCCCCTGCTGGGGGAGTGTGAGATGACCCCCGGTTCCTCCACGAGCCGTGCCTGGATGTCGCTCAGCGGGAAGTAGTAGGTCGGGTAGTAGGGGACCTCCCAGACCAAAAGCGGCGCGAGCGTCTCGGCCACCAGCCGCCCCGCGAGGTAGACACGCAGGCGCTTACTCGAGCGCTCCACTCTGACCTGTCCCCGTTGCGTGGCCACCGGCCAAGTCTAGGGGCGTGCATCCCCGGCGGGCCCACACGGATAGGATCGCCCCGATGGCGAACTCGCTCCGCGCCCGCCTCGCACTCGCTGTGGTGGCGCGGCGACTGCCCGCACTCGTCGCCGGTGATCCCGTGGCGAAGCTTGGCGAGGGCCTGCACGTGGCGATCGTCGGGTCTGGCTCACCGCTGACCGACGCAAGGAGGGGCAATCCCTGCGCGGTCGTGATCGCCGCCGGGCGGATGTTCGTCGTCGACGCCGGTGAGCGCTCGGCGGAGACGATGAGCAGGATGCAGCTCGCCCCCGACCGCATCGCGGCCGTGCTGCTGACCCATTTCCACTCCGACCACATCGGCGGCCTGGGCACCGTCAACCTCCAGCGGTGGGTCGCAAACGGCGCCGAGGAGCAGCTGCGGGTCATCGGGCCGCCGGGGGTCGAGCGCGTCGTCGCCGGATTCAACGAGGCCTACGCGCTGGACAACGGCTACCGCATCGCCCACCACGGCCCCGAGGTGGTCCGTCCCTCCGGTGCCGGGATGCGCGCCGAGCCGTTCTCCTTCGCCGAGGGCGAGGACTCGCTGGTCGTGCTCGAGGAGGACGGTCTGAAGGTCACCGCGTTCATCGTCGATCACGCCCCCGTCGTGCCGGCGGTCGGCTACCGCTTCGACTACCGCGGCCGCAGCGCCGTGATCAGCGGAGACACGGTGTACTCGCCGACGCTCGTCCGGGTCTCCCGGGGTGCGGATCTCCTGGTCCACGATGCGCTCTCGCCCGAGCTGCTCAAGCTCGTCGCGGACGCGGCCGGCAGGGCGGGCATGCAGCTGCGCAAGAAGATCCTCGACGACGTACCCGATTACCACGCCTCCACGCCGCGGGCGGCCGATGCGGCGCGCGACGCCGGGGTCGGTGCGCTGGCGATCACACACGTGATCCCCCCGCTGCCGCTGAAGGGTCTCGAGGAGGTCTTCATGGCCGATGCCGCCGAGCGCTACAAGGGGCCGATGTGGCTCGCCAGGGACGGCGATCTCTACGGCCTCCCACCCGGCGGGGCCGCGATCAAGCGCTCGCGCCTGATCGGTCGCCTCCCCGGCGCCTAGCTCAGCCGACCCGCTCGAGCGTCACCGACGCCTCCACCTGGACCGACTGGGGGACCCGCTTCCAGGCAAGGCCCGCAGCGCCGTGGTCGACCGCGAAGCCGGCTTGGATCCTCAGGCGATCGGGGCCGTGGGCGGCGATCGTGACAGGCGCCGCGATCGGGATCGTCCTGTCTCGGATCTGCAGCGTGCCCGTGATCGTCGTTCCGGTCGGCTGCGAACCGATGCCCTCGAGCGCGAACGTCATCAACTGGTGCTCCGCGGAGGCGAAGAAGTCATCCGAGCGCAGATGGGAGTCGCGCTTCTTGATCCCCGTCGTGACGGTTGCGGTCTCGACCTGCAGGCTCCCCTTGGCGCTCCCGTCGCTCTCCACGGTGAGATCCCCCGCATAGCCGCTGTAGCGCCCGCGGACCGGTATCAGCCCGAACATCCGTGTCGCGAAGCCCAGCTCGCTGTCGGCGGGAACGACCCGCCAGGAGCCGGCCGGCAGCTGTGAGAGGGTCCCCTCGATGGCCTGGGTGCTGTCTGTCGCGTTCACGGGACTTTGCCTCCTCGATCGCTTGATCCGGACCCTGGGTCCGCTTATGTCGGGTACGGTAGCATAAGCGGACCGATGGTCCGTTCAGTCTCGCGATCCGCTCCTGCCGCCGCTTCGGGCCCTGAGCTGCCGATGGCCGGCAGCCGGGCCGAGCGCGGGGATGCCGCCGCGAATCGGGAGCGCATCCTCTGTGCCGCCCGCGGGCTGCTGGCCGATCAGGGACCGGAGGGGCTGACGATGCAGGCGGTCGCGAGTGCCGCGGGCGTCGGCAAGGGGACCGTCTTCCGCCGCTTCGGCGACCGTGACGGGCTGACCCAGGCACTGCTCGACGAGTACATGAGGGATTTCCAGGAAGCCTTCCTGCACGGCCCCCCGCCGCTCGGGCCGGGCGCGCCGCCCTCCGAGCGCCTCGAGGCCTTCGTCGACGAGTTGATCCAGCGCCAGGCCGATCACCTCCACTACGCCCTGGCGGCCGAGGCCCAGCCCGGGGATGCGCTGCCGCGCGTCTACGGGGCCCTGCTCCTGCACATCGCTGCCCTGGTCCACGAGCTGGAGCCGGCCGTCGATGAGCGGATCGTCGCGGGGTTCATCCTCAACGCGATCGCCCCGCCGGTCCTGCTGCGCGCCCGCGCCGTGCTCGGCGTCGAGACCGCGGCCCTCAAGGACTCCGCGCGGGTGCTGCTGCGTGGACTGGGAGCGGGCCGGCGCGACTGAGCCCCGCTCCGCCGCGGCGGGGCGGCCTCGGGTTCTACAGCTGGCCCAGGTTCAGGGCCTCCGCGGTCAGCTCGGTCTCGATCGCCTCGCGAATCGCCTTCAGCGCACCCTCGCGGACCCGTAGCTTCGTGGTCTGGTGGGCCCTCTGGTCGAGCTCTGCGAGTCCCTCGGCGAGCGCCCGGCCCCTGGCGCGCACCTCGGCCGGGGCCACGACCTCATCGAGGAACCCCGGCTCGATCGCCTCGCGCGGGCTGTACATGGCGGCGCCGACGAGCCCGCGGTCGAAGTGCGCGGGATGCAGACGCTGGCGCGCGACCTCGATCGCGAACCAGGGGACGGTCAGGCCGATCCTGACCTCGTTCATGCCGATCTGAAACGGACCGTCGGCCCCCACCCGGGCGTCGCCGGAGAGCGTGAGGAAGGCGCCCGCCGCGACGGCATGCCCGGTGCAGGCGATGACAACGGGAGTGGGGAATGCGAGCATCCGCTCGTAGAGCGTTGCCCCCAGTCGCAGCATCTCGAGCACCGCCTCGCCGCCGGCGGCGAAGACCTTCAGGTCGAACCCGGCCGACAGGAAGCCCTCGCGCCCGCTCAGGAGCACGACCGCCCGGTCCTCCCGGGCCCGGTCGAACGCCACGTGCAACGCCTCCAGCATCTCGATCGACAGTGCGTTGACCTTGCCGTCGTCCATCGTGATCGTGGCGATCGGGCCTGCCAGGTCGTAGGTCGCCGGGGCGCTCATGCCCAGCCCCCGGCGTAGGCGACGAACTGCCCCGTCGTGAACCGGCTCGATCCGTCGATGAAGGGCATGCAGAACGAGGCGAACTCCTCCATCGTCCCGAGCCGGCCGAGCGGGACCATCGCCTCGAGCTTCGCGCGGACGGCTGGGTCCTCGGCGCCGCTGGCTTGGATGAACTCCGGGAAGTCCATGAAGTTGGTGCCGACCGCGTTGACCTGAACGCCGTCACGAGCCACTTCGCCGGCGACGTTGCGGGCGAGCATCGTGGCGCCGGCCCGGGCCGCGGAGTAGAGCGGTGCTCCCGGCGTCGGCCGGGCCCCGGAGGCGCTCGTGATCAGCAGTATCTGCCCGGCGCCGGCCTCGATCATCGGCGCCGTGATCGCCTTGAGGAAGTGGTAGGGCGCCTCCAGGCAGCTGTGCAGGACCGAGCGCAGATCCTCGAGGCTCGAGTTGATGAAGCGCCCCGTGACGATCGCGCCCGAGAAGGCGACGGCCGAGTCGATCCGCCCGAACCGCTCGAGTGCCGCCCGGGCCAGGCGCGGAGCGGAGTCCGGTTCGGCGAGATTCGATACGCCCGGAACCGGCTCGACGGCCGCGCCGAGGGACTCGAGCCGCGTGATCAGCGAGTCCGGTGCGTCGCCGATCACCAGGTCGTGCCCGCGGGCAGCCAGCAGCAGGGCGATCGCGGGACCGACGTAGAAGGCTCCGCTGCCGACGATCGCGACGCGGCGTTCGGCGGGCGCGCTCATCGTGGGGGGCGGGGGTTGGTTGGCATGTCCGGGTCGCCTTTCCTCGTTGTGTGGATCGATGGGGCGCTCATGAAGCTGCCTCGGCCGCCCCGCCGCCGAGCGCCCGGATGACCTGCAAGCGGACGCGGGCCAGCTCGCGCTCCAGTTCGGGCTCGCGCCCGGCGAAGCGCTGCGAGGGAATCGGGACCGACAGGGCAGCGATCCGCCCGGCGAGGTCCGTGACGGCGATGCCGGCGGCGCAGATCCCGGGGGAGTGCTCCTCACGGTCGAAGGCCACGCGGCTCCGGGCGATCAGCTCGAGCTCGGCGAGCAGGTCCGCCCGGCGGGTGATGGTCGCTGCGGTGAAACGCTGCAGCCGGGCCGGGAGCAGCTCAAGCGCACGCTCGGGCCCCAGCAACGCGAGCGCAGCCTTGCCGTTGGCCGTGCAGTGCAAGGGGAAGCTCGATCCGACTGCGGAAACGGCGCGCAGGCGGTGGGGTCCGGGGATCTGGTCGATGAAACGCATCTGCCCGCCCTCGAGAACCGCGCAGTCGACGGTCTCGCCGAGGCTCGCCGCGAGCAGCTCGAGGAAGGGGCGCAGCTGCTCGCGCAGCTCCGGGCGGCTGCCGCGCGCGAGGCGCTCGACCTCCGGTCCGATTCGCAGCCGCCCGCCCGGGGAGGCGGCCTCGAGGAGCCCCTCGTGGGTCAGCGCACTGGTCAGACGGTGGACGGTCGAACGCGGCAGCTGGACCTCGTGGGCGATCTCGGACAGGCTGAGGCCCTCGGGGTGGCCATGCAGGGCCCGCAGCACGGCGGCCGCCCTGCCGAGAACCTGGACGCCGCCATCGGCGGCCTGGACGCGGGTGCCCATCAGCCCGCAGGGTACACCAGCCGGGTCCCGCAGGACGGGCCTTCTGGTCCGATGGGCGGACAGGCAGGGTCTTGACAGCCCTCCGGCGACTCGCATACAGTCCGACCGCATGACGGCACCACTGTCCCGCTTGACGGACCACTCCCTCGTGCGGGGGGAACTCGGCTACGAGCAGGCGCGACGGGCCACGATGTGGAACGCCCGCACGCCCGAACGGTTCCCCGACCTGATCGTCAGGGCCGGCGACGCCGAGGATGTGATCGCCGCGGTGGCGCTCGCGCGGAGCCGGGGGATGAAACTCGCGGTCCGCTCCGGCGGGCACAGCTGGGCCGGCAACCACGTCCGCGACGGAGGCATGCTGCTGGATCTCTCGGCCATGTCCGGGGCGAGCATCGACCCCCTGGCGATGAGCGCATCGATCGAACCGGGCTGTCCCGGCACGCGGCTGCTGCGCGAGCTTGCCGAGCACGACCTGTTCTTCCCGGGCGGGCACTGCAACGGGGTCGCGCTCGGCGGCTACCTGCTCCAGGGCGGCTTCGGCTGGAACGGGAGGGTCCACGGGCCGGCCTGTGAGAGCGTCACGGCGATCGAGGTCGTCACCGCCTCGGGCGAGCTCCTGCTGGCGGATGCCGAGCACCACAGCGACCTCTACTGGGCGGCCCGTGGCTCGGGCCCCGGATTCTTCGGCGTCGTGACGCGCTTCCACGTGCGGGTCTATCCGCGGCCCAAAGTGACGGCGATGGGGATCTACACCTACCCGGTCGAGCTGCTCGAGGAGGTGTTCACCTGGGTGCACGAGATCGGGCCGCTGCTCGCGCGGACGATGGAGCTGATGGTCCTCCTGCACCACGACGATCAGGGCGAGATCGAGCTGGCAGTCACGGGCCCGGTGCTGGCAGCGAGCGAGGCCGAGGCGCGCGAGGCGCTGGCTGTGCTCGAGAGCTGCCCGGTGCTCGAGCGGGCGAAGATCGCGCTGCCCAACGTCCCGATGACGCTCGAGGACATGTTCGCCGCAAGCGCCGTCATCTACCCGGACGGGCATCGCTGGGTGACGGACAACATGTGGACGCACGCCCCGATCGGGGAGCTGCTGCCCGGCCTGCGGCGGATCGCCGACACGCTGCCCGGTCCCCCGTCGCACATGCTGTGGATGAACTGGGGCACGAGCCCGGAGCGCCCCGATATGGCCTACAGCGTCGAGGATCAGACCTACATCGCGTGCTACGCCGCATCGACCGGCCCCGGCAGCGACGCCGTGAACGCCGCATGGTCGACCGAGCGGATGCGGGAGCTCGAGCCGCTGGCGAGCGGGATCCAGCTCGCCGACGAGAACCTCGCCAGGCGACCTGCCCGCTTCGTCAGCGACGAGAAGCTGCGTCGCCTGGACGAGCTCCGGGCCGCCTACGACCCTGACGGGATGTTCCACCCGTGGCTCGGCCGGCCCTGGGAGGCACAGCCGTGAGCGACGGGCTCGAGGCGTATCTCGAGCGCCCTCTGGCGCCGGTCGATGACCTGACCGCCGCGGCCGTCGCGGGCGGCCCGATCGCCGGCGCCGATGCGCTACCGCTCGCGGACATCGACCGCCTGCTCGACCCGGCTCCGCTGCCCGTCGAGACCGGCTGGTGCACGCTGGCCGACGGGGTCGGCTACGTCGCCGTGCGCACCGCGATGCCCGAGGTCAGCACGGCGATGGTGGACTGGTGGTTCGACTGGCACCCCCGCGAGCCGATCCGCTACCGGATCTGGCACCCGGCGGCGCACCGGAGCAACTCGATCGAGGCACCGTCGGAGCCGGGGGCCAAGGCCCACTGGGGCGCGGTGCACCACCCTGTCGAGGACATCGGCACCGGCATGGTTCATGCGCGGATCGAGTTCAAGCGCCCGACCGAGCTGGGGATGGCCGCGGATCTGCCCGCCGGCGCGACCGTCGTCGGCGGCTTTGCCGGCGAGGACACCCGGCATATGCGCCACACGGTGATGGTTCACGTGTTCCTGAACGAGGGGACCGGCGTTGTGCTGCGCAGCCGCTTCTGGATCGGCGCGGCGATTCGGCCCTACGGCCCGCTGGGAGCCGTCGGCGAGCTGATGCTCAACAACCGCCGGGTGCGCCGGGCGATCATCCCCGAGGGGGTGCCACGGGCCCTCGCCGGGCACTGCACCGAGGAGTACTCAAACCTGGCATCCCTGCTGCCCGAGCTCTACGAGCGCTTCGGGCCGGGCCCGGTCAGCTGACGGTGATGTAGCCGCTCATGTAGCCAGGGTGCTCCATCGCCCATTCATCGCAGATGAATGTGCAGAACCAGAGGTATCGCCCCGGTGTCTTGACGTCCAGCGTGTAGGTGTGGACTCCGGGCATGACGACGATGTTCACACCGGTTCCCGGGGCGGTGATGCTGTGCGGGA
>Ga0181519_10002956_pt1 | contig 14155 bp, 13 predicted proteins | sample PEATcosm2014_Bin_26_FD_121102 | JGI IMG/M metagenome (GOLD analysis project Ga0181519, IMG submission 121102) | Peatland microbial communities from MTU Mesocosm Facility, Houghton, MI, USA - PEATcosm2014_Bin02_10_metaG | ecosystem: Environmental > Terrestrial > Soil > Wetlands > Peat | place...
CCCTTTCTTGAATGCCTTCGGGACTTGTTGCGCGTCTATCCGGATGCCGCAATCCTCCCGCCCCCCGTCCGGATCGACCGCCATGATCGCAAATTCGAGCGGCTCTTCGAGTACTGGAGGCAGGCTGTCTTCGAGCCGCTCCAACCTGCGCGAGAGACCTGCCGCTCATTAGCTGCGCTCCAGCCTCCTCCGCGGCCCAGCGCTCGCGCATGCGCTGCACGCCTAGCCGTATCGTGTCGCCGATGGACAGACCGGGCCGGCCAGGGGGTCGCCTCTCTGGATTCACTTCGGTTGGTTTCCCCAGCCAGCCGCGGCGACTTTGCGGGGCTATCTCCTGACGTTGTCTTGGTACGGCGCGGGCCAATCGGAATGAAACGATAGGCTTGAATACGAAACCTCCAATCCGGTACCTTAGAGGAAGATGAGAGAGCAACGTCTGACTTTATGGGTGACGGCGCGGGAAGCCTTCTGGGTCGCCCTGGAAGCCTTGCGTACCCACAAGCTCCGCTCCTTCCTCACGCTGCTCGGCGTGGTGATCGCCACCACCACTCTGATCGTGGTCATGTCGATTGTGAACGGCATGAACCTGTATATTGCCGACCACATCGCCAATCTGGGCGCCAACACCTTCGTGCTGCACCAGTTCAAGTGGGCGCAGGGTTTCGACAATTACATGAACGCCCGGCGCCGCAATAAGCCCATCCGCATGGAGGATTACGAGTTCCTGGAAGAGGCCCTCCACGACTACCAGCAGATCGGAGCCATGTCGTCGCTCGAACCGAGTCCGCCGGCCCGCTACAAAACCCACGTCATCGACGAAATCACGGTGAACGCGGTCACCCCCAGCTTTTCCGACATCGGGCGTGAGAAAGTCGAGATCGGGCGCTACATCAACGATGTGGACTACCAGCACAACGCGCGCGTGTGCGTCATCGGCCAGGATCTCGTGGAAAAGCTGTTCCCGCTGGTCGATCCGCTTGACAAAGAGGTGTCGGTTGCCGGCATTCCGTTCCGGGTCGTCGGCGTGATGGAGAAGGTGGGCAGCACGTTCGGACAAAGCCAGGATAACTTTGCTATCATCCCATTGACCACCCTCCGCGGTATCTGGGTCACGCGCCCGGAATTGCTGGTTTTCATCAAAGCGCCGGACGACCGGCACATGATGGAACTGGAGGACGAGGTACGGGCCTTGATGCGGGTGCGCCGGCACGTCCCTTATAACGACGAGGACACTTTCGGCATTAACGCGTCCGATACATTGATGAGCGCCTGGCAGAACCTGACGGGCACCATCTTCGCCGTGACCATCGGCATCGTGGCAGTGTTCATGGTGGTGGGCGGCATTGTAATCATGAACATCATGCTGGCCAGCGTCACCGAGCGGACCCACGAGATCGGCGTGCGCAAGTCGATGGGCGCGCGCCGCCGCGATATTATGTGGCAGTTCGTGATCGAATCGGGAGTGATGGCCAGCATTGGCGGCATCGCGGGCGTGCTGCTCGCCACGGCCGTTGCGCGCGTGGTCAATATGTTTTTCACGGCGTCCGTGCCTGTCAGCGCCGTGATCGTAGGCGTGACCTTGTCGTCCGCGGTGGGCCTCTTTTTCGGCATTTACCCGGCCAGTAAAGCGGCCCGCCTCAACCCCATCGATGCACTGCGAACGGAGAACTGAGAGTCCCCTATGCAAGCATACAGGCACCACGTGCGCGAGAGTCTATGGCTGGCGCTCGACACGCTGCGCACTCACAAGTTCCGGTCCTTTCTGACCATCCTCGGCGTGCTGATCGGCACCACTACGGTCATTGCCGTCACGTCCATCATGGCCGGCTTGGATAAGCAACTGGTGGACGTGGCCGAGCAGTTCGGCACCCGCACCCTGTGGGTCTTCAAGCTGCAGGTGGGCGACCCCCACATCCTGACGCGCGAAGAGCGCATGCGCAAGCCCCTGACTTACGAAGACGCCATGGCAATCAAAGAGCAGAGCACCTCCACTGAGACCGTCTCCGTCGAACTGTTTCCCGAATTGACTGACATGGGACTGCCACCCGTCACCGCCAGGTACAAGGGTCAGGACATGAATGACACCCTCTTCGTCGGGGTGACCTCGGACCATCTGCGGCTGCTGAATGCCACCTTGGGGTCCGGCCGTTTCTTCACCGAAGCCGAGGACCTGCACCGGCGCGATGTAGCCGTGATCGGCAACGGCGTGCGCGAGAGGTTTTTCCAGAACGAAGACCCGATCGGCAAAATCCTTCTGGTCGATGGTCACAGCCTGGAGGTCATTGGCACGTTCAGCAAGTTCAAATCGTTCCTGGGCGACGATCGAAACGATAAGTCGGTCATGGTCCCTTACCAGAGTTTCAAGAAAATGTATCCGTCGGCTAAGGACAACTTCATCTGCGTGCTGGTGGAGCCCGGAAAGATGGATCAGGCCAAAGATGAGGTAGCCGAAATATTGCGCCGGCGCCGCCACGTGAAGCCGGCCGATCCCAATAATTTCGGTATCGCCAGCGCCGAGTCGGTCATCGGCCAGTTCCGCTCGATCATCGGCACGGTCGCGCTGGTCATGGTGGTGATCTCATCCATTGGCTTGCTGGTGGGCGGCATTGGGGTGATGAATATCATGCTGGTTTCGGTCACGGAGCGGACCCGCGAGATCGGCGTGCGCAAAGCCATCGGCGCGCGCCGCCGCGATATTGTGTGGCAGTTCCTGTTAGAGGCCATGACCCTGACCGGCTCCGGAGGCCTGATGGGCATTGCGACCGGCTGGCTGATCAGCCTGACGATCCGGACGCTGGTGCCCAGCCTGCCCTCCACCGTCCCGATATGGTCGGTGGTGGCCGGGTTTACAGTCGCCACCAGCATCGGCCTTTTCTTCGGCATCTGGCCGGCCATGAAGGCGGCGCGGCTGGATCCGATAGCGGCTCTGCGTTACGAGTGAGGTGGCGCCCGGGTTTCCTGTCGTCGATGGTTACCAGCACCAGGTCGATATCGGATTTTTCCCACACGGTATCGTGCGATAGAATGCCGTACAGGACGGCCGCCAACACAGAGCGGTCGCGCTTCGCTTGGCTGGCCAGTGTCTCCAGCGCGGCGCTGAACTTCTCTGAAACCTCTCCCTGGATTACTTCTTTGTGCATACCTGATTGCGGGATTATACGTCAGCGGACACTGCCTTGTCGCACAGCGTTTACCCGTGTGCGGTGACGCGTTGCTGCTCGTGGTTCGCCGGAAACCGCGTTCCAAGAGATCACGCCGCCAGCCTCGTCCGGCTGCCGCGCTTCCCCCAACCCGACTTGGACGAAACCGCTTCGCGGTAGACTGCGAGGTTGACATGCTTCGGCAGGGCAATTGCCCTTGCCCTGCCAAAATCTCGCAGCGGCATCGTCCAAGTCGTCTTCTCGGTAATGCTCCGGCGATCACCCCTGGCCAAAAGGAGAATTCACGCGCCGGAGCACTGCCGAGCAAGCCTAAAGACTTCCTGGCGACTGCACAGTGCGCCTTTGATCAGTGGCTGGGTTGTTCCATACGTTCTCGCTAAGCCGCCTGCTTGCCCGAGGCTCTCTAGAGATCCTTGAGCAGTTCATCCAACTGAAAGGCGTGGCGGATGGGATGCATGACAGCGTGCTCCAGCATCGAGTCGATACAGTAGCGCGTCTGCCATCGCGATGGGTACTCGGGAGCCTCCAAACTTTCGTTGGACACTTCCCTCAGCGGGGCCCGCCACCGCTCTAGGACGTGCTCCATGTAGCCGTCCGCATCGTGGACTATGGCAGCCGCGTCCGGAGCAGAGCGGATTTCGGGGTCCGGCAACGCCAACACCTCGCATATCCAGATCATGTAGCCGCCCGCCGCGGACAGCACGTGCCGTCCTAATGCTCCGAGCGATGCGTAGGCGGGGTCATCGGTTGGTGGCAGGCTCACCGACCTCGCCAAGGCCAGCCTCCAGGTGTGGACGAATCGGCGAAGATGCTCCTCGTGCAAGAGCACCATCGCGCGAACCGCGCGAGAGCGGTACTGCGGATTGGATGACATGAGCACAGGATAGCCGATTCACAGCCTTCTCGTGGCCGTAACTCGTCGCACACGGTTGAGTTCTGAGACTCTGCGCTGCCAGGGGGGATCAGTCGCTTGAACGCGTTCCAACCAAGCCAAACTGGACTGCGCCCGCGGCCCTCCAGTTCATACGATGTCTTCGCGGTCTTTATCCCATTTGACCGCGCGCCCCATGCGATAAGACTCAAGGGCCATCCGGCAGGCGATCGCGGAACGATACCCCAGTTCGAAGGGGCAGTTGGGTTGCTTGCGGCTGCGCACGCAGTCGAAGAAGTTGTTCATGTGCAACTGGGTGAGATGCTCATCGGAAGTCCCGGCGCTCCGCTTGGGGGTGGTAGGATGTTCGCCTTTACCTTGCGGCTCGTATGTGACGCTCTCGTCCTCGAAGCGGGTGACCGTGCCCTTGTTACCGAGCAATTCGTCGGTGGTCTCTCCGTAGTATCGGTTGCCGAACATCGAATTCCAACTGAAGAGTAGCGTACCGTGGTCCATGGCTACATCGTAAGTGTCCGGGACCTCCATCTCCGGGGAGAGATAGTTGCCTGCGCCCATGGTCACGGTGCGGGGGATATCCAGATCCATCGTCTTGTACCAGAAGATGACCTGGTGCACCATATTCTCGAACACGTTTCCGCCGGAATAGTCCCAGAAAAAGCGCCAGTGCATGTAACGGTTCGGATCGAATTCGCGATGCGGCCGGTCCCCTTCCCAGGCGATCCAGTCGACATGCTCCCGGTCGCAGTCGTCCGGGATCGGGCGGTTCCAGCCGCCATCGCGCGAGTTTCGGTAATGATGGGTGTGGATGGCGGTGATCGTACCCATGCGGGCGGGTGTATGCAACTCGCGGACCTGGGCGACGGCCGGTCCACTGGTGGCCTGCGAACCCACCTGCACGACACGGTTGGACCCTGTATACGCCTGTTTCATCTGCCGGGCGTGCTCCGGATTGAACGCCATGGTTTTCTCGACGTACACATCTTTGCCGGCCTCTATGGCCGCCACGAAGATTGGGGCGTGCTGATGATGCGGGGCCGCAATCAGAACCGCGTCGATCGATTTGTCATCCAGCAGGCGGCGGCACTCCTTGTATGTCGCCGCGTTGGGCGCCAGACTCTTGGCGTGCTCCAGCCGGCGCGTGTATACATCGGCGACGGCCACCACCTCGGCATTCGGGCAATTCAAGGCCGCCCGGAAAATCTGCGTGCCGCGGTCACCGGCTCCGATGAGCCCGAACCGGACGCGGTCACTGACTTTCGGCGCGCCGGCGGCTGCGCCGGCGAGGCCGGCGGCCGAAACGGCCCCTCCAGCCAACTGGGTGACAAACTCGCGACGTGTACTCACATTTACCTCCATTCCTCTCATTCACCATAGCGCTTTGCAACGCACTTCAGGCGAATCGAACCATCCCGCTCGGTCAGCCGCATCAACTCCAACCGGATCGCATCGGACGTGCCAGCCGGAGCGCGGTGTTGTCAATTCCGGCAAGAAAACGGCGTTATCGTCGCAGGTCGCGACCAAGGGCTGTCGGGAGACTTGCGCCACGCGGTTGCGGATCGCTAACGAACGAACGCGCCTACGCTACCGAAAAGACTGGTGGGACGACGCTGAAAACAGAGGCCGGTATAATACGGGAGCCCGTGCACGCAAGTCACCGGGCGCCACGGCGAGCCACGCTCGCCTCAGGCTACCCCGCGATGCGAAGCCACTGCGCCTGTCCGCCTTGCTTGTCGGTCTGCGCAATGTCTACGTCGATCCAGATTCCGTTGGCGTCGATTGCTGGAAACAGCTGCAAAAGCTGGTAGCCTCGAACCGGTATGTCCGGCACATTGCTTTGCGATCTCCAGTAATGCTGAAAAGAGAGGCCGTACAGCTGCTGGCCGTCAAGGATTGCGTCGGCCCCGACATAGATGCCGGGGATGTATCCCGCGGCATTGACCGCGGCGAACCACGCATTGCAGTGATCCGTCACATCCTGCGCGGCAGCGTCGTTGACGACTCCTTCCAGATCGCACCAGATGTTGACGCCGGGCGGGAAGCCGACCAGTTGGGCGTTGGCGACAGCCTGCGCGCCGTCTTGTTGGCCGAGGGTCTGGCTAGGAGACCAACCTGGTTTGCGCACGTGTTGGACCGCCATAAGCGCCAACCCCGAGCTGAGAATATCGTTCGCCTCCTGGGTGCTCAGATCCCCCGGCGACTGCTGACCCAGCAGCGTAAGATATCTGACGCAGAATCTGTATCCCTGGCCGAAAAACTGCTGCGCCACGGCCGCGGTGACGACTGTATCGGAATCGAATCCCGGAGCGAATGAGAGAGCGCCTTCTGTCTGACCTGGCAACGCCATAATCAACCTCCTTCCCTACGGAGTGTACAAGAAATCTATGGCGCGTGCAAAGTCCCGATCCTGCGGAGCGTCAGTGACTTCGGATAGCGACTTAGCTGCCGGCCGCCCGCAAAATCGCAGTCACGCTTCGTTCTACATCCTCATCCCGCGTCGCCCACGACGAGACACTGATGCGCATCGCCGTGCGACCCTGCCAGTCTGTCGGGCCACACCAGCAGGTGCCATCGCGCTGTACCCGATCGATCACCTGCCGGGTGTGGGCGGCGTCGCCGAAGGAAACCAAAACCTGGTTGAGCACCACCTCATTCAGAATCTCGCAGCCGCCTTGCTGCAGCGCTTCGGCGAAACGGCGGGCCAGGCGACAGTTCCGCTCGATCAGGTCCGCCAGGCCGGTGCGTCCGAGCGACTTCAGCGCCGCCCAGATCTCTGCACCGCGCGCCCGCCGGGAAAGCTCCGGCGTGTACTGCGAGGGCTCCCGATGTCCGCCCTGCGGCAGATACGTGGCCGTCACCGACATCGCGCTCTTCAATGCCGCCGCATCTCTGACGAATGCCAGACCGCTGTCGTAGGGCACGTTCAGCCACTTGTGAGCGTCCGTGGCCCAGGAATCGGCATCCGCGACGCCTTCTACCAGGTGCGCATACTTGGGACTCGCCGCCGCCCATAGCCCGAACGCGCCGTCGACGTGCACCCACGCTCCCGACAGGTGCGCGCGCGTACAGACTTCCGCCGCCGGATCGAACGCACCGGTGTTCACGTTTCCCGCCTGCATGCACACGATCGCCGGCCCTCTCAGAGGCGGCATTTCAGTAACCAGCATGCGACCCTGACCATCCACCGGAACGCGCATCACGCGCGAACGCCCCAAGCCGAGCATCCCCAGCGCCTTGATCAGCGACGGGTGCGCCTCGTCTCCCACCACTACGGCGATCGGCGGCGCGCCGAACAACCCGTCGGCTTCGACGTCCCACCCGGCGCGGGCTAGCACCGTATGCCGCGCGGCTGCCAGCGCAGTGAAGTTTGCCATGGTAGCGCCGGTCACGAATCCTCCGCCGGAACCGGCCGGTAGTTTCAGCACATCCAGCAGCCAGCCCAGGCAAACCTCTTCCAGCACGGTCCCGATCGGCGACGCTGCGAACAGCCCTGGACATTGATCCCACGCGCCGGCTAGCCAGTTCGCCGCGAGCGCCGCCGGAAGCGAGCCGCCGATCACGAATCCGAAGTACCGCCGGCCGGCCATACCCGTGGTCGCCGGCGAGCCGATTCGATCCAGCGTCTCCAGCACGAATCCGGCTTCCATCGGCAGTTCGGGCAAAGGCTCGTCTAACTCCGTTAGTCCCGCCAGCGCCTCCGGCGAAGGCGCCACCTTGCGGTCCTCCAGGTTCTCCAGGTAGCGCGCCGCGGTCTCGGCTGTCAGGTCCAATAAGGCTCTCATCTTTTCGATGGTAGCGTGTGACGCGGCAGTGTTTGCGGGCCACTTGGAAGTTTACGTCGCCACGCCGTTCGCGTGGCCATGTCCGGCGTGCGATGTGGGGCGGCCAATCTTGGCCGCAGCCGCCTTTTTAGGTGGCTCGGGCCGGCTGAAAGCCGGCTCTGGAGTTTGGCCATTTTTGTGGGGCAGGCTCTCAGCCTGCGGCGGCCTCTCAGGCCGCCCGCGGGCAAAATTGCCCGCCCCACAAGGGGTAAGTTGCTGTCACTGTATTATGCGAGATTATGCGAGCCTCAATTAATTCGACGTGGCGGTGGCCCAATAGCCGCGCTTGGCGCCGATTGCAGATTTGCTGTCTCGCACACGGACCGAAATGGCGCGGAACTTGCCGTCCAAATTGGAATTGCTTGGGACATAAGCCAGCATGTAGTATTCGCGGCCATCGGCGAATGCGCGCTGCAGGCCGGTCAGAATATTGTTGCTGTTTTGAAACGCCGTGCCACCGGTGGCGGCCGCGATTTCCGAAAGCGTCTGGCCTGCTTCCGTGGCATTGCTATTCATGGCCCTCACCACGGCTGGTTGCATGCGCGCGACGCCTCCGGAATTCGAAGCGTCATAGTACGGAGAGGTGTATAGCCCGCGCGAGTCGATCGTGTAGACAGGAATGTTACTGTTCGCGGCAAGCTGCAGCACGGGTTCCATATCCGGCATGCGATCTACCCTGCGGAGTGAGGCGCCGGACATTTCAGGAAAGTAGGCCGCCAATAACTCGAAGGCCAGTTGACCCGGCACAAGCTGGAAGCCATCGGAGAACAGGATAATCGTCCGCCGGCCCGTGCTGCGTCGCAGTTGTTCGATCAACAAGCGAAACTGAGTCAGAAAAGTGACGGTATATAGATGGTCCTGTTCGGCGATCTGGCTGGCTTCAGACGGCAATCGGCGCTTCAGCGCCGGGCATTCCGGATCATGGGCATCGCAGGCGGCGCGTGCCTCGTCGAGCAATCGCCGGAACTCACGCAAATCGGCCTCTACGGAGCTTTTCCGGCTGCCCAGAAACAACCTTTGGAAATCCTTGCTCTCCACCGCCTTCAGTACCGATTCGGGATTGGAGGTCGGGTTTTCGAGCACCTGCGTTGGCATTCCCACGGAAACGACGATGTACTGCGCATCGCCCGCTGGCTCGCTCTGGAACAGCTTCGAGAGGGCTTCGCGGACATAGACCAGGTTGGCGAACTCGGTGTGCAGGGCGTCAATGCAGACCAGGTAGGTGCGCCGGACGGGAACCTGTTTCGGCGGGGCTGTGGCAGACGTTGCAGCCATGGGCTGCTGGGAAGCGGCCGCGGCGGGTGCCGGCGGGCTGGAGACACCGGCGTTCTCGACGCTAAAGCCCGAGATTCTCTGCTCCACGCCGTCCTCGAACACGCGGAAGTCCGCCTGGGTCAGTCCCGTGACGTGATGTCCTTCTTTATCCCGCACCACTACCGGCACTAACACCTGCCGCACCTCGACTTTGATGGTCGCCTCCCCCGGCGTGGCTGCCGGTGGAGCGTTCGCCGCGCGCTCTAACTGCTCGAACCGGGCTTTAATCCGTGCATTGCCGGGCGCCAGAGTGGCAGCGGTCTGGTACTCATCGAGGGCGGCCTTCCGATCGCCCGTCTTCTCCAGCGCTTGGGCAAGGTTGTAGTGTACGGTTGCATCCTTGGGCTGGAGCTGCACGCCCAGGCGAAGCTCGGCGATGGCATCCGCCACAGCTCCACGCTTGAACAACAGGATGCCCAGGAAATCATGAGCTGGGCCGGAATCGGGGGCCAGCTTGACGGCCTCGCGCAGCTCCGCCTCCGCGCCGGCGAAGTCATTGGTGGCGCGCATCGCCGCCGCCAGATGGAAATGTGCCGCCGGTATCTTGGGATTAAGGCGCAGTGCCTCGTGCAAGGTTGCAATGGCTTCGCCGTGCTTATTGTTCTCGGCCAGCGAGATGCCCCGGTCCAGCATTTCCCATGCAGTTTCCGCGGCGGGCGCCGTCCCCGGCGAGACGCCCGCGTGCTTCTCCTTCTGCGCCGCATTCGCTTCGTCATCGTACAAGAGGTAATCCGAGTAGCGATGCACGCTGTCCAGTTCCCCGCCAGCATAGCGGGCGTGAACCACCACCGTGGCGGGCAGCCAAAACGTGCGTCCGAGGTAGGGGAAAGTCACCGGAACCAGCGAGATATCGGTGGTCAGGGTTTCGAGAGGAGAATCTGCGAGCCGCCCTATGAGGGCCGTTCGGAGGCGCACAATCCTGTAGGTTGCGGCATCCGCCCAAACCACGCCCTGCAACGGGGCGTCGCGGCTGTCGGCGCTTTCGGGGCGCTGCGCGAACGCCACGATGAAGAAATCCGCGCCGGCCGCGGTCGAACGGCCCAGGTAGCGGAAACGGGACCGCTCCCGGTTCTCCGGCAACAAGTAACGGATCGGATTGAAAAAGTTCCCCGTAAGGAGATAGTCACCGTCGGGAGGGTGCGCAAGGTCCCCCGTGGCCGGATCGAGGCGGAGCTCAGTGAACTGCTCCTGCGCAGCGTTGGGGACCCATTTCACCACGTAGCGGAAATCCTCGCGCCGGCTGATCCTGGCCATGTTGGTTTCGAAGCGCATCTCGTGGATCTGTTCGGCGGCGGAGACGTCTTCCAGCCTGGCAAGCATAGCGCGGAGTTTTTCGCCGGTGGTTTTGAGCAGGGCGTCGAGGCCATCCTGGTTTGAGTCGAACTTCGTGCCTGCCAGTTCGGGAACGGCGCGCAACAGTTCCGCGCTGTCGCAATCGATGAACAGTTTGCTCCCGGCGGGCTTGGCTGCCTGACCAGCCGCAACGCCGCAGACGAGGAGACCCAGCGCTAAGGCATCACGCCACATCTACTTTTGATTGTCGCCTATCCGCTCTCATGCGTGCGGCCGGCTCCAGGCGGCGTGCGGTTCTCAGCGCGGGTTGGGCCCGCCAGCCTGCCGACTGCCCACTTCGAAGGGACAGAATAGAGGCTTCCGGGTGCCCAGCCGCGGGGGAAGTTCTCCCCTCTGCCTCGCGCTCATGAAACCTCCAAGTTTCGGAAAAAGTCGGCTATTTGCTGTCTTTTTTCGCTTGAATCTTCTCCATCGCCAGCTCCTCTGCGGTTGCCAGAGCATCGGCCGCCGGCACTTTCACGTCCGGCCGCGCCGGTCCCTTCCCAGTTCGTCTTCGTCACTGGATCGAGCGATTTTGCAAACGGCACGCTCACCGTGTGATCCAGTCCATGGTCGAATGCGGTCTGGGCGAATGCGACCTGTTCGCGCCGCTGGTCGAGCCCGCTCCGTTGAAGATGCGGACCCCTGCCGGCCTGCGGCCGGTGGACCGGCGAGGGCGCCGGTCCGCGGGCGAGGGTGCCCGCCCCACTGCTCCGCGCGTCTTCTTTACCTTTGGTGGCCCGCAGGGCCATGTGGCACTCCCTTGAACCGGATCTGAGCATTACCGATTCGGATGTTATCTCCAAGCCGGGCCAGTATGACAAGCGCTATCGCTTTCCAGAAGTTATCGGATCAGCATCGATATCGACGACGCCAGCGGTGGCGGCTATGACTCGCTCGCGTTCGTCAAGGATCGCCTTGATCGCATCGCCGTGATCTATCTCAAGGACCGGCGGAAAGACCGGGTGAGCGTCCCGTGGGGCGACGGCGATACCCCCATCAAAGAGATTCTCCGGCTCGTTAGAGACAGCAAATACCCAATCCGCTGCTACATCGATTGCGACTAGAAGACCACCGACCGGCCGACTGATGTGAAGCGGTCCGTCGGCTACGCAAAAGCAGCCCTGGCCTAGTGGGCTTCGTGCGCTAACCCCTGTCGCCGGGCGGAATCGAACGCCGTCTGGAGAGTTTGGTCGATCTCGGCCGAGGCGCGGGTCTGCATCTGGTTGACCTCGCGTTGCTCTTTATCGACCACCGCTTGCCTCTGATTTACCTTATCCTGCTCGGCGTTGGCGGCATGCTGCTTGCCATTGACCTCCAACTGGAACTGATTCACGCGGGACTGTTCTCCGCCGCCCCGGTTCATCAGATTCTGTCGCCGGTTGACTTCGGCCTGCGCGCGATTCACGTCCGCTTGGTGGCGGTTGACTCCATCCTGTAAGCGATTCACATCGGCCTGGGACGATTGACTTCGGATTGCGGGCGGTTGACCTCGCGTTGGGGGGCAATGGCGTCTTCGAATTGGGCCATGATGCGGCTGTCAGTCACGATGTAGTCGCGGCCATCCTGCCGGAACCAAGCATAGTGGGAGCCATATTTGGACCGCCACTTTTCGAAGCGCGACTCGTCGCGGCTATCCCAGGAACCGCTCATGTCGTTCCCTGAAACGATCAGGTAGCGGGTGACGCGGGTGTTACCATGTGTGGGCGCTGCCGACGCTTGCGGCGCCAACGGCGTGGCTGCGGACGTGGGTGCCATGGGAGCCTGAGCGGCTGCCACGACTATAACTGCCACCCGTAGCAGGAGAATGACGCCGGAACCGTTGCGCGTCAAGCCGTGCGTGGTTGCGGTTCCATCCGGAAGCCGATGAATGAGGTCGTTCGCTTTTCCGTATCGACCCAACGCTACTACCTCCCCAGTGCGGCTGCAAGAGGTTGGACGACTGGAAAACAGAGCGGTTAGCCTGCCGCGCCGGTAGCGTGGCCATCTTCGGCTGGCGCAACTTGCAGACCGGCCGGCAGCGGTACTCCGGAGTTACGGGGAGACTATTCAGCGGCCAGCCCTGTTCAGGCCCGCCACAGCAGCGTCTTCGGCGGCGTAGTCAAACTTGTGCGGAATGAACTCTCCCGGCGGGTGCGCGCGTGCCCAATCAATGGTGCGGTGAATGGCTTCGTCGAGCGGCACCAACTCCTTGTAACCGAGTTCCCTGCGGATAAGGGTTGAGTCCGCTTCCCAATGCTGGGCGCTATTGCCGGCCGAGACCAAGTGCGGCGGCATGCGTTCCTTAGGTAGAGTGATGAACTCGCCGTCCCAACCGGTTACCGCCGCGATCTTGCCAGCCCAATCGAGTTCGGAGAATGCCGGCGTTTCTGCGACGTTATACACGCGGCCGGCGGCCCGTTCGGAAACTGCGGCCAATGCCAGTGCTGCCGCCACGTTCTCGACGTATCCTCGTGGTGAGCGCCACGCTGCCCAACCTTCTTCAAACAGGATCCGGCGCCGGCCATCGTCGATTCGCTTAAGCACCGGGTGGAGTCGGCACAGGCGATCGCCAGGACCATAGATCATCGGCAGCCGGAGCACTGTACCGGGTAGCTCGGGGTCGCCCAAGACAGCGCGTTCGACAGGAATCTTGTCGTACTCGTTGTCAATCCAGCCGAAGAGGTTTTGCAGCATTCTCACCTGTGCGGGCGGATACGTCTGCAACTTAGTCCGAAGGGGTGAATCCTCGGTCAGCGGCACAGGCTCCAGCGGACCCTCCTCGCTGCCGTGCAACACCCCGCAGGCCCGATACACATCGATGCTGCTTGCCACCACCACACGTCCTGCGATCCCACGGAATACGTCCATCAACGACTCCGCCTGGGTACCTGAGCTGAGAATCAGGTCGATGACCACATCCGCCTTAGGGCGGATCGCAGCCAGATCCCGGCGCTCGCCGAGAATCGACTTGGCGGGCAGATCCGCTTGCGTGCTGCCGCGGTGAAAAACGGCCAGGGAGTGGCCCATCTGGGAGAGCGCGCGCACGAGGTGGGGACCAATGAAGCCGGTCCCGCCAATAACCAGAATCCTCACACCACCAGATTACTTCAGCCAGAAGTCACGCAAGCACGGCGCGGCTGTGCAGTCCACGTCCAGAAGCGGAAAAGCCCGCCGCGGCTGGAACGGGGCGGGCTGGGAAATGCAGCATAGCTTTGGGATCTTAGGAACCACGGGAGCGCCCGACGCTACTTATTGGTCCGGTATGCACTTCCACGATATGCGGCCCAAACGATCATCTGCATGCCCTGATGCTTTTAGCCGATCACACCGCACTCCAGCCCGGCGTACATGGCTACCGGTTCTGGCGTCGTTCCCAGGATCTCCAGATGCACCGCTTGCGACTTCAGCACGATGTCGCTGGTCGGTTCGGGCTTCCATTCTGAGTAGCCGCCGGCGCGCTCCCACGTCAAAGCCTGCCAGTCGTCTGTTCTAAACCCAGTTACTCGTCCACGAGGCCATCGTACGCAGTCTCCGCCTGGATGCCAATCCACCGGAAAGGTTCGTTCGGAATATACGGCGGCTTCCGATTGACGAACGAAAGCTCACGCCATGGCTGTTGCCGGCCGGCCTCCAGGTCCGCGATGATCCTGCCAAAA
>Ga0181519_10002957_pt1 | contig 14154 bp, 8 predicted proteins | sample PEATcosm2014_Bin_26_FD_121102 | JGI IMG/M metagenome (GOLD analysis project Ga0181519, IMG submission 121102) | Peatland microbial communities from MTU Mesocosm Facility, Houghton, MI, USA - PEATcosm2014_Bin02_10_metaG | ecosystem: Environmental > Terrestrial > Soil > Wetlands > Peat | place...
ACTGTGAACGGCGTGACGTACCAGCCCGCGAGCTGCGCGGGCGGAACGCTGTGCGACCCGCGCGGCATCGGGATCAACCCCGTGGTCAACCAGATCTGGCAGAAATACATGCCGCTGCCCAACGATCCCCAGGCCGGCGACCTGTATAACACGCAGGGGTACCGCTCCAACCTGAAGCTGCCGGTAAACTCCGATTTCGGCGTACTGCGCCTGGATCACGATTTCGGCAACAGGAACCACTTCTCGATCAGCGACCGCTATTACAGCTTCAGGCAATTGACTTCCAGCCAGGTAGATATAGGCGGCGCGTTGCCCGGTGACGTCTTCGGGCAAGCGGCGGCCAGCTCGCCTCGTCCGCAGATAGCCAATTACCTGGTGGCTGGACTCACTACCATTCTGAAGTCGAATCTGACCAACGATTTTCGCTTCAATTACATTCGCAACTACTGGTCGTGGACGACGGATGGTGGAACGCCGCAGCTCCCCGGACTGGGAGGCGCGGTGGAGATCGGCGGTGAATCCTCCAGCGCGCTGATTCCCTACAACGTGGATACATCGAGCACCCGGCAACGCGCATGGGATGGCCACGACCGGTTCTACCGCGACGATCTGACGCTGCTTCACAGCAACCACTTGCTGCAATTCGGCGGGTCGTACCAGCGGAATGTCGATTTCTACACGCGCAACGACAACGGCATTGCCACGGATGCTTCCTTGACCTATCAAGTTGGCAGCGGAACGGGGATTGCCATGCCGGCGGCCTATCTGCCCACGGGGTTGCCATCGGCCCAGGCTTCGAACTGGGCGAGCCTGTATGCGGAAGTTCTGGGCCTAGTGTCGCAATCGCAAGTGATGTACACGCGCGGGGGACCGAACCTGAGCCTGAACCCGACGGGCGACCCGATCTCCATTCACGCCATCGTTCCAAACTACAACGCCTATATCAGCGATAGCTGGCATGTGAAGCCGTCGGTTACTCTGACTTACGGGTTGGGCTACGACCTCGAAATGCCGCCCTACGAGCAAAACGGGAAACAAGTGCAGTTTGTGGATTCGGCCGACGAACCCATCAGCCTGCAATCGTTCCTGGCGGCAAAGCAGAAGGCGGCGCTGGCGGGGCAGGTATACGAGCCAACGGTCGGCTTCGCGACCACGCCAAACGTGGCGGGCGGTGGCAAGTACCCGTTCCATCCTTTCTACGGTGGATTCAGCCCTCGTGTGGCGGTGGCGTGGAGTCCCAAGGCGGACGGCACCGCGTTGGGGCGCCTTCTGGGCGACAACAAGACTGTCTTCCGGGTGGGCTACAGCCGCATCTACGGCCGGCTGAATGGCGGCCGCGTGGTGGGAAGCCCGGTACTGGGCGCGGGCCTCGAGCAAGTGATTCAGTGCACCGGCGTCACCACCGGCGGACAGTGCCTGGGAACCGGCGGCGCCAACCCGGCCAGTGCGTTCCGCATCGGCACCGATGGACTGGTGGCGCCGTTGACCCCCGTGACGCCGACGCTGGCGCAGCCGTACCTGCCGGGAGTGAACGGTAACGCGGCGGCGGGTGACGGAGCGGGCGTGGACGTGAACTTCCGGCCCGACCAATCCGACGAACTCAACTTCACCATCCAGCGGCAACTGTCGCACAAGCTGGTGATCGAGGTCGGTTACATCGGGCGGCTGATCCGCGACGAGTACAACTTGATCAATGTCGACGCGGTGCCCACGATGACCACTCTCAATGGGCAGAGCTTCGCGAACGCCTTCGCAAATCTCTATACCGAAGTCGCGGGGAGCCAGACGATACAGGCTCAGCCGTTCTTCGAAGCGGCGCTCGGCGGCGCGAGTTCCAAGTATTGCGCGGGCTACAGCAGTTGCACGGCGGCGGTGGCCGCACTGCAAAAAACGAACATCGTGAACACTCAGGTGTACGCGTTATGGAGCGGCTTGAACGCCGCGCCATCGTGGGCCTTGGGGCGCACGCTGCTGGCGTCTCCAGCCGTCGCCGGTGGTTCGGTATCGACGCAGCTCAACTCCTATGAACTGGCCGCCAGCAACGGATGGGGCAACTACAACGCCGCATTCGTCTCCTTCACGGCTAAGGATTGGCACGGCCTGACTGCCCGCTCGAATTTCACCTGGGGCCGCGCTTTGGGTACGGGGGATTCGGCGCAATCCAGCAGTTCCCAGACTGTGGTCGATCCATGGAATCTGCACGTCGGTTACGGACCGCAGGGCTACGACATCCGGTTCCTCTATAACCTGAGCCTGCTCTACCAGGTTCCATTCTTCCGGAGCCAGAAGGGTTTCCTGGGCCACGTGCTGGGGGGGTGGGCGCTGACGCCAATCTTCACGGCTCAAAGCGGCTCTCCGCTGCGAGTCGGCATCGGGACGGGAGCGACGGCGAATGCGGAATCGTTCGGCGAGGAGTACGGAAACAGCAACAGCGCCAGTGAGAACGCCGTACTTATATCGCCCTACACATCAGGCAGTTCGGCGCACTTCAACGTCAACGTTGCGAGCGGCGCGGGACTCAACGGCAACGCTTCCAAGGGCGGGTCGGGCATCAACATGTTCGCCGACCCCAACGCCGTCTTCGCGCAATTCCGTCCATTGATCCTGGGTTTGGACACTTCCGCGGGCGGCGCGGGCGTGCTTCGCGGCCTCTCCACCTGGAACGTGGACACGACCGCGTCCAAGGACTTTCACATTGCCGAAAAGGTGGGGGCTACGCTCATCCTACAGGCCAACAACGTCTTCAACCACTTCCAGCCGGGCAATCCGAGCCTGAATATCAACAGCCCGCAGACCTGGGGTGTGATCAGCAGTCAGGCCAACACGCCGCGGCAAATGCAATTCGGACTGAGGATTCACTTCTAACGGACAAACTCTATGAGGTTCATTATGAATATGAAAGCACTGAAACGGGGGGCCTTTCTCACGGCCCTGGTTTTGACCGCAAGCCTCAGCGCGCGCGCGCAAACGACAATCACTCCGCCGGAGGTGGGTGGACACGCCGTTGGCGAAGATTACTTTCTCGCCAACTACACCCAGTTGCTGGAATACTGGAACAAGCTCGCCAAGGAGTCGGACCGGATCAAGCTGGTGGATATCGGCAAGACGGCCGAGGGCCGGCCGATCACGATAGCGATTATCACTTCGCCCGCGAACCTGAAGAATCTGGCGCGCTACAAGGAGATTTCCCAGCGCCTGGGGCGCGCCGAAAACCTCACGGACGACCAGGCGCACGCTCTGGCGGCTGAAGGCAAGGCCGTGGTGTGGATCGATGGCGGTCTGCACGCCACCGAATGTATCAACGCACAGGCCCTGTTCATCGAAGCCTACGACTTTGTTAGCAAGAACGATCCGGAAACGCTGCGCATTCTCAACGACGACATCCTGCTGCTGGTCCCCATCAATCCCGACGGCATGGAACTGGTGTCGAACTGGTACATGAAGGAGGCCGACCCGAAGCAGCGCAACCTGTCCATTCCGCGCCTGTACCAGAAGTACGTCGGGCACGACGACAATCGCGACTCCTACATGAACAACCAGCCGGAGACGGAGGCCGTCAGCCGCCAGATGTATATCGAGTGGATTCCGCAGATCATGTACAACCAGCACCAGAGCGGGCCGGCGGGGTCGGTGCTGTTCTTCTCGCCGTTCCGGGATCCGTTCAACTACAACCAGGACCCGCTGGTGCCGATCGGCATAGACCTGGTTTCGGCCGCGGTGCACGAGCGATTCCTGGCGGAAGGCAAGCCGGGCGCGGTGCTGCGAACGGGCGCGCCGTATTCGACATGGTTCAACGGCGGCGACCGCACCACCACGGGGTTCCACAATCAGATTGGGCTGCTTTCGGAAATCATCGGCAATCCGACGCCGGAGAGCATACCTCTAGTGCCGTCGAAGCTGCTGCCGGACGGGAACCAGCCGCTTCCGATCGGGCCGCGGCAGGAATGGCATCAGCGCCAGTCTATCGATTACTTGCTCACCACGGATCGGGCCATTCTGGACATCGCTTCCAAGTTCCGCGAGGACTTTCTCTTCCGCATCTACCGCGCGGGGAAGAACTCGATAGAGCGGGGCAGCGAGGACTACTGGACTTTGACGCCCAAGCGCGTGGCGGCTTTGGAGGCGGCGTACGCGAAGGACCAGGGAATCGCTACCGCGGCGCGCTCCGCGGGCGCGGCCGGCGCCGCTGGTGGCGACACAAGCGGCGACCGCTTGGCCGGCTATTTCCAAAACGGCGTCCCGGTGAAGTATTGGGACCAACTGCACACGCCTGAGGCGCGGGACCCGCGCGGCTACATCATTCCGTCGGACCAGCCGGACTTTCTGACGGCAACCAAGTTCGTCAACGCGCTGGCGAAATCGGGGATCGTGATCGATCGCGCTACGGCCGATTTTCAGGTCGGCGGCAAGACCTACCCCGCCGGATCGTACGTGGTGAAGGCGGCCCAGGCATTCCGGCCGCATCTGCGAGACATGTTCGAACCGCAGGATCACCCCAACGATCTGCAATACCCGGGTGGCCCGCCACGCCCGCCTTACGATATCACGGGATACACGCTTGCCTTCCAGATGGGCGTGCAGTTCGACCGCATACTGGACGGCTTCGACGGCCCATTTCAGCGCATCGATGGGCTGGTGAAACTGCCCGCCGGAAAGGTGACCCAATCACAGGGCACCGCGGGATATCTGTTGAGCCATCAGGTGAAGGATTCCTTCGTGGGCACAACGCGGCTGCTGGCCTCCGGCGAAGAGGTGTACTGGCTGCAGAAGGAACTCACTGCCAACGGGAAGACGTACCCGGTGGGGACGATCTATATCCCCGCCAAGGCGAGCACCGGCGCGACGTTGGCTAAGTTGGCGACGGAGGTGGGATTGAGCTTTGACGCCACTTCGGTCAAACCACAAGGAGACGCGCTCAAGCTGCGTCCTGTCCGCGTGGGCCTGTGGGACCGCTACGGCGGAAATCAGGACTCGGGGCAGATCCGCTGGCTTCTCGAACAGGCGTTTCCGACGCCTTATGAATTGGTGTACGCTCCCACGCTCGATGCCGGAGACCTGAAGAGCAAGTACGACGTGCTGATCTTCCCCGGCGGAGCGATTCCGGGACAGGAAGGCGGCGGCCGCGGCGGTCGCGGCGGCGGCGGTGGCGATGCCGCTGTCGGAGGACGGGCGGCGGGCGGCGGACGGACCGCAGGCGGGTCCGACGCGGCTGCCGGCGACAACGCAGGCCGTGGCGGGCGTGGCGGCCGAGGGGGCGCCAACGCGAACGTGCCGGACGAATTCAAGAATCAGGTCGGCAGCATTACCCCGGCCACTACGGAGCCGCAGCTCCGCCGTTTCGTCGAGGAAGGTGGAACGGTATTGGCCATCGGCAGCTCCACCGGATTTGGCAACTTCCTGGGCTTGCCGCTGACCAATGGGCTCACCGAGGCCGGGCCGGACGGCGCCCAGAGACGCCTGGCGACGGATAAGTTCTACGTTCCAGGATCGATCCTTCAGGCAAGCGTGGACCAAACCTTGCCGATCGCTTACGGGTTGCCTGAGAAGCTGGACGTCTTTTACGATAACAGCCCCGTGTTCCACTTATTGCCGGATTCCGCTTTGAAGGGCGTCCGGCCGATTGCCTGGTTCCCCAATGCCGAGCCGCTGCGGAGCGGATGGGCGTGGGGCCAGAGTTACCTGAACGGCACGGTGGCCGCCGTTGAAGCCAGGGTGGGCAAGGGCGAAGTGTACCTGTTCGGACCGGAGATCACGTTCCGGGCGCAGCCGTACGGGACCTTCCCGTTCCTGTTCAACGCCATTGAGCTGGCCGGAGCGACACCGGCGCAACTCAAGTAGAAACAAGGGGCAGGCCATGGTTGTCCGTGGCCTGCCCCTGCGGTCTAACCTTCCCGAGCCTGTTGAACAGTTCTTCCATCCGCTCAATACCTCCCTCCCTGAAGCAACCGGAAGTCTCCCCGTCCCTGTCTGCCTATTGCGGAAAGCCATCAGGCTGCGGTTTTCGGAACCGGCGCAATCCAGGGCCCCGTAGCAGGTAGGTGGCGAGTCCGGCGGCCGCCACGAAGGCGGTATCGCGCACCTCTCTCCATGTGCTCTTGCCGATCAGTAATCCGATTAACACGACGGCGCCGGCTGCCAGGGCCGGTCCGCCCGTCACGAGCATTCGTGCTGGAGGCGCCTGCCTCCGGGAGCGAAAGACGATCAGCGCCGCGCACGTTGCCAGATAGGCCAGCAGTCGCGATATTGCGCTGATCGCGACGGCGTACACAAAGGCGCCGGAAAGCGTGAGCGCTGCTGCCGCGGAGGCGGTGAGGGCGATGGCAAGGTGCGGCGTCTGAAACTTGGAATGCACTCGAGCCAGCGCATGCGGCATTTCGCCACGTCCGGCCATAACAAACGGCAGGCGCGCCCCGCACAGCATCAGTACGTTGAGATTGCCGGCTACTGAGATCACGGCGGCGGCGGAGATGAACGCCGCGCCCGGCGGCCCGAGAAATCCCGCGGCAGCGTCCGCTAGCGGGCGCGCCGAATGCGCCAAGTCCGGCGCCGTGCCGATGGCGACGGCCTGAATCAGCAGGTAAAGCAGGGTCGTGACGCCCACCGAAATGATCAGCGCAGATGGCAGGTTGCTTCGCGGGTCGCGCGCTTCGCCCGCCGGTACCGCGGCCTTTTCGAACCCGGCGAAGGCCCACATCAGAAGCAGCACCGCGGAGAAGAACGAACCCGAGGCCGGCGGCGCCGGCAATGCCAGGCGTTCCCAGCGAACGGAAAACAGCCCGACGGCCACGAAGCCCGCCAGGCTGCCCAGTTTCAAATAGGTAAGCCAGTTTGTGGCCTTGGCGGCGATGCCCACTCCGCGGATATTAAGGGCCGCCAGCGCAGCCACCGCCAGGATGACGTCAGCGTGCCGCCACCACCCGGTGGCAAGCGCGGGGAGGGCAAAGGCAGCGTAGTCCATCATCAGATTGCAATTGGCCGCGAACGCCGCCACCCAGGAGATCCACAACAACCAACCCACCAGAAAACCTGTGGGCGCGCCGAACGCCGCGCGCGCGTACAGGTAGGGGCCGCCGCTCTCGCTGAACCGGCTGGCGACTTCCGCAAAACAGAAAACGATAGCCAGGGTCAGCAGCCCGCACGCCAGGAACGCCACCAGGCTGTAGGTCCCGGCCAAGGCGAACGCGAGAGATGGCAGCCCGAAGATGCCCGATCCCACCACGCCGTTGATGGCAACCGCGGCCAGTTCCCATGTGCCCAGGGATCGCGCCAACTGCGGCGCGCGGGCTTGGGCCGCGGTCGGGATTGTCGAGGCGCCGGTTTTCATGTCGTTGGAGCGCGCGCCAGCCGGCCTAATCTCGCGGAAATCGGCCGGAATAGGCTTCCAGATACTTTAGGCCGGAGCCAGTGTTATAGATCACGATGCGCTCGCCCGCTTTCAGGAACCCATCGCCAAGCAGTTTCCGCAATGCGGCGACACAGGCCGCGCCTTCCGGAGCCGCGAAAATGCCTTCCGAAGAGGCAAGTTCGATGCCGGCACCGATGATTTCCGAATCGCTGACCGCAATCGCCGTGCCGCTGCTGGCCCGGATGGCATTGAGGATCAGTACGTCGCCGAGCGGTTTGGGAACCCGTAGGCCGCTGGCCAGCGTGGCGGCGCCCTCCCAGAATTCCGAATGCGTGTCACCGTCACGGAAAGCGCGCACCACGGGTTGACAGCCTTCCGCCTGCACGGCGATCATCTTGGGCCGCTTGTTCCCGATCCACCCTAACGTTTCCAGCTCTTCGAACGCCTTCCACATCCCAATCAGCCCGACGCCTCCGCCGGTTGGATAGAAAATGGCATCGGGCAACTCCCAGCCGAATTGCTCGGCCACCTCATACCCCATCGTCTTCTTCCCTTCCACGCGATAGGGCTCCTTAAGAGTGCTCATGTCGAACCAGCCTTCTTCGGCCTTGCGCTCGGCTACGATCCGGCCGCAATCGCTGATCAGACCGTCGACTAGCGTCACATCCGCGCCGAGCGCTTTGCACTCGATGAAATTCGATTGCGGCACATCCTTCGGCATGAAGATGTGAACGCCGACGCGCGCCGCGGCGGCGTAGGCCGCCGAAGCGCTGGCGGCATTGCCAGCCGAGGGAATCGCGATCTTCCGGATTCCCAACTCGACCGCCATGGAGAGCGCGGCCGAAAGGCCACGAGCCTTGAAGGACCCGGTGGGGTTCAGACCATCGTCTTTGACCCATAGTTGCTCGGCGCCTAACCTGCGGCCGAGTTGCTCGGTGCGTATGAGCGGCGTCAGGCCCTCGCCAAGCGACACGATGGACTTCGCGTCTGAAACGGGCAACACCGGCGCGTAGCGCCACATATCCGGGCGGGCGCGCGAGAGCTGATCGCGATCCCATTTCTCCCGGACGGCCCCGAGATCATAGCGGACATAAAGCGTCCCTCCGCAAGAGCAGAGGTTATGGATCTTCCCAGCCTGATAACTCTGGCTGCACAGGCTGCATTCAAGGTGCGTGATTTGTGTCATAGAAACCTACTCGCGGCAGCTTCCCGGTCTATCCGGCCGGGCCACGCCGGAGCACTTGCGCTGAAACCAAAGGGGCAGGCCATTGTTGTCCTTGGCGTGCCCCTCCTAGCGCGCCGAGGTGTGGAGTATAGGCGCACCAAGCTTACTACGGAGTTCGTCCACCAGACCGGAGCCCTCCGCCCCTCCCTGAAACAGCCAGAAGTCTTCCAGTTCGTGCCTGCCCGCGTCCATTTGGAACAGACCCTGCGACTTGTGCTCGGCGATGACCCAATTCACCACGATCTGGTAGTTCAGCGCGTTGTGATAGCCGAAACGCTGGGTGCGGTCAAAGACCAAAACCGGATCCGGGCTGACCGTCGCACTGAGCGGGTTATCCCGGAGCCCGGCGAAACGAACGGGCGCTTCCGTTTTGTCCTGTGCATCGGCGCCCAAGACCAAGGGCCGCCGGCTGGACGGAAGTCGCGAAACGGCTTCGAGCGCCAGTAGCGTTGCCGCCCGGTGATGCCCGTGCGTCTGTTCGGTCGGCAACAACGTGAAGACCACGTCGTAGCGTTCCCGGCCAAGCAGATCGGCGAGGTACGCCAGCAGAGCGGGCCGGTCCCAATTCCTGGCATCGGCGGTAGCGGCATCGGTGGCGAAGCCCAGGTCTTTCTGGTCGAGGAAATAGTGACGCCGGATGCCGACCACCTTGCCGGCTCGCCTGGCTTCTTCCTTGCGGATAGCGGGCAGGCGGGCGCGGCCGTCGGCCTCGGCTGTGAGAGGGACTCCGTAATACGTCTCGGCGAGCGTGGAGTACCGGTATCCCGCCTCTCCATTGGTGATCACCACCTGATCGGCGGCCCACCCCTGCTCATGGATCAACCGGTAGAGAGTACCCGCGAAGGCGTACTCGTCGTCGGGGTGCGCGACCACCGCCAGCGCCTTATGAGCCACTGGCTCGGCGCCCACCTCGACAGGCGCCAGGGCCGCCGCGGCCATAACCCGCAGGAAGTCCTTTCGCGAAGGGAACGCGCCATCAGACCTCACGACGCCCCTCCTCTTCGGAGATGTGCAACACGCCGCGGTCGATTACTTCCAGGGCGATCCTTCGCATGGGCGTCCGCCGGCGCCGGCTGAGGTTGCGTATGCAGAAGTAAGCCTGCTCCTCGGTCCAGCCAAGACGCTCCTGGATTAAGCCTTTTGCACGTTCCACCACCCCTCGGTTCTCCAGTCGCCGCGCCAGTTTCTCCACTTCGCGCTTCAGACTCAGCCTGGCCGCGACCGCGCCAATCACCGCGCCGATGGGCACGCCGAGGCCCAGCAGAAAAGATAGCTCTCGCGGTTGCAGGGCAACCCGGCGCGAGCGGCACACATTGAGCATGCCAACAACCTGTCCGGCATCGAGCAGTGGTAACGATACAACGCCTTCAAAGCGGTTCTTCCGGAACTCCGGCAGGGCTTCGAAGCGCGGGTCCGACCAAGCCGCATCGTGAAGAACGATGGGCGCATTCCGGCCGAAGTGGACGGTGATCGGAGCGCCCTGCAACTCGGCATCGGCCGCTCCGGCGATAAGCGTCAACCCCGTCGATGCCACTACCCGCGCACTTCCGGCTGCCGGATCGAAATGGTAGAGGTATGCGCCTTGCGCATTGGTTTCAGCCAGCGCCAGATCTAATAGGGGCGCGATTGCCTGATGGCTCTCGCCGGTGAAGACGCTGGCCGAAGACTGCCGCTCAAATGTATGAAAAGTCGTCGCTTGCATAGGATTCTCCCAATTAAATGAAAGTTCGGGCGGGTGGACTTAGAAGCAGCAGGGACAACAGGCGGGGACGCGCCCGGAAGCCGGGAGAGGCGATACTGGGAGAGGATTTGGGCGGCCCACCATCAATTTCATACTATGTCTATAGAGTTTATAGACAAATTGAGATTGTGTCAAGAAAATGCTGTGAACATGGTAATTTTGCTGCGGCAGCCAAAGCGAATCCAGGTTCTCCGGTAGGTTCGAGTAGGCGGCAAGTCCGGGTGGTTTACTCCGTGAAGGCTACGGGTATGGCGGGCGATTCGTTCACCACCAACCGTAATACGTCCGGCCGCGCGTAGTGCCCGCTCACATCGAGGTCGAATTTCCCTTCCGCGATGCGGCCGACGTCGATGTCCGCAGTTAGGATGCCCTCGCCGTCATAGTACGGTCCCGCCAGCACTTCGCCGAGCGGACCCACAATCACGCTGCCGCCGCTGATGGACTCGGAGGGCGACGGTCCCACCACGAATTGGCACGCCGACAACACGTAACATCGGCCTTCCAGGGCAATGTGACGCATGGTAGGGATCCACGTTTCGCGGTCGTCCACCGTTGGCGCACAGTAGAGTTCTATGCCCTTCGCATAGAGGGCCGCGCGTAAGAGCGGCATGTAGTTCTCCCAGCAGATAGCCGCGCCGATCCGGCCGAAGCCGGTATCGATGACCGGCAGCGTCGAGCCATCGCCGCATCCCCAGATGATACGTTCCATGGCGGTCGGCATGAGCTTGCGATGGCGCCCCGCTAATGCTCCGTCCGGAGAGAAGAACAGCACGCTGCAATAGAGCGTTCCGCCGGCGCGTTCAATGGCGCCGATCACCACCCACACGCCGTTTTCCCTGGCCGCCGCGCCCAGTCGCAACGTCGAAGGCCCCGGCGCCTCGATCGCGCTTTCGAAGTAACGCCGAAACAGCGCACGTCCCTCCGCCGTTCGCGACCCTACCCGTGCGCCGAAGTCCGCCCCCTTCGGATAGCCGCCGATGAACGCCTCCGGGAACACCACCAGCCGCGCGCCAGTCGTGGCAGCCTCCCCGATCAGCCTCTCCGCCTTGCCTAACGATGTCTCGGTGTCCATTAATATGGAACCGGCCTGGACAACCGCAACATGGGTAGTGAACATGGAGTCTAAAGTACCACGGGGTTCGGCCCCTCTATTCAGCTCATTACGGGACTGCGATACTGAGTTTGCGCGACGTTTACTCTTCCCGCACCGGCCCCGAAAGCGATTGTAATAGCGCGTGAAGCCCGGGCTCGGACACGCTTCTCCTCACCGCTTGGGACAGATCTGAAGGTGCAGCTAGCGGAGATGGCCGGCGGCGCCGTCGATGCGGACGAGGGCGTCCCGATAGTCGACGGTGAGAACGGAATAGCGGAGGGCGGGGTAGCCGAGGACTCCATCGGTTTCGATGTCGTTTAGAGCGTTGAAGGCGGCTAGGTCCAGGGCGACGACGGGTTCGCCGGTGAGGCTGCGGCCGGCGACCTGAAAGCGCACGGATTCCTCAAGGAAGCCGCCATCCACAGGGCCGTTGGGGCCGCGGAGATCGGCGGGGGCGAGCAGGGAACTAGTGAGGAGCCGCGCCGTGCGCCGGGAGACAGCCGAGTAACAGGCACCGGTATCGAGCAGGATGTTGCCGGGCGGCGCGTTGTTCATGGCTCCACGGAGGAAAAGCAATCCGTCCCTGAGAGTGGCGGGTTCAAAACCGGACGGAACGAGGCCGAGCTCGGGATACGGCGTGAGGTCCAGAGCCTTGCCGGGGAAATCGAGGTGGACGAGGAAACCAGCGAAGAGGGAGATAGGAATCACGCCATCTATTCCGCTGGCGAGGCCGCGGGGCGCGACGTCGACCTGGCAGTCGCGGTATTGGAGGGGGCCGGCATCGACGGTGGAGGCGACGCCGGAACGGGAGGAGGCACGGGCATCGAGTGCGATGCGCGCCGCGCCGCTATCGAGGAGGAGCCGCAGGAGCGGGCCGCCGTTGATACGGGCTTCGAGGAGCAGGCCCGCGACGTTGCCGGCATCGGAAACGTAAGGCGTGAGGTTAAGGGAATAGATGCGACCGGGGGACACCGATAGCGAACAGGGCGCGGACCGGGGCAGGTTCTGAGCGCAGAGAACTGCCGTCGCGCAGACGAAGAGCAGCAGCGTGCCCAAACAACGAGGGTTGAGCAACCGACGCATAGCTACAACTTAAGCTAATAACGTATTCCGATTTCATTTCGATTGCAATACTGAAGACCGGCATTAGGGCGAGCGTCCTGATTTTCCAGGCCGAAGAACTTCACTCGGTGCACGCTCGACATGGGAATCTCGCCAATCTCTGCGATGTCGATCAGGATGAAGGCACGGTATGATAAGAGTTATTCGGGTCTTACATATCTTGTGAAAACTGAATCTGGCGTTGTCCTCGCCTATGCCGCAGAACGGATCGGCACTCAAGGCGGAAGTTGTCGAGGAACTCACGCGCCTGGGGAGCACGCTGGTAGGGTTTGCTCCGTCATCGCGTTGGGCGGACGATGGAGAGGTGCCGCCGGGCTATCGCCCAAATGCCATCTGGCCCTTGGCAAAGACGGTGATCGTGGCGGGAATCCCCATGCTTCTGCCGATTGTGGAAAGCACGCCGTCCATCAATTACCAGGAGATGTACAACGCCAGCAACGTACTTCTGGACCAGATCGCCTTCCGGCTCTCGCTGTTTCTGAATGGGCGCGGCTTCGCCTCGATCCCAATCCCTCGCGACGGCTATGGGAACCTCGATATTCTGCTGAAGAAAATGCCAGCATCGTTCAGCCACGTTTACGCGGGAAAGTACGCGGGGCTTGGGACCATCGGCTTCAGCCACAACCTGATCAATCCGCAGTTCGGTCCGCGTGCGCGCTACGTGTCGGTGTTCACGGCCGCCGAGATCGACGGCGACCCGGTCATCAGCAAGGATCTCTGCAAGAACTGCAAGATGTGCGCAAGGCTGTGCCCTGCGGAGGCACTGTCCGCGAGCGCTGACAGGCTGCAGGCGGAATTCGACGCCGTGGCTTGTACGAAACACCACCAACTCCTTGTGTCGCAATCGCGCTGGCCTTGCGGCGTATGCCTCAAAGTCTGCCCGATCGGCGAGGACCGCAAACTGTATCGGCGCACCAACGTGGCTGAGTATGTCAGAGAGGCCGAAGTGTTGCGCGCCGATCCACAGGATGCCCGGTATAGACACCTCACGCACCTGCGCACGCACGGTTCCGTCTGACCGATTTAAAGCGCCATGAACCGGCGCCGCACGTTCGCCGTCCAGGGCATCGTGCGAGATCGCATAATCCACAAGGACCACCGCCGCCCGGCACCGCCTGGCCTACGGCCAGCTTCTAGTGTATTTGCACTATTTCATAAACGAGTAACGGGTGTCAAACTACTTATCTTAACGTTGACGTCCCGGCCGGATGCACGGTGATCGAGCCGTGAATCTCCTTGACGGTGGGTCCGCTGAGACCCTCCGTCCACGCAAGCCGCAATCAAACTGCTCTAACGGTGCATGAAAGGCTAACTGTGTCCAAGTTCCTGGCGTTCTTTTTCGCGGCATGCTTGCCGATGGTCGCGCAGACGAATTTCGCGACGTTGAGTGGAAGAGTTGAGGACCCCGCGCGGACGGCCGTTCCCGGCGCGCAGGTCACAGTCACGGCCAAGGCAACCGGCGCCGCCCGGCAGACGGCTACGAACCCCGAGGGGCTTTTCGAAGCGCCCAACCTGGCGCCCGGCGAATACTCGCTCGAAGTCAGCGCGGCCGGGTTCGCGGGCCAGAAGCGCGATATCGTTCTCGAAGTAGGGCAGCACGTGGGGCTCGATTTCTCGCTACAACTCGG
>Ga0181519_10002960_pt1 | contig 14143 bp, 14 predicted proteins | sample PEATcosm2014_Bin_26_FD_121102 | JGI IMG/M metagenome (GOLD analysis project Ga0181519, IMG submission 121102) | Peatland microbial communities from MTU Mesocosm Facility, Houghton, MI, USA - PEATcosm2014_Bin02_10_metaG | ecosystem: Environmental > Terrestrial > Soil > Wetlands > Peat | place...
ACTCCGATCGTCGTCAACGACAGCCGCGGGTTCTTCACGAGCCGCGTGATCGGCACGTTCATCAACGAGGGCATCGCGATGCTCGCCGAGGGAATTCCTGCCCCGACGATCGAGCAGGCCTCCTCTCAAGCCGGATATCCCGCTCCGATCCTGCAGCTGAGCGACGAGCTCAACCTCAAGCTCATGCGAAAGATCCGCCGCGCCTACGAGGAGGCGGTCCTGGCCGCCGGCGGAGTCTGGGAACCACACCCGTGCGACCCGGTGGTCGATCGCATGCTGGACGAGTTCGACCGCCCCGGCCGGCTCGAGGGCGCCGGCTTCTACGACTACGCGGATGGCAAGCGGACGGGTCTGTGGAAGGGATTGAAAGAGATGTTCCCTGAGACGGGCGATCCCGCTGCGCTCTCGCTGAAGGACCTCGAGGAGCGGATGCTGTTCATCGAGTCCCTCGAGACCGTCAAGTGCCTGGACGAGGGCGTCATCGAGTCGGTCGCAGACGCCAACATCGGCTCGATCCTGGGGATCGGCTTCCCGGGCTGGACGGGCGGGGTGCTGCAGTACATCAACGGCTACGAGGGCGGCGTCGCCGGCTTCGTGGCGCGCTCGCGTGAGCTGGCCGAGAAGTACGGCGAGCGCTTCGAGCCGCCCGCCTCACTGGTGGAGAAGGCCGAGCGCGGGGAGATCTACTCCGACGCCGAGGCGCCCGTCGCCGCATAGGGCCGTCTCGCACCAGCTGCTCCGTCAGGGGCGTCGCGGCGATCTGCCGCGGCGCCCCTTTCGCTTGATGGGCGCGGCGCCGGTGGATGCGGGCAGGGGGGATTCGCCGGACCTTCTATAATGCTTGCTGGCAAGCAAGTAAACTTCGAAGGGATCCGATGTCGGCACAGACCGTCGAGCAGGAGCAGAGCGAGCAGCGCGTCGAGGAGATCGAGCGCCTGCGTGCGGTGATCGGCAAGCTCGGCCGGCGCCTGCGGGCGACGAGGGCCGGCGCGGGGCTGACCCCGTCGCAGATCTCGGTCCTGTTCACGATCGTCCGCCGCGGCCCGATCGGCCTGGCGGCGCTCGCCGAGGCGGAGTCGCTCAACCCGACGATGCTCTCGCGGATCGTCGCGCAGCTGACCGAGGACGGGCTGATCAGGCGGAGCATCGACCCCCAGGACCGTCGTGCGGCACTGGTCGAGGCGACCCGCGCGGGCGTCCGCACACGCGAGCGGATCAACCACGAGCGCGCGCGGGCGCTGGCGGCACATCTGGCGGAGCTGGGCGAGCACGAGCGCGAGCTCGTCTGGGACGCGCTGCCGGTGCTGGAGGAGCTGGCCGAGCTGCTCCGGGGGGAGCCCCGATGACGAGGCTGAAGGGCATCGGCCGCGTCACCTTCGCCGCGGTTGCGATCCCCAACTACCGGCGCTACATCTCCGGGCAGTCGGTCTCGCTGATCGGGACCTGGATGCAGATGGCCGCGCAGGCCTGGCTGGTCCTGACGCTGACGGGCTCCTCGACGACGCTCGGCGTGATCGTCGCGCTACAGACGCTCCCGGTACTGCTGCTGGGTCCCTACGGAGGCGTGATCGCCGACCGGGTCGACAAGCGGCGGCTGATGATCATCCTGCAGGGCGCAATGGGGGTTCAGGCGCTGATCCTGGCCGTGCTGACGCTGGCCGGGACCGTGCGGGTCTGGGAGATCGGCGTCCTGGCGCTCGGACTGGGCCTCAACAACGCCTTCGAGAACCCCGCCCGGCAGTCGTTCATGCTCGAGATGGTCGGCCCCGAGAACCTGCGCAACGCGGTCAGCCTCAACTCGGTGCTGGTCAACGTCGCCCGCACGATCGGCCCGGCCGTGGCGGGCATCATGATCGCGACGGTCGGCGAGGGCTGGTGCTTCGCCCTGAACGCAGCCAGCTTCCTGGCGGTGATCGCCTCGTTGACCCGTCTGGACACGAGCGAGATCCACCCCAGCCCGCCCAGCGGCCACGAGCCGGGTCAGCTGCGCGAGGGCCTGCGCTACGTGCGCAGCCGCCCCGAGCTGCTCGCGCCGCTGGCGATGATGGGCGCGGTCGGCGCGCTGGCCTACGAGTTCCAGGTCAGCCTGCCGGTGATGGCCAGCCGGGGCCTGCACGTCGGGGCCGCCGGCTACGGGTTCATGACTGCCTCGATGGGCTTCGGGGCGGTCCTGGGCGGACTGGTCGTCGCCGCCAAGGGCCGCACGGGCCTGCCGACCCTGGTCGGCGCCTCGGCGGCGTTCGGTGTGGTCCTGGCGCTCGCCGCGCTGGCTCCGGGCCTGGCCCTGGAGATGGTCGCGCTCGCCCTCGCGGGGGCCGCGAGCATCGCCTTCATGTCATGCGGGAACTCGACCCTGCAGCTCGCGGCTGCCCCCACCATGCGCGGCCGGGTGATGGCCCTGTGGTTCGTCGCCTTCCAGGGCTCGACGCCGATCGGGGGCCCGATCGTCGGCTGGGTCATGGCGGCGGCGGGCGCCCGCGCGGGCCTCGGCCTCGGTGCGCTGACCTGCGTGATCGTCGCCCTCGTGGGGCTCGCGACGCTGCGCCGCCAGGGCGCGGGACGGCTCAGCGGGTCGCTGCCTGTGCTCGGCCGCAGCGCCTGAGCGGGCCTGCGGGCGCCTTGGAATAATCACGCCATGCCCTACGAAGAGGATCTCGCGCACCGCATCCGCGAGCTGCTGGCCGAGGAGGTCGGCGTGATCGAGAAGCGGATGTTCGGCGGCCTGAGCTTCCTGATCGGCGGGCACATCAGCGTCGCTGCCAGCGGGCGGGGCGGCCTGCTGCTCGGCTGCGAGCACGAGGAGACCGAGGCGCTGACCGCCAAGCCCCACGCGCGGCCGATGCAACGGAACGGTCGCCCGATGCGGGGATGGGTCTTCGTCGCCCCCGAGGGGCTGGCCTCCAAGCGCGCCCTGCGGGCATGGGTGCAGCGGGGCGTGCGACATGCGCGCTCGCAGCCGCCGAAGGGGTAGGCGCCGCCGGCGATGGCGCCGCTCGAGGTCGTGGTGCGGGCCGCAGGGGAGTCCGATCTCGAGGCGCTGAGCACGCTTCGCGCCACCTGGACGGGCGAGGGTGCGCCCGACCCCGACTTCGCCCGCCGCATGGCGGCGTGGCATGCGAGCGAGCGCGATCGGCGAACGACCTGGCTGGCCCTCTCGGGCGATCTCGTGCTCGGAATGGCAGGTCTCGTCGAGTTCCGGCGCATGCCGAGGCCGGGGCGGGCGGACTCACGCTGGGGCTACGTGAGCAGCGTGTTCGTGCTCGAGCGGTTCCGCCGACGGGGCGTCGGCGCCCGGCTGCTCCAGGCGCTGAGCGAGGCGGCCGACGAGCGCGGCTACGCACGGCTGATCGTCTCGCCGACCGCGGAGTCGATCGGTTTCTACCGGCACGGGGGCTTCCTCGTCCCCGCCTCCTCAGCGGACGCGGAGACGCTGCTCGTGCGCCCGGGACCGGCGCCCTCAGCGGCCGGTTGAGCCGAACCCCCCAGCGCCGCGCGTCGAGGCCTCGAGCTCCGCGGAGGCCTCGACGATGCGCTGTGCGGAGCTCTGGACGATCAGCAGCTGAGCGATCCTGTCGCCGACGCCGATCTCGAACGGCTCATCGCGGTCGGTGTTGAGCAGGATCACCTTGATCTCGCCGCGGTAGCCGGGGTCGATCAGGCCGGGACCGTTGACGAGCGAGATCCCGTGACGGGCCGCCAGCCCGGAGCGTGGCAGCACGAGCCCCGCCGAGCCGGCGGGGAGTTCCACGGCGACTCCCGTGCCGACGAGGGCCCGCCCGCCCGGCGCCAGCACGACGCTCTCGTCGGCGCACAGGTCAAAGGCGGCGTCGTCGGCGTGGGCCCGCTCGGGCAGGCGGGCCGTCTCACTGAGCAGTCGGGCTGCGACGTCCATGTGAGCCATCGTAGATGGGCGGGCGCGACGGGGCCGCTGCGCACCCGGATCGCCGCTCACCGGGCGCGGCCGGCGATCCGCTCGCTGCGCTGCTCGGCGAGGATCCGCTCAAGGGCCGGCTCCTCCTCCTGCACGTGGGTCATCGCCGCGGCGACCGCCGGGTGGACCTCGGCGATCAGCGCGTGCATCTGGCGGGCGATTCGACGGTAGCCAGCGTGTCCCTCGCGGCCCGAGCGGAGCTCGATCAGGTGGATCGCCTCGCGGGCGTTGAGGTCGAGGATGTAGCGCACACGGAAGGCCAGGCACAGGGCGTAGGGGGCGTGGAGCTCAAGGCCGTCCTCCCGGAGCGCCTGCCAGGCCCCGTGGGAGCACTCGATGGCGGCTTCGAACTCGCCTGAGAGCCCCGCCTCACCGAGCTCCTCGGGTACCTCCGCGCCGAGCGAGGGCCCGAGCGTCTGCCACTGCGCGGTCAGCATCCGGTGGCGCTGGAGGTCGCGGAAGGCGCCGTAGTCGGAGACGATCTCGAAGCGGTAGCGGAGCGCCTCGAAGCCCCGGCCGGGCAGGTGGCGCCGGTTCTCGCGCCGGCCGGCCAGCTCGGCGATCAGCTCGCTCCGCTCGCTGCCCGACAGTGACCCGATCCGCTCGGCGAGCGCCCGCTCGGAGACACCGGCCTGCTCGAACAGGAGCGCCGCGAGCAGCAGCTCCTCGCTGCCCTCGACCCGCAGGAGGCGCACGCCGGCGGGCTCGGGGCCGTCCTCGCGATCGAGCCCGAGCCGCTGCGCCACGGAGCGCTCCGTGGCGGTCCGTCGCTGCAGGAAGGAGACCCACTCTCCGCCGCGCTCGGGGCGCCCGACGCGCGTCACGAAGCTGGGCGCGGCGGCCCGCATCGCTGCGAGCATCAGCTCGCCGCGGCCGCGGGCCTCGGGCAGCGGATGGGCGAGCAGGTGGAGGATCAGGCGCTCGAGCGTCTGGGCGCTCGCGAAGACCCCGACGTGCGACAGCGAGGCCGCGGGGAGCAGGCCGCGGAGTAGATCGAGCGCCTTGGCCCGGACGGCGCGCTCGTGTGCCGGCGCGGACTCGCCATCGGCTCGCGGGAAGCGCCCGGCGATCCACTCGGCTGTTGGCGCCTGCAGGGCCGCGTAGGTGTCGAACAGGCTGTCCATCGCAGACTCGTAGGCGGGACCCAGCTCGGGGCTGCGGTAGTAGCGATAGCCGCCGCCGGGGATCGGCCGGTGATAGGCGATGTAGCGCGTCGACTGCTCGAGGTAGGCGCCCAGGCGCGGGCGCTGGAGGATCTTCGTGAGGATGTTCGAGCTCCACTCGCAGGCGATGTGGACGCCGCCCAGCTGCGCGACCGAGTCATCGCCGTATTCCCCCAGGACGCGCTCGTAGAGTGCGGTGGTGCGCGCCCCGCCGCCGGTCGGCCCCGGCGGCGCCTGCGTGAGCTCCTCGGCGAACTCGTCGAGCATCAGCCGCCTGAGCGTCCCGGGGTAGCGCGAGTAGCGCGCGAACATCGCGCCCATCGTGCTCTGGGGCAGGTTCATCAGGGCGAAGACGGGCGCCTGGAGATCAGAGACGACGGGGGCGAGCAGTGCGCGCTCCTGCTCGGTGAATGATTCGGCCGGGTCCATCGGGACATCCTCTCAGGCGCCCCCCGGGCGAGTCCTCGGCGGAGCGCTCCGGGAGCCGGGCCGTCAGACTCCCCGGCTGAGGATGGAGATGACCGGTGCAAGAGCCCGATCGGTGAGCGGCGTCGCGGCGATGCTCGCGGCGCTCTGCCTCGCCCTCGCCGCCACTGCGCAGGCGGGGACGGTCGCGAGCCCGCCCAAGGGAGCAACCAAGACCCCCTCAAAGAAGCATCACGCCATCTCCCCGCCGGTCCTGACGCTCGGCCCGGGGCTGCTGGCCGGGCCCGCGGTGGGGGTCACGATGGCGCCGGTCGGGCTGTCCCTTGAGTATCCCGTGATCGTCTCTGACCTGGGGACCGGCCCCTGTCCGCCGGGCGCCCTGACGAGCGAGCTCCTGCGGCTGGGCTCGCCGCCGATCGAGCTGGCCGGCGTGAGCCAGGACTTCACCGCCCCCGCCGAAGCGGCGCCCGTCTCCCCGAGCTCCTGGGAAGGGCTCTCGACCTACACCCTGCCGGCGTCGTTCTGGAGCCAGCTGCACTGTCTGTTGAGCGCCACCCATGACCCGCTGACGGTCGGCCTGAACGCCCGCATCGGGCTGCCTTCGTGGGCGGCCCAGATGGTCGCGGGCGCCCAGAGCGCAGCGACCAACGGGCTGTCCTTCTCGCTGGGCAACGAGCCCGACCTCTACGAGCTGCCGGACTACGCCTCGCTTGACAAGCCCCAGCCCGGCGAAGAAGCGATCGATGTCCACCGCTACCTGCAGGTCGCCGAATCGCTCAAACCGGAGCTCGCGGGCGAGCCCGTGATCGGCCCGGAAATCTCAGGGCCGCACAACTGGGAGGCGTCGCTGCCCCACGTGATCCAGGCGCTGGGGGCGGCCACCGTCGGTGTCCACGCCTATCCCCTGAGCGTCTGTCTGACGCCCCGTGCGGCGACGATCGGCGGGCTGCTCGACCCGAGCATCGGCAACGAGCCCGAGTCGTTCTCCTGGGTCGTCGCCGATGCCACGGCCGCCGGCGTCCCGGCGATCATCTCAGAGGCCAACTCGGTCTCCTGCGGCGGCAAGGCCGGCGTCTCGGACTCCCCGGCGGCGGCCGTCTGGGCTGTGCGCTTCGTGCTCGCCGCGCTCAAGACGGGCTTTCGCGAGGTCCGCTTCCACTTCAGCGGCGATCCCTACGACCCGTTCGTGATGCATGGCTCCGAACTGCTCGAACGGCCACTGGAGAGTGCCCTCGTGGCGCTCAACCAGTGGCTGCCGGCCGGCTCGACGGTCCGCACCGTCAAGGGCCCCAAGGGGCTCGTCGCGACGGCGCTCCAAACCCCGGCGGGGGCGGTGACGCTGATCCTCGACAACGAGCAGACCGTCGCCCAGCCGCTCGAGCTGAAGGGCGCCCGGACGCTTGAGGTCCAGCAGCTCAGCCCGCTGCATGCGGGGCTGCAGACGGTCGCGCTGGCGGGGCTGCATGAGCTCTTCAAGCTGAACCTTCCGGCCAACACGGTCGCGGCGCTGACCTGGACGCCCGGCGCCTGAGGCGCTAGCCGGCGAGGGCGACCCGCACGACGACGGGCTGGCTTTCGAGGGCCCGGAAGGCGATCCGGTTCACGAGCCTGCCGAAGGGGCTGGGAGAGAAGGTGTCGATCCGCGCCCTGACGTCATCCTCGGGCAGCAGCTCGGCCGTCCCGCTCAGCCAGCGGCGGCCGAGCCTGATGCGCACCTCGGGCCGGGCCTGGAAGTTCCGGACCCAGCCGGCATGGGCGCCGTGCTGGGCGATCAGCCAAAGCGCCTGGCCTTCCGCCGAGCAGATGACGGGGGTGTGGCGGATGATGCCCGAGCGGTTGCCGACCGTCTCGATCAGCGCCATCCCGGGCGGGGTGATGCCGAGGCGGAACATGGCCCGGATCAGCGGGTTGAGGGTGTAGCGGCCGAGCAGGATCTCGATCCTGCGCTTGACGGGGCGGTCCTTGACGGTGCTCACGGGTGCCCTCCACCGGGGCTGGAGTTGATCGCCTGGTTGGGCGCGTCGGCAAACAGGGCCAGCGCCCGCTCGGCCACGAACTCGGGCAGCTCCTCGGCGATGAAGTGCCCGGAGTCCTCGCGCAGCTCGAGTGACATCTGATCGGCGTTGCTCTCCCACTGCCCCAGGCGGCGGTAGTCGATCGCCACGTCCTTCATCCCGTGGAGCATCACCGTCGGGACGATCAGCCGGCGGGAGCCGACCTTGCCCTGGAGGTAGGGGAAGAGCTCGCGCAGCAGGAAGGTCCGGTACAGGTGGACCGAGGCGGCGGCCCGCGCGGGCTCTCTGAGGACGTCTGCGAAGGCGTCCAGCTCCTGCGGGGTCCAGGCGGCGTGGACGGCGCCCGTACCGATCATGCGGCGGACGACACCCGTCCGGCGAAGCAGCGTCTCGCCCAGCCAGGGCGTCGCGAGGACGGCTTGGTACCAGAGGCGGGCGGCGGCGCCGAGACCGCCGAGCGACGGCGGTTCGGGCCAGGGCGTCGCGATGTTCAGGGGCATGTAGTGCGCGAAGCGCTCGGGGTGCTCGAGGCAGAGGATGAAGCCGATCCAGGCGCCCCAGTCGTGCGCCACGAAATCGACCTGCTCGAGCTCGAGGGCGTCGAGCAGGGCGATGATGTCCCGGGCGAGCTCGGCCTTGGCGTAGCTTCCAGCAGGCGCCTCGCTCCAGCCGAAGCCACGCAGATCGGGGCAGATCAGCCGGTGGTGCGGGGCCAGCAGCGGAATCACCTTGCGCCAGGCGTAACAGTGCTGAGGCCAGCCGTGCAGCAGCAGGACCGGTGGGCCCGAGCCCGCTTCGGCGACGTGCATCCGCACGCCCGGCAGCTCGACGAACCGGTGGGTGACACCCTCGAGATCCGGTGGCGCCACGGCCCCCCGGGACTGTCCTGCTTGGTTTGCCGCAGCAGACACTTGCTAAAGTAAAGCACAGATCGTGGCCCGGGTATATGCACAGCACTGCGGACTCGCCCAGGCACTCGATCTCGTCGGGGAGCGATGGGCGCTGCTGATCGTCCGTGAGCTGATGGCGGGCCCGCGCCGCTACACCGACCTGGCGGAGGGCCTCGTGAGCATCCCCTCGAACGTGCTCGCGGCACGGCTGCGAGAGCTGGAAGCGGCCGGGCTCGTGCGCCGGCGGCGGCTGGCCCCGCCGGCGGCCTCGACCGTCTACGAGCTGACCGGCCGCGGCCATGAGCTCGAGCCCGCGGTGGCGGCCCTGGCCCGCTGGGGGATGAAATCGCTTCCGGCCGCGAACGGGAGCCGGCCCTTCCGGGCCCACTGGCTCGTGCTGGCGCTGCGGGCCCGCTTCGACGAGGACGCCGCCGAGGGCCTGAGCGAGTCCTACGAGTTCGAGGTTCCGGGCGACGCGCTGGTCAGCCTGACCGTCGAGGAGGGCCGCGCGGAGGCTCGCCTGGGTGCGGCCACGGAGCCGGCGCTGCGGATCGTTGCCGACGCCGAGACCCTGCTCGCCATGACCGACGGCTCGGTCGATCCGGCACGGGCGCTGGCGGGGGGAGCGCTGATCGAGGGCGACCCCGCGGCGCTCGGAAGGCTCGCGGCGATCCTGCCCTCGCCCTGAGCGGGCACCGGCGTAGAGTCTTCGGGGTGATGCCGAGCTGACCGACGCGGCCCACCCTCCCTCCGATCAGGAGCTCGCGCTGCTGGATGCCTACTGGCGTGCGGCCAACTACCTGTCGGTCGGGCAGATCTACCTGCTGGCGAACCCGCTGCTGCGCGAGCCACTGGCGATCGAGCACGTCAAGCCGCGCCTGCTGGGCCACTGGGGCACGACGCCGGGGCTGAACTTCATCTACGCCCACCTCAATCGCCTGATCAGGGCACGCGACCTGAACGTCCTCTATGTCGCAGGCCCCGGCCACGGCGGCCCGGGAATGGTGGCCAACACCTACCTGGAGGGGACCTACAGCGAGGTCTACCCGCATATCGGGCGCGACGAGGAGGGCCTGCGGCGGCTGTTCCGCCAGTTCTCCTTCCCGGGCGGCATCCCCAGCCATGTTGCCCCCGAGACGCCGGGCTCGATCCACGAGGGCGGCGAGCTGGGCTATGCGCTCCTGCACGCCCACGGCGCGGTGTTCGACAACCCCGACCTGGTGGTCTGCTGCGTGATCGGGGACGGCGAGGCCGAGACGGGTCCGCTGGCGGCCAGCTGGCATTCGAACAAGTTCCTGAACCCCGCCCGCGACGGGGCGGTCCTGCCGGTCCTGCATCTCAACGGCTACAAGATCGCCAACCCGACGGTCCTCGCCCGGATCCCCGAGCCCGAGCTGCGCTCGCTGCTGGAGGGCTACGGATATGCGCCGCGCTTCGTCAGCGGCTCGGACCCGGCCGTGATGCACAGGCTGATGGCCGCGACGCTCGAGGAGGTGGCCGAGGAGATCGCGGCGATCCAGGAGCGGGCCAGGTCGGGCGGGGAGACGGGGCGCCCGCGCTGGCCGATGATCGTGCTGCGCACCCCGAAGGGATGGACCGGCCCGAAGGTCGTCGACGGCCTGGCGGCCGAGGGGTCCTTCCGCTCACACCAGGTCCCGCTGGCGGACCTTCAGCACAAGCCCGAGCACCTGCGCCAGCTCGAGCAGTGGCTGCGCTCCTACCGTCCCGAGGAGCTGTTCGACGAGGACGGCGCGCTGCGGGCGGAGCTGGCCGCGCTGGCTCCCACCGGAGACCGGCGCATGGGCGCCAACCCGCACGCAAACGGCGGGGCGCTGCTGCGCGAGCTGGAGATGCCCGACTTCCGCGAGCACGCCGTGGAGGTGGCGGCCCCGGGGACCGGCGCGACCGAGGCGACACGCGTCCTCGGCGGGCTGCTGCGGGATGTGATCCGGCTGAACCCGGACAGCTTCCGGCTGATGGGCCCCGATGAGACCGCGTCCAACCGCCTCGGTGCGGTGTTCGAGGTGACCGACCGCGTGTGGGAGGCCGAGCTGCTGCCCACCGACGATCACCTCTCGCTCGACGGGCGGGTCATGGAGGTGCTCTCCGAGCATCTCTGCCAGGGCTGGCTCGAGGGCTACCTGCTGACGGGCCGCCATGGCCTGTTCAACTGCTACGAGGCGTTTATCCACATCGTCGACTCGATGTTCAACCAGCATGCCAAGTGGCTGAAGGTGACACGCGACATCCCGTGGCGCAGGCCGATCGCCTCGCTGAACTACCTGCTCTCCTCCCACGTCTGGCGCCAGGACCACAACGGCTTCTCGCATCAGGACCCGGGCTTCATCGACCATGTGGTCAACAAGAAGGCCGAGATCGTGCGCGTCTACCTGCCGCCCGACGCCAACTGCCTGCTGTCGGTCGCTGACCACTGCCTGCGCAGCCGCGACTACGTCAACGTGATCGTCGCGGGCAAGCAGCCGGCGCTGGACTACCTGGAGATGGAGGAGGCGATCGCCCACTGCACACGGGGGATCGGCGTCTGGGACTGGGCCAGCAGCGACGAGGGCAGCGAGCCCGACGTGGTGCTGGCGTGCGCGGGAGACGTGCCGACGCTCGAGACGCTCGCCGCCACGGCGATCCTCCGGAGCGAGCTCCCCGAGCTGAAGGTGCGGGTGCTGAACGTCGTCGACCTGATGCGCCTGCAGCCCGAGAGCGAGCACCCGCATGGCCTGCCCGAGGAGGAGTTCGACGCCCTGTTCACGACCGCCCGGCCGGTGATCTTCGCCTACCACGGCTACCCCTGGCTGATCCACCGGCTGACCTACCGGCGCCGCAACCACCACAACATCCACGTCCGCGGCTACAAGGAGGAGGGCACGACGACGACGCCCTTCGACATGGTGATGCTCAACGACCTCGACCGCTTCCATCTGGTGATGGACGTGATCGACCGCGTCCCGGGGCTGGCCGAGCGTGCCGTCCAGTTGCGCCAGCACATGAGCGACGAGCGCCTGCGCCACCGTGCCTACACGCGTGAGCACGGCGACGACCCCCCGGAGCTTCGCAACTGGAGCTGGCCCTTCGGGGCGCCGAGCCCGGGCTCGGCGGCTGCCGGGCCGGCCTAGATCGATGCGGGTGCTGGTGGTGAACGCCGGCTCGAGCAGCCTCAAGCTGACGCTGCTCGACGGCCGGGACCGGGTGCTCGGCGAGCAGGAGCTGCAGGCGCCCCGGGCGGTGGTGGATCCGGGGCAGCTGAGCGAGGCGCTCGGGGCGGGGCTCGGCGAGGCCGACGCGGTGGGGCACCGGATCGTCCACGGCGGCGAGCGCTTTCGCGATCCGGTTCGCCTCACCCCGGCCGTCGAGGCCTCGCTCCGGGAGCTGATCGACCTGGCGCCGCTGCACCAGCCCAAGTCGCTGGCGGCGCTCGAGGCGGTCACGGGCGTGCTTGGGGACCTGCCGGCGGTGGCCTGTTTCGACACGGCCTTTCACGCCACGATCCCGGCGGAGGCCGCCACCTATGCGCTCCCGGCGCGGTGGCGCGAGCGCTGGGGGATTCGCCGCTACGGCTTCCACGGCCTCTCGCACGCCTACGTCGCCCGACGTGTCCCCGAGCTGCTGGAGCGCCCGGGGCAAGAGCTGCGGATCGTCAGCTGCCACCTGGGCGCCGGCGCCTCGCTGTGCGCGATCAGGGCCGGCCGCTCGCTCGACACGACGATGGGCTTCACGCCGCTCGAGGGCCTCGTGATGGCGACCCGCTCGGGCAGCGTCGATCCCGGCATCCTGCTGTGGCTGCTCGAGCACGAGGATCTCCCTGCAGCCGAGCTGGCCGATGCCCTCGAGCACCGCTCCGGCATCCTGGGCCTGGCCGGCACGGCGGACATGCGCGTGCTGCTCGAGCGCGTCGCGGCGGGCGAGCCGGCGGCGGCCCTCGCGCTGGATGTCTACCTCCACCGCCTGGCCGGCGCAGTCGCTGCGATGACGGCTGCGCTGGGCGGCCTCGACGCGATCGCCTTCACGGGCGGAGTCGGCGAGCGCTCGGCCGAGGTTCGCGCCCGGGCCGCGGCGAGGCTGGCGTTCCTTGGAGTCGAGCTCGACGAGCGGCGCAACCGCGAGCTGAGCACGGACGGGGACATCGCGGCCGAGGACGCAGGCGCCCGTGCGCTCGTGATCGCGGCACGCGAGGACCTCGAGATCGCCGGGCAGGTCAGGGCGGTGTTGGCAGGTGAGGCAGGACGCCGGCAGCATTGAGTGTCCCTTAGGATCAGCCGATCGCAAAACCCGGATCGGAGGCCGCAGATGAGAGTTGGACTGGTTGCGACGGGCAGGCGGATGGCCGTGGCGCTGATCGCATGCACGTCGCTGTTGGCGCTCGGCGCGGCGGGTGCCTCCGGCGCGGGCTACGCGACCCACCTCTCGAAGGGGACCGTCCACGCCTCCGAACCGAGGGCGGCCCTGAAGGGCTCGCCGAGCGGATTCATGAGCATCCTGTTCAAGACGAACACACACGATCAGGTCACGACGCTGATCGAGAACCAGATCGAAGGCATCCCGATCGCCTGCACGAAGGGCTCGAACAAGAGCGTCGGCACGGAATCGCTGGCCGAATATGAGGCCATCCACCAGGTCCGCTCGACCGGCGCGTTCGAATTCGAAATCCCGCTGACCTACGCGCCGGTGAAAATCAAGGTCGTGGGCAAACTGACCGGTCATGGGACCCACGCCTCGGCAGAGGTGACGGTCACCTCGACGACCCCCGAATTTCAGTACGGCCTGTCCGAGGGGTGCCGCCTGACAACGCCGTCGATGTCGTGGAGCGCCGGGCTGAAGTGGAAACGATTCGAGGTCTAGAGAGGTCCTTCAGGCGAGTCGCGCCAGGCAGAGCCGGGTGACAAAGTCCAGCTGAATCCCGCCGGCGCGCTCGACCGCGGCGGCGACCGCAGCGAGCAGCCGATCACGCTGCGGCACCGCGAGCAGGATGTGGTCCTGGTGGGTTTCCAGCAGCGCCCGGTATTCCTGACCGCCGTAGCGCGCGGGCCACGGATACTCACGGACCTCGGCTCCCCCGAACGGCGAGCCGGCGAGCTCGTTCTCCCAGTCACCGGCCAGGCGGGTCGGTTCGCTCGCAGGGTGCATCGGGAAGTCCGCCGCCAGCCCGGGCGCTGTGTTCGCGTAGATCTCGCAGAGCTGATCGCGCATCGGGTTCGGCGCCCAGTCGGGAAACGTCCAGATCGCCGCCAGCGAACCGTGCCCGCCGAGTGCGCGTGCGGCCCGCTCGTAGCGCGTCCCGGCCTCCGTCCAGTGCCAGGCCTGAAACGAGACGACAGCCTCGATCGGCGCTTGCGGCTCCCAGGACTCAAACGCGCTGAGCTCAAACCCCACCCCCTCGAGGCCCGCGCACTCGCGGCGGGCAACGGCGGACATCGCGGGGTCGGGCTCGAGCGCAGTCACGATCAGTCCTCGCTCGGCCAACAGGCGCGTCCCCTTGCCGGTCCCCGCGCCAACCTCGAGCACCCTGGAGCCCGGTCCCAATGATGCGTAGCCGATCAGCCCGTCGATCGCCGCGGCGGGATATGACGGCCGCGCGCGCTCGTAGAGCTCGGCGACCCGGCCGAAGGCGAGGCGCTGCTCGTCAAGCTCGTGTGACGGCACCAGGCGAGTATCTCAGCGCGGCACGGCGAGTCAGGCGCTCACAATGTGCCCCGTGCGGGACTCGAA
>Ga0181519_10002962_pt1 | contig 14141 bp, 12 predicted proteins | sample PEATcosm2014_Bin_26_FD_121102 | JGI IMG/M metagenome (GOLD analysis project Ga0181519, IMG submission 121102) | Peatland microbial communities from MTU Mesocosm Facility, Houghton, MI, USA - PEATcosm2014_Bin02_10_metaG | ecosystem: Environmental > Terrestrial > Soil > Wetlands > Peat | place...
AATGCGTCCGGTGCTCGGCGTATCGAGGCCCGCGATCATGCGCAGCAGCGTCGACTTGCCGCACCCCGACGGGCCGAGCAGCACGACCAGCGAGCCGGCGTCGGCCGCGAAACTCACGTCTTGTAGCGCGTGTGTATTGCCCCACTGCTTGCTGACGGATTCGATGACGAGCGATGACATGGCGGATGTGTACAGCGCCGCCAGCAGGTCATGCCGGCGGCTGGATCGGGAAACCCCGACCATAACCGGCTATCGATGGCAGTTTGATGACATGGCAACTTACGCGCTCAACGACGGCGTTCAGAAACCGCTCCGTCAGGCTTGGTTATTCATCCAGCGTCGATGCGGAACGTAACGATGGGAAGTCTGGCTCGCACGCAACGCCGAGTTCGGCATGAGGGGACGCGAGCGAATCTTCAAAATGGTCTCCGACGCTTAACCCCTGACTAGAATCTGTACCCGAGCGCCACCGACCAGGTATTGAATTTTCCGGTTTTATTGTTTTTGAAATTCAACTTGGAGTATTCGTAGCTAAAATCAAGCGTAACATTTTTGTAGACATTGATCTGAGCACCGACAATTGAAGCCAATCCGTATTTTGTATTCGATTCTTTGATTTTTATTATAGCGTTATTTATATCAAATCCATATTCACCCCTTGACGCACCCAGACCTGCGTAGAGGCTGAAATAATTATTAAATCGATACGAAGGACCTGCCGTTAGTGAGTCATATCTCAATTTTTTCGAGTTAGACCCTATGCTCGTGGTTCCTCCCGTGCCTGTATAAGAAACAATAAATCCGAGGTTTTCATCGAATTCGTATCGGTACTTGAGGTTTACGCCGCCCGGCTTGTTACCGGCAGGCAAGAGGATTGCACCAAGCGCCTGAGCAACAACACCACCCAACCCCGAGGTAAGTGGAGCCGCAAGATATTGATCGGCGGCGCCGCCCGATATTCGGCTCTGCGCATAGCCAACAGTGATTGTATTTCTAGGTTGAGCTACTGCTGCCGCCCCATACAATGCTCCCAAAAATAGCGGCGCAACAAACACAAGAAACTTTTTCATCTTCAATCCTTTTGATGAATCTGACTTTTTATGGTTAATTTTTTTTAAAAATAAAAAAACCACGACGCCCCCCCAAAGGGCGACGTCATTGGAGTGCCATGAACGTACAGATTCTAGGATCAGAAATATCGCAAACCCAAGATATCGGCATAGAATTGGGCTCATTCACAAATTCGCCTTGACTGGGATAATTCCCACAATCACCAAGGATGCCGTTGCCAAATTAAATTTTAGGTTTACTAAATTTCCCGACTCGACGTTCACTTCCTGTCTTGTTTTGTCTAACAGGAAGCGATGCCTAAAGAACTTGTCGACGAGGAATTGCGGTCACTCATCGAGCCACTTCTGCCCGAGCGAGCACCACACAGTCGCCGGTATGCAGGCCGCAAGCCAACACCCGACCGTGCGGTGCTGACTGGCATTGTGTTTGTGCGCTGGGGCATCGCGTGGAACCTGCTGCCGCAGGAGATGGGGTGCGGCTCGGGCACAGCCTGCCGGCGACAGCTCGCCGCATGGCGGCACGCGGGCGTCTGCCAACGTGTCCACGAGACGCTGCTCGCGGAACTGCGCCGGCATGGCGAAATCGATTTGACGCGTGCGCTCGTCGACAACTTGTCGACGAGCGCTATGTCAGACACCGCATCACAGATGCGAAACAACGTGGAGGGCGACGGGGGACAATGAAGACGACAGCGGCAGCACCGCACAAGCCCTCGGGCCCGTGCGTGCGGCTGCCGCTTCGTGTCAGGCAGCAGCCTGACGGCGCTTGGCGCGCAGCAGCGCCTTGGAGATGATGCGCGTCTCGGACGTGGCCGCGCCAGTGCTGCGCGCGACGGCGTCGCGGAAGAAACGGCGCGTCTCGTCGGCGACGGTCTCGCGCTCGTTGTCCATCGTCAGAATGTGATAGCTCTCGCCGAGCAGGCACTTCTGCTTCACCTGGGACGACACGCCCTCGTAGACGATGCGCGCATTGTGCGGACTCGACGTGTCGTCGTCCACCGCGTGAATGATCAGGCAGTCGGCCGTCACACGACCCAGCCGGCCGCGCACGTGCGCCGCCAGTCGACGCGCGTTGTACAGATGCGCCAGCGGCAACGAGGCCGAGCCGATTTCGGAGGCGTCGTGCAGCGACATCGACTTCGCCACACGTGCGCGCAGCGCTTCGTTTTTCAGGCCGTAAGGCGCCTTCTCCTGATAGCGATAGCGATGACGCAACGGCGTGTGGTAGACCAGATCGATCAGCGGGTAATACCAGGGAATGGTCCAGCCGTCGTACACGAGCGTGACGGCCAGCAGCGAGAGCGCCGTAATATCCGGCTCCTCCTCGGCGACGGCAAGACTGAGCGTCGCCCCCATGCTCAGGCCGCATATCGACACGGTTTCATGCGTGTCACGCAATTCGCGATATTTCGCGCGCGCTGCGGCGATCCAGGAGCGCCAGTGGGTGCACGGCGTGCCGAGCCCGTAGCCCTCGATATGGGGCACCGAAACGGTATAGCCGTCGCGATGCAACGCCTTCGCCACCGGACGCATCTCGAGCGGTGTGCTCGACAGCCCCGGTAACAGCAGCACCGCGTGTTCGCCGCCCTTGTAGAAGATATCGTCCTGGAACATCGTCAAACTCCGCCAGAGACGACCGGCGTCTCGATAACATCCCGCGCATTGGCCGCCGGCGTGAGCGTATGCAGCGGCGTGACCGGACGCACCGCCGGCCCCGCATGCAAACGCAGAATCACGTACGTGCCGACATGGGCGCGGAAATACTGTAATTCGCAGTGGAACATTTCATAGCCGCCTTCCCGAGTGCGCATTCGCAGGTTGTGCGCGCCGTGCTGGGGACGCTCGCCATCGACACAGAACAGTCCCGCCAGACGCTTTGCATCCTCCGGATGCAGCAGTGCACGCAGCCCCTCGCGCTTGACGACTTCGGGCGTGACGCCCGTCGCCCGGCGGAAATGCTCGTCGACGAATTCGTAATGCGTCGCCGGATTGGCCAGATAGAAGATGGTATCGAGGTGCTTCGTCAGATACGTCATCAAGGCATTGCCCAACTGCACCGAGTCGGACAGCAACATGCGCTCGTTCTCGGCGCGCAGCAACATCTCGTAGCGCGTCTGTGCGACTTCCGCGATCAACTCGGCGCGGTACTGGGCGCGACGCAGGCGCTCGATCAGCACGACGGCCAGCGGCGTAATCATCAGGAAGCCCGTGACGATCAGCGCATCGCGACGATCCAGCTCGGCAATGTCGCGAAACGGCGGCACGAAGAAGAAGTCGAAAATCGGGATGCTGATGATCATCGCCATGATCGCCGGCCCCAGACCCCACAGGAATTCGACGATGATGACCGCGCAGGCGAAAAAGAGCCCTGGCATCGAGTGATCGAGCACCGGATGCAGCAGGCTGCGAACAAGAAACGCAGCAAGTACCACCATTAACGCGCCGACGTAACGCTTGGCGCCGGGCTCCGCCCAACGTCGGGCGTTTCTGATATCCATGATTCACCGCCGGACTCGCCGGCACTCAATAATCCGAAGTTGCACCCCATAGGGCGGTGCACCTGTTACAAAATATTACGGATTATCGCATGCCGGGCCTTGACGTCCGGCAGCGGCGAACCCCTATTCAGTAGCGCCTTAACAACACGCGGCAGCAAAACCAGCATTGGCGCGGCTCAACGGCCAATGCCCGGTCGGTTGACAGGGAATACCACGTCGGTAGCCCGCGTCAAAACCCGGTCAAAAACCCCGATTACCTCGGGGTAATGGGCGATTTGGAAAGGATTGGTAAGGTCGGGAAGGTCAGGAAGCCAAAGCCTCGGCACGCTGCCGGGCCACCGCTTAGCGCAGCATGAACGACATGGCCGACAGGCAGTTCAGGATCCGCACCGCCGCCTCGACGCTGGGCGCCACGTACTGCAACGTGACACCGTCGACCCGTTCGAGCGTGGGCCACTGGCAGAAGAGATCGGCCAGCGCGGTGGTCTGTGCTTGCAGACGCACTTCCACGGGTGTCTGCACCTTGTACGCATGCCATTTGCGCGGTTCCGCGAGCGATGCCTTCGCGGCGTCGCGAATCAGGTCGCATGACTGGCTCGGGCTGAGCGTCATGCCGCTGCCCTGCCCCCAGGCCGCCTTCGTCTGCACGAAACGCGCGTGCGGGAAGATCAGTTGCGTCTCCTCGCAGAAAACGTCGTCGCCGCTCGCCATGACCATCGGCACACCACGCTCGCCCGCGAGCGCGCCGTACAGCATGGCCTCGCTCGCTTCCACGCCCGCCAGCCACACCCGCGCAAAGGCGAAGCTGTTGATCGTGTGCGCCAGAATCCCGGCGCTCTGCGCCTTGCCGTGGTAGCCGATCATGAACAGCGCGTCGCAGCCGGCTTCCACCCCGGCCACCATGCCGAGATAGCGCGGCTTGCCCAGCACGAGGCGGGCACGCGGATCGAGGTCATCGGGCAGCAGATTGCGAAAGCCGCCATGCGAATCGTTGACCATGACTTCGGTCGCCCCGCCGGCGAACGCCCCTTCGACGGCCGCATTGGCCTCGCGCGTCATCCAGCGGCGGGCGCGTTCGTATTCGCCGTTGCCCGCCCGGGTCTGTTCGGCGTGAAAAACGCCCGCCACGCCTTCGATGTCGGTGGAGATCAGAATTCGCATGATGTCAGCAAGAGAGAGAAAGGCTCACAGCGTTGCCCAGTCGGGCAGCACGTCGGCAAGCGCGCGCCGCACATGCGCATCGCGCCCGAGCACGGACTCTGCCGCAAAGAGCGCGTGCAGGATCGCCTGTTCGGTGGCGTCGGCGGTGGCCTGAAAAATCGGATCGAGTAACGCGTCGGGCACGAGGGCGGCGGGCGCGACGCGGCCCATTGCGTCGTGCGACACCGTATAGGCCGTGGTAAAGGCGAGCGCGACGTCGCCGCTGCCGTGACCGTACACCGAACCGGTACGCGCCAGTCCGGCGCCCGTGCGCGTGGCGACGCGGCGCAACTGGCGCGCATCGAGCGGCGCGTCGGTGGCGACCAGCATGATGATGGAACCGCGCTCGGGTGCCGTGCTTTGCTCAGGCTGCGCCAGACGCTCATCGAGCACCGGTCCGACGTGGCGCCCGGCGATCGTCAGTTGCGAGGGGCGGCCGAAGTTCGACAGCACCAGCACACCGACGGTAAACGTCTGCCCCGCCGTCTGCACAACTCGCGACGCGGAGCCGATACCGCCCTTGAGACCGAAGCTCGACATGCCGCGCCCGGCACCGACCGCGCCCTGCTCCACCTCGCACGAGGCATTCGCGAGCGCCTGGGCATAGTGCGCCTCGGTCACGGCGAACGCCTGCATGTCGTTGAGGTAGCCGTCGTTACATTCGAGAACGGTCGGGTTCAGCGACGGGCTGCCGCGTCCGATGTCCGGATTTGCCGCGATGGCCGCGCGAAGTTGACCGAGCACCACATGGCTGACGGAAAACGTATTGGTGAGCGCCACAGGCGCTTCGAGCACACCGAGTTCGTCGATCTGCATCAGACCGACGCTCTTGCCAAAACCGTTGATGACGGCAGCGGCCGCCGGGATCTTGGTGCGAAACGGATCCCAGCCGGCGTCGGGAGACGTCGCCCCGGCGCTGACACTCGCGGCGTCGGCGGGGGTCGGACACACCACCGTGACGCCCGTCTGCAACGGGCCGTCCGCAATCGTGACATGACCGACGAAAACGCCCGGCACGTCTGTGATCGCATGGCGCGCCCCGGCGGGCAGAAGCCCCACGTAGGGGGCACCGAACAAGGCTTCGCGAGGGTCGGACGATGGGGTCATGTCGCGCCTCCTGCACTCAGCGCAGTGAGGTCAATGGCGGTCGAGCTTCGGATCGAGCGCGTCGCGCAGGCCGTCGCCCAACAGATTGAACGCGAGTACGGTCAGGAAAATGGCCAGACTCGGGAAGATGGCGATGTGCGGCGCGTTGACCATGTCGGCGCGGGCCTCGTTGAGCATCGCGCCCCACTCGGGCGTGGGCGGCTGAGCGCCCAGACCGAGGAACGACAGGCTTGCGGCGGTAATGATCGACGTGCCGATACGCATCGAGAAATACACCACGATCGACGACACCGTGCCGGGCAGAATGTGCCGCATGATGATCGTCCAGTCCGACGCGCCGATGGAGCGCGCCGCTTCGATGTACGTCAGTTGCTTGAGCACCAGCGTGTTGCCGCGCACGAGCCGAGCAAACGCCGGAATCGAGAAGATGGCGACCGCGACGATCACGTTCACCATGCCGTTACCCAGCACGGCCACCACACCGATGGCGAGCAGAATGCCCGGGAAAGCGAACAGTACGTCAGAAATACGCATGACGATGCGATCCCACCAGCCTTCGTAGTAGCCCGCGAGCAGGCCGAGCAAGGTGCCGATCACGGCACCGATCGCGACCGAGCCGAAACCGGCGGCAAGCGAGATCCGCGTGCCCACGAGCACACGGCTGAAGATGTCGCGTCCGAGCGAGTCGACACCGAACCAGTGCTTCGACGACGGCCCGGCGTTGAGCGCGTCGTAGTCGAAGAAGTTCTCCGGATCGAACGGCACGAGGTGCGGCGCCAGAATCGCGATGATGACCAGTACCAGCACGAACGCCCCGGCGACCATGGCGATGTGCTGCTTCTTGAATTTGCGCCAGAATTCGCGCCACGGCGTACGTACGCGATTGCTGCTGGCGGAGGCGGCGGTATTGGTAACAGTAGTGGGTTGACCCGCGTTCATGATGCGTGCCTCACTTGTAGCGAATGGTCGGGTTGATGACGGCGTACAGCACGTCGACCACGAGGTTGATCAGAATGAACTCGAGCGAGAACAGCAATACCAGCGCCTGAATCACCGGGTAGTCGCGCATCTCGACCGAATCGATCAGCAGACGTCCGAGCCCCGGCCAGTTGAACACCACCTCGACGACGATCGAGCCGCCGAGCAAAAAGCCGAACTGCAAGCCCATCATCGTGACGACGGGAATCATGGCGTTGCGCAGCGCGTGCTTGAACACCACGTGCATTTCGTTGAGCCCCTTCGCGCGCGCGGTGCGCACGAAGTCCTCGTGAAGCACTTCGACGAACGCCGAGCGGGTAAAGCGCGCCATCACGGCCGCCACCGCAGCGCCGAGCGTGATCGAAGGCAGGATGTAGCTCTTCCAGGAGTCGGCGCCTATCGTGGGCAGCCATCCGAGCTGCACCGAGAAAACCTGCATCAGCAACATCCCCAGCGCGAATGCCGGGAACGAGATGCCTGAGACCGCGAACGTCATGCCCAGCCGGTCAGGCCAGCGGTTGCGCCAGACGGCGGACGCCACCCCCAGTCCCATGCCGATGATGACCGACCAGATCATGCTCACCAGCGTGAGCCAGAACGTCGCCATGAAGCGGCTGCCGATCTCCTCCGAGACCGGTTGCTTGCTGCGCATCGACAAACCGAAGTCGCCCCGCACCGCGTGCGAGATGAAGTGGGTGAATTGCGTGAGCAGCGGCTTGTCGAGGCCGAGATCCTGACGCACCAGCGTCACGGTCGCCTCGTCTGCCTGCGGGCCGGCGGCCAGACGCGCCGGATCGCCCGGCAACATGTGCACGAAGCCGAACACCAGCACTGCCACGATCAGCAGCGTGGGGATCAGGCCGAGCAGGCGTTTGAGAAAGTAATTGAGCATCGCAGTCTTGCCGAACGTCTTGCCAAACCATGTCTTGCGGTAATCCGCGCCGCCAGCCGATGCGGCGGCGCGGGCACTTCACACTTGCGCGTGAGCCTTACTTCATCGAAATGTCGGTGAAGTTGAACGAGCCGTCAGGCATCGTGTACACCCCCGACAGGTTCTTGTTGCGTGCGTACAGCAGCTTTTCCGTCACGAGGAACGCCCACGGCGCATCGTTCCAGATCTTCTGCTGAGCGTCCGTGTAGAGCCGGGTCTTCTCGGCACGATCGGTCGTGAGCAGCGCCTTGTTGAAGTCCGCATCCACCGCGTCGTTCTTGTAGTACGCCGTGTTGAACAGCTTCGGCGGCATCGACTCGGAGGCCAGCAGCGGGCGCAGCGCCCAGTCGGCTTCGCCCGTCGACGACGACCAGCCCACGTAGTACATGCGCACCGGCGCCTTGTCGGGGTCCGGTGCCGACTCGACCAGCTCGACACGTTGACCAGCTTCGAGCGCGCGCACCTGCGCCTTGATGCCCACTTGCGCCAGTTGCTGCTGCACGAACTGGATCACCTTCTGGGCCGTGGTGTACGTGTAAGCCGACCACAGCGTGGTCTCGAAACCGTTCGGATAACCGGCTTCCTTGAGCAATTGCTTCGCCTTGGCCGGGTTGTACGGCCACGGACCGGTCTTGGCCGCGTAGTCGACGCCCTGCGGCACCACACCGTCGGCCGGCGCGGCGTAGCCTGCAAAGGCCACCTTCACCAGCGCTTCCTTGTTGATGGCGTAGTTGATGGCCTGGCGCACACGCACGTCGTCGAACGGCTTCTGCTTCGTGTTGAAGCTGACGTAGCGCTGGATGATCGACGGGCCGGCGATCACGTCGACCTTGCCGCTCGCCTTCAGACCTTCGGCCTGCTCATACGGCACCGGGAAAGCAAAACCGGCTTCGCCGGTCTGCATGACCGCGGCACGCGTGTTGTTATCGACCACCGGCTTGAAGGTGATCGTGTCGACCTTCGGATAGCCCTTCTTCCAGTAGCCGTCGAACTTCTTCACCTTCACGTAATCGGTGCGGTTCCATTCGACGAACTCGAACGGGCCGGTGCCGACCGGATGCGAAGCGATGTCCTTGCCGTACTTCTTGAGGGCTTCGGGCGAAATGATGACGGCCGACGGGTGAGCCAGCGTGTTGATGAACGGCGAGAACGGCTCTTTGAGCGTGAACTTCACCGTATGCGCATCGACCGCTTCGGTCTTGGCGATTTCCTTGTACAGGTTGTAGCGCTTGAGCTTGTTGTCCGGATTCGTCACGCGGTCGAAGTTCGCCTTGACGGCGGCGGCATCGAAGTTCGTGCCGTCCTGGAACTTCACGCCCGACTTGAGCTTGATCGTGTAGACGAGGCCGTCCGGCGAGACCGTATAGCTATCGGCCAGCACGTTGATGAGTTTCATGTCCTTGTCGAAACCGAACATGCCCTCGTAGAACGACTTGGCGATGGCCTGCGACAGCGTGTCGTTGGCGTCGTACGGGTCCATTGTCGTGAAGGTCGACTGCACGGCCATCACGACATCCTTGGCGGCAAACGCCGGCGCTGCACCGAGGGCGGCGCAAGTCACAGCGACGGACGCAAGCGCGGTTTTCCAGCGAGCGCCCAACAAAGCGTTTTTCGACATCTGTCTTTCTCCTTCTGGTCTGACGGGGTCGCCGCGAGCGAGTCTTGCGACTGCTTCCCTTGGCGGACATGTGGCTACAAAGAGAGCTGCAACTGGGTACTGCCTGAGCTACCGGGGAATCAGCCCCCGGGGGAAACCATGCCGGTGACGGGCAGCGCGGGCATCGGGCCGCGCTGCCGCACCCACCGGCTCAATAAGCGCCCGCCACGTGGTGGCGCGCCACGAAGTGCCCCGCGCCGACTTCCACCAGCGGCTGCACCTGCGGTTCGTCGCCGACCGCGCGGATCGGACTCGGAATTTCTTCCGTCAACAGTTCCCGCTTGGCGTGACGGCGTGCCGGATCGGCGATCGGCACCGCCGACATCAGCTTCTTCGTGTACGGGTGTTGCGGGTTCTCGAAAATGGCGCGACGCGGGCCGATCTCCACGATCTGGCCGAGGTACATCACCGCCACACGGTGGCTGATGCGCTCCACGACCGCCATATCGTGCGAAATGAACAGGAACGCGATGCCGAACTCCTTTTGCAGGTCGAGCATCAGGTTGATGATCTGCGCCTGCACGGAGACGTCGAGCGCCGAGACCGACTCGTCGGCGATCACGACCTTCGGCTTGAGCGCCAGCGCCCGCGCGATCGCGATGCGCTGACGCTGACCGCCCGAAAACTCGTGCGGGTAGCGTTGTGCATACTCCGGCGGCAAGCCCACCCGCTCGAGCAACTCGGCCACGCGCCTCTCGGCCTCGGCGCCGCTGGCCACGCCATGCACGAGCAGCGGCTCCATGATCGAGAAACCCACGGTCAGGCGCGGGTCGAGCGAGGCGAACGGATCCTGGAAGATGAACTGGATGTCGCGGCGCAGCGTCTGCAAGGCGCGTCCGGCGAGATCCTGAATCGGCTTGCCGCCGAATTCGATCGAACCGCCCTGGCTCGCGACCAGACGCAGCAACGCCCGGCCGGTAGTCGACTTGCCGCAGCCCGACTCGCCCACGAGACCCAGCGTCTCGCCCGGATACAGGTCGAAGCTCACTCGCTCGACAGCGTGCACGCGTTGCTTCACCCGGCCGAAGAAACCCGACGGCACGTCGAAGCGGGCGACGAGATCCTTCACGCGCAGAATCGGACCGGCGTCGGTCTTGACGCTCGGCTGCGGGGTCTCGGCAACGGGCTTGGCGTCGGCCGGTGCGTCGTAGCGCAGCAGCGGGAAACGGGCCGGCAGGTCGGTGCCATGCATCGAGCCCAGACGCGGCACGGCGGAGAGCAGCGCCTGCGTGTAACGCTCGCGCGGCGCGGCGAAAATCTCGCGCGACGGACCCTCTTCGACCTTGTCGCCACGGTGCATGACCAGCACACGGTCAGCCACTTCCGCCACCACGCCCATGTCGTGCGTGATGAACACGACCCCCATGTGCATCTCGTCTTGCAGCGCGCGAATCAGTTGCAGGATCTGCGCCTGAATCGTCACATCGAGCGCCGTCGTCGGTTCGTCGGCAATCAGCAGGCCCGGCTTGCATGACAGTGCCATCGCGATCATCACGCGCTGACGCATGCCGCCCGAGAGCTGATGCGGGAAGCGGCCGAGCACGCGGCGTGCCTCGGGAATGCGCACGAGTTCTAGCATGCGCAGGGCTTCGGCGCGCGCGGATGCGGCGTCCTTGTGCTGGTGCAGACGAATGGATTCCGCGATCTGCTCGCCGACCGGGAACACCGGGTTGAGCGAGGTCATCGGCTCCTGGAAGATCATCGCCATGTCGGCACCGCGAATGCTGCGCATGGTCCGGCCGCTGGCGCGCGTCAGGTCGACGAGCTTGCCGTTGCGGCGGCGCATGATCATCGAGCCATGGGTGATGGTGCCGCCGCCGTTCTCGACGAGACGCATCGCGGCGAGCGACGTCACCGACTTGCCCGAGCCCGATTCGCCCACGATGGCGAGCGTCTCGCCACGGTCGACATGGAAGGACAGGTCGCGCACGGCCGTGACCACGCGCTCGGACGTCGCGAATTGCACGGTAAGGCCGCTCACGTCGAGCACGCGCTCGTCGGGCAACGAAATCGTAGGGGTTGTCTTGCGCTCTGCCACGCCTGTCCTCGCTAATCTTCGCTTGCTGAATCGGGTACTGAAGGTCTTGCCGTCAACGGCCCGGCCTTATCTTTCAGGGCCCAGTCTTTCCAAGCCCGGTCTTGCCGGGACTTATCTTTCCGAGACTTACGGCTCGGGACTTACGCGTGAATGGCCGTGACGGGCGTCTCGCCCACACGCGCCACGCCGCGATACATCCCTTCGGTATTGAACGGCAACGCGACGTTACCGTGTGCATCCACCGCGATCAGACCGCCACGGCCCTGCACGCGCGGCAGGCGCTCGCGGATCACCCGCTCGGCGGCATCCGCGAGCGACAGACCGGCGTACGCCATCAACGCGCCCACTTCGTAGCACGCGACCGCGCGAATGAACGCCTCGCCCGTGCCCGTGGCCGAGACCGCCGCCGTGGCATCGTTCGCATAGCAACCGGCACCGATGAGCGGCGAATCGCCCACGCGGCCGACGGCCTTGTTCGTCATGCCGCCCGTGGAGGTCGCCGCCGCCACGTGCCCGTAGCTATCGCAAGCCACCGCGCCGACCGTACCGAACTTGGTGTCCGGATCGATGGGCTCCGTCTTGAGCGGCATGTCGTGGTCGAGCGCCACGGCCGCATCGGCCAGCGCACGTTGCCATTGGGCGTAGCGCGTTTCGGTGAAGAAGTATTCGGGGTCGACCAGTTCAGCGCCGTTGGCGGCCGCGAAAGCTTCAGCGCCTTCGCCCACGAGCAGCACGTGCGGGCTGTGCTCGAGCACCGAGCGTGCGGCGAGGATCGGATTGCGTAAGCGGTGAACGCAGGCGATCGCGCCGGCGTCGAGCGTAGCGCCGTCCATGATGGCCGCGTCGAGTTCGTGCGTGCCTTCGTGCGTGAATACAGCGCCGCGTCCCGCGTTGAAGCGGGGGCAATCTTCGAGATGACGCACCGCTTCGGTGACGGCGTCGAGCGCCGAACCGCCCGCCGCGAGCACGGCCTGCCCCGCACGCAACACCTCGGCGAGCGCCTCGTGATAAGCCTTGAGTTCTTCGGGCGAGGTATCGCGACTGATGGTTCCGGCGCCGCCATGAATGGCGATGACCGCGCGTTGGGCGTGACTCATGATGCTTTGTCCTTTCTGTCCTGAGCGCCCGGCGCAAGGCGGGGCGTGGCCTGATGGGCCGAGTTCGGTACGCCTTGGGTAGTGGCGGTCGCGGCGGCCGCCGCGTTTGCAAGCGTGTTTGCCGTGGCGTTCGCGGCGGCCGTGCGTTGCGGCGTAACGACGCGCCCCACGACCGTTCCTGCGGCGGCATTGGCCGGTGCACTCGCACTCGCACTCGTACTCGCACTCGCTGCCGAGGCCAGCGATGCCGAATCGAGCCACGGCAGCAAGAAATCGGTGAGTTCGGTGGCGCGGTCCACCGCGTGTTTGGCGCGCTGGGCAACGGCATCGCACAGCGCGTCGATGATCGCCAGCACACTCGCTTCCGAGTTGCTCGACAAACGCGGCTTGCTGCGCACGAAGATCACGATGTCGCCAAGCGGCGCCAACGGCGACGTCGGGCTGTCCGTGAGTACCATCACGTGCACGCCGCGTCCGCGCAGGCGCCGGCACAGCGTGATGGTGTCCGACACGTAGCGCGGGAAGGCCAGCGCGATCACCAGATCGCCCTCGCGCAGTTTGAAGAGCTGGCGCGCGGCATGCGTCGATCCCCCGGCACCGACGACCGCCTGCACGTTCTCGCAGTAAGGATCGAGACCGTGGTGCAGCAGCCCGGCGAGATACCCGCTCGCGCCCAGCCCCAACACATAGATGCGACGCGCCTGCAAGATCGATTCGACGGCACGCTCGCACGTGCCGGCGTCGAGCGCCCGACGCGTCCAGTCCAGATTCTCGACGGCCTGCGCCAGCGACGCGGCCATCACATCGGCGCTCGCGCTCACCTGCGCCTTGCTCGTGCGCAGACTCTCGATCGGCGCGAGCGTTGCCTCGTACCCGCGCACCATCGCCGCGCGGCACTGCGGATAGCCGTCGAAGCCGAGCGCACGTGCGAAGCGATTGACCGTGGCAGGCGACACGCCCACGGCATCGGCGAATTCATCGATACGCATGGTCGCGGCACGAAACGTGTTGTCAAGCACGAACGCCGCCATGCGCTGTTGCGCTGGCGTCAGATCGGGCATGGCTCGCACGATGCGCTCGGTGAGCGGCAGATCGGCGGGCAACGATTCGGCGTCAATCATGAGTCACGTCTGTCCATTGAAGTGAAGGAAAGTATATTTTCATCAGCACCCCGTCAAAAGAAAAAAAATAGTTCAAATGCTGCCGGGGCATCCGCGCGCTCCCCCTCAATCCCTTGCAAACCCTGTCAAAACAAGGGGGACGCGTCACATCAATACGTAAAATACGGGCATACTAGGGGAAACCCGAATCCACGAACTTGCCGGTCGCTTTGCGATCCGACTTCAGAATTACGGTGTCAGTGCGCGACGGTGTTCTACCGTCGCGAAACATTCAGGCAACGGAACACAAGACTGTCACAGGACCGCCTGGGGAGGCTTGGTCGGAGGCGAGTCGTAACTTGCGGTAAACATGGCGTAGTCGCGGGCTTACATCTGCCCGGTACGCTAACGATATGAATTCGCCTCAAGGAGCATGACCATGCTGAGTCCGCATGAAATCGCCAC
>Ga0181519_10002966_pt1 | contig 14122 bp, 16 predicted proteins | sample PEATcosm2014_Bin_26_FD_121102 | JGI IMG/M metagenome (GOLD analysis project Ga0181519, IMG submission 121102) | Peatland microbial communities from MTU Mesocosm Facility, Houghton, MI, USA - PEATcosm2014_Bin02_10_metaG | ecosystem: Environmental > Terrestrial > Soil > Wetlands > Peat | place...
AGGAGCTTGACTTTGGGCAGCAGCAGCAGGCCCGCCTTGATGGCGGCGAAGAACTTGGCGAAGATCGCACCGAGCGCCGCCAGGGCACTGCTGATCCGCCCGCGCAGCCCCTTGCGCTCACGGCGCGCGGGCTGGGGCTCCCCGAAGGGGTTCTCGGTGCGGGACACCGCCTGTGCGACGGGCAGCGTCTGGACCGGCGCAGCAAGGGTCGGGTAGGACTCGTCCATGGCTCCATTGTCGCACTACCGATAAGCGGTTCCTAACTCTTGAGCGCCGCGGTGCAGCGCCAGGCGACGTCTTCGGTGAGCTCGGCCGAGCCTTTTTGGGCGATGTGTGACGTGACAGACCCAACGGCTAATCGACCGTTGCCTGCGGGCCGATATGGGCCTGATGAAGCCGTTGATCGTGATCGTCGTGATCTTCGCGCTGCTCGCGGGGGTGTTGGTGCTCGCATCGTCGGGGAAGCAAGCCAAGCCGAACCCGGTCTGCAACTACGGGGGGGCTTGCTTCGGCTCCGAACCCGTGCAGGAACCCCCGTTGAAGGGCGTCAAGAGCCCTCAGCCGGGCAACGGCTGACCATTCCGTGGCAGGGGCGCTTTTTTTCGGAGAATGCGGGGTCATCGCGCGGCGGGGGTTGCAATGGCGCAGGGCCCCGGCTACCTTGAATCCAGACGCGGAACCGAGCCGCAAAGAGCGAGGCCAACGAGGTGTGAGGCCGCGCCACCCGCGAGGAGAGCGCCTTCGGGCGGGACCCTCGGGAGAGGCCCTTCGGGGTGGATCCAACGGGTTCCTCAAGCGGCTTGGATCCGCGTCGTTTTTTGTTCCCGCCCAGCCCGCGGCCATCGCGCCCGGCTAGACTGGGAGGGCAATGCATCCAGGGGGACGACAGGCTTCGACGTGGTCGGCTCGTCTGGATGGTGGCGAGTCGAGGTCCCGGGCGGCCTCGTAAAACACCCGGGAAAACCATAAGTGCGGACTCTCACGAGTACGCCCTCGCCGCTTAGTCAATAGCTAAGCCGTGAGGTCTCGGGCCCCGCTCGCCTGCGGCGGGGAAGGCCGGGATCAGAAAGCAGGCTCACCCGGCGCGGACCGCCTTCGCCAAGCCGGGGAAATTCAAGGAGGCTGGTCCCCCGCAACCCCGCCGGCGAGGCGAGCGGAGGACGAGATCAGAGCGCCGGCTACGCTCGTAGAAGCCATTCAGACGCGATCGCGGACGTGGGTTCGATTCCCACCGTCTCCACTTCGTATCGATCGTTACAAATAGTGAAGGTTCGCGGCGCACGCGCAGGCGGAGCGCCATGCTTGGCAGGCGAGCGATCATCGCCCAACCCAACATGGTCGACGCCCGGTCCCAGCGAGTGCCATCTCGTCGTGTGGAGCAGAAGGCCAAGCCGGGCTGCCGGCCCCCGAACGAGGCCGCGCCGCCCTCAGTGCCTGATGCCGAGATATCGGCCGAGGATTACGTAGGTTCCCAAGAACGCTCCACCCTCCAGTAGGCCTCTGAGGATGCCGTCGTATGGATCGTGGGCGGCGATGCCGGCGAGCGAGATCACGATAGTTAGTCCGGCGCCGAGGACGAACGCCAGGCGGTTCACCGAGCCGCCAGAAATCTGGGCGGCTATGGGGCGCAGTGGCCCCAGATCCACGAGCACGTCACCTGATTCCCCACTCGCCTGGGGGCGAAGGCGAGCCGCACGGACGTCCGCCGGGGACGCCGCGACGATCGCGGCCGCCCCGAGGACCGAGGTGAGCGGCCACCACCAGCCAGCGGGGTGCCCGGCAACGCCGATGGCGTCGGCTGGGGCGCGGTAGCTTTGCATGGCCGGGAAGGCGAGGATTGTCACAGCGCCGGCGGCCAATCCGATGCCGGCTCGACGCGCGAGAACGGTGGCCTCGCGCCTCGGGATCGTTCTGCGCCCATGGAGCCGCGCGGCGCGGAGCAGGCCAAGTCCGCCAGCGACGAGGGACACCTGACCGGCAACCGCGGAGGTCAGCAGGGCAAATGTGTCACCAGTGCCCAAGTCCGCTGCCCTGAGCGGAAGCAGGGACACGAGGCGAAGGCTGACCAGGATGCCTGCTAGCGCCAGCGCAAGGAACGCCAGAAGCGCGGCGCTAAGCGCGAAGCTCGTGCCGAGCTCGTCGGCGAACTCGCCTGCGAGTGCGACCGGGTCCCCGAGGTCGGCGTCCGGATCGCAGGTGAAGTGGTCGGTGAACTCGGCCATAATTCGCGCTCGGCGTCTGCCGCGGATCCCGGCAGTGTCAAGCGCAGTGCCGAGTTCGGTCATATACGCAGCGCTGTCAGTCATGCCAGCACCGCTTCGACCGTCGTCGCGAAATCGCGCCATCCCGCACGGCGCATGCCAAGCTCGCGCTCGCCCTTGGCGGTAAGTCGATAGACGCGTCGGCGCCGCCCGGTCACCGACCATTGGCTCGCGAGTAGGCCATTGCGCTCGAGCCGATGCAGCGCCGGATATATGGTGCCCTCGGGTAGGTTCAGCCGACCCTGACTGCGCGTCTTGAGAGCCTCGATCACGGCGTAGCCGTGCTGTGGCTCGCCGTCGATGACTGCCAGGACGAGCCCGTCCAGATGCCCCTTCAGCTGTTCAGCGTCCATACCTAGCGATGCTATACCTAGCGTGACTAGGTGTCAAGCGGCGTGGAGCATCGTCATCCCGCAGGCTGGACTACCCGTCGACCACGTGATCGGTCAGGCCATCGATGCCCGCGAGCCTCGCTGCCAGCTCCTGGCTGAGTCCGTAGCGATTGGCAAGCGTTGCCGGCGCGGTGTAGGTGAGCTTCACCTGGCCCTCGTCAGACCAGACCAGCACCTTCAGAGGCAGATCGAGCGCGGCGAGGGGATTGGCGGCCATCACCGGTGTGCCTGCCTGCGGGCTGCCAAAGATGACCACGTTGGTGTCGCGCAGCTCAAGGCCCGCTCGCCGCGCCTCGCCGCTGTGGTCGATCACGGCGAACACCTTCATGCCGTTCGCTTCCGCGAGGGAGCGCAAGCGGGCAACGGTGTCGGGGACCGAGCGCGGGCTCACCTTGGTAGTCAGCTCTGGCGCTCCGTCTGACCTCGCCGGGGTCTCGGAACCCTCGGCTGGAGACTGGTCGCTCATCGCAGCTCCTTCATGACTCGTGCTGGACGCTGGTTCTCGAAGGTACGCCGCAGACGGTAGCCGAGGAAGGCATGCATCGCTGCCACGCGAGGCGTCAGGTGGTTGGCTCGGCGCGGTAGTCCTGCTCGCTCACATGTTCACCCCAACTGACCATCTCGCCCGTCTCATCGGCCTGCTGCATCGCCAGATGCGCCATGAAGCGGTCGGGGGCCGCGCCGTGCCAGTGGACCTCGCCGGGCTCGAAGAAGACGCGGTCGCCTGCCCGGATCATCTCCACGGGTCCGCCCTGGCGCTGGCAGCGTCCGATCCCCTCGGTGACGAAGATCGTCTGACCGTTCGGGTGTGTGTGCCAGGCGGTCCGGGCGCCGGGCGTGAAGTGGACCCAGGCGCCCGCCAGCCGCGAGGGGCCCGAGGGCGCCGCAACGGTGTCGATGAAGACGCTGCCGGTGAACCACTCGGCAGGTCCGGGGGTCGTCTCGAGGGAACTTCTGGTGATCTGCATCGGTGCTCCATTCTCCTGATCCAAGGGCCTGGGGGTGCAGCTTCGCGCAAACGCGCGCGCCTCGCGCGAAACCGTACGCCGGACTGTTATACTTGCGCTAGCAAGCATTTTTGAACGATCCGGGCGGAGCCCCGGCAGGAGGAGATCATGAGCGTTGAGACCACGACCGCGAAGCCGCCTGTTCCGAGCGCGCTGCGGGACGAGTCCATCATCTACGGCGCCGTTCACCTCGACGTCGTCGAGCTCGAGCGCTCGCTGTCCTTCTGGCGCGATCTGATCGGCCTGCAGGAGCTCACCTCCGTGGCGGGCGAGGCGCGCCTGGGGGTGGACGGCCGTGCCCTCGTCGTGCTCCACCCCGGCGCTGAGGGACCGGTGCCACGCGGGCACGCCGGCCTCTACCACCTCGCGATCCACGTCCCGGACGCCCTCCAGTTCGCCCGGGCGCTGGTGCGCATCGGCGACGCGCGGGTGCCCCAGTCGCCGACCGACCACATCTTCTCCAAGGCGACCTACCTGCACGACCCGGATGGCATCCTGCTCGAGCTGACGCTCGAGACCCCGGAGCGATACCGCTCGCTGGAGATCGGTGAGCGCGACGCGTACTTCATCGACAGCGATGGCCGGCACCGGGCGCCCACCGAGCCGCTCGACATCCCCGCCGCGATCGCACCGCTCGGCGACGGCGACCCGGACGGACCGCTCGGCTCGGGCAGCTACATCGGTCACGTCCACCTGCACGTCCCCGACCTCGGTGCGGCGAACGCCTTCTACCGGGACATCATCGGCTTCGACGAGCATGCATACATGAACGGCGTGGGGATGGCCGATCTGAGTGCCGGCGGGCGTTTCCCGCACCGCCTGGCAGTCAACAACTGGAACGGCCCGAGCGCGGTGCAGGCGGCGCCGGGCAGCGCGGGAATGAGCCACTTCGAGCTGACCCTGCGCGACGGCGAGGGCCTCGGAGGCCTCGAGCGGCGGGCCCGGGAGGCGGGGATCGAGCTGCTCCCGGACGCGACGGGCGGGGCCGTTCTTCGGGACCCGGCCGGCAACGAGATCCATCTCACCGAGCTCGCATCGTGAACATGAGTCTGTCCGGGCCCTCGCGCGCGGACGCGGTCGTGGCGCGGGCCTCGCACATGATGGGAGCGCACTCCTTCGGCGAGGAGGAGGCGATGGCGTGGGAGGGGCTGCTCGAGGTCTCCCGGCGACTGCGCCGCGGCGCCGAGGAGGCGATCCTCGAGGAGTTCGAGCTGAGCGTGAGCATGCTGGGGATCATGGGACGCCTGTCGGTGGCTCGGGCGAGGACGCTCCGCCAGACGGAGCTGGCCGAGGCGATGGGCCTCAGCCTCTCGCGGGTCTCGCGCGTCGTTGACCTGCTCGAGCAGCGTGGGCTCGTCGCGCGCCGGGACTGTCCCAGCGATGCGCGCGCGACCAACGTCAAGCTGACCGCTCAGGGGGCGAGCTTGACGGCCCGCGCACAGCGGGGCCTCGCGACCCACGTGCAGGCGAGCTTCCTCAACCGGCTCGACGGCGGGGAGGCCCAGGTGCTGGCGGCGCTGTTCCGGCGTCTGATCGAGGCCTCGCCCGGGGCCTGAGTGCCCCGGCTCCGGCGCCTGGGGCGTCCGGGAGCGTTCTACAGTGACCTGATGCCCCGCCCCGAGCCCAGCCGCTGGGCGATTCTGGCGCTGCTGGGGATCGCCCAGCTGATGGTCGTCCTCGACGCGACGATCGTCAACATCGCGCTGCCCTCGGCCCAGCGGGCGCTGCACTTCTCGACCGACAGCCGCCAGTGGGTGATCACGGCCTACGCTCTGGCCTTCGGCAGCCTGCTGCTGCTCGGCGGCAAGCTCGGCGACCTGTTCGGGCGCAAGTGGACGTTCATCGCCGGCCTGATCGGATTCTCGGGTGCCTCTGCGATCGGCGGGCTGGCCCAGTCCTTCGGGATGCTCGTCGCCGCCCGGGCCCTGCAGGGGGCCTTCGGGGCCCTGCTCGCGCCCTCGGCGCTGTCACTGCTGACGGTCACCTTCGCCGACTCACCCGACCGGGCGAAGGCGTTCGGCATCTTCGGTGCGATCGCGGGCGGAGGGGCGTCTGTAGGGCTGCTGCTGGGCGGCCTGCTGACCGAAGTCCTGTCGTGGCGCTGGTGCCTCTACGTCAACGTCGTGATTGCCGCACCGACGGCGGTCCTCGCGGTACGGATGCTGCGCAACATCGCCCAGCAGGACCGGCCCAGGATCGACCTGCCCGGGGTGCTCGTCGGATCGGCCGGCCTGTTCGCGGTCGTGTACGGCTTCTCCAGCGCCGAGACGAGCTCCTGGTCTGACCCCGTGACGGTCGTCTCGCTGGCCCTCAGTGTGATCCTGCTGAGCTCCTTCATGGTCATCGAGAGCAGGGCCGAGCACCCGTTGCTGCCACTGCATATCGTCCGCGACCGCGCCCGCGGCGGTGCCTACGCCTCGATCGCCCTGGCCGGCTCGGGGGTCTTCGGCGTGTTCCTGTTCCTGACCTACTACATGCAGCAGGGCCTCGGCTTCTCGCCGCTGAAGACGGGTGTCGCATTCCTGCCGATGACGATCGCGATCGTCATCACCTCGACAACCGTCCAGACCCAATTGCTCCATCGCATCGGCGCGAAGCGTCTCGTGGCCGGGGGCATGACGCTGGGCGTGATCGCGATGCTCAACTTCACCCGCCTGACACCCGGCGCGAGCTACGCCGCCTACGTGCTCCCTGGCCTGATCGTCATCGGCCTGGGCATGGGCTGCATCTTCGCGCCAGCCTTCGGCACTGCCACGCTGGGCGTGCGGAGCACCGAGGCCGGTGTCGCCTCCGCCATGGTCAACACCTCCCAGCAGGTCGGCGGCTCGATCGGCACGGCGCTCCTGAGCACGATCTTCGCGAGTGCCGCGGCGAGCTTCGCGGCGAGCCACCTGGGTGGTTCGGACGCGGGGGCAGCCGCCGCCGTCCACGGCTACACGACGGCCTTCTGGTGGGCGGCGGCGATCTTCGGGGTCGGCCTGCTGGTGGCCCTCGTCGTGATCCCCGCCGGCGCCTCCGGGCGCCCCGGCGAGCAGGCCGCCGCAGGGATCGCTCGATGACGCTCGTCGTCCTGACCGGGGCCACCCGGGGAATCGGCGAGGCAGCTGCGGTGGCGCTCGGCGCGCAGGGGCTGGACCTGGCGCTGGTGGGGCGCGAGTCCGCGCGGGTGGAGGACGTCGCCGCTCGCGCACGGGCGGCGGGTGCGGGGACGGTGAGCGGGTACACGGCCGACCTCAAACTGATGTCCGAGGTGCGCCGCCTCGCGGATGAACTGCGCGAGCGCCACCCTCAGATCGACGTGCTGGCCAACAATGCCGGAGCGCTCTTCACGAGCCGCCAGGAGACCTCCGAGGGGCTCGAGCGGACCTTTGCGCTGAACCACCTCGCGCCGTTCCTGCTGACCGAGCTTCTGCGCGACCGTCTCGCGGGCGGGCGGGTCGTGACGACAGCCTCCGACGCCCACAAGACGGGACGCCTGGACCTCGAGGACCTCCAGTCGGAGCACTCCTACTCCGCGATGCGCGTCTACGGGACCTCCAAGCTGTGCAACATCATGTTCACCCGCGAGCTCGCAAGGAGAGCCCCCGAGCTGCATGCGAACTGCTTCCACCCCGGTGTCGTGCGGACCGGTTTCGGCAAGAGCGACAGCGGCCTCGTCAGGGTGCTCGTGACCCTCGCCGGCCCGTTCCTGCGCTCGCCTTCAAGCGGCGCACGCTCGCTCGTGTGGCTCGCCGGCTCGCCCGAGTCGGCGGCACTCGACGGCCAGTACGTCGTCGACGAGCAGGTGCGGACCCCGAGCGCCCAGGCCTGCGACGAGACGCTCGCGGCTGCGCTGTGGGAAAAGAGCCAGGAGCTCGTCGCGGCGCGTTAGCGCGCGAGAGCCCGATGAGCGACCCGCGACGCATCGAAGCGCTCGAACAGGAGGCCCGCTATCAGCGCGAGCGCCTCGAGCTCTACAGAGCCAAGCAGTACGGGCCCCGGCCCACGAGCGCGACGCGGTTGCGCGAGCTCGAACGGCTGCATCAGGGCGCCGACGCCAGGCTGAGGGCGGCGCGCGAAGAGCAGGCGGGCCCGCCCGGCTCCTGATGCGGACTCAGGCGAGCGCAGTGGCGAGGGCGCGCGCATCGCCCTCGCGCATCTCGCCGATCCAGTCGTCGAGCTCCTGCCAACGGTCATAGAGCCAGTTGATCAGCTGCTCGCGCTCGGCGGGGATCTCGCCCGCGCTGAAGCGCCAGAACCTCAGGTGGACCGTCGTTCCGACGAGCCCACCCGACCAGATGTCGCTGATGTGCTCGAACCCGTCCAGGCCGACGTGGCCGAAGATCACGACATCGGTGTCGCGGGCCGATTCCAGGAGCGTCAGCGGGCCTCCGAGGCGAGGCGGCAGAAGGTTGTGCAGGCGGTTGGCGAGTGGCGCGAGCTCAGGCTGGCGCTCGGCGATGATCGCCTTCGCGTGGGCGAGCTTCTCGGGCGTCGCCCGGGTCCCCTCCGGATAGATCAGGATGCCGTCGGACTCAGCCATGTTCACGGTCAGGGAGCGAAGCTTGGCGAGCTCGCGCTCGGTATCGCCCGAGCCGCGACGGACGAACAGCGTCGGCACCCAGCGCCCGCCGATGTCGATCGTCGGCAGCAGCTGCAGCTCGCGCTTGATGATGAAGCGAAAGCCGATCCCGTGGGCGTGACCGATGATCGCGTCGGGCAGGGCGTTGTCGATGATGCTCGCGTGGCGGATCATCACGATCATCGGACCTGGACCCGCCAGCTCGAGGCCCTCGATGTCCAGTTTCAGCCCCATCAGCAGGCGGATTCCGCCCAGATGGCTGCGCAGCCAGCGGCGCTTCACCCGGAAGACGCCTTCACGGCGGCGCTCGCTGTCGCGCCCGCCCCAGCGCAGCCTGACCGCAAGCAGGCCCAGCAGCCCGTACATCTCGCCGAGCAGGAACCACCACAGCATGGCCAGCAGCCGGAGCGCCATCCAGGGCTTGCGCCGCCGCAGCCACAGCGCGAGATCGACAGCGCCGGCTCCGAGCAAGAGGACGGGCGAGAGGACGGTCAGGAGAACCAGCAGCACGACCTCGGCCGTGATGCCGCGACAGCGCCGCCAGACCCGGGAGGCGCGTGGACTGTCGTCGGCGATCAGGGGACCAAGCCCTCCCATCCGTGGTTGATCGTACTCCTGCCGGCAGCGCCGGCAGCCGCCCGCGGCTAGAGTTGCGCGCTCGGGCCGCCGCGGCGGCGAACGGGGGAGAGGAGCGGGCATGATCGTGGTCGTCGGCAGGGTTCGCAGCAACGCAGAGAAACGCGACGAGCTGATCTCGGTCGCCCAGGCGGTGGCAGCCGCCTCGCGCGAGGAGGAGGGCTGCATCAGCTATCGCTTCTACGAGGACACCGAGCAGCCCAACGACTTCGTGTTCGTGGAGGAGTGGGCCGACCAGGCGGCGCTCGAGCGCCACTTCGCGACCGAGCACATCGGTGTGTTCATGGGATCGATCCCGGGCACGCTCCTCGGCGCGCCGGAGGTCAAGTTCCACACCGTCGCAAGCTCGGTCGACCTGGCCGACGTGAGCGCTCGGCGCTAGGGACATCCGGCCCCGGGGCCGGGATGCCCGCCGGCTGTGAGCGTCCGCGTCACGAAGTGCTCCTCCGGCTCGGACAGCGAGAATCCCTAGGCCGGGCCCGAGCCGACGTCGATCAGAAACGCAGGGCGACCCCAGCGCTCGTACTGGTCTCGATCCACGTAGAAGGGGGCCTCTGCCACGCGCCCCAGCAGCAGGCCGTTCGGGCCGGGCGCAAGCTCCCCGTCGAGCAGGCAGATCGGGCTGCTGCCGTCGCAGCAGCCGCCGGATTGAAAGAACGCCAGCGGGCCATGGCTACGAGGCGGGGATCAGCGGTCCCCGGGCCATGCCCGGGCGCGGTGCGTGTTGTGCGGCGCGCGTGTGCCGGGGGCGCCCTCGGAGAGCATCTCGAGGAGCTTCGCCGCCACCTCATGGGCGGTCCTCGCATCGGGCTCGATCGGCTCCTCGGTCGCTGGCGCCGTCGAGTCTCCCTCCAGCTCAGCCAGCAGCGCCTCGACGACGGCCGGGTCGAACTGCCTCCCGGCCTCCAGGCGCAGCTCGGCGCAGGCTTCGGCGTGGTCGCGCGCGGGCCGGAAGCTCCGCTCGCTGCGCATCGCCAGATATGCCGAGCAGACCCCGATGATCCGTGCGCCGAGCGGGGTCCGCTCGCCGGCCAGGCCGTCGGGGTAGCCGCGGCCGTCCCAGCGCTCGTGGGCCGAGCGGATCAGTGCCGCGACCGGCCGCAGCGCGGGCGCGGCACCCAGGATCCGCTCCCCCAGCAGCGGCTGCTGGCGCATGAACTCCCACTCCTCTGCGCTCAGCGGGCCGGCCTTGGCGAGGATCGCTTCGGGGATCCCGACCTTGCCTATGTCCCCGAGCTCGGCGGCCCGGACGAGCTCGTCGAGCGCTTCGCCGTGGACGCCGAGTCGCATCCCGAGGCGGCGGGCGAGCTCGGCGAGCTCGCCCGAGCGGCTCTCCAGACCCGGGTGCCTGGCGGTCATGATCTGGCGCAGCACCTCGCTCGTGTGGTCCGGCGAGCGCGCGGGGCGGTCCCGCTTGCGCTCGTACATCCGCTCGTCCGCGAGCTGCAGCGCGAACTCGACGCTGTCGGTCTCGTGGGGCAGGAGGACCGCGCCGAAGGAGGCGCGGACGTGAAAGTTCTCGCCGCGTTCCTCGAGGGCCGCCACGGCGGCGGCGACGAGCGCCCCCAGCTCGGGGTGGCGGGCGTCCAGCAGGGCGCAGAACTCATCCCCGCCCAGCCTGTAGGCGGCGCCCTGGCCGGCGACGGCGCCCGCCAGCTTGCCGCCGAGGCGGCTGAGCATGGCATCTCCGGCCATATGGCCGAAGGTGTCGTTGTAGCCCTTGAAGCCGTCCAGGTCGAACAGCATCAGGACCCTCGGCTCGTGACGGCGGCCCTGCCACAACCGCACGTCGGCGGCCAGCTTGCGTCGGTTGCCGAGGCCCGTCAGCGTGTCCGTGTGGGCCTGTTCGTGGAGGATCTGGTGGCTGACGATGTCGGCCGCCGCGCGCCGGGCACGCTCGACGAGGTCCTCCATGACGGCCTGCTCGTCGGCCTGGAAGGCCCGTCCCGGCCGGGTCACGGCGACTGCGCCGTCGACCCGTCCGCTTCGGCCCGAGAAGGCCAGGGGAACCGCCAGCGACCAGTGTCCGTCACGCTCGAGCTGGACGGGACCAGAGCAGGCGCGGGCCCTGTCGAGGGCGCCCAGCAGGCTCGCCGCGGCGTCCTCCGAACAGCCGATCTCGGTCGCCGGGGGCATCCCGGGGCCTTCGAGCACCAGACGACCGCCCTCGGCGTCCAGGGCCTCGATCGAGCTGCGCAGCACGATCCGGGTCAGCTCGCCGAGGTCGAGTCTCGCGGCGAGCGCCTCGCCGAGGCGCCTGACCGCGCTCTGCAGACGGCTTCGCTCGTGGGCCACGGCTTCCAGCCGTTGCTGGGCCTGGGCGATGCGCCTGTCCCGGTCGTGGGAGGCGAGCAGCATGGCACCGTTGAGCGGCAGGATCAACAGCACCTGGGCGTGGTCGGTGCGCGCGGCGTGGGCCACCAGCAGGCCCAGCGGCGCGATGCAGGCATCGATCAGCCAGACGAGTGAGATGACCCGCAGCTGGATCCGCGGTGCGACGCCCATGATCGCCGCCTCGCGCATCGTCGAGGAAAGGAGGTCGACGATGCAGCCCGCGGCGAACGCGGCGAGGTAGAGGAGCGCCGTCGAGGCGCCCCCGTGGGGGGTTCCGGCCGCCAGGAGCACCGCGACCGGGCCGAGCGTATGCCACGCGTCGGGAACCGAGAGGGCGATCCTCGCCGGCGCGACCTTGCCGGCGAGCCACTGGAGCGTGCTGCCGAGCACGAGGCCCCCGGCTGCGAGCAGCGGGACGAGCCCCGCCGGCAGCAACAGAAGCATCGGCACCAGGACCATGTAGGACGGCACCACATAGCCGGCACCGATCGCGAACTTGACCAGGCGCGAGCTGATCGCGTAGAGGATCAGCAGGCAACAGGCCAGGAGCGGGTCGGCGCCGTGGCGCTCGAGCGCGAGCACAGCAAGCGGAACAGCGACGGCTGCGAACAGCAGGCCGGCGGCCGACTCGACGAGCAGCTCGCGCCGGCCGATCCGCTCGGAGCGGGCGCCCCAGGACTCCTCGAGCAGCCGTTCGACCGGGCCGCTTGCCCGGACGTCCTCGACGCTCGTGTCGCTCACCTGGATCGCCCCGCCCCCGGTGCGGCGGGAGCTCGCGCCCCCGCCGCTGCCGATCTCCTAACGGCTGTAGGGGTCGATGTAGACGTCATCGACTGCCCATGAGCCGCCGCCGGCGCTGTGGAGCACCAGCTGGACGTAGAGCGTGCTGCCGGGCAGCCACAGCGGCACCGAGTTGCCCAGCATCATGACCGGGCTGGGCGCCCACGAGCTGGTCGGGGCGACGTTCCCGGCGGGTGATTCGACGGCGATCCCGAGCAGGTCCACCCAGCGCAGGCTGGCGCTCAGCGTCGCCCGCGGTCCTCCCGAGAGCTGGCGCGCGAAGAAGCGGAAGGTCGGGTATTCGCTGTTCACGCAGACCGGCGGCGAGACCGCCTCACCGCCCGCTTCGATCGCAAGCGAGTGCGATCCGCTCGCGAGGAACGTCTCGTTGCCTTCCACCACCCCGGCGCCACTGAGTCCCCAGCCGGGGGCGCCGTTCTCGAACGAGCCACCCGGTGCGAGCACATAGTCGGCGTTGTCGCCGAACTGCGCGAAGGGGTGGGACACCGGGCCGCCGGCGCAGGCGGCGCTGGCGCTCCCCGGCAGGGCTCCGGCGAGCAGCACGGCGCTCCCCAGCGCCGCGGCCGCCGCCGAGCCAAGTCTTGTGATCCGGCTTCGGTGTTTCATCTCGGCCATCCTTTTCCCCGTGTTTTTCTGCATGTGGCTCTTCTCGCCAGATCCAGCCATCGGAATTAGCCACTGAATCCGTGTCTGGACGATGGGACGACACGGGTGTCGTCCCAGAAGGGCAGCCGATGTCGTCCTTTTCGGGCAGGCTTGGCTCTGCGATGCCCTTTTCGGGCTAAGCGGATGCCCCCTGCGGCGGCCGCCCGGCGGCGCTGAACGTGTCCAGCGGGCGCCGGCGCGGCGCCGAGCGTCGCTCAGGGTGCCTGGAGCACCGCGCGGACCGCGGCCGGGAGGCGCTCACGCCGCGCCGGCATCGGACGCCCGCTCGAGAGCTCCCGGTGGGCGAAGCCGTGGGGAAGATCGACGAGCGCCAGCACGACGAGGTCGCGCGCGCGGGCATCGGCGCGCCCCATCACCGAGCGGGCGAACTCGGCCATCCGCTGTTCGATCTCGGCATTGACCTGCTCGAGCTCCTGCCGCAGCCCGGCCGGGGCCCGCGTGAGGAGCTCGGCTCGTGAGAGGGCGTCGAGCAGCAGGGTGTCAGCCGGGTTGGCGAGGCAGTGGTCGTACATCGCCGATGCGACAGCGACGGCCCCTTCGATCGGGTCCTCGCCGCTGAGCACCGACAGGGCGGCCTGCTGACTTGCCCGGACGGCTCGCAGCCAGACGCGGGCGAGCAGTTCGTCGATCGAGTCGAAGCGATGATAGATCGAGCCGACCGGCACGCCGGCCGCCGTCGCGATCGCCTCGACGGTCGCGGCCCGCGTGCCACGCTCGACGAGGACTTCGCGTGCCGCGTCGAGGATCTCATCTGTGGTGAAGACGCGACGGGCCATCAGTCTGTAGAATACATACTCTAGAGGATACGCTCTATAAGGAGTTGGACAGTGCCCTCGATTGAACGCGACGGAGATGTCTTCCTGCTCGACCTCGGCGACGGCGAGAACCGCTTCAACGGCGCCTGGCTGGAGCAGGTCGAAGAGTGCCTTGACGAGGTGGAAGGGGCTGCTCCGTGCGCACTGCTCACCAGGGCCCGCGGCAAGATCTGGTCAAACGGACTGGACCTCGAGTGGATGGCAGGGCAGGGCGAGGGGGCGATGAGCTTCCTCGGCGAGGTCCACCGGCTGCTTGCACGGGTGCTCGAGCTGGGCGTGCCGACGGTGGCCGCGATCCAGGGCCACGCATTCGCTGCCGGTGCGATGCTCGCGCTGGCCCACGACGAGCGGGTGATGCGCGCCGATCGGGGCTTCTTCTGCCTGCCCGAGGTCGACATCCGGATCCCCTTCACGCCGGGCATGAACGCCCTGATCACGGCTCGCCTGCCCGCGCGAAGCGCCCACGAGGCGATGACGACCGGCCGGCGCTACGGCGGGAGCGACGCTCTCCTTGCCGGGATCGTCGAGGCCGCCGTGGCCGAGGCGGAGGTGCTCCCTACGGCGCTGGCCCGTGCCGCCGAGCTCGTCGGCAAGGACCCTGAGACGCTGCGGACGATCAAGCAGCGTCTCTATGCGGGGCCGCTCGCGC
>Ga0181519_10002967_pt1 | contig 14117 bp, 9 predicted proteins | sample PEATcosm2014_Bin_26_FD_121102 | JGI IMG/M metagenome (GOLD analysis project Ga0181519, IMG submission 121102) | Peatland microbial communities from MTU Mesocosm Facility, Houghton, MI, USA - PEATcosm2014_Bin02_10_metaG | ecosystem: Environmental > Terrestrial > Soil > Wetlands > Peat | place...
GTGATGAGCTATGCCCGCTACTCGACGGACGACAACTACGGCGTGATCCGTGGATACACCGGTGCGGGCGCCTTTACCGACGATCCGCTGGAGACCTTCGGCGGCGCGGGCGTGGCCGAGATTCCGCAGTTGCAGCGGCTGCTGAAGTACATCTGCCGCGAGGGCTTCGAGCATCACGTGGCCGCCAACTTCAGCGATGTTTCAAAGGCCGTGCACGAGGCCGCCACCCGCTATCTGGGCTGGGAGAGCCACTATCATCCCGAGTTGGAAGACTAAGCGAGTTACAGAAACCGGTCGGGCGTTGACGAGTCCAAGTCAACGCCCGAACTTCTTATAGGCGCAGTCGAGAAAAAAGGATACGCAATCATGACGAAGAGAATCGGGAAGAGCCTGGTGGCGAGCGGCGCCACGCTGGTGACGGAAGCAGCCTGGAATGCGGAGTTGGACGCGAAGCACGAAAAAGTAGTGGAGTGGTTGCGCGAACAAAAGCTGGCCGGCGTGCTGCTGCGGCGCAACGAAAATATTGCCTGGCTGACGGGCGGCGCGGTCGAGGGAGTCGTTTGTACATGCGCCGAAACCGGCACGTACTCCGTGCTGGTGACCGCCGCGGGCAAGCGCTATTACCTGACCACGGAGAATGAAGCGCCGCGGGCCCACGACGAAGAGTTTGGCGCGCTGGACTTTGAGCCGGTGCTCTTTCCCTGGTACGCGGATGAAACCGCGGAAGCCGCGGTGCGCCTCTCCGGCGGACCGGTCGGCAGCGATGCGCCGGTCGCGGGCCTGAGCGCCGTGAACATCTACCCGCTGCGCGCGGCGCTGAGCGAGACCGAGATTGCGCGCTACCGCTGGTTGGGCGCGGAGACCGCCGCGGCCACGGTGGAGGCGCTCAACCAGGTCGAGCCCGGCCTGAGCGAGTACGACCTAGAGGCCATTACCGCGGCTGGATTGCTGCGCCGCGGCATTCTGCCTTCGGTGGCGCTCTATGCCGTGGACGAGCGGATCTACAAGTACAAGCACGCCGTGCCGCGCGGCAACCGGCTCAAGCAGTACGCCATGCTGAACCTGTGCGCGCGCAAGTGGGGCCTGGTGATTTCGATTACGCGCTTCGTCCATTTCGGCGCACTGCCCGCGGAGCTTGTCGGGCGCTTTGCCGCGGCGGCGCAGGTGAACGCCGCGCTGCTGAACGCAACCCGCTCCGGCGCCACTTCGGCCGAGCTGTTTCGCGTGGCCCAGGCGGCGTATGCGGCGCAAGGCTTCCCCGGCGAGGAGAAGTTCCATCACCAGGGCGGTCCGACCGGCTATGCCGAGCGCGAGTGGGTGGCTACGCCCAAGGGAGCCGAAGTCCTGCTTAACAACCAGGCCTTCGCGTGGAATCCCAGCATCCGCGGCGGCAAGACCGAGGATACCGTGATCCTGCGCGATGGGAAGATCGAAAACCTGACCATGACGCCGGAGTTGCCGGTGTTAGTAGCCAGTGTCGAGGGCAGCACCTATGCCGCGGCGGGCGTGCTGGTGAAGTGAAGCAGGGGTCAGTGGTCAGGGATCAGGGGTCAGGGCCAATCGACGCTGTATACCGCGAAGATTCGATATGGCCCTGGCTCACATCCAGCAAACCTTCCCGTGCTTAGACTTGTCTCAGCGACTTCAAAGCTCTCAAAGAGGCAATGGGAATTACTGGGTAGATCAGCTGCCATGAAGTTGCAGGAAAGTGGAGAGCATTCTGGGGCGTTTCCAGCCCAAAAGGTTACCACGTCAAAACCTTCTAGCCTTCTCTCCGATGGCTGAACGATATTCGTTGGAAATGATGGCTCAGGCGCAAATGGCCGCCATCCTTTCTCGGCGAATTCCATTTCATATGCTTCGTAATAGAAGAGCAGCATCCGCTCAAGGTCTATGGAGTTTTCTTTGGCAACGGCTTGAATGATCTCAGGCGAGTCGAATAGCCAATAGCCGTTGTGCTTCCAACAATCGATGTAGTCCGCAAAATCATCATTCACACAATCTCCTACGGAATAAATGTCGACGACTCCCGGCAGCTTCAACGCTTCGGGCTTCTTACAGCTGCGTTTTGCCAAATAGCCAACTGGAATCATCTGCGTCCCTCTTTGTCCCAGGCCAGAACCTGACCCCTGATCCCTGCTTCACTTAGGCTCCAGCGTCAGCCGGGCAGCCAGCACCACCAGCGCGGCGCACAGCGTGTCGGCGGCGAGCAGATGCGCCACCTGCACCCACAGCGGAGCCAGCAGCAACACGTCCAGCAGTCCCAGGGCGTAGACCACGGCCAGCAGCAACAGCACCAGAGCGGAGAGGCCGCGATTGTCCCAGTGCGCATCGCGCCGCGTCGCGCGCACCAGCAGCCAGATCAGTGAAATGCTGGCCAGGAACGCCACGGTGGGATGCATCCAGCGCCAGCGCACCAGCCAGCCGCTGGTGACGGAGAAGTCCTGGGCCAGAGCCAGGCCCAGGGACGAGGCCGGGAAGAGCGTGTCGCCCAGCGCGGCCAGCGAACCGGTGACGCCCGCAATCATGACCGCGAAGACGCCGGCAACGGCGGCGAAAGGCGCAACCATGCGGATGCTGCCGCGCAGGTAGCCCTTGCGGCGGTTGAGCAGGTGGGCAGTGAGAGTGAGCGCGGCCAGCAGCAGCAGCGTGTTGGTGAGGTGCAGCGCCAGATAGGCGGGCCTGAGCGGCGACTGGCTCTGCGCAGTGAGCCCGAGCTTGACCAGCAGCGCGCCCAGCGTGGCTTCAATCAGGGTGAAGACCACCGAGGCGACGGCTGCCGCGCGGGCCAGGTGGCCGCGCACCGTGCCGGCGAAGGTCCAGGCCAGCAACCCCACGACAGCGAAGAACGAAAGGCCGCTGGTGAGGCGATGGGTGAACTCGATCATCGTGTCTACGCTGGCCGAGTGCTGGATCACCGTGCCGTTGCAGAGCGGCCAGTGATTGCCGCAACCGGCTCCGGCGCCGGTGGCGCGCACCAGCGTGCCCCACAGGATAACGGCGATGAAGTAAACCAGCACGCCCCAGGCAAAGCGGCGCAGGGCGGGCGAGGGAAGGCTTTGGATTTCGGCGGGAATGGCGGTAGCAGGCATAGAGGAAGGCTCCGTATGGAACCCACCAGTGTAGAACAGGTGCGAGGCCGGCTTGCAGAGATTCGGCCTGCCCTTGCATGGCGGAGGCAGGCCGAAAATCGGGATGCTTCTCTGTTTTCTACGCCGCGAGCAGCCGGACGACGTGGTTGACGATGATCAGGTCCTCGGCGGGCGGAATGACGCGCACCGTGACCGGAGAATTGTCGGCGGAGATGGTGGCTTCGCCGCGGACGTTGTTGCGTTCCTTGTCCAGCACAATGCCCAAAGCGCCCAGGCTGGCGCAGATTTCGCCGCGGGCAGCGATGTCGTTTTCGCCGATGCCGCCGGTGAAGACCAGCATGTCGAGCCCGCCCAGCTCCGCCACATAGCTGCCGATCCACTTGACCAGGGTCCAGTTGAACTTGTCCACGGCCAGGCGCGCCTTGGCGTTGCCGGCGTTGATGGCGTCGCGCAGGTCGCGCATGTCGTTGGAGAGCTCACTGACGCCGAGCAGGCCGGCCTTCTTGCTGGCCACGATCTCCAGTTGATCGGCAGCCTCGCTGGCGGTCATGCCGGCATCCACAAACTTGCGCAGGATGAACAGCAGCACGCCGGGATCGATGTCGCCGGTGCGCGTGCCGCTAATGATGCCGCCGGTGGGCGTGAGGCCCATCGAGGTGTCGAGGCACTGGCCGTTCAGGATGGCGGAGATGGAAGCGCCGTTGCCTAGGTGGGCGACGATGAGCTTCTCCGGCACGTTGGGCTGCAACTGGTAAACGATCGATTCGTAAGAGATGCCGTGCGCGCCATAGCGGCGCACGCCCATGGCCACATACTCGGGCGGGATGGGCATGTGCTTGGCCACCTCGGGCATGGTGCGATGGAAGTACGTATCCAGGATCACAAAGTTGGGAATGCCGGGGAAGAGGCGCAGCGCCTCGCGCATGATATAGACGGCGATGGGCGTGTGAAGAGGCGCGAAGGCCGTGTAGCTTTCCATCTCGTCGATCAGCTCGGGCGTGATGAGCTGGTTCTCCTGCACCGTCGGACCGCCGGAAACCATGCGATGGCCGATGGCGACCGGAGTGGGGAAGTCGCCGGAGTGCAGTGCGTCGGCGACCAGCTTGAAGGCAACCGCGCGCGTGGGCAAAGCCGGGGTCTCGTCCACCAGCTTCTTGCCTTCGGCGTCCTTGATCCAGAACTTGCCCAGATCGGTGCCGATGCCGTCGACCGCGCCTTCGAAGAGCTTGGTGCGTTCGCCGTCGCCGGCTTCGTAGACTGAAAACTTGATAGAAGAAGAACCGCTATTCAAAACCAATACGGGCAAAGACGCCATGAAAGAACACCTCGGGGTTGGGGCTGAGCGTGTCAGCGGGTTAGTTCGAGAGCTCCCAGGTCTCAAAGGCGAAACCTGGGGCATCCAGTAAGTCGGGAGTTAGCTTTGCGGCCAACGCCAGTCCTTGATTTCGGGCAGGTCGTCGCCGTTTTCCGAGACATACAGGTGGTGGCGCTGAATGGCCTCGGAGTACCACTGCTGCGCCGCATCGGCTTTCGGCGCCAGCCTGGGCACGCGCCGGATGGCGTCGAGCGCCAGTTGGAAGCGGTCGATGTTGTTGAGCACGCACATGTCGAAGGGCGTGGTGGTGGTGCCCTCTTCCTTGTAGCCGCGCACGTGGATGTTGTCGTGGTTATGCCGACGGTAGGTGAGGCGGTGAATCAGCCATGGATAACCGTGGAAAGCGAAGACCACCGGCGTGCCAACCGGGAACAGCAGGTCGAACTCCTCGTCCGGCAGCCCATGCGGATGCTCGGACTGCGGCTGGAGCGCCATCAGATCCACCACATTGACCACGCGGATGCGCAGGTCGGGAATCTTCTCGCGCAGCAGGCAGACCGCCGCCAGGGTTTCCAGAGTGGGCACGTCTCCGCAGCACGCCATGACCAGTTCCGGGTTGCCCTCGTCGTTCGAGGCCCAGGGCCATACACCCAGTCCGGTCGTGCAGTGGGCCACAGCTTCGTCGATGGTGAGCCACTGAGGCGCAGGCTGCTTGCCGGCCACAATCAGATTGATATAGTGCTTGCTGCGCAGGCAATGGTCTGAGACCGAAAGCAGGGTGTTCGCGTCCGGTGGCAGATAGATGCGCACCACGTCGGCTTTCTTGTTCATCAGATGATCGATGAAGCCGGGGTCCTGGTGACTGAAGCCGTTATGGTCCTGTCGCCAGACCAACGAACTGAGCAGGTAGTTGAGCGAAGCGATGGGCTTGCGCCAGGGAATCTCGCGCGTGGTCTTCAGCCACTTGGCGTGCTGGTTCACCATCGAGTCGATGATGTGGATAAAGGCCTCGTAACAGGAAAAGAAGCCGTGGCGCCCGGTGAGCAGATAGCCCTCCAGCCAGCCCTGGCACATGTGCTCGCTCAGCACTTCCATCACGCGGCCGGTTTCAGAGAGGTTCTCGTCCACGGGCAGCGTCTCGGCCATCCAGGCCTTGCCGGTTCCGGTAATCACGTCCTGGAGCCGGTTTGAAGCCGTTTCATCCGGGCCGAAGACGCGGAAATTCTTGTGGTCCTTATTGGCTTCCATGACGGCATGGAGCAGATGGCCCAGGATGCGCGTGGATTCGACATCGGACGCCCCGCGGCCTTCGATCTTCACCGCAAAATCGCGGAAGTTGGGCACCTTGAGGGGCTGCAGCAGCAGGCCGCCGTTGGCGTGGGCATTCATGCCCATGCGCCGCCGGCCCTTGGGCGCAATCTCCGCCAGTTCCTCGCGGAACTTTCCCTTCTCGTCGAAGAGTTCTTCGGGCTTGTAGCTGCGCATCCACTCGTCGAGTTGGCGCAAGTGCTCTGGCTTTTCGAAAATCTCTGAAAGCGGAACCTGATGGGCGCGCCAAGTATTCTCCACCGGCTTGCCGTCGACAAATTTGGGTCCAGTCCAGCCCTTGGGCGTGCGCATGATGAGCATGGGCCACGCCGGGCGTTCAGTCGAGCCACCCTCGCGGGCGGATTTTTGAATGGCGGCGATACGGTCCAGTATGGTGTCGAAGACCGCGGCGGCCTGCTGGTGCATTACGGCCGGATCGTCGCCCTCCAGAGTGAAGGGCTCGTAGCCGTAGCCGCGCATCAGGTTCTCCAGCTCGGCATGGGGAATCCGGGAGAGAATCGTGGGATTGGCGATCTTGTAGCCATTCAGGTGGAGGATGGGCAGAACCGCGCCGTCGGTGGCGGGGTCGAGGAATTTGTTCGAGTGCCAGCTTGTCGCCAGCGGTCCGGTTTCGGCCTCTCCGTCGCCCACCACGCAGGCCACAATCAGGTCGGGATTGTCGAAGGCCGCGCCATAGGCATGGACCAGCGAATAGCCCAGTTCGCCGCCCTCGTGAATGGAGCCCGGCGTTTCAGGCGCAACGTGGCTGGGAATTCCATAGGGCCAACTGAACTGGCGGAAGAGCCGCTTGATACCGTCCCGGTTCTGCTCGATGTGCGGATAGATCTCGGAATAGGAGCCTTCAAGGTAAGTGTTGGCGACCAGGCCCGGTCCGCCGTGCCCCGGACCGATGATGTAGAGCATGTTGAGGTCGCGCTCGCGGATCAGGCGGTTCCAGTGCACATAGAGGAAATTGAGCCCCGGCGTGGTGCCCCAATGGCCCAGCAGACGCGGCTTCACGTCGTCCAGGGTGAGTGGCCGCTCCAGCAGCGGATTGTCTTTCAGGTAAATCTGGCCCACGGAAAGATAGTTGGCGGCACGCCAGTAGGCGTCCATCTTGGCTAGCAGTTCCGGGCTAAGGGGATTTTTGCCTGCTGTCTCGCTCATGATCCACCTCTGAATTAGCATTTCCCGTGACATTAAAAGCCTAGCAGCAGCAGGTCAAAGCGATGGGTGATTAATGTCACATTCGGATGGGACGGCGGCCCAGGTTGTGGGACCGATTTCTCTCTTCATTTCTCGGGCGAGAAACCGCGCGCGTTGCCGGGACGCGGCAACCTTGACATGCACCGCAGATTCGCGGTTCAATCTGTTGTTCCTGCCCAATCTCCGGCTGTTTGCCAACGAAAAGCCGAAGGGACGAGCATGGGAGGCAGGTGGAGCGATGAACGGTCTACTTTGGATTGCGCAAATACTGCTGGCGGGCGTGTTTCTGTTCACCGGAGCCAGCAAACTCTTTGCCTATGAAAAAACCATAAAAACCTTGGAAAGCCGGTCGAAGGGCGGGCCGATCGGAATGTCGCGCGGGCAGGCCGCCATGGTCGCCCTGGTGGAGATTGCCGGTGCGCTGGGCGTTTTGACTCCGGCTGCGCTTGTTCCCGCTCATCTGGTCGTCCGGCTGGCGGCTGGCGAACTGGGCTTGGTGATGGTGGCTGCGGGGATTTATCACCTGCGCCGCGAAGAGTCGGCCGCGCCCAACGTGGCGCTGTTTCTGTTGGCGCTGTTTGTGATTGTCGGGCGCTGGCCTCGCTGAGGACCGTTCCCTTTCCGCCCGAGTCGGATACTGGCTAGGTGATTTTCTTTGCCGCGGGTTGCGGCGTCGCGAAGTAGCGCTTGAGCTTGAGAATCTGCGATTCAAAGCCGTACCAGAGCGCGGCGGCGAAGGCGGTGGAGACGGCCAGCCGGAAGGCCACGACGGCCAGATTGCCGGCGGTGCCATAGCGATCCATGCGCAGATCGAACCAGCCGAAGAAGACGAAGATCATGATGTGAATCATGTAGAGGCCGTAGCTGATGCGGCCATAGAAGGCCAGCGGCCCGCTGCGCAGCAGAGCGCTGAGCGGATTGCGGTAGCCGGTGGAGGCAATGCAGGCCAGCATCACGCCGACAAACCCGACGGCGAGTGCGGTATCCAGAAAGGCGGTGCCTCCAGCCACGGTGGCGGCTGCCGCGATGCCTAGCACAAAGCCGCCCAGGCCGATCCAGAGCCAGACGCGGCGGCCGATCGGGAGCGTGTAGAATCCCAGCGCCAGCAGACTGCCCAGAGCGATGCCGTCGAGGTGAATCAGTGTGTGGGTGGGGTTCAGCCATGCGTGATGGCCAAGGCGCAGCAGCGGCGAACCGGCCAGCGCGCAGGCCAGAACTGAAGCCAGCATCCAAGGCCGGCGCAGGAAGCGCACCAGCGGCGCCCAGAAGAAGTAGTACTGCTCCTCGATGGCCAGCGCCCAAGTGGGACCGATGGCCGGCGGCAGGGCGAGGTGAAACAGGTTCTGCACAAAAAAGATGTAGGCCAGCCAGGGCGCGGCCTTTACGGCGTCCCAGACAGGAGGGCCGATGAACCACGGCGCCTCAAGATAGACCACTACCAGCACCAGCACATAGACCGGCCAGATGCGCAGCGCCCTGCGCGCATGGAAGTTGTGAAAGTAATGCGGCTTATCCCGCGTCTCCAGCAGGTTGCAGGTAATCAGGAACCCGCTGAGCGCGAAGAAGAGAATGACACCCGACCATCCCCACAAGGATGCGTAGTGAATCCATGTGCCCACCAGCCGCGGATTGCAGTGATAGAGGACCACTCCCAGAATCGCCAGGCCGCGCAGGCCTTGCAGTTCGGGCAGGTAAGAGGGCAGCCAGGTTGGGCGTCGAATTTGCAAAATAGGGAACCAGTAAATCAGTGGGTCAGCGAGTGAGCACTCAAGGACATCGTTCTCCGAACGGATGCCCCAGGTCCCGGTTTTGGGACCTGGGAAATCACAAAGCAATCTTACCCCGCGGCCAGTTGCTTGGCCCGCTCGGTGGCGCGCATCACGGCCTTGATGAGGGTGACGCGCAGGCCGCCTTCTTCCAGTTCCAGAATGCCGTCGATGGTGCAGCCAGCGGGCGTGGTCACGGCATCCTTGAGCAACGCGGGATGATAGCCGGTTTCAAGCACCATCTTGGCTGCGCCGAAGGTGGTCTGCGCGGCCAACTGGGTGGCGATGTCGCGGGGCAGGCCCACCTTGACGCCGGCCTCGGCCAGCGCTTCGATGATGATGTAGATGTAAGCCGGTCCCGAAGCCGAGAGGCCGGTCACGGCGTCCATGTGCTTCTCGTCCACGGTCACCGTGCGGCCGACTGTCTCAAAGATGCGCTCGGCGAGTTCCATCTGCTTGGCCGAGACGAAGCGCCCGCGGCAGAGAGCGGCGGCGCCGGCGCCCAGTGCGGAGGGCGTGTTGGGCATGGCGCGGATGACGGCGATCTCAAGGCCGGCGGCATCCTCGATGGCGCGGGTCTTGACCGAGGCCGCGAAGGAGATCAGCGTCTTGTTCTTGGTGAGCGCGGGGCGAATCTCTTCGATCAAGGCGGGCACCTGGAAAGGCTTGACGCCCAGCAGGATCAGGTCGGACTGGCTGGCCGCCTCGAGGTTGTTGGTGCTCACGTCCACGCCCCACTGCGTACTGAGCGCGAGCGCCCGCTCGGCGTGGCCCACAGTGGCGTGAATCTGATCGGGAGCAAACAGGTTCTGCTTCAGGAAGGCTTGCAGCAGAATGCCGCCCATTTTCCCGGCGCCGAGGACGGCGACACGGACGTGGGGCAACTGCGCGGGTACTTCGGTGGCCTCAACGGCTATCTCCGCCATTTTTTCCCTTTTTCCTTGTCAATTGGATGAGTGATTTGGTGCTGCTCTCAAGGATACGCGCATCCGCTGGGAAGATGCCATGACCTGCCCGCTTGCGCAGCCTCCCGGCCGGCGAACGCGCTGTGAGTCTCCGTTCGGCCGGCCAGGCGATTTCACTCCGCCGAATGCTTACCTGGCGAACGACTCCTGGTTGGCGATAAAGCTCGTGATTGCGTCGTTCAGCGCTTTGTCGCGATCGGCGGGCGGCCAGGCCACGTTCCATAAGAGGTAGCTGCCGGGCAGGGTCAGAGTCTTCAAACGGTTTCCGATTGCGCTCACGGCCGCCATCTGCCATCCGTCGGATTCAAGCACGTAGGTGCCCGATTCTCCCCCGTTCGACTGCGGGTCGCGAAGATCGGCAATGATCGTTCCCGAGAAAGCGATGGCAATGGACAGTGCATTGCCCTTTAGCCGGGCCATATCGAAGGTGCAATTGAAGAGCACGCCATCCGGAGAGTCGGACTGACCCTTCGCATCGCCCTTCTGGGTAGCTTCGTTGGCAACTCCGAATCCAACGTCCACGCCATTGTCTTCGCCGGGCTTGCCGAAGGCCGCGGCGGCCCGCTCGAGCTTCTCTCCCAGGGGATTGCCGGGACCGAAGGCGCGCGCAACCTGATGCGCGGCCGCAACCGGATCTCCTCCGCCTGAATCTTGCGTCGAGTCGCCTTTGGTGACTGCGGCGCTCTTCGAGTAGTCGATCTCCTGCGGCGAAAGATCCGAGACCGATTGCAGCACCAGGCGCGCGCTATAGGCGTTCAAATTGCCGAATCCGCCGATTGCCACAATCTTGCCCGCACTGCCGCGCTGCACCCCAGCCTCCGCGCCGTCCAGCCGGCCCACGAGGGTTGCGCTGACTTCGTAGCGCGTACACCCCAGGCACAATCCGCCGCTCTTGTAGGGCGTTGAGAGCAGGGAATCGAACTGCTTGAAGTCCTTGTTCTTGTCGAGACTCACCGGCGTCCGCTCCACTGGAGCGGCTGTCCCGGCAAAGTTCCGCGCGGGCTGCAACTGCAAAATGGCCGCCGGACCGGCCTTGCCCTTCGTCCCTTCCGGATAGGAAAGCCAGATGCCGTTTACGCTCTGGCCGCACCCTGCGCCCTTGACGACAAACTGGTCGAAACCGGCGGCGACCGTACCTTTGACGCGGACGATCTTTCCGTTGAAGGATTGCGGGTTTTTGAGAATCTCGCAAACGGTTGTATCGACGACCTGCGCGTGCAGGCAGCAGGAAAATGCGCAAGCCAATGCGATGGCAAGAAGGCGTTTCATATGAGTCTCTCCCAAGGATGCAAAAGCCTGGACCGGAACCGGTTCCTGCCGGCGCGGCGGTGGGCTTTTTTAGGAACTCACAAGGCTATCACGGTTTGCGGGGGGAAACAGCCGAGGGCGCGGAAGTCTCCGCGCCCTAGGGCTGTTAACTGGTTCAGCTTTCTAGAAACGCACAGACAAGGTGCCGGTGATGGTGCGCGGCGCGCCCGGCTGGAGCGTATTGTTGGCTACCGACAGCGGATCGCTGGCGACGAAGCCGTTGGTTCCGATCGAGGCGTAATACTGGGAGTTGAGCAGGTTGTAGACATTGAACTGCGCCTTGAGCTGTTTGAAGGCGCCCAGTTCCTCGCGGGTGTATCCGGTGCCGAACTCGGCCAGGAAGCGGCCGCCGACGCTGCCGTCGTTGGTGTAGGTGAAGTAGCGGGTCGACATGTAGTCGGCGCCGACGTGCGCGAAGAAGCCGGACTTGTTGTAGTCCAGCGCGCTCTTGTAGAGCCCTTTGGGCGTATCCACGACGATCTTGTCCTTGATGGAGAGGCAAGCGCCTGTGGGATCGGTGTAGATGCAGGCGCCGCTCGCCGCGGTCACGTTCTTGTCGTAGGTGGACTTGTTCCAGGTGGCACCGTTGTAGAGCGTGATCTCCCGAGTGATATGGATGCTTGCCGAACCGTCCACGCCGTTGGTGGTGACTCCGCCGGCGTTGGAGAGGATCGAGGCGTTTCCGGCGATTCCGGCGCCCTGGGCAAAGGCCAGCAGGCGGTTTTGGAAGTTGACGTGGAAGTAGCTTGCCTGCACCGCAGCGTGCTGCGTGGTGGAACGGTATCCAGCCTCTTCGGTCCAGGAAGTTTCGGGATTGAGATTCGTCTTCAACGACGCAAAGCCGGCCTGCGTGGTGCCCCACGGCGAGGTTCCGTAACCATAGCCGCCGGGGATATAGGAGCGCACGTTATAGGCTGCGTCGCCGAAGATTTCGTTGTCCTTGTCGAGTTTGAAATTGGCGCCGAACTGGGGCAGGATGGGCTTGCCCGAGGTCAATGAGCCCTGCGCATATTCGCCAGGAACATAGACGGGGCTGGACTTGAAGGTATTGGAAAGCTCGCCGTCGGTGTTGGTTTCTTCCGTCTTGAAGCCGGCCGCCAGAGTTACCTTGTCGCTGACCTTGTAAACGTCCTGCAGGTGGATGTCGTAGACCGTGGTGTTAAAGACGTATTCCCACTGCGTGTAGAAGGGGTTGGTAGGGAAGTCGTAGAGCGAGTGCATCGGGCTGGTGGCGCCGGTAGCATAGAAGCGCCGCGCCAGGTTCCAGCGCTCGCCCTCGAACCATACGCCGCCTTCGAGCTTGTTCTTGCCCGTCTCGTAGGCCAGCGAGGCCAAGAAGCCGCCACGCTCGATGCCATACTCCGAGGTGCGCAGCGAGATGGGAGAGACGATGGTTGCCGGGCTGGGAGCATAGATGTTCTGGTAGGTGGGCAGGTAGGGCGTGAACCACAGGCCGCGCCCGTCGTCGTTGTGGCCGTAGCCGGTCAGCTTCAAGGTGAAGTGGTCGCCGATCGCCTGTTTGTAGCTGATGCCGGCGAGTTGGTCCTTGCGCAGGCCCGATCCGCCATAGTAGCCGGCGTCGCAGGGATCGTCGCTGGCCGAGAGAGTGTTCACCGGCGCGGGATAGCTGCCGACGCCATCGCAGGCCCAGGCCGCCTGGACCGATTGCGCCCAGTTGCCCCAGTTATCCCAGTTGTATCCCAACTGGTTGACCCAGACTTTGTTGTCGTCCTGGTAATCCACCTCGCGGCGGTCCGAGACGTCGGCGAAGATCGAAACTACGCCGCCGGCGCCGATATAGTGAACCAGTTTGCCGTTGAGCTGCCAGTAATTCTGTCCGATATCTCCGTGGCCTCTCCACTTATCGGAGAGATTGTAGGCGCCGGTCAGATAAAACTTGGTGTGATTGGGCAGCAGGCCGCTCTCGAAGCGGGCGAAGGTGCGGGCTGCGCTCCAACTGCCGAAGGTCTGGTTCACCGTCACGCTACGCTTGTCGGAGGGATCGGCGGAGTAGAACTGGATGGTTCCGCCCAGATTGCTGGTGGATGCGGTCTCCAATGCGCCGGTACCTTGCGAGAGCACCACGCGGCCGAGGTTTTCGTCGGTAATGGCGCGGCTGATGTGCAGACCGTTCCAGTTGCCGTAGGACATATCGCCGAGCGGAATGTCGTCGAGCGTAAAGCCCAGCTGATTCTGATTGAAGCCGCGCACCGAGATGCGCACCGCCCACTCGTAGGAGCCGTAGGGGTCGGCGGCCTGGAAGTTGACGCTGGGCAGTTGCTCCAATGCCTTGATGGGGCTGGTTCCGGGCGCTTCCTCGATCAGCGTGGGCAATTCCAGAGACTGTTCGACGCGGAATTCGCCGGGAGCGGTGACCACAATCGTTTCGGTATTTGTGATCTTCGGCTGCTGGTCGGTAGCGGGAGCGGCTGTGGCTGGTGCGGCCGGCTGCTGCGCCGCGGCTAATGTCGCGCCGAAGAGAGCAAGCACGAGTAACTCGGAAGGAAAACGGCCTCGAATCATGAACTTTCCTTTCATGGAATACGCACCCGTGGCGTATGGACGAGGTGCGTGTGGAGGGATGCGCAAAGGCCTGGCAGCCGGCGCTCCCGGTTCCCATCCGGCATGGAAGCACCGGCTCAGGGCACAAAATACACAGAGCAATCCGGAGGATTGCCTGGCTGTCTCAGAAGCATGCGACTTATGTGGATTCTGGGCGAGAATCAAGAATGGACTGTTAGTGTTCGATGAACAATCGGCAAAAAACGAGAGTTTGCGGGCAAAGCGGCATGGATCCGGCCACAGAAGATCGAACTACAGCAAAGTTGTCATTCTGAGCGGAGGTCGCCGCGGCGACCGGAGTCGAAGGAACCTGCGGTTGTTTTCAGAAATCAATCCGCGCACGCCCGGTGGGCCGGGGTTTCAACCCCGGCAAATGCTCTCCACCCATTCCCGAAAATCAGCGAGCGCGACTTCGCCGCGCCTGCTGAGCGTTTTGGGCTGATAGCGGAAGTTGACACCGTTGCCCTTGGAAATCGGTGCACTCTTGCCGTTCTTCGAGGAGGAATCCCGGGGAGGAGCTTTTACAGGAAGAATCAGTGGTGTCCGGCTAAAATCGGGCCACTCGCTGTAAGAATCACATATTGCATGGGATAGA
>Ga0181519_10002968_pt1 | contig 14116 bp, 12 predicted proteins | sample PEATcosm2014_Bin_26_FD_121102 | JGI IMG/M metagenome (GOLD analysis project Ga0181519, IMG submission 121102) | Peatland microbial communities from MTU Mesocosm Facility, Houghton, MI, USA - PEATcosm2014_Bin02_10_metaG | ecosystem: Environmental > Terrestrial > Soil > Wetlands > Peat | place...
GCTCTATGGCGTGCTGTCGCAACTGGTCAGCTACCGGCGGCGCGAAATTGGCGTACGCATGGCGCTGGGCGCAACGCGCGTGAGCGTCGCGCAACTGGTCCTGCGCCAGGGGTCGATCCTGGTGGGCGCCGGCCTCGTCGTTGGCCTCCTGCTCGCGATTGCCACGGGACGTCTGGTGAAGAGCTTCCTCTACCAGGTGCAGCCGGTGGATGCCTGGACCTACGCCGCAGTAGTCCTGGCGCTCGCCTTGATTGGATTGACCGCTGCCTTCCTGCCCGCGCGCCGAGCCGCCTCCATCGAGCCCATGCAAGCCTTGCGGGAGGACTAGGTCTCTGACGATTTGTTTTCGTACCTGCTCCATGCCCCATCCTTTCGCTTTTTGCCTGGCGAAAGGGTGGGATACCGCGAACCCCACATGCGCGAAATCACTCGGTGAGAGACCAAGTCGGACCTCCGCGATAGTCTGGAGAGGATGCGCACGGCATACATTGGGATGGGCAGCAACCTCTCGAGTTGGGCGGGGCCGCCAGAGTCCACGCTGACCGCGGCGGCGTTGCGTCTCGAATCGTTGGGCCGAATCGCCAACCGCTCCTCCCTTTACTCCACTGAGCCAGTTGGATTTGCGGAGCAGCCTCGCTTTATCAACGCCGTCGTTGCCCTGGTAACAGAGCTTGCACCGCAGGAGCTGCTCAAGGAACTCCTAGCCATCGAACGCGAATTTGGGCGGGACCGCGCGACGGGCTTCACGAATGGCCCGCGCACGCTCGATCTGGACATTCTGCTGTTTGGCGACCTCAGAATCAGTCAGCCCGGGCTGGAAATCCCTCATCCACGGCTTGGGGAGCGCGCATTCGTTTTAGTCCCTCTCAACCAGATCGCGCCCGAAATGGTGGATGCCGAGAGCGGAAAGACCGTGTCACAATTGCTGGACAACCTCCACAATGACGCTGAAGGCGAGGGCGATGCGGTGGTACCGATCCAAAGCGATGCTTGGTGCGCTGGCGCTCGCCGGGATGGGGTTTCCGCCAGCAAGTCTTAGCGCACAGGACCCCGCCACACTGACGGCAGCTGTGCAAGTGACTGTGACAGACAGCCGCGGCATCGCCTTGGCTGGAGCCACAGCGAAGGATTCCACTGGCAATATCCTGGGAAGCAGCGATGCTGCCGGAAGGCTGGTGGCAGCGTGTGCCGCTCCATGCCACGTCCGCGTCGCAGCCCCCGGCTTTCAGGAACAGGACGTTGACCTCACCGCTGGAGAGACGATCTGCCTTGAGCCCGCAACCAACACAGAGCAAGTCACGGTCACCGCGTATCGCGCTCCCCTCGGCTCATTGGAGAGCCCCGCGATCACGCGCGTGCTCTCGCAAGCCGCGCTCAACTCCACGGCGGCGCCCACACTAGACGACCAACTGCGGCAGCTTCCTGGCGTGGAACTCTTCCGCCGCTCGAGTTCGCTGGTGGCCAATCCGTCTTCCCAGGGAATGAGCCTGCGCGGCCTGGGTTCTACCTCGGCCAGCCGCACGCTGCTCACCGAAGACGATGTGCCGCTCAACGACGCATTCGCCGGAACCGTTCACTGGCAGGAGCAACCCGAGCTGGCCATCAAGAGCATCGAGCTGGTGCGCGGCGGCGCCAGCGATCTCTACGGATCGAGCGCTATAGGCGGCGTGGTGAGCGTGGTACCGGTCGTACCCGCATCGGACCTGGGCGAGTTCCGGTCCATCTACGGCGCTGAAGCCACATACGACAACAGCCTTCTGCTCGAGGCCAAGCGCGGCGCATGGGGACTGCTGGCAGCGGGCGGCATCATCGGGACAGACGGCTACATTCAGGAGGCTCCCGCACAGCGCGGTCCGGTCGACATCGCCAGCAACGTCCACAGTCAGAACGGGCTGCTGCTGGCCGAGCGCAATCGAGGCCCGCTGCGGCTGTTCGTCCGCGGGAGTGGCTTCAACGAAGCGCGCAACAACGGAACGCCCTACCAGACCAACGGAACCCGCCTCTGGCGCTACGCAACCGGCGGCGACTGGCAGGGACCGCGCAACGGAACCCTCGTCACGCGGTTCTACGGATCAACCGAGCACTTCCGCCAGACGTTTTCCAGCATCTCCAACCTGCCGGACTTCGGCGATCCAAGCTGCTCCTATCGCTGCGGAGAAATCCCCACAAAGTTCTCGCTCACGCCGGCCAATGAGCTCGGCGCCGTAGCTCACTGGAGCCAGCCGCTGGGTGCGGGAATGCTGCTTGTGGCCGGAGCCGACACCCACGACGTACGCGTCTGGGACCGCGAGCAGAGCTTCGGCAATTCCACGGCTCTGACCAACCTGCACGACCATCAACGCAACTCCGCCGGATATGCGGAAGCCATGGCCGTGCGCAAGGCCTGGACACTGATCGCGTCCAGCCGGATGGACTGGTTCCAGAACTTTGACGGACACGAAGTTGAGTGGAACGGAACGGCCTGGGCAACCACCCCAACGCAGCCAACGCAGGAGAGCCAACGCTTCTTCGATCCGCGCCTCGGGCTCTCGCGCAAGCTCGGCAATCACTGGGCACTCTCTGCGTCCGGCTTCCGCGCCTTTCGCGAGCCCTCGCCCAACGAGCTCTATCGCGCCACCCAGGTTGGCAACCAGCTCACCCTGGCCAACGGCAATCTGCTTAGCGAGCGCGCCACAGGCTGGGAGACGGGCGTGGCCGCGCAGGGCCGATGGGGAAGCGTCCGATCAAGCTACTTTCTTACTGAGGTCAACCGTCCCATCACCGCGGTCACCATCAAGGCAACCTCCTCACCCATGCTGCTCATGCGCGAAAACCTCGGCCAGATTGAAAGCCGCGGCGTTTCTCTCGATTACGAACTCGCCCCGCTCAGCTGGCTGGCCGTGGACGGCGGCTACCAGTACGCCCACGCCACCGTAACCCAGGGCAGCCAGTACCTGGGCAACTGGATTCCCGAGGTAGCGCGCAACCTGGCCACCACGAACGTGCGCGCTTTCCGCCGATCGCTCGGAACACTGAACCTGCAAGGCCGTCTGAGCGGGCGGCAATACGACGATGCCGGCAACGCCTACCTGTTGCACAGCTACTTCCGCCTCGACGCCTACGCCTCGCACGACTTCGGCAAGCGGATTCAGATCTTCGGCGCAGGCGAAAACCTCTTCAACCGCCAGATCGAGGACTCCAAAACACCCACCACCACGCTGGGAATGCCCCGCGTGGGCCGGTTTGGCCTCTTGATCCGCATCGGCGGCGACGGGCGGTAGAGGCTGGGTGCCCCACTCTTTCCGCAGTCTCACCGCGGAAAGGGTGGGAAACCACGGACCCTCGATCAACCTCGTCCCGCTAAAATCGTAGAGTGTCTCTTCAATTCAACCTGCTCAACCAAACCGAGGCCGGCGGCCGCCGCGCACAGCTCATCCTGCCACATCAGACCGTCGAAACGCCCGTCTTCATGCCGGTGGGTACCGCCGGTACTGTCAAAGCTGTAGCCCAGGACGTCCTCGAGTCCCTCGGCGCGCAGATCATCCTCGGCAACACCTATCACCTCTACCTGCGCCCCGGCCACGAAGCCATCCGCCGCATGGGCGGATTGCACCGCTTCATCAGCTGGCCGCGCGCCATGCTCACCGACTCCGGCGGCTTCCAGGTCTTCAGCCTCAGCCAGTTGCGCAAGGTGACGGACGAAGGCGTCCGCTTCCGCTCCCATCTCGACGGGAGCAGCCACTTCTTCACGCCCGAGCACTCCATGGATGTCCAGATCGCCCTCGGCGCCGACATCGCCATGGCCTTCGACGAGTGCACCGAGTATCCTGCCGATCGCGCCCGGGCCGAGGAAAGCCTGCGCCTTACCATGGCCTGGGCCCGCCGCTCGCTCGACCACTTCCGCGCCCACCAGCATGAAGTCCCGTGGCATGAAGAAAAGGACTGCTGCATGCAATGCTTTGGGATTGTGCAGGGCGGCATGTACCGCGACCTGCGCCGCCAGAGCGCCGAGCGCCTCGTCGAGATGGACTTCGACGGCTACGCCATCGGCGGCCTCAGCGTGGGCGAGCCGCGCGACCTCACCCTCGAAATGATCTCCGAAGTGCTGCCCCTGCTGCCCAAAGACAAGCCCCGCTACGTCATGGGCGTGGGCTACCCCGACGAGATTGAGCAATACGCCCGCATGGGCGTGGACATGATGGACTGCGTGCTGCCCACGCGCGCCGCCCGCCATGGGCTGCTCTTCACCAGCGAAGGCCGGCTCAACATCAAAGGAAAACGGTACGCCGAAGATCAGGGCCCGCCTGACCCGGCCTGCGACTGCATGGTCTGCCGCCGCTACTCCCGCGCCTATTTACGCCACCTGATGCAGGCCGGCGAGGCGCTGTCCGCCACGCTCAACACGATCCACAATCTCGCCTACTACCTGGGCATCATGCAGCGTGTGCGGAAGAGCCTGCAATCAGAACCGTAGAGACTGTTCCGCAGTTCACGACGCAAGCGAGCGGATGGGTTGACGCGCGGCCTGCAGCGCAATGGCCAGCGCAACAGTTGCGCTGAGCCACAGAATCAACCCCGTCCCAAACGCCGCAGTACCCTGCATCTGCTCAACCGGCACAAGGAGCGCGCTCGCGGCGGCCCAAGCCGTTAACAGGCCGCCGGTCGCGTAGTGCAGCGGGTAGCGGAAAAGGCGCGCCAATGGGAACATGTGCAACCCAATGATTCCCGCGATGGCGCTTATCGCGTAGGCGTCGATGTGCAGCTTCGCAAAGCTGAACGCAACGGCTGCAACCGCAATCCACTGGATTGTGTTGACCCACGCAAAGGCACGTCCAACAGCAGGGTCATTTGGCACGCTTGGCCAGCGCCTTGCCTGTCGCAACAGGTACGCCGCCGTCACCAACAGCACCACCATGCCTGAAATCGTCCATGAAACGGTGGCAGAATTCACAGCCTGCTTTGCGATCATCGCCATAAACAGCCAGCCGGTTCCAAAGCATGCGAAAAAGATTGAGCCGATCGCCCGGCCTCTAAGCTGATTTGCAGTCTGAATCTCCATCGAGCTTCTCCTTGTCTTCGCAGGTTGATAGGGAAGGCGTGTCCCGTCAGGCTTCGATGGCCGCGCCCAGCAACTGCTTTAACGCCTGTACGTATTCGGTGAGCGCCTGGCGGCCGGCGTCGGTCATGCGGTAAAGGGTCTGCGGCTTGCGCTGCACAAACCGCTTTTCCACCGCCACGTAGCCGGCTTCTTCGAGCTTCAGCAGTTGCGCGCCCAGGTTGCCGTCCGTGGAGCCGGTCTTGGCGCGCAGCCAGGTAAACTCCGCCACCTCGACCCCCGAGAGCAGCGAAAGCAGGGCCAGGCGCAGCTTCCCGTGGATCACAGGATTCAGCTCCGGCAGCTCAGGCATGGGACTCCCCTTGCCGCGCGCCGCCCGTCTTGTGTTCCCGCGACTCTGCAACCATCCCGTAGATGCCGAATACGATCTGGCAGATGAAGATGGCGGTCAGGAAAACGATCGAGGTCACGCCGTCTGAGGTGAAGCAGGCGGCAACCGCTGAAGCCCACCAAACCACAGCACAGCCAAACTGCATCTTCCACTTCAGAATGATGCTGGATGTAGCATTGGCCGTGCCCAGCATCGTGCAAACAACGGCCACCGAAACGTGCGATTCGAGCCTGCCGCTCACCCCGAGCGCCACCATCAACGCGAAGAGAGAAATGCCCATCGCCACCCAGATCGCCATCATCGCGCGCCCAATCGTCGTTTCTGGACTCTTGCTCGCGCTGCGCGAAGCCAGCACGCCCGTCAGCACGCTGGCGGCAATCATGGTCACCGGCCAGGCAATGGCTGGCTGTCCCCAATAGGCCCAGGCGATGGCGACGTAATAGGCCACGCCCCACAGCACAAATGTCCAGCCCCAGCTCTCCGTTGTGCGCCGGCCCTCGGCAATCATGTTTTCAATCAGGCTCAGCCTGTCCTTCAGCTCCTGTTCTTCCATGTTTCCCATGCGGTACGACCTCCTTGAGCAACGCCGAGCAATCTCAGAGTTGTCTTCAATAAGGAGTACTCTATATTTTAGAGTTTCGCTTGTCAACAACATTTTTCAAGTATTTTCCTCGATGCTTTCTATCTCAGGCCGGGACGGTATTGGCCCTACAGAAGTTATGGCCAGCCCTCCGGCCCCCCAGTCCATCCCCTGCTCTGCGATACTCCTCCAGAGCCTCGATGGCGCGGCTCACAACCCCAACCCAGTCGCCTGCCGTGGTCTGTCGCAGCAGTCGCGCGGTCGGATACCACGGAGTCGCTTCCGCGTTTTGCATCCAGCGCCAGTCCGCCAGATGCGGCAGCAATATCCACACCGGCTTGGCCATGGCGCCGGCCAGGTGGGCGATGCACGTGTCCGTGGTGATCACCAAGTCCAGCGATGCCACCAGAGCCGCCGTTTCGGCCAGGTCACGGTCGCGGCTGCAGGCATCCCACACAAAGCCTTTCGCCGCTGCCAGTTGCTCCGCAGCCGGTCCTTTCTGCAGCGAGATCCAGGTGACATCCGGAACGCGCAGCAGCGGCAGCAGCGTCTTGAGGTTCATCGATCGCTGATGGTCCGCTTTGTAGCGCGGATTGCCCGCCCAAGCCAGCCCGATGCGCAAGCACTGCGAGCCGGGCACCATGTACGAGCGCACAGCGGGAAACTGCAGCCGTTTCTCCCTCGCCAGTCCGCTGTCCGCCGCCAGGTAAGCGCCCGGCCAGGGAACCGTGTCCGTTGTGGTCTCGAAGACGGCGGGAAGGCTCATCAGCGGGCATTCCAGGTCGAACGCCGGAGTCTTTTCGCCCAGTGCAGCGGTCTCCGCCTCGCCCATGCGCACCACCGCCAGCGAGCGCAGCAGTCGCTCCGCCGCGGGTTGCACCTGCAAGATGGCAAATCCCCCGCGCGCCGCCACCATCGTCGCGTAGCGGCAAAACTGGATGGTGTCTCCCAGGCCCTGCTCGGCGTGGAGCAGAATCCGCCTGCCCTCCAGCGGCTCGCCCTGCCAGCGAGGCTTGTTGAAGACGCGTGGAGAGCGGTGTACCTCGCGGAAGTTCCAGCGCGCCTCGTACGCAGCCCAGCCGCGCTCCCACTCGCCCAGCCGCAACTGGGTGAGCGCCAGGTTGTATCGCGCGCCGGGGTGCAGGGGATCTTGATCCACGGCAGCCTGGTGCGCCCGCAGAGCCTCGCTCATGCGGCCCAGATCCAGCAGCGCGTTGCCGCGGTTCGAGGCGGCGGCTCGGTGGCCAAGCCCCTCCGCTCGCTCGAATGTCTTCACCGCCTCGGCAAAGCGCCCCTCCGTATGGAGCAGAATACCCTGCATATTCACCGCTTCCGGTTGCTGCGGATCGCGCGCCAGGGCCCAGCGCAGCCAGCCCCATGCGCCGGCCAGGTCCTGCTCCGAGGCGCGAAACTGGCACCACGCAATTTGCGTCTCCAACTGGTCGGGATTGAGTGCAAGCGCCTTGCGCAGGTGCGCCTCAGCCTTATCCGGACGGCTGCGCTCCCGCTCCAGCATGGCCAGGTTGATCCAGCCGGCAACCAGGTCGGGGCGTAGTTCTACAGCTCTTTGCAGCGCAGCCTCGGCATAGATCTCACGGCCCTGCTCCCGCAGCAGGCTGCCCAAATTCATCCACGCCGCGGCAAAGTCCGGCCGCAGCACCAGCGCGCGCCGGAAGCGGGTTTCAGCCTCCTTCACCTTCCCCAGCCGGGCCTGCACAAACCCCAGCGCGAACTCAGCCTCCGGCAGTTTGGGACGCAGCGCCAGCGCCTTGCAGTAGCGCTCCATCGCTTCCTCATACCGGCCCATCACGGCCAGCGCATTTCCCAGCCCAAGGTGGGCAGCAACCATCGCCGGCCTGCGCCGCAATGCCATTTCGAAGTCGACGATCGCTTCCTCGGGCCGCCCTGCGGCAATCTTCAGCTCGCCCCAACCAAGCCGGGCCAGTTCGTTCATCCCATCCAGCCGAATGGCATGCGCGTAAGCTTGCTCCACCTGCTCGAAATGACCCGCAGCCTTGTATGCCTGTCCCAGCGTCACCCAGGCCGTTCCCATCCCCGGCGCAACCTCCACAGCCGCTAAGGCCATCTTTACGGCGGCGTCCGCCTGCCTGCTGGCAAGTGCCACCAGGCTCATGCCCACCAGCGCCTGTGCATGCCGCGGGTTCGTGGCGAGTATCCGCTGATATCCGAGCGCAACTTCGGTCAACCTGTCGGTCAAATCCCGTCCGGCCGGGTCTCTCTGCGCCTTGGTCCCTGCTGTCTGTGTTGTCATTGGAGATTTTGCGTTGGTCAGGAAGAACGCGCTCGCAGAGTGCGAACGCGAGCCCCAGGGCAATCGCCCTGCCTGCACGCTAAGCTGATTCGATGATCGGCTCAATCGAGAAATGGGAGCAATGCGCAGTCGACGAGTCGCAATTTCCCATTCTCATGCGCGTTTGCTTTTGGAACTTCGCAGAGACGGCGAGCAATGCGCGCCTTAAGTTGCCAAAGTGCTCCGTGCCCCGTCCTTTCCGCGGTCGCATCGCGGAGAGGGTGGGGAACCGCCAACCCAATCGCCCAAGTCGATCACCCCTAGTATGCGAGACCGTACGGGCCAGCTCTCAGCGCGCACTGTCGCGGGCCGCTCCCAGCACAAACTTAGCTGTGAGAGCCGCCTGCGATGAGTCGCCAACCCACACCGTATAAGCTCCCGGCTCAACCGCCCATTTCTTCTCCGCATTCCAGATGGCCAGTTCGTCCTGCGGCACCTCGAAGGTGATCGCCTTTGTCTCGCCCGGCTGCAGGCTCACACGGGAAAAGCCCTTCAACGAGCGTTCAGGAGTCTCCACGCTGCTCACGTCTTCGCGAACGTAGAGCTGCACAACCTGGTCCCCGGCCACTGCCCCTGTGTTAGCCACATTCACAGTTACGCGAACAGGCCCCTTGCCGGGTGCAGGTGTATCTACGTGCAAGCCGTCGAAGCGAAACGTCGTGTAGCTCAAGCCGAAGCCGAAGGGAAATACGGGCGTGTCGTCGCCGTCCACGTAGCGGTGATTCTTCGATGGATCGTAGTTATAGTAGTCAGGAAGCATGCCAATGCTGCGCGGAAACGTAACCGTCAGGTGGCCGCCAGGGTTGTTGTCTCCAAACAGAGTCATCGCCATGGCCTTGCCGCCAAACTCCCCCGGATACCATGCCTCAAGAATGGCGGGGACATGCTGCGCCGCCCACGCAATCGTGAGCGGGCGTCCGTTCTGCAGCAGAAGAACCACGGGCCTGCCCGTGCCGACAACAGCTTCCAGCAGCGCCTCCTGGTTATCCGGCAAATCGAGATTCGACCGGTCGGATCCTTCGCCGGAGATGCCCGTTCGCTCGCCGAGTGCGAGAATCACTGCCTCCGCGTCCTTAGCCTTCTCTGTCGCTTCGGCAATGTCTTTGCCGTCCGCATAGGAAAACACCGCATTCGGCGCCAGTGCCTGCAACTGCGAAAACAGGTCGTTGTGCGCAGCAGGATCAGGCTCGGGCGCGTAGTCGCCGTAGCGCGCCAACTTTGCATTCGGCCCGATGACCGCGATGCGTTTGAGATTCTTCGAAAGCGGCAGCAGATGATTCTCGTTCTTCAGCAGCGTCATCGACTGCAACGCCGACTCGAGCGACAGCTCGAGATGCGCCTGCGACCGATGTACTCGGGCATTCAGTGCAGGATCAATGAAGGGGTGGTCGAACAAGCCCAGCTCGAATTTCACCCGCAGCACATCGGAGACCGCGCGATCCAAATCCGCGGTCGACATCGACCCATCGCGAATCCCATCGATGATCGCACTCTGAAAGGTCTTGTGATCGAAATCGTAGAACTGCATGTCGACGCCGGAGTTGATAGCCAGCACAACCGCGTCTTTCGGTGTGGCTGCCACGCGATGCGCACCCGACAACCGCTCGATTGCGCCCAGGTCCGACAGCACGAAGCCCTTGAATCCCCACTCGCCGCGCAGAATCGTCTTCAGCAGATACGAGTCGGCCGTCACCGGGATGCCATCGATCTCGTGATACGCGGCCATGGTTCCCATCGCGTGCCCCTCGCGGAACGCCGGCTCGAATGACTTCAGCATCACGGAGCGCAATTCCCGCTCTCCGTAGTGTGCCGGCGAAGTATTGGTTCCCGACTCCGGTGAACCGTGCCCGGCAAAGTGCTTGGGCTCGGCAATGACCGTGTGGTCCGTGGCCAGTGAATCGCCCTGATAGCCCCGCACGTAAGCCAATCCCATCTGCCCGGTCAGGTACGGGTCCTCGCCGAAGTCCTCCTCCACTCTGCCCCAGCGCGGCTCGCGCGCCAGGTCGAGCACCGGCGCAAACAGCATGTCCACACCGGTTGCGCGTGCCTCGGCGGCAATGGCCGCACCCGTCTGCTTCGCCAGCTCGCGGTTCCACGTCGCCGCCAGGTTGATCTGCGCAGGGAAAACCGTCCCGGTCGAGAACCCGTGCAAGCCCTCCTCGGCAAACAGCGCAGGAATGCCGAGCCGCGTATGCCGCATCACCCACGCCTGGATGTCGTTGTTCAGCTCCGGCTGCCCGTATAGGTCGTGAATGCTACCCACGCCCAGGCTGCCCCACACCTTTTCAGCTTCGTCTGGGTTGAAGCCGTGCGCCTTGATTGCCTCCGCCGCCTTTTGCGCATCGTCCTGCTCCGAAGCCGAGACGCCGCGATACATATCGAGCTGCCGTGCCTTTTCCTCGACCGTCATCCGGCCGAGCAGGTCGCGTATACGCTGTTCTACCGGCAATCCTGCCTGCTTGTAAAGCGCGTCCGCTGGACCCACGACAGAGTCCTGCTGAGCCCCGGTCGAAACGGCCTGTGCTGCGCAGAGAATTGAAGCCCCAAGAGAAAGAAAGAGTTCAAAATGTTTCCCGCTAAAACTCACGCACCTACCCTCACTTGCCAAGTTGTTTTACAAAAAAGTCAGCCATCATGTGGTTAGCCTCCTGCGCTTCGGGCAGCATGGGGTCATACCAGAAGGCGTGCGTCAGGGCGTCGAAGACCACCAGGTGCGCATCCACGCCCGCGTTCAGGTATGCGCGATGCAGATTGACCGTGCCGCTCAGCAGCAGGTCGCGTCCGCTGGTGATGAACAGCGCCGGTGGCAGGCCGTGCAGATCGCCGAATATGGGCGAAAGCACCGGGTCCTTGGGATCGGTGGTTGTCGCGTACTCCGAATCGTGCACGCCGGGCTGCGGCAGATCGAGATGGCCCGTGAGCCCGCGCAGCGCATACATCGCCTGCGAGTCTCCTTCCCGCGCAAAGTCACCCATGCCGCTGAAGATGCCCAGCGCCGCCGGCTGCGGCAGGCCCAGTTGCTTCAGTTTCGCGGCCACCTCCGCGGTGAGGATTGCCCCGGCTGAGGTTCCGTAGATCACGATATGGTTCGGCTTATAGGTCTTCAACAGCTCTTTGTAGACGGCCACCGAGTCGTCTACCGCGGCGGGAAAGGGATGCTCCGGTGCCAGTCTGTAGAGAACGGCCACCACTTTGATGCGCGCGTAGCTGGCGATGGGAATCGACTCCGTATACGAACCGGAGTCGGAGTTGAAGCCGCCCCCATGCAGGTTCAGCAGCACCTTGTCCTTGTTGGCCTCCGGCAGCCCATCGGGCGTCACAATGTGCACGGGCACTCCGGCAATCGTGTCGTCAACCAGTGTGTTGGGACAAATGCGGGTCCACGCCACGCGGGCGCGGGCGGTATAAGCGTCCGTCATCTTGCGGCGGTCTTCCAGCGATTGAGGAGGTCCCTGGTCCGGCGCGGGATGGCCCAATGCCAGTTGCGCCTGCGGACTGATGGTCTGCGGCACCGGCACCACGCGCGTCACATGCGCTGTGCCCTGGTCGTCAATGTAGCTGGTGTTGCGATTGGGCGCATCGGCCGCTGTGGTAGGCTGTGGCGCGGTTGGGGCCGCGGGTTGCTGCGCCGTCAGCGCGGCAGTAGCCAGCAGGAATGCAAAGGCAGAAAAGCGAGGCATGGGGACAGGTTCCTCTCAGAAGAATTGGCCGATTTCGCGCTCGTTCGGCAGCAAACCGGCTGAACCCGTCCACAATAGCAGACAGCCCGCCGCAGACCGAAAAGGGGGAGTGGGTCATCTCGAAGAGTGCGGGCCTCACAGGCTGCAGAAATAGGCAAAGAAGAGGCACGGAGTGTCAGGGCACGACTTCACAGCTTGCGGAAGAACTCGAAACGGAGGGAGGCGGGGATTTCAACCCCCGCATAAAGCGAGCAGACTCAATGCGGGCTGCAGCCCCTGGAGGATGCCTCTTTAAACAGACCCACTCGGAAAGGAGAACGCGCCGAGCATGTCCTCCTTTCCCGTCCGCAAGAGCACCCGCGTTCTATCAATGCGGCAGAACCAACAGCCCGGCCTCCAGCAGCTTCTCTGTCAATCGGTCCACGGCCTGCGGGAATTTGTACGCGACCGTGCGCGCACTCATCCCCAGCAGCGTCGCCGCTTCAGCTTGCGTGTACTCCTGGATCGCAATCCGGTACAGCAGTTGACGATCGAGCGATCCAAGTTTATTCATGCAGGTCTCCACGTCGAGGACAAAGATGACCGCGTCCTCGAAGGTACGCACCGGGCGGCTGGATACCCATCCCCGGGCGATGGGCTCCCCCAGAATCGAAGGCGCTCTGCCCACCTGCATCGAGGCATACAGATACCGCCGCAGCATCTTCTCCGTGTGCCCCCGGTAAAATGCTAGGCTTTCGTCCGCCTCTGCCGCTTGCGTCTTCGCCGCCGGCTTAACTTCAGTTTGCGCCGCCAGGCTCGCGTTCGAGCTCTCCGTCTCTCCTTTCCACCCCTGCTGTGAATCGCTGTCTTCCCAAAAGGCCGGAAACTGCAGTGCCGCGCTCACTGCGCGCCTCCAATCTCCGTAGCCACCGCCCAAACCCTGGCCAGCACCTTTCGGGCCGGCCGTCCCGGCCGCTTGCGGCTCTGCGGCGAGGGAAAGTCCTTCAGTTTTGTCTCACACGCCCTGCAGTACACACTGCCCTGGGTCTGGGCGCGGTACCAAAGACAGCCGCACCCTTCGCAAATCTTCAACTGCACGCGTAATTCCATGACGGATTCTCCCTATTCGAGCCAGCTCCCGTCGGCTTCTGTTGGCTGCTCCGCGGGGTAAAGAGAACCAGACTCCGCAACTCAGGTTTCTCATGTCCTGATGGGGGACTGCTGTCTTTGCTCTCTTGTTTTCGGTCATGCTCATTGCGCGCAGATCCTGGAATTCTCCGTCACTGGCTTCCCCAGGCAGCTTCTGCCTGGCGTCCTGGGGCACAAAATACGAACCGCAAGCTTCTTCGCAGGCGTTCAAAATCTTTCCGTCATGTTCATTAGCCGCTGAAGAGGACACAATTTCCCCCGCTCAGCCTTGCGGCAACGAACGTTCTGCGAATGATTCTCACAAGCCAGTGCAAGATTAAGTAAAGCCAATCTTGATAGGTGATTCTCTTGCGTCAATCTCCCCTGATAGTTTTCCGGCTTAGCGCTTTCTGATCCACGGGATTACGTTCAGAACATTGGCCAATCAACCCTGATAAGTTTTCCAGAAGCAAACGGAAACCATGCGCTTCCATTGCTGGTGGCAAATTTTCCACACATGAACTTTACGCAGATGCACGAGAGACTCCGCCTGGAACTGCTGCGCAGGATACAGAGGGGTACGCTCAGCGTCTCTTTGTTAGCCCGCCAGACCGGATTTGGCCAGCCCCACCTCTCCAATTTTCTCCACAATCGCCGCCAGCTTTCGCTGGAAGCCATCGACCGCGTGCTGGCCGCCCAGCACATGACAGCGGCAGACCTGCTGCCGGTGCTGCGCCAGCCCGGCGCCCTGCTGTCGGACGCGGAAGACAGCACCGTCCCGCTGGTCTCGCAGCACGCGGCGCTCTTTGAGCCTCATATCCGTCTCGCCGCCGTGCAGTCCATGCTGCATTTGCCTGCCGGTATTCTGCAGTCCATCCGCGCCCGGCCCTTGCACACACGCCGCGCCTGGGACCGCTTTGTGGTGGTGCGCAGTCCGATGGCAGGGATGCGGGCACCAAGTCGAAAGGCGGCAAAAGCCGGAATGGTTGAGGGAAAGTGAATTCAGCGGGAC
>Ga0181519_10002970_pt1 | contig 14110 bp, 12 predicted proteins | sample PEATcosm2014_Bin_26_FD_121102 | JGI IMG/M metagenome (GOLD analysis project Ga0181519, IMG submission 121102) | Peatland microbial communities from MTU Mesocosm Facility, Houghton, MI, USA - PEATcosm2014_Bin02_10_metaG | ecosystem: Environmental > Terrestrial > Soil > Wetlands > Peat | place...
CCGCGCCATCGTCGCCCGCTTCGCCTGCCCCGAGCGCCAGGGCGAGGAACTGCCCTACCTGCGTGCCCTGCAAACCTACGTCGATCGCGGCATGCTCGACGAAGTCGCCATCTTCCCGGAACACTGCTTCCAGGAGGGCGCCGGCGACGCGATCTGGGACCTGAACCGCCAGCTCTTCTGGGCCGGCTACGGCCAGCGCTCGGTCCGCGCCGCGATCGATGAGCTGGAGAAATTCTTCGCCAAGCGCGTGGTGCCGCTGGAGCTGGCCACGCCGCAATTCTATCATTTGGACACCTGCTTCTGTCCGCTCAGCGGCGGTGAGGTCTTTTTCTATCCGCCCGCGTTCACGCCGGACTCGCTGGCGCGCATCCACGCCCTTGTGGCACCGGAACAACGGCTGGAAGCAACTCAGGAAGATGCCGCCGCCTTTTGCGTTAACGCCGTCTGCCTCGGGAAGAACCTGATCATGGCCCGCGCGCCGGATCATGTTCGCGGCATGTTGACGGAGCGCGGCTATAAACTAACCGATATCGATCTCGATCCGTTTATTTTGTCTGGCGGTGGGGCTTATTGCATGACGCTGCGGCTTGACCGCAGTTCGAAAAGGCCAGGGGCACTGCCGCTGGACCCCGACGGCGTGCCGCCGCTGTCGTAAGCGCTGCGCGACGGGAGTCTCGCATTTTCGCGTAGCGCCGATGCCAGTCTCGGCACAAATAAAACGGGGTCTGGGGCCTACGGCCCCAGCGAGGTCCAGGGGCAGAGCCCCATAAGCGGTAGGATAAAAGAGAACCTAGGAAAAGGAAGGCCAGGGCTCTGCCCTGGACCCGCTGGGGCCGGAGGCCCCAGACCCCATTTAGCGCTGCGCGGCTTTTCCTAAACTTCTGGGCGAAGCCATTAAATGAAATGAATTATTTGGCGTCGCCGTTTCCCCCAACGGTTCTTAATGAATGGGGCCTGGGGCCTCCGGCCCCAGCGGGTCCAGGGCAGAGCCCTGGCCTTCTTCTTCTTTCAATGCGGCCTTTCGTTACATATAGCATAAGCCAGCCGCAGCAGCCGCTCCGCGGGGCGTGCGTAGCCGGCGCGGTCCGCGTCTTGCGCCAGGGACAGCAATTTGTCGGCCAGCACGAGCGGGCTGACCCGCTCGGCGCCCGGAAAATAGCCGCTAGCCGGCGTCGCATCGTGGGTGTGCAGGGTGGGCATGGTTTTCTCCGCTCACAAAGGAAGTCCGTTTTCGGACATCCGGAGCGTGGCCCCCGTTCGCTTGCGGCAAGGTTAACGGGCTCAAAGATTCTTTTTCCCGGCTTCATCCAAGGCTAAAATTCGCAACGCGGATGCCAGGCTTTGCCCGGGATCGCGCGCCGCATCCACGCGCGCGACCAGCGCCGCCAAGGTGAGGCCGCGCGAAGCTGCGATCGCCGCCACCGCATCCCAGAACACCGGCTCAAGCGCCACGCTCGTGCGATGCCCCGCCAGCGAAAAACTGCTTTTCTTCAGCACGCCAGCCGTGCCACCGCCCAGGCCGCCGCTTCCGCCACCACCGGATCGGCATCCTGCAACAAACGCTGCGCCACCGGCCGCAATCGCGCGTCGCCGGAATTGCCGATCGCGTTCATCACATTGCGCACGAACCGGTTCCGCCCGATGCGTTTGATCGGCGAGCCGGCAAACCGCGCCCGGAACGCCGCATCGTCCAATCCCGCAAGCTCTGCCAGCGACGGCGCCGCCAAATCGTCGCGCGGCCGCAATTTTGCGTCACGCGCCACGCGGGCAAACTTGTTCCACGGGCACACCGCCAGGCAATCGTCGCAACCAAAAATCCGGTTGCCCATTTTCGCGCGCAATTCGAGCGGGATCGGCCCGCGATGCTCGATCGTCAAATAGCTGATGCAGCGCGTCGCATCGAGCTGGTACGGCGCCGGAAACGCATCGGTTGGGCAGATTTTCAAACACCGCTCGCAACGGCCGCAGCCACCGGCGGGCCGCGCCTCGGGCGCGATCTCCAGCGTGGTAAACACCTCGCCCAGGAACAGCCAGCTGCCGTGCGCGCGGGAAACCAGATTGGTATGCTTGCCGACCCAGCCTAGCCCGGCCAGTTCGGCCACCGGCTTTTCCATCACCGGCGCGGTATCGACAAACACTTTAGCGTCGGCGCCAAACCGTGCCGCGACAAACTGCGCCAGATGTTTGAGCTTGCCCTTCAGCACATCGTGGTAGTCGCGGTTGCGCGCATAGACCGAAATATTGCCGCGGTCGCGCCGCTCGAGGGCCGCCAGCGCGTCGCCCTCCGGCGCGTAGCTCAGCCCGAGCGCGATCACCGTGCGCGCTTCCGGCCACAGCACCGAGGGCTGGCTGCGCTGCTCGGTCCGTTCCGCCATCCACCCCATATCGCCGTGCTGGCCCGCGGCCAGGAACGCCGCCAGGCGCGCGCGCGCTTCGGCCCCCAACCTCGCCGGCGCGAACCCCATTGCATCGAAACCGAGCGAAAACGCCCGCGCGCGGATCGCGCCGGCCGGATCAGCCGCCGATGCTGTCAAGGATTTTCGATTGTGTCAGGATTTGCGGCAGCACCTGCGGATCGCCGGACGCGGGAAAAAACACGTAGAGCGGCACGCCATTGCGGCCGTAATCGCGCAGGAACGCGGTGATGGAAGGATCCTGGCCGGTCCAGTCGCCCACCAGGTAGGCCACATGCTGGCGCGCGAACGCATGGCGCACCGGCGCCGGGGACAGCGCCACGCGTTCATTGACCAGGCAGGTGATGCACCAGGCGGCCGTCATGTCGACAAACACCGGCCGGTGCGCGGCGCGCAATTCGGCCAGCCGCCCCGGGGTGAATTTCTCCGAGCCGGCAACCAAATTCATCGGCGCGGCTTGCGGTGCCCGCACCGCCAGCAGAACGAGCAGCGCGGCAACACCCGCCAACGGCACCAGGACGGGACTCCATGGTGTCTCCTGGCGCTGGCAGACCCGCCACCTCAGTGCCGCGATCACGACCAACGTGCCGCCGGCCAGGATGGCGCCGAGCCCCACGGTGCCCGCCTCGTGGAATACCACCCAGGCAAGCCACGCCGCGGTGGCGAACATTGGCAGCGACAGCACTTGTTTCAGCCGCTCCGTCCAGGCTCCCGGGCGTGGCAGCAGCCGCGCCATGCCAGGCGCGACCGCGAGCGCCGCGTAGGGCGCCGCGAGGCCGGCACCGAGTGCCAGGAAAATCGCCATGCCGGACGCCGGCGGCAACACCAGCGACGCGGCCAATGCGGTCGCCATGAACGGCGCGGTGCAGGGCGTTGCCACCGCGACGGCCAGCAGGCCGGTGAAAAAGCTGCCGCGCGCGGCCAGTCCCTGTCCTACGCCGACAGCGCCCGTGCCCACCTCGAACAGGCCGGCGAAGCTGAGCCCAATGGCCAGCATGAGCCAGGCCATGGCGGCGGTGAACGACGCCGACTGGAACTGTACGCCCCAGCCCGCGGCGCCGCCGGCGGCACCCACCGCGAGTGTCGCGCCGCCGATCGCCGCGAAGGCCGTCAGCACGCCGACGCAATAGAGCGCGGCCTCGCGGCGAACGTGGCCGCGCGCCGCGCCGGAAAGCCGCGCGAGTGCCAGCGCCTTCATGGCCAGCACCGGCAGCACGCATGGCATAAGGTTCAGGATCAGTCCGCCGAGGAACGCGAGCCCCAGCAGACGCGGCAGGGCCGGCAACGCAGGCGGGCCGGCCACGGTTGCCGGCCCTGCCGCGGCGTCGATCCAAAGTGCGGTGACCTGGCCGCCACGGTCGGTCATCGACAGCACGCCGGCAAGCCCCTTGGCGGCGAGCGGCTGCAACAACTTCAAATGAATGCTGATCCCGCCGGCATCGACGGAAAATGCCTGGTCCGCGCCCTGGTCGATCACCCCTGGCTCGGCCGGAAACAAATATAGGTTTTCCGGCGCGATTCCCGGTGCGTCGAGCCGCAGCGTGCCGTCCGGCGCGATCCGGGCAGGGAATGGGGAAGCGCGCGGAATCGCCGCGTCGGCCCTGGCGAACGCGCCGGCATCGATGCCGGGATTGCCGTTGCCCGCGGGCAAATCGACGGCAAAACTGGCCTCCTCCGGTACGCAGACTTGCTGGCACACCAGCCATGTCGCGTGCGCCTGCAGGTGCCACGGTCCCGTGCTGGCGGGTGGCATGACCTTCGCGGGCAGCAGCACCTCGCCGGTATAGACAAAGCTCGTGAAGCCCGCATCGACGCTGCGCGTCGGCACCTTGTATTCGATGAAACCCGTCTCGGCGCCCGAAATATCGAGGGTTGGCGGCGCACCGGCGTCGCCAGGGTTCAGCCAGTAGGTGTGCCAGCCCGGCTGCATCTTGAGCCGCAAGCCGGCGCGGATGGCCCGCCCGGGGCGAAAACTATCGGCCTCGGTGATCAGGGCGGCGGTGGTGTGCGTGGTGGTGACGGGCGCGCTCTCCACCGCAAGGGCGGTCACCGGTAGCAGCAGCAGCGCGGCAAGCAGGCGGATCATGCCGCCCTTATATCGCAAACAGCCTTCATCCGCGAGCAAAGTCGCGGCGCTCACGGCGCGAGGGCGCTGCCCCGTAAGCGCTAAGTTAAGGTCAGAAAGGCCAGGGCTCTGCCCTGGACCCGCTGGGGCCGTAGGCCCCAGACCCCATTCATAAAGAATCGTTGGAGGAAACGGCGAAGCCAACAAACCATGACATTTACTGGCTTCGCCAAGACATAAGGAAAACCCGCGCAGCGCTAACGGGGGTCTGGGGCCGCCGGCCCCAGCGGGTCCAGGGCAGAGCCCTGGCCTTCCCATCCTCACCCCGAGCGCCGCGGCCACGCCAGCGAGTCCGCCACGACCCAGGCGGCACCAACCAGGGCGATGTTCAGCACATTCTCGGTCCAGTTGAAGTGGCTTGAGGGGTTGGCCAGCAGTGTCGGTATGTGCACCAGCGGGGTGAAGGACGCGTACATGATCGTCAGCAGGATCGCGGCGAGGCGCGCCTGCGCGCCGGTCAGGATCGCGACGCCCGCGGCGATGTGGCAGATCCCGGTCGCATAGGCCCAGAACTCCCGCGAGGGCGGCAGCCATTTCGGAATGAGCGGCACCGTGAGGTTCAGGTAGAAGAAATGCGCGCCGCCGAATAACAGCGCGCAGACCCCAAAGGTCACTTGGCCCAGGCGGGTGAGGCGCGCGGCCAGGGCCGCATCGATGTTGGCGCTGGCGGCGTAGACGATCAGCCCGGCCGCCGCGATCGCGAGCATCTCGGCGGCGCCGCTATAGGCGCCGTACACGGTGTAATTCGCGAGCACCACGGCGCCGTTCATCAGGATAACGACGATCACCGCGTAGTAGGCGGTAAGCGAAGCGGCACCCCACGCAGCGGTCCGCCGCCACGCGATCGCCGCCCCCGCAACGATCAGGAACAGCGCGGCGGCATAGGCCAGCGCGGCGCGGAACGGAAAGTATTCGGGCACCGGCTGGCCCGGGTCGAACTCTCCCAACACCAGGTTGACCACGCCCATCGCCGCCACGCCGAGTCCGAAGAAGCGCCAGCCAAAGGCCATCGGGGTCTTTTCCGCGGTCATGTCCCTTTCGCCGTCAATCGCGGAGGCGCGGACACAGCCATGATCGAACGAAAACCGTGATCCAAGCTCTCATCCCATGAGCAAGAACTGCCGTGGTCCCTAAGGGAGTTCCTTATACCAACCGCCCTAAGTGTTGACCTGTAAGGACAGGTCAAAGGGCGGTAGGTATCAGAGTCATTTTTCGCGCGCCGCCGCCGGCCAACCCGGCGCGCATACCAACCTCCCGAATTGCCGGAAGAGTCGGCAATTAGGGCGGTTGGTATTAAGTGGTCGGTCCGTTAGCTCGGCAACCCGAGCAGTACCCGCACGGAGACGTCCTCGTCCAAGGTTGGCCAATGGATGCCCTGGCCGCTCCCGATCAGCCGCCATTGATCGCGATCGGCCGGGCTGGCGTCCCGCAGGCGCGGAAACCATTCCAGCGGCGCAGAAATCTCCCGCCCATCGGCCAGAACCAAATGCAACGCATTGTCATCCACCGCTACGCTCACGGCGAGCGGGTTGGTGTCAGGACGAACGATCGAAATACTCATGCCATGCCTTCAGGAAAGTCAGCCGGTGGCCAATCACCAGCAGCCGCACGCGCTTCAATTCTGCCGACCGGAAACCGCTGGAAGACGCCAATGCAACGGGCTCTAGCCAGAATTTTGCCACCTGTTCCGCCCGCTCGACATGTACATGTGGCGGCTCCTGGCCTTCAAGACTGTAGAAGAAGAACCGTAACCCATCCTGGCGCAGCAGGGTTGGCAAATCTTGTACGCTGAACACGCGGCCTCTACCGGTGTGGCGGTCACGCTATCGTTCGGACGCAACCGGCTCACCATGCACCCAGCGATTGCCGACGCGTTGCCAATCGCCGAAGCGCTGCCCGCGCTGCTGGCATCGCTGGAGCAGCGCCCGAACGCCATCCTCATTGCCCCTCCCGGGGCCGGCAAGACCACGACCGTGCCGCTGGCGCTGCTTGCCGCCCCCTGGCGGGGGGACGCGAAAATCGTGATGCTAGAACCGCGCCGCCTGGCCACCCGCGCCGCGGCCGCGCGCATGGCCAGCCTGCTCGGCGAGCCGGTCGGCCGGACCGTCGGCTTCCGCACCCGCCTGGAAAGCGTTGTCTCCGCCGCCACCCGCATCGAAGTCGTCACCGAGGGCCTGCTCGTGCGCCGCCTGCAGTCCGACCCCGGCCTCGCCGGCACCGCCGCGGTCATCTTCGACGAGGTGCACGAGCGCAGCCTGGACGCCGATCTGGCGCTCGCCTTCTGCCTCGATCTGCAGCGCTCCTACCGTCCCGAACTGCGCCTGCTGGCGATGTCCGCCACCGCCGACGGCGCGCGCCTTTCCGCCCTGATGGACGCACCCATCATCGAAAGTCCCGGCCGCGCCCATGCGGTCGCGATCCATCACGCCGCCCGCGACCTGCCAAACGTGCGCGATTTGCCGGAGGCCGCTGCCCGCGCGATCCGCGCGGCCCTCGCCGACCACGAAGGCGACGTCCTGGCCTTCCTACCCGGCATGGCCGAGATCCGCCGCACCGAGTCTGCCGTCGCCGGCGCCCCGGCCCTGATTCTGCCCCTGCACGGCGACCTGCCCCCCGCCGAGCAGGACCGCGCCCTGCGCCCGGCCGACCGCCGCCGCGTCGTGCTGGCCACCTCGATCGCCGAAACCAGCCTGACGGTGCCCGGCGTGCGCATTGTGGTGGATGGCGGCTTCCGCCGCGCCCCGCGTCTCGATGCGTCGTCCGGCCTCACGCGCCTCGCCACGCTGCGCATCAGCCGCGCCGCCGCGGACCAGCGCGCCGGCCGCGCCGGGCGCGAGGCCCCAGGCGTCGCGATCCGCCTATGGTCCGCCGCGATGCATCGCGGGCTCGCCCCATTCGACCGCCCGGAAATCCTCGAGGCCGAACTCTCCCATTTTGCCCTGGATTGTGCCACGTGGGGTGCCGACCCCACCGAGCTCCCCTTCACCGATCCACCGCCCGCCGGCGCGCTCGCCGCCGGCCGTGCGCTGCTCACCGAGCTCGGCGCTCTCGATGCGGCAAACCGCCTCACCGAATCAGGGCGTCGCATGGCGCGCCTCGGTGCCCACCCACGCCTCGCCGCCCTGATGCTGGCCGCCCAATCCCCGGCCGAGGCGGCCCTGGCCGCCGACCTCGCCGCCCTGCTCGAGGAGCGTGATCCGCTGCGCGGCGCCGGCGCCGACATTCACCTGCGCCTAGCCGCTTTGCACGGCCACCCCGGCGACGCTGATCGCGGCACCCTCGCCCGCATCCGCCAGGGCGCCCAGCAATACCGCGCCCGCCTCGCCACCCGCGCGGCACCCGCGGGCGACGCCGGCGCCTTGCTCGCTGCCGCCTTCCCGGACCGCATTGCGCAATCGCGCGGCGAGGCCGGCTCCTTCCGCCTCTCTGGCGGCGGCGGCGCCAAACTGCCGCCGTCCGATCCGCTCGCCCGCGCCAAACTCCTGGTTGCCGCCGGGCTCGAACAAAAAGCCTCGGCCCGCATCACGCTGGCGGCTGCGCTCGACCCGGACGCGCTGCCCGCATCGATCGCCGACCGCGGCACCGAACAAGTCGAAAGTGGCTTTGATCATGCCACCGGTGCCGTGTTCAGCCGCCGCCGGCGCCGCTACGGCGCGCTGATCCTGTCCGATCGCATGGAGCCCGCGGACCCGGCCGAAATCGCCGCCACCCTCGCGCGCGTTCTCACCGAACAAGCCGACCGCCTGCCGTGGACCGATCCCGCCCGCCAATTCCAGGCCCGCGCCGCACTCCTGCGCGGCGTGGACCCAACCTTCCCCGACCTGTCCGATGCCGCGCTCGCCGCCGACCAAGGGGCTTGGCTCGCACCGCACCTGCTCGGCATGTCGCGTCTGGCCGACACCGCAAAACTCGATTTCATCGTGGCGTTGCGCGGCCTGCTAAACTGGTCCGAAGCCGCGCAACTCGACCGCGACCTGCCGACGCACATCGCCCTGCCCGGCGGCCGCGCCGCCATCGATTACGCCGGCCCAGTGCCGGTAGCCGCCGCGCGCGCCCAAAACTTTTACGGGCTGACGCAAACCCCAAAACTCGCAGGCGGAAAAATTCCGTTGCAGGTGGCGCTTCTTTCACCTGCCGGAAGGCCGATTGCCATAACCTCCGACCTAGAAGGCTTCTGGCGCGGCGCCTGGGCCGATGTGCGACGCGACATGCGGGGCCGATACCCAAAACATGCCTGGCCGGAAGACCCTGCGACTGCCTGACCGACACGCAGGCGATGCCTGCCGCGCGGCACGATGGATGCTGCTGCCGGCATTCCTGGTTTGTCTGCTCGTTGTGGCGCCGGCGCGCGCACAACCGCTGGTGCAGACCGGGCCGATCACCTTCGCGCCACTGGTGCGGCGCGTGCTGCCGGCGGTGGTCAACATCGCGGTGCACATGGACGCCGCCGACCTGGGCGACGCTCCGGATGCTTCCGATCTACGCGGCGCGCCGACAAAAAAGTCCGGCCGCCAGAAGCCGGGGCGCCATCGCGAGCAGATCGCCGGCGCAGGCTCCGGTTTTATCATCGATCCGGGCGGCCTGATCGTTACCAACAATCATGTGGTGGGCGGTGCCACGGACGTGACCGTGGCTTTGTCCGATGGCACTAAGCTGACGGCACGGCTGATCGGCTTTGACGAATTGACCGACATCGCGGTGATCCGCGTCAGCGCCGGCCACAAGCTGCCCGCGGTGGTATGGGGCGACAGCCGCCAAGTGCAGGTTGGCGACTGGGTCCTGGCGGCCGGCAACCCGTTCGGGCTCGGCGGCAGCGTCACGGCCGGCATCGTCTCGGCGCGCGGCCGCGAGCTCGGCACCGGGCCCTTCGATGACTTCTTCCAGCTCGATGCGCCGATCAATCCGGGCAATTCCGGCGGCCCCAGCTTCAACATGGCGGGCGAGGTGATCGGTGTGAACACCGCGCTGGTGTCGCCGACCGGCGCCTCGGTGGGGCTGGGGTTTGCGATCCCGTCGGAGATCGTAACGCAGGTTGTGGCTGAGCTGCTCGAGCATGGCCACGTCGATCGCGGCTGGCTTGGGGTGCAGGTGGATACCGCCGGCACCCGCCGGTTCGGGGCGTTGATTGCGTCGGTCGATCGTGGCGGCCCCGGCGCGCATAGTGGCTTGCGCCCCGGTGACATCGTGACGCTGTTCAACGGCGAGCGGGTCGGCAGCCCCGGCGAGCTGATCCGCGACGTATCCGCGGTAAACCCCGGAGGGGTAGCGCGCCTGCGCATAAAGCGGCAGAGTCAAGTTCTTGAGATTCCCGTAACCGTAGGCCGCCGCCCCCCAGAACCCCCTTGAGAAATGGGGTCTGGGGCCTACGGCCCCAGCGGGGGTCCAGGGGGCAGAGCCCCTTGGCCTTACTTTGTTCGAGGGTAGCATGAGAATATTACTGGTAGAAGACGACCCCACCGTAGCCGGCTTCGTAGTCAAAGGTCTGCGCGAAGCCGGCCACGTCATAGAGCACGCCGACAACGGGAGGGACGGCCTGTTCCTGGCCGCCAGCGAGGCGTTCGACACCATCATCCTGGACCGCATGTTGCCCGGCGGCATCGACGGTATTCGCCTGCTGGAAACCCTGCGCTCGCAAAACAACGCAACGCCCGTGCTGGTACTATCCGCGCTGAGCCAGGTGGATGATCGCGTCGCCGGCCTGAAAGCCGGCGGCGATGACTACCTGACCAAGCCGTTCGCGTTTTCCGAGTTGTTGGCACGTGTCGAGGCGCTCACCAGGCGCGGCAAGGGCGACGGGCCACAAACCAAGCTGATCGTCGGCGATCTGGAAATGGATTTGCTGTCACGCATGGTGCGCCGCGCGGGCCAGAAGATCGATCTGCAGCCGCGCGAATTCCGGCTGCTGGAATACCTGATGCGCCACGCCGGCCAGGTGGTGACACGCACCATGCTGCTGGAAGGCGTGTGGGATTATCATTTCGACCCGCAGACGAACGTGATCGACGTGCATGTCAGCCGGCTGCGTCAGAAAATCGACAAGCCGTACCCTACGCCGTTGATTCATACGATTCGGAATGCGGGGTATATGCTTCGGCCGGAGAGTCCCTGATAGAAGCACAAGGGAAGGCCAGGGCTCTGCCCTGGACCCGCTGGGGCCGTAGGCCCCAGACCCCATTTCATTTGTTCCGAGTTTTGCATCGACACCGAGTCAACATGGCTGGCCGCCCGCCGCGCAGCGCTAACGACAACGGCGGCACGCCGGCGGGGGTCCAGGGGGCAGAGCCCCCTGGTCGGCGAAGCCAATCCCTTTCATTGCATTACATTTCGAAACTGCGCCGATGATTAGATCGGCCTCCTTAAAGTTGGCGGCGGTTTATGGCTTGCTCTTTGCCGCCTCCGCGTTTGCGCTGGTATTTTTCCTCTGGTGGGCCACCACCGGCCTGCTCGACGCGCAGGTCGAAGCCGCCATCCGCGCCGATGCGCAGGGGCTCGAGGAACGCTGGGACGAAGGCGGCCTGCCCGCCATGGTCCTAACCATCCAGGAACGCCTCTCGGAAAACGTTGATGACGACGCGATCTATTCCCTCAACGACGCCCTGCTGCGCCGCGTCACCGGCAACCTGGAGCGCTGGCCCGCCAACGTGACGCAGCCCGGCATATTCTACGAACTGCCGGTCACCCGCGCCGGCATAAAATCCCTCGCCGAGGTGTATCGTTACGACCTGCCCGGCGGCATGCGCCTGCTGGTCGGCCGCGACGTAAAAGGCCGCGCGCAACTGAAACGCCTGCTGCCGGGAACGCTGCTCTACTCGGCCGTGCTGGTCGCCGTGCTTGCCCTCGCCGGCGGCCTCGTCATGCGCAACCTGTTCCGCAGCATGGTGGCGGACGTTTCCTCCACGGCCGCCGCGATCGCGCGCGGCGACCTCGCGCGCCGCGTGCGCCGCTCCGGCCGCGGCGACGAATTCGATGCCATGGCCGAAGCCATCAACAACATGCTCGAGCGCATCGCCAAACTGATGGACGGCGTGCGCCAGGTCAGCAACTCGATCGCGCACGATTTGCGCACGCCGATCGCCCGCGCCCGCGCCCGCCTGGAGGACGCCGCCTCGCACGCTCAAGGCGAGGAGGAACTCCGCGCCGCGGTGGAGCGCGCTGTCGGGGACCTCGACGCGGTGACGGCGGTGTTCCAGGCCCTGATGCGCATCGCCGAAATCGAAGCCGGCGCGCGCCGTTCCGCGTTCGCCGAAATCGACCTCGGCCCGCTGCTGGCCGATCTCGCCGAACTCTACAGTGCCGTCGCCGAGGAACGCGACCTCACGCTGAAACTGTCGGTGCCGGACACGCTGCCGACCCATGGCGACCGCGACCTGGTGCAGCAGGCGGTGGCCAACCTGCTCGATAACGCGATCAAATTCTCGCCCGCCGGCAGCGAGGTGGCGCTCTCCGCCGGCCCCACCGACAAGGGCGTGCGCATCACCGTGACCGACCACGGGCCGGGCATCCCGCCGGCCGAATTGGCGCGCGCCACCGAGCGCTTTTTCCGCGGCGAAGTGGCGCGCAGCACGCCCGGCTCAGGCCTGGGCCTCGCGCTCGTGCAGGCCGTGGCCACGCTGCACTACGGCGCCCTGGTGCTGGAGGACACAGCGCCCGGCCTGCGCGCCACGCTGACCCTGCAGGCGCCGGCCCCGCGGATGGACGCGGCTTCATCCACGCCTCACGGCACCGCCATCGCGACGGTGGCATAAGCCGCGCCACCCATGATCCGCCCCGCCACTCTCCTGCTGCTGACCATGGCACCGCCCCTCCTGGCTTTGTCGGGCGCGGTCGCGCGCGCGGAGCCGCAGCCGGTTATCATCCTGACCGACACGCTGGAATACTGCGAACAGTTGCAGCATCGCACGCAGCAATGGCCGGTGCTGTCGCCCGACGTGAAGTACCTGATCCGCGAGGGCCACCAGATGTGCGACCACGGCGAGATTCGCGGCGGCATCAACCGCCTGCGCCGCGCGCTGCGTATATTGAACCATCATACGCCGGCGCCTTAGGGGCGAAGTAAGGCCAGGGCTCTGCCCTGGACCCGCTGGGGCCGGAGGCCCCAGACCCCCATTCCTAAAGAGTCGCTGGGGGAACCGCGAAGCCCAAAATATTCTATTATTCATTGGCTTCGCCACATAGTTAAGGAAAAGCCGCGCAGCGCTATTGGGGGTCTGGGGCCGCCGGCCCCAGCGGGTCCAGGGCAGAGCCCTGGCCTTTCCTTTGCTTATCCTAGCGGTTATGGGACTCTGCCCCTGCACCAAGCTGTGGCCGTCACGCCTTGGCGTGCTTCGCACGACGGCCCGAGACCCCGATTGATCAGTTCCGAGACTGGCATCGGCCGCGAGCCAATCGGCCGGACTCACGGTTCTGCGTGATCGGTACAGAAGGCTGCTGCTGCGCAGCGCTAACGCCAGCGGCGGCATGCCGTTTTAGGCGGCGCTTGATAGCGCAACGAATGGTACCCCCAGGGCGGCGGCGACCGCGGGGTGCGTGATCTGGCCGGCGTGGACGTTGAGGCCATTCAGCAAGCCCTCATCTTCCGCCACGGCGCGGGCGAAACCCTTGCCGGCGAGTGCGAGCACATAGGGAAGCGTGGCGTTGTTGAGCGCCTGCGTGCTGGTGCGCGCGACCCCGCCGGGCATGTTGGCGACGCAATAATGCACCACGCCGTCGACCACGTAGGTGGGGTCGGAATGGGTGGTGGCGTGGCTGGTTTCGAAACACCCGCCCTGGTCGATCGAGACATCGACCAGCACGGAGCCGGGGCGCATCAGGGCGAGGTCGCGGCGGGCGACCAGTTTGGGCGCGGCGGCGCCGGCGACCAGAACGGCACCGATCACCAGGTCGGCGCCGATTGCGGCGGCTTCCACCGCGTCGGTGGTAGCATAGACGGTTTTCAGGCCAGGGCCGAACAAATCGTCGAGGGCGGCCAGGCGGGGCAGGGATTTGTCGAGCACGGTCACGTCGGCGCCGAGTCCCATGGCCATGCGGGCGGCGTTGGTGCCGACGACCCCGCCGCCAATCACGACGACGCGGCCTGGCAGCACGCCGGGGACGCCGCCGAGCAGCACGCCGGATCCGCCGGCGCTCTTTTGCAGCGCGACGGCGCCGACCTGGATCGCCATGCGGCCGGCGATTTCGCTCATGGGGGCGAGGAGCGGCAGGCGGCCGGCGCGGTCGGTGACGGTTTCATAGGCGACGGCGGTGCAGCCGCTTTCGGCGAGCAGGCGAGCCTGCTCGGGGTCCGGCGCCAGATGCAGGTAGGTGAACAGCAGCTGGCCGGGGCGCAGCATGCGGCATTCGGGCGGCTGCGGCTCCTTTACCTTCACCACCATCTCCGCGGTGGCGAAGATTTCGGCCGCGGTGGGCAGGATTTCGGCGCCGGCGCGGCGGTAATCCTCGTCGCTGAAGCCGATGCCGGCGCCGATTCGACGGCGGTCGTATCGGTGCTGCGCGATGTCACGGCACAGCGGAAGCAGGAAAAGGAATTCGAGGCGGCGCAGTCCGAAGTCGCGCGGATCGGTGTCTGGAAGGA
>Ga0181519_10002974_pt1 | contig 14098 bp, 7 predicted proteins | sample PEATcosm2014_Bin_26_FD_121102 | JGI IMG/M metagenome (GOLD analysis project Ga0181519, IMG submission 121102) | Peatland microbial communities from MTU Mesocosm Facility, Houghton, MI, USA - PEATcosm2014_Bin02_10_metaG | ecosystem: Environmental > Terrestrial > Soil > Wetlands > Peat | place...
ACGTAGAAGTGCTCCTCCACCGAGAGCGACCAGGTCTGGGCGAGGAAGCCGAAGAACGGCGCGTGCCCGAGGGCCTGGCGGTAGTCGGAGTAGAAGAGCGCCGCCGCGCTGTCCCCCCAGATCCGCTGGGAGGCGTCGGCCACGTAGACGAACTTGGCGTAGATGGCCATCAGGACCACGGTGAGGATCAGCGGGGGGAGCAGGCGCACCGCCCGCCTCGAGTAGAACCCCGACATCGAGACCCGACCGTTGCGCCGCCCCTCGGCGGCCAGCATGGCGGTGATCAGGAACCCGCTGAGCACGAAGAACACCTGGAGCGGCACCCAGGCGCCGGGCAGGGTGTGGAAGTTGGAGTGGTAGACGACCACCGGGATCATCAGCAGCGCCCGCACCCCGGTGAGGGGCGGACGGTTCCCGAGCCGGAAGGGCGCGTCGGCCGGGGGTGCGGTGGAGGTGGTGGCCGCGGCCGCCGTGGCGGACGCACCGGCGGTACCGGTACCGGTGCCGGTCGTGTCGGCGGCGGGGGCGTCGACCGCCGGCGGTCCGGAGGGCTCCAGGGTGGTCACCTCGCCGGCGGCGGCCCCGGTGGCGACCCGCACCGGGGGCGGGACGGCCGCGGCACCGTCGCTCATCGGCGGGCTACCCGACCGGCGGGCGTGTCGGCGCGCCCGGTGCCGTGGCGGCGATGGCTCGCCGGGGCAGCGGTGACATCGGACCGATCGTACCCCATGGGTTCCCGACCCCTACCGGACGCCGGGGGCCGGGGGGACCGGGGCGAGCACGCACGCGGCGGCCGCCGCCCCGGTGGTCCGCCCGGCGCACGACGAGAACACCGCGGGGGCCAGCACCACCGGCGCCGTGCGGTCGGTGGCGGCGGCCGGCCAGACCCACGCGGATGCCCGGTGGACCGGGGCGGTGCCGAGTACCGCGGTGTAGAAGGCCACGCCGTAGGAGGTGCCGCGGCCGCGCTGGTAGACGGGGAGCCCGGTGTCGTCGGGCACCACCACCGTGGTCACCCCCCACGCCTCCAGGGCGCGTCGCACGGCGGCCAGGGCGGCGGGGGACGTCGACGGCGGCGGCACCACGACGGTGGAGGCGGCCCGGAGCACGGCGAACCCGGCGGCCTGGTCCCCGGCCCGGGCCACGGTGCCGGTCGGCCCTCCGCCTCCGGCCATGGCGTAGGGCATGCCGGCGATGGCCTGCCAGGGGATGGAGGCCTGGGAGTCGGCGGTGGCGAACGGGTAGGTGGCGAGCACCCGGCCCGGGGGCAGGGTTGGGGCGACGGTCCGGAACCAGGCGGGAACGCTGACCGTCTGCACGGTGAGCGGGAGGTTGGGGGCGAGCGCCGCCGCCACCGGGACCAGGGCGACGGCGGCCACCGCCAGGCCGGCCACCGCCCCAGGGGTCCGGCTCCGGGACCCGTCGCGCCGGGCCGCCACCGCCGACCGGGTCCGGTCCACCACCACCGCCACCATCACCGCCAGGCAGAGATCGGTGACCGCCGCGAACCGGTACTGGAGCACGTCCCGGAAGATCGGCAGATGGTCGACGACCGCCCACGGGGCCCACCGGCCGCCGCCGGTCCGGAGGCCGAGCGCGAAGGTCGCCACCGCCAGGGACCCGAACAGCCACAGTCGACGGTCGCGGCGCCACACGGCGGTCCCCACCGCGGCCACGGCCAGCACGCCGACGCCGACGAAGGTGGGCGACGGCACCGGCGATCCCCGGTAACCGCCGAGCACCGCGGCCTCGGAGGCGAGCTGCCGGGCGGTCAGCGGCCCGAAGGTGCCCAGCCGGCTCCAGAGGTTGCCCGCCGAGGTACCGAGGGCACCGGGGACGTCGGTGGACCAGAGGGTGCCGCCCAGGTGGCCGGGACCGGCGAGGAAGCTCCACACCGGCCAGGCCAGCAGCACCGTCGCCACCCCGGCGGCGGCGGCGGCCCCGATGACGGCGTGACGGACCGCGGCCCGGAGGCCGGGGGGTCGGGCCCACCAGGCGTGGACGGCCACCAGCGCGGTGGCCACCAGGCCGGAGACCACCACCACCAGGACCAGCTCGCTGCTGATGAAGAACTCCACGGCCACCAGCAGCCCGAGGACCGCCCCCACCCGCACCGGTGAGCGGCGTCGGCGAACCAGCAGGTCGTCGAGGCACGCCGCCATCAGCGGCAGCAGCGCCAGCAGCGCCAGGTTGAGCCAGCCGAAGGCGAGTTGGACCACCACGAAGGCGGAGAAGCCGTAGGCCAGCCCGCCCACGAAAGCGGCCGGCGTCCATCGCACCCACCGCTGCAGCAGCCAGCACATCGAGAGGGCGGTCAGCGCCGGGGCCAGGGTGACGGCCAGGTTGAAGGCGACCACCGGGCCGGCGGCCCAGGTCACCGGGGCGGACACCAGCCCCACGGCCGGGGTCGTGGTGTCGGTGAGCAGGTTGAACCCCGTCGGATGGAAGAGGGAAGTGGAGAAGAGGAGGCGGTGGCCGTGGGCCAGGGCGAACGCCGACCACTCGAGGGACCACACGCTCCGCCCGGCGTCCGTGCACGCACAGGTCATCACCGACGACGGCCCCCCCGGGGCCGTCCAGACGTGCCACCACAGCAGGAACGAGGCGGCCAGGTAGGCGAGGCCGGCAGCGGCCAGCCGCACCCACCGGCGGCCGGCGCCCTCCGGAGCAGGGTCCGCGCCGGCACCGGAGGCGACCGCGGCGGTGGGGGCGTCGGCCACCGAGGGCGCGGTGGTCACGGTGCGGCCCGGTGGGCCAGGACGCAGGCGGCCACGCCGGCCACCGGAGCGTCCGGCGCCCCGTCGCCGGTGCAGGAGGCGAACGCCTCCGGGGTCATCGGGACGGGATCGTCCGGGGCGCGCACGTCCTCCCACACCCAGGCGCGGTCCTCCAGCACCGGGGCGCGACCGATGGCGGCGGTGAGCAGGCCGACCGCGTAGGCCACGCTCCGGCCGCGCTCGTAGGTGGGGAGGGCCGGCTGGTCCGGCACCACCGCGGTGGTGACCCCCCAGCCGGCCAGGGCCCCGCGGACGGCGTCCAGATTGGCGGCGGTGGGCTGCGGCTCGGGACCGAGGGGCAGCGACGCCTCAGCGAGCACGTCGAACCCGGGCCGTTCGGGACCGGCGCGCGAGGGCGCCACCCCCGGGCCACCGCCCCCCACCATGGAGAAGGTCATCCCCTCCTCGGCCTGCCAGGTCATCGAGGCCTGGATGCCACCCAGCGCCGCCGGGTACGGGAGCACCACCGATCCGGCGGGGAGCGACGGGGCACGATCGGTGAACCACTGCGGCACCTCCACCGTCCGGACGGTCAGCGGGAGGTTCGGCCACATGGCCACCACCAGCGGCACCAGGGCCACCGCCACCACCGCGGCGCCCACCCGCGACCCCTGCCGGTCCCCCCACCGCCGGGCGGCCGCCGCCCGGGCGTGGTCGAGGACCAGGGCGAGCACCACCGCCAGGCAGAGGTCGGTGATCACCGTGATGTTGACCGGCACCACGTTGTCGACGACCGGCAGGTGGACGAAGAGCCGCCACGGCGCCAGCGCGGCGCCGCCCACCCCGAGCGACAGCCACCCCGCCCAGACGGTGAGGAGGGCGAAGAACCAGAGACGACGGTCGTGGCGCCAGGTCGCCACGCCGCCCACCAGCACCACCACCAGGCCGATCCCCACGAAGGACAGGAGCGGCAGGGCCGGGCCCTGGTAGCCGCCGAACAGCCGCATGATCCCGACCAGGTCCCGCGGCAGGACGCCGTGGACGAACCCCCCGGGGGTGGCGCCGACGGTGCCGGCCGGGGAGTTCGGCCAGGCCCTCCCGACCAGGTGGGCGGGACCGGCGAAGAACGACCACGCCGGGTAGGCCAGCAGCACGGCCGACACCGCGGCGGCGACACCCAGGCCCGGGAGGGCCGACCGGGCGGCCGGGACGACGGCGTCCGACCGGGGGGACGGGGCGAGCAGGAGGGCCAGCACGACGGCGAACACCGAGAACAGCACCAGCAGGAGCAGCACCTCGACACTGACGAAGAACTGGACCGCCACCAGCAACCCGAGCACCGCCCCCACCCGCGTGGCCCGGCGCCGGCGGCGCACGAACAGCTCGTCGAGGCAGGCCACGATCAGTGGCACCGCCGCCAGCAACCCGAAGTTCGGGTGGGCCAGGGCCAGGCTGACCACCACGAACGGCGAGAAGCCGAAGAAGAGCCCGCCCGCCACCGCCGCCGGGCTCCACGACACCCAGCGGCGCAGCAACCAGCACATCGAGAGGCCGGAGAGGGCCGGCGAGAGGACGTCGATGGCGTTCATCGACGCCACCGGGCCGAACACCCAGGTCACCGGGGCGAAGACCACCCCGAGGGCGAGCGAGTTGGGCGCCATGTTGATGCCGCGGGGCACGAAGAGCTTCGACGAGGAGAAGGGGTTGAGCCCGTGGGCGAGGGCGTAGGCCGGCCAGCGGATCACCCACAGGGTCAGCGAGGCGTCGCCGCATCCGCAGGTGGTGACCGTCGTGGCGTGGGCGTCGACGTGCCACCAGAGCAGGAGGGAAAGCACCAGGTAGCCGGCGCCGACCGCCAGGAGACCCGGCCACCGGAGACCCGGTCGGGGCCCGGATCCGGCCGGGGCGGCCGGGGCGTCGGCGACGTCCGGCCCGGCGACGCCGGGCCCGGTGACGGGGAGCCCGGCGCCGGGCTCCGCCACCGGGGTCGTCGACTGCGGGCTCATCGGCGGTCGGGCATGGGTGGAGGGCCCGAAGGGGCCGGGGCGACCGGGGCGTCGGGTGGACCGATTCTACCCACGGCGACCCCGGAGGCGGTGGTCGCTGCGCCCCGGCCGCGGGGGGAACGCCCAGCATGGCGGGTGTGCGACACAATGGTCCGGATGGCCGACGCCCACCCGCCCGCCAGTCCGCCGCCGGACGCCCGCGCCCCGTTCCGCCTCGGCAACCGTCCCGCCCTGACCGGGATCCGGGCGGTCGGGGTGACCCTGGTGCTCATCTTCCACTCCAACTTCCGGACACTGCCCGGATCGTGGGTGGCGCTCGGGGTGTTCTTCGTCCTGAGCGGCTTCCTGATCACCGCCATGCTGGCCGGGGAGCACCAGCGCACCGGCCGGATCAGCATGTCGAAGTTCTACTCCCGCCGGGCGGTCCGCCTGCTGCCGCCGCTGGTGCTGGCCGTGGCCCTGCTGGCGCTCTACGCCGCCATCGTGCCGGTCGGCCACGCCTCCACCCGGCTGTGGGGGGACTCGGCCGCCGCCCTGTTCTACGTCTCCGACTACCGGTCGGCCTTCGGGCACGAGCCGTTCCTCGGGTACTTCTCGCAGTGCTGGTCCCTGGCGGTGGAGGAGCAGTTCTACCTGATCTGGGCGGCGCTGTTCGTGGTGGCCCTCAAATACGGGAACCGCAGGGTGGCCTACGTCCTCACGATCGCCGGCATGGCCGGGGCGGTGGTCAACCGGGTGGCCATCGTGCTCGGGGCCGCCCACTGGAACTCCTACGTGTCCGGCCGGGTGTACTACGGCTTCGACACCCGGGCCGACGCCCTCTTCCTCGGCTGCTTCTGCGGCCTGCTGGCCACCGGCGGGCACTTCGACCACTGGGCGACGTGGGGCAAGCGGACCCTGTCCGTGGCGGCACTGGCCTCCACCGCGGTGATGATCTGGATCATCGTGTCGGTCGGCCTGTCGGCCCGGTCCCTCCCGCTGTGGTGGCTGCCGGTCTCCGAGGTCGCCTCGGCGGTGATCATCGTCTACTTCGTGGTCCGGCCCGAGGGCCTCGGCACCCGCGCCATGGGACTGCCCCTGCTGGTGCTGGTGGGCGAGATGTCGTACACCATCTACATCATCCACTGGCCGGTCTACGTGGCCACCGGCGTCTTCTCCCCCACCGAGCTCAAGTGGTCGTACTGGCCCGCCGAGCTGACCCGCCTGGCCATCATCTTCGCCATCGCCGCCGCCAGCTGGTATCTGATGGAGCGCCCCCTCACCCGGTGGCGCCGCCGCGCCCTGGTGTCCCCGACAACGACGACCACAGAGACCGGGACCGCAGAGACCGGGACCGCGCCGGCCCCGGTGCCCGACGGCGCACCGTCGCCGGTGGTCACCGGCGACCGGGTGCCGGCCCTCTCCACCGGCACGCCCCGCCCGGCGGTCGAATGAGCCAGGCGACCTCGCCCCGGCCCGGAGACGTCCGGCCGGAGGACCGACCGGGGGGAGCTGCCCCGACCGACGCCGGCGGCGCGCACCCCGACGGCCGGCGGCGACGCGGGCTGCCGCCGTGGTGGCCGGTGGTCGTCCCGGTGGTGATCGTGCTGGTCGGCGCCTGGTCCTACCGGTGGGTCGACGAGGACGCCTTCATCGACTTCCGCATCATCGGCAACCTCCTGGCCGGCCACGGCCTCGTCTACAACGTGGGCGAACGGGTCGAGGTCGACTCCGACCCGCTGTGGCTCCTCACCCTGGCCGGCCTCCACGAGGTGCTCCCCTTCATGGCCCTCGAGTGGCTGTCGGTGGGCCTCGGCATGGTCTGCACCGGCCTCGGCTTCCTCACCGGGGGTCGGGCCGTCCAGCGGCTGGCCGCCGGCCGGCGGGAGGCCACCGCCGTTCCGATCGGGCTCCTCATCGCCTCGGTGACCGCCGGGGTGTGGGAGTTCTCCACCTCCGGGCTCGAGATGTCGATGGTCTTCCTCTGGCTGGGCGTCAGCTTCTGGCTGCTGGTCCGGGTGGAGGCCCGACGGACCCGTCCCGGGTGGACGGCGGTGGTGCTGGGCCTCGGCACCCTGATCCGGCCGGAGCTGGCGGTGGCCTCGGTGGTCTTCGTGGCCGCCCTGCTGGTGGTGGTGGCCGCCCCCGGATGGGACCCGGCGGCGAGCCGCTGGCACCGGTTCGGCCGGCCGGTGGTCGCCGCGCTGGCCCTGCCGGTGGCCTTCGAGCTCTTCCGGATGGCGTACTACGCCCTCCTGGTCCCCAACACCGCGCTGGCCAAGCAGGCCGGTTCGTCGTGGGTCTCGCAGGGGCTCACCTACCTCTGGAACTTCGTGGCGCCGTACACGCTGTGGGTGCCGGTGCTGCTCGGCGCCGTGCTCCTCGGCGACCGTGTCGCCCGGTGGTGGCGGCGCGGCGACCGACTCGGAGTGCTGCTGCTCGCCACCCCGGTGGGGGCCGGCCTCGCCGACCTGGTCTACGTGGTCTGGATCGGGGGTGACTACATGCACGCCCGGCTGCTGCTGCCCGCCTTCTTCGCCTTGTGCCTCCCCGTGTTCTGCACCGGCGACCAGCTGCGGTCGGCCATGGCGGTTCCGGTGGCCGGGGTGGTGGTGTGGGCGGTGATCGCCGCCGGGTGGCTGCGTTACGTGCCGCCCCCGCCCAGAGGGCTCAACCCCCAGACCGTCTTCATCTCCAACGAGCGCAACAGCTGGATCACCGCCACCGGCAACCCGCACCCGGTGACCGCCGCCGACTACGGCCGCGCCCTCTCCGGCGAGGCGGGACCGGTACTGGCCCGGCTGGCCGACCGGATCCCGCCCGGCCACCAGGAGCAGCTGGTCATCACCGACGACTACGCCCCGCTCGACCCCTCGTCGGCGGTGCCGGCCCGCTCCCCGCTGCCCTTCACGCTGGCCGTCAACCTTCCCGCCATCGGGGTGATCGGCTACCTGGCCGGCCCCAAGGTGTACGTCTTCGACTCCTTCTCCTTGGCCAACCCCATCGGCAGCCACACGCTGGTGGTGCACCGCGCCCGGCCCGGCCACGAGAAGCTGATCGGCCCGGCCTGGATGCTCGGCCGGTTCGGTGTCCCGGGGTCCACCCGGGTGCCGGGCGGCCCGTCCCCCGCCTCGGTGGCCGCCGCCGGGCAGGCCCTGTCGTGCGACCCGCTGGCCGCCTATCTGGCCACCATCACCCGCCCGCTGTCGCTGGCCCAGGCCGGTCGCGACCTGGTCCACTCGTTCCGGTTCACCACCCTGTCCTACAGCGCCGACCCGACCCTCGCCGCCGCCCAGCTCTGCGGGCCGCCGGGGAGCCGGGCGGCGTCGTGACGTGACGACCGCCACCGACGCCACCGCCCCCGCAGCCGGGGGGCCGGCGGCCGGGGGGACCGCGGCCGCCACCACCGCGGCACCCGGCCACGAGGCGGTGTCCGGCGGGACCCCGCCGGGCGACGGGCGGTCCCCCCTCGCCGGCGGCCGGTGGCTGGTGGCGTGGTCCGGCCTCGGGTACCTGGTGCTCTCGGTCCTGCTCTGGTGGGGGGTGTGGTCGGACCACCCGTCGTCCACCACCACCTGCGGGTGCGGGGACGCCGCCCGGTTCCTCTGGTTCTTCGAATGGCCGGCCTTCGCCCTGCGCCACGGCCACAGCGTCCTCTACTCCCCGTACCTCTTCCACCCCACCGGCATCAACCTCCTGAACGACACCAGCGTGGTGGCCCTCACCCTGGTGCTGGCCCCGGTCACGTGGCTGTTCGGCCCGGTGGCCGCCATGAACGTCGCCTTGACCCTCGCCCCGGCCCTCTCGGCGCTGGCCATGCTGGTGCTGCTGCGCCGCTGGGTCCGGTGGGCGCCGGCCGCGGTGCTCGGCGGCCTGGTGTACGGCTTCTCCCCCTTCCTCGTCACCGAGCTGGCCTACAACCAGCTCAACATCGCCTTCCTGGCCATCCCCCCGCTGGTGGTGCTGGCCCTCGACGAGCTGCTGGTCCGCCGCCGGCACTCCCCCTACCGGACCGGGGCCTGGCTGGCCGTCCTGGTGACCGTGCAGTTCTTCGTCTCCACCGAGGTCCTGGTGATCACCGTGGTGGCCGGGGTGGTGGGGGTGACGATGGTGGCGGGGTGGGCCGCCACACGCCGACCGGAGGAGGCCCGGGTGGCGGCCGGCCACGTCGGCCGTGGGGTGCTCACCGCCGCCGGGGCGGGGGCGGTGCTGCTGGCCTGGCCGACCTGGTACCTGCTCCGCGGCCCGGCCCACCTGACCGGGCCGATCTGGTCGAACGGCAGCATCGACCAGTACGGCAACAGCCTGACCACCTTCTGGGGCCACGGCGGCGGGCTGGCTCCACTGGTGGGGGCCATGGTCCGCTTCGGCGGGTACCAGGGCCCGGCCCTGCCGACCCTCGGGACCCTGGGTACCGGCACGGTGGTGCTGGCCGTGGTGGGGGTGGCGGTGTGGCGGCACGACCGGCGGCTGTGGCTCTTCGGCGCCCTCGGCCTGGTGGCCGGGGTGCTCTCCCTCGGGCCCGGCCACGGGTACTGGGTGCCGTGGGAGCTGATCGACAAGGTGCCGTGGGTCGGCGACGTGGTCGAGATCCGGTTCACCCTGGTGCTGACGCTCTGCCTGGCGGTGATGGCGGCGGTGGTCCTCGACCGGCTCCACGACGCCGTATCCGACCGGTGGCCGGCCGACCGCCGTCGGTCGGCCGGCCTGGTGACCGTGGCCGTCGGCGTGGCCGCCCTGATCCCCTCGGTGGTGGCGCTCTGGCCGGACCTCCCCCTCGCCACCCGGCCGGTGGTGCCGCCCGAGTGGTACCGGACGGCGGGGACCTCACTCCCGCCCGGCCAGGTGCTCCTCGCCTACCCCGCCCCGTTCTCGGGGATCCAGGCGCCGATGGCCTGGCAGGCGGTGGGCGGGATGCGGTGGGCCATGGCCGGCGGAGGGGGCCCGGAGGGGGTGGCCGACCGGGCGGGTGCCGCCCGTGCCGGGTTCACCGTGCTGTCGCAGGCCAGCCTCCCCCTCGGCCCGGCCCCCCTCCCCACCCCGGCGGCCCTCGGTGCGGTGCGCGACGCCCTGGCGGCGTGGCAGGTGACCATGGTGGTCGTCCCCGACCAGCCCGGCCTGCCCTCCTACGACCTGGGACGCGCCACCCCCTACGCCGTCGGGCTATTCACCGCCGCCCTCGGGGAAGCGCCGACCTACGAGCACTCGGCGTGGGTCTGGTCGTCGGTGCGGTCGGCCGGCCCCGCGCGTCCGGTGGCCACCGGCGCCTTCACCTCGTGCATCTCCCGCCCGGCCGCCGCGGTGGCGGCGTGCGTCCTGTCCGCCCCACCGGCCGGCCCGTGAGCGCGGTCGGGTCGGTGGGCGAGGAGGCCCCGCCGGCCGGCGGCGAGGCACCGGGCCCGGCGCCGGACGCGGAAGCGTCGACCGGACCGTCGGAGCCGTCGGAGCCGACCGACGGGCGGCGGCGAGCTGTCTCCCTCCACGCCTTCGTCCTCGGTGGCTTCGTGCTGCTGAGCGCGGCCCTCTGGTGGCGGGTGTGGGTCACCGGCAGCCCGACCTCCACCCTCACCTGTCAGTGCGGCGACCCGAGCCAGGAGCTGTGGTTCCTGACCTGGACGCCGTGGGCCCTCGTCCACGGCCACTCGCCGTTCTTCACCGACGCCATCTACGCCGGCCAGGGCGGGGCCAACATGATGGTCAACACCTCGTGGATGCTGCCGGGGGTGGTGCTGGCCCCGGTGACCTGGCTGTTCGGGCCGATCGCCTCGTTCAACGTGGCCGCCACGCTGGCCCCGGCGCTGTCGGGCTGGTGCGCCTTCGTGGCCGCCCGGCGGGTGACCACCTTCGTGCCCGGCCAGGTGCTGGCCGGCCTGGTCTACGGCTTCTCCCCGTTCGTCCTCCAGAACGACCCGTTCGGGCACCTCAATTTCACGCTCCTCTTCTTCCCGCCCCTCGCCTTCATCCTCCTCCACGACCTGCTGGTCACCCACCGGCGGAGCCCGGTCCGGATCGGTGCGCTGGCCGGCCTGCTGGTGGTGGCCCAGTTCTTCGTCTCCACCGAGCTGCTGGCCATGACCGCGGTGGTCTTCACCGCCGCCCTGGTGGTGGCCGCCGCCATGGCCCCGGCGGCGGCCTGGGCCCAACGGCGCCGGGTGGCCGTGGCCGCCGGGGTGTCGGGCGGCATCGCCGTGGTCGCCCTCGCCTATCCGGTCTGGGTGGTATTGGCGGGGCCGCGCCACATCGTCGGGTTCCCGTGGAAGGACTCACCGCAGCTCGGGACCACGCCCGGCGCCCTGGTCACCGCCGGGGTGGGCGTGCACGCCGGCTCCCTCTTCGACGCGGTGGGCGGCTACTTCGGGGCCATCGGACCGAACGCCGGTCCGTTCCACCTCCCGAGCCTGGTCTACCTCGGCCCGCTGCTGGCGGGATTCCTGGTGGTGTCGTCGGTCACCTGGTACCGGTCGCGCCTGGCCTGGACGGTGGTGGCCGGCACCCTGACCGCCTGGGTCTGCTCCTTCGGGACCACCCTCGGCACCGAGGCGAGCACGCCGTCGCGGCTCGAGCACCCGTGGTGGCTCCCGTGGCGGCTGGCCGCCCACGTCCCCCTCATCTCGGACATCCTGCCCATCCGCTTCGGGGGCCTGGTCTCCTTCGGGGTCGGACTGCTATTCGCCCTCTCGCTCGGCGGGTGGTGGCGCCTGCTCGACAGGGCCCTCCGGCGGCGGGCGGGCGGGCGTCCGGCGCGGGCGGCCCGGGCGTCCCTGGTGGCCGGCGCGGTGGTCACCGCCGTCGGTCTCGGCGTGCTCGTCCCGGTGGCGCTGGCCTCGCCGGTGCCCTACACGGTGACCCCCTCGGCGCCCCCGGCCTGGTTCACCGGCGACGCCACCCGGCTGGCCCCGGGGACGGTGGTGCTGGTGGTGCCGTTCGCCGGCCAGTCGGCCGAGGGGTGGCAGGCCCAGGGCGGGCTGCACTTCGACCTGGCCGGCGGGTTCGCGGTGGTGCCCGAGCCCGACGGACGCTCGGTGTTCGTCGAGCCGCCGGGGGGCGTGGTGGCCGTGCTCGGCCGGCTGTCGGTCCCCCCCTCCGCACTGCTCACCACCCCCCTCCCGTCCTCGGCCGCCGACCTGTCGGCGGTCCACGACGCCCTGGTGCGGTGGCACGTCGGCGTGTTGGTGGTCACCCGGGTGGGGATCGAACCCGACTACTCGGCCGCCTTCTTCACCGCCGTCTACGGGAGGCCGCCGGTGGACCGCCAGGGGGTGTGGGTCTGGTCCGGCCCACCCGGCACCCCGCTCACCCTCCCCGCCGGTACCCTTGCCGGCTGTGCTCGAACGGCAGCCGGCACGGACGACCCGCTGGCCGCGCCCACCTGCGTGATGGCCGCCGCGCTCCCGGGCGGCGGGGCGTGACCGCTGCCACGGTGACGGCCGGCCCGGTGCCTGCGGCCGTCGCCACGACCGACCCGGGCGAGGGGCCCGGGGCCGACGCCCCGTCGGCCCCGCGGCACCGCCTGCGGGAGCTGGCGGTGTCGGGCGCCCTCTACCTGGCCCTGTCGGTGGTGGTGTGGTGGCACGTGTGGACCACCCACCCCTCCACGGTGACGACCTGTGGGTGCGGCGACTCGTCGCTGTTCACCTGGTTCCTGGCCTGGCCGGCGCACGCCCTCGCCCACGGGCTGGACCCCTTCTACTCGACGGCCATGTTCCACCCCCACGGGGTCAACCTCCTGGCCAACACGAGCGAGGTCGGCCTCGGGGTGGCCCTGGCGCCGGTCACGTGGCTGTTCGGTCCGGTGGCCACCCTGAACGTGGCGCTGACCCTCAGCCCGGTGCTGTCGGCCCTGGCCATGTTCGTGCTGGTGCGCCGGTGGGTGGCCTGGGCCCCGGCCGCCTTCGTCGCCGGGCTGGCCTACGGGTTCTCGTCACTGGTGCTGGTCAGCCTCACCGACGCCCACCTGATGATCGGGTTCCTGGCGGTGCCGCCGTTGGTGGTGGCCTGCCTCGACGAGCTCCTCGTCCGCCAGCGCCACCGACCGGCCCGGGTGGGGGTCGTCCTCGGCCTGCTGGTGGTGGTGCAGTTCTTCGTCGGCACCGAGCTCCTGGCCATCATGGCCGTGGTCGGGGCGGTGATGCTGGGGGGCCTCCTCGTCTGGGCGGCGCTCCGCCACCCCGACGAGCTCCGCCGCCGGGCCCGCCCGGCGCTCACCGGGCTGGCCACCGGGACCGGCGTGGCGGTGGTGCTGCTCGCCTGGCCGGCATGGTTCGCCCTGGCCGGGCCCGCCCACCTGTCGGGGCCGATCTGGCAGAGGATCGAGCTCGGCTACGGGGGCGTCTCCCTCAAGGGGTACGTGTGGCCCACCCCGGCGGCGGCGTCGTTCAACGCGCTGACCGCCCGCCTCGGCGGGTACCAGGGGCCGACCCTGTCGGGGCAGTACCTGGGGATCGGCCTGGTGGCGGTGGCGGTGGCGGGCACCGCCGTCTGGCGCCGCGACCGCCGGCTGTGGTTCTTCGGGCTGACGGCGCTGGTGACGGTGCCGCTGTCGCTGGCCGTCAACGTCGGCATCTGGGTGCCCTGGCGGGCCCTCCGCCACGTGCCGCTGATCGAGAACATCATCCCCAGCCGGTTCGTGTCGATGACCTTCCTGGCGCTGGCGGTGATGCTCGGGGTGGTGGTGGACCGCAGCCGGACGGCCACCGCCCGGCGCCCGGGCGGGACCCGGGCGGCGGGGACCGCGGTCGGGGCGGTGGTGGCCCTGGTGGCCCTGGTCCCCGTCGGCGCCTACCTGTCCGCCTCGACCCCGATGACCGTCCGGACGGTGACGCTCCCCGCATGGTTCGCCACCGAGGCGCCGGCGCTGCCGGCCGGCCAGGTGGTCCTCGCCTACCCCGTCCCCTTCTCCGGCGTCCAGGGCGTGCTGACCTGGCAGGCGGTTGGAGGTATGCACTGGGCGGTGGTCGGCGGCGCCGGGCCCGGCTCGATCCCCTCCCGGCAGGGCGACGACGCCGAGGGACTGCGGGTCATCGCCGTCAGTTCGGCCCAGTCGCTCACCGCCGCGGACACCACGCCCGAGGAGGTGGCCGCGGTGCGCCGGGCCATGGACGACGCCGGGGTGACCACCGTGGTCGTCCCCGACCAGCCCGGGCTCCCGCGCTACGACCAGGTCACCGACGCGGCCTCGGCCGTGGGTCTGATGACCGCCGCCACCGGCCGGGCACCCGTCCGGCAGGCCGGCGCCTGGGTGTGGAGCGACGTCCGGTCGGCCGGCCCGCCCCTCACCGTCCCGACCACGGAGTTCCAGGCGTGCATCGCCGGGCCCTACGGGGTGCCGGTCCCCGCCGACGGGGTACCGGCGTGCCTGCTGTCGGCCGCCGGCACCGGGTCGTGAGCACCGCTCCG
>Ga0181519_10002975_pt1 | contig 14095 bp, 9 predicted proteins | sample PEATcosm2014_Bin_26_FD_121102 | JGI IMG/M metagenome (GOLD analysis project Ga0181519, IMG submission 121102) | Peatland microbial communities from MTU Mesocosm Facility, Houghton, MI, USA - PEATcosm2014_Bin02_10_metaG | ecosystem: Environmental > Terrestrial > Soil > Wetlands > Peat | place...
CGCGCATTCAGCAGATGACAAGTGCGGTGCTGGAAAGCACCGCCGCGATCTCGTCCAATGCCAACGAGCTTTCGCAATCGACCGACGAATTGTCGCGTCGCACCGAAACCCAGGCGGAGAGTCTCGAGCAGACGGCCGCCGCGCTGGAAGAGATCACGGTCACGATCGCGCGCACCGCACAGAACGCCCAGGAAGCGGCGCAGATCGCCGGAACCGCAAAGCAGGCGGCGGAGGAAGGCCAGCTTGTGGCGGAAACCGCCGTCAGCGCGATGGGCCAGATCGAGAAATCGTCACGGCAGATCGCCGACATCATCAGCGTCATCGATGAAATCGCCTTCCAGACGAATCTGCTCGCGCTGAACGCGGCGGTGGAGGCCGCACGCGCCGGCGAACAGGGCCGCGGCTTCGCGGTGGTCGCCGCCGAGGTCAGGAACCTCGCATCGCGCAGCGCACAGGCGGCCAAGGAGATCAAGGCGCTGATCAACGACTCGGTGGGCAAGGTCACCGAGGGCACCAAGCTCGTCGATGAATCCGGCAAGGTGCTCGCGGAAATCGTAGTGCGCGTCAAGAAGGTCACGGACGTGATGGCCGAGATCGCCAGCTCGAGCCGCGAGCAGGCTTCGGGAATCGAGCAGGTCAACAAGGCCATCACCATGATGGACGACGTCACCCAGCAGAATGCCGCCCTGGTCGAGCAGGCGTCCGCGGCCGCGCAGGCGCTCACCGAGCAGGCCTCCAATCTCACGCAGCTGATCTCGCGCTACAAGGTGGGCGGCAACCCGGCCGCCAAGGCCGCGGCGGTCGCGCCGGCCCATTCGATGCGGTCGCAGCCGGCGCCGGTCGCGACGGAGCGCCGTGCGCCGAACCGGCCGCTGAGCGGCGCCAAGAGGACCGCGACGGCCGCCGCGCCGCGTTCCGCGCTCGCCCGCAAGGCCGAGCCCACGGCCGACGAGGAGTGGAAGGACTTCTGAGCGCGCTGGCTGTAGAAAAGCCCTGGATTGATCCGCGGCTTTGACATACCGTGCCGCCGATGGGCGACATCTTCAATCTGCGTGCCGGCCACTGCCCACTCGCCCGGCTGCGGCGCATCTATGAGCGCCCGGTCGCAATCCGCCTCGACGCCGGGGACCGCGCGCGCATCGACGCCTCGAGCGCGCTGGTCGATCGCATCGTGGAACAGGGCGACGCCGCCTACGGCATCAACACCGGCTTCGGTCTGTTGGCGCAGACCCGCATACCCACCGAGCAGCTCGAGCAGCTGCAGCGCAATCTGCTGCTGTCGCACGCGGCCGGCGTCGGCGAAGCGCTGCCCGACGCGGTGGTGCGGCTGATTCTCGCGCTCAAGATCAATGCGCTGGCGCGCGGCCATTCGGGCATCAGTGCCGCGCTCATCGACGGCCTGCTGGCGCTGCTGGAGCACGAGGTCTATCCGCTGATCCCCGCGCAGGGCTCGGTCGGCGCCTCCGGCGACCTGGCGCCGCTCGCGCATCTGGGCGCCGTACTGCTCGGCATCGGCCAGGTTCGCATCGGCGGTGAACGGCTGCCCGCCGCCGACGGCCTGGCACGCGCCGGACTGACGGTGTTCCGGCTGCGCGCCAAGGAGGGCCTGGCGCTGATCAACGGCACCCAGGTGTCCACCGCGCTTGCCCTCGCCGGCCTGTTCGGCGCCGAGGACCTGTTCTCCGCCGCACTGGTCGCCGGCGCCATGTCGGTCGACGCCTTGAAGGGCAGCGATTCGCCCTTCGATGCGCGCATCCAGCTGGCGCGCGGCCAGCCCGGTCAGATCGCGGTGGCGCGCGAAATCCTGCGGCTGATCGGCGGCAGCGCCATCCGCGCCTCGCACCTGGACTGCAGCCGCGTCCAGGATCCCTATTCGTTTCGCTGCCAGCCACAGGTGATGGGCGCCTGCCTCGATCTCATCCGCAATGCCGCCGCCACCCTCGCCATCGAGGCCAACGCGGTCACCGACAATCCGCTGCTGTTCGTCGACTCGGCCGAGGTGATCTCGGGGGGTAATTTTCACGGCGAACCGGTGGCCTTCACCGCCGATGTGCTGGCGCTCGCCATCGCCGAGATCGGCAGCCTGTCGGAGCGGCGCATGGCCGTGCTGGTGGACCCCAAGATGAGCGGGCTGCCGCCGTTTCTGGTCGAGAACAGCGGCTTGAATTCCGGCTTCATGATCGCCCAGGTCACCGCCGCGGCGCTGGTGGCCGAGAACAAGACGCTCGCGGCCCCGTGCAGCGTCGACTCCATCCCCACCTCGGCCAATCAGGAAGATCACGTCAGCATGGCCACGCATGCCGCGCGCCGCCTCGGACGCATGGTCGACAACGCCGCGGGCATCGTCGGCATCGAACTGTTGGCCGCGGCCCAGGGCATCGATTTTCACCGCCCCGCGCGCTCCTCGCCCATCCTCGAGCAGGTGCACGCCGACATCCGCGCCGAGGTGCCCTTCTACGCGGCGGACCGTTACTTCGCGCCGGACATCGAAGCGGCCCAGGGCTGGGTGAGATCCGGGCGCTTCGCCCACAGCGTGGACACCCTGCTGCCCTCGCGCGCGCCCGGCTGAGCCCCACCCTAGCGTGTGGACTTCAGCGGGCGGGGCACTTGCGAAAGAGTACTCTGTCTGATAGAGTACTCTAAAGACTCGCAATATCACCGAACCCCGGAGCCCACATGCCACTGTCCACCCAAGATGCCGCCAGCGCCCTCGACGACATTGCCGACGTCCAGCATCGCGCCTCGGTGCTGAACGGCTACCAGCAGGGTGCGCCGCATTTTTTCCTCTGGGGCACGATCTGGTTCATCGGCTATGCAGCCACGGATCTTTGGCCGCAATGGGCCTGGGCCGTGTGGCTTGCCCTCGATGTCGGCGGAATGACCGGCAGCTTTTTGCTCGGCAGCGCTTCGATGTCGCGCAGCGGCGTGTCGAGCGCCGGCTACGGGCGGCGTTTCTCGGCGACGAGCCTCGCCATCGTCGCCTTGATCGCGGCCACCTTTTACATCCTGGCGCCCACCAAGGCAGCCCAGTTCGGCGCCTTTCCGGCCCTGGTGATCGCGGCGCTGTACACCGGCTTCGGCATCTGGCGCGGCACGCGCTGGGCCGTGGCCGGCATGGTCCTCGGCGCCTGCACCGTCGGCGGCTACGCCCTGTTCAAGGAGCATTTCAATCTGTGGCTGGCGGCCTCCGGCGCCGCCACCCTGCTGCTGAGCGGCGCCTGGCTGCGGCGCGCCTGACGTGGCGGCGGCGCCCAATGAGCTGATCCACCAGCCGCTGCGGCTGCGGATAATGGCGGCATTGAATTCGCTGCCGCCGCGCGAGTCCCTGGAGTTCACCCGCCTGAAGAGCATCGTCGCAGCCACGGACGGCAATCTCGGTGCCCATCTGGCGACGCTCGAGAATGCCCGCTACGTACGGATCGACAAGGATTTCCTCGAGAAAAAGCCGCGCACGCGCATCGCGATCACGCGCGAGGGACGCCAGGCGCTGATGCAGCACGTCGCCTACCTGCGCAACATCCTCGACGGGGTGGTGTAGGCTTGAAGCATGCTGAACTCCCATCCCCCGGCGGACGCGCCGGACGCCGCACCCGTGTGGATCGACCTGTTCGAGCCGACCCCTGAGGAGATCGCGCGCATGGCGGCCGACTTCGGCATCGCGGTGCCGTCGCGCGCCTCCCTGGAGGAGATCGAAACCTCCAGCCGCCTGCGCGCCGAGGGCGAGGTGCTGTACGTCAGCATGCCGCTCGGGGTGCACGCGGTCGGGCTCGCCGCCCTGCCGCTGGGATTCATCCTCTCGCCGAAGCTCCTGGTCACCGTGAGATTTTCGCAAATGCAGGCCTTCGAGGCCGTCGAGGCGCGCGCCCGGCGGGGCCATTGCAGCAGCAGCGCGACCACCTTCGCGGTGATCCTCGACGCCATGGTGGACTACGCCGCGGACGTGCTCGAAAAACTCGGCCATGACCTGGCCACCGTGTCCACGCACACCTTCGGCGCCGATGGCGGGCAGGCGCAGCGCACGGCGCCCGGCGCCCGTGCCCTGCGGCGCAGCCTCTCGGCCGTGGGCATCGCCGGCGATCAGTTGTCGCGCCTGCGCCAAAGCCTGCTCGGCATGCAGCGCATCATCGGCTTCGTGCTCGACACCGCACAATGGCTGGCGCCGGAATTGAAACCCCGGCTGGCCAGCGCGCGCCAGGACTTGGGCTCGCTGGTGGATTTCGAATCGCATCTGTCCGGCAAGACCCAGTTCCTGCTCGACGCCATCCTCGGCTTCATCAACACCGAACAGAACGACATCTTCCGCGTGCTCACCATCGTCTCGGTGGTGGGCATTCCGCCGACGCTGATCGCCAGCTGGTACGGCATGAATTTCCACGGCATGCCGGAATACGGCTGGCGCTACGGCTACCCCTATGTGATCGGATTGATGGCGCTCAGCGTCCTGCTGCCCGTGATCTGGTTCAAGCGCCGCGGCTGGTGGTGAGCGCGATGGCGGCGAACCCGGCGCTGTACGAGCTCATCCCCGGCAGCGTGCCGCTGCTCATCAGCTTTCCGCATTCCGGCACGCATGTGCCCGCCGACCTGGCCGCACGGCTCGAGCCGCGGGCGCTCGATTTGCCCGACACCGATTGGTTCGTGCCCGAGCTCTATGATTTTGCCCGCGGGCTCGGCGCCACACTGCTGCGCGCCTCGCATTCCCGTTATGTGGTCGACCTCAACCGCCCGCCCGACGGCACGCCGCTGTACCCCGGGCAGCGCGAGACCGCGGTCTGCCCGCTGGAGGCCTTCGATGGCGAGCGCCTGTACCGGCCGGGCGCCGAACCCGGTCCGGCGGAAATTGCGCAGCGGCTGCGCACCTACTGGCAGCCGTATCACGAGCAGCTCGCCGCCACCGCCGCGGCCCTCGCCCTGCGCCACGGCCGCTGCCTGATCTGGGATGCACACTCGATCCGCTCGCAGGTGCCCGGTCTGTTCGCCGGCCGGCTGCCCGACCTCAACGTGGGCACGGCCGGCGGCGTCAGCTGCAGCCCCGCCCTGCGGGCGCGCCTCGCCGCCGTGCTGGCCGCACAATCCCGCTTCAGCTTCGTGCTGGACGGCCGCTTCAAGGGCGGCCATATCACCCGCCACTATGGCCGGCCCGCGGCCCGAATCGAGGCGGTGCAGCTGGAAATCGCCCAGGCCGCCTATGTGCGCGAGGCGCGGGTTCCGACCTTTGAGGCGATCGCCGCCGCGCCGCTCGGCGCGCAGATCGAGCAGCTGTTGCAGGCCGCCCTGACAGAGTGATCGGGCCGATTGATCGCCATCATACCGATCAATTGGTTGCGAGCAATGTTGACTCATGCAACACTGGCGCATGCCCGCGAGGACCGCATGAGCGCCATTGACGACCTGCGCCGCTTCAACCGTTTCTATACGCGCCAGATCGGTCTGCTGGACGAAACCCTCTCGAACAGCCCCTTCTCGCTGCCCGAGGCGCGGGTGATCTATGAACTGGCGACGGGGCAGATCGAAACCGCCGCCGACCTGTCGCGCACGCTGGGGATGGACAAGTCCCATCTGTCGCGGATTCTGTCGCGCCTGCATTCCCAAGGACTGGTGGCCGTTCAGCCCAGCCCCGAACATGCCAAGCGCCGGCTGCTGTCGCTCACCGATGCCGGACGCAACGCCTTCGCCGAGCTCGAGCGCCTCACCATCAGCCAGATGGCCCGGCTGCTCGCGCCCCTCGATCACGCCGCCACCGTGCGGCTGCGCGCCGCGATGCGGCAGATCCAAACCGTGTTGAGCGACTCACAGCGCACGGCGCCGGCCAATGCCTTCACCCTGCGCGCCCCCGCCGCCGGCGAGCTCGGTTGGGTGATCCACCGCCAGTCGCGCCTGTATCACCAGGAATTCGGCTGGGACAGTGGCTACGAGACCCTGACCCTGGGCATCGTGGCGCAATTCGTCGCCAGGTTCGATGCCGCGAAGGAGCAGGCGTGGATCGCCGATCACAACGACATGGTTGCCGGATCGATATTCCTGATGCGCGGCGACGAGCCGCAGACCGGCAGACTGCGGCTGCTGTACGTCGAGCCGGGAGCCCGCGGTCTCGGCATCGGCAAGGCGCTGGTGGCGGCCTGCATCGAGCGCGCCCGCAGCGCCGGCTACCAGCGCCTGACGCTATGGACGCATGACGTGCTGGTGGCGGCGCGCCGCCTGTACGAAGCCGCGGGCTTTCAACTGATGGGTCAGCAACAGCACCGCTCGTTCGGTCGCGACCTCATGGGCCAGACCTGGTCGCTGCCGCTTTGAATTCCAGCGGCGCGCCGCTGTAGCGCACGCGGAAGGCCGCGGGCCGCGCCGCATCTGCGTAGATGCCCGCGGGCCGCGACGGCGAGATCAGCACGATGTTGAAGGTGCGCTGCAGGGGCATGCCCGCATAGGCGCCCTGCCGGGCGCCGATGGTCAGGGTGTGGCGCGCCTCGTCCCAGCGCAGCGGAATACGCGCGAACTCCCCACGCTCGTAGCCGTAGCCCAGGCCGTCATCCTCGTACAGCTCAAATCGGCCGTCGGCGCCGGTGTACACCCGCAGGGTGATGGGATCCGCGGGCTTCTCGTCGGTGTACTCGAGAGCAGGTCCCCACGGCACGATCGAGCCGGCCCTCACGTACACCGGCAATGAATCGAACGGCGCCGGCGCGGTGAGGTCACCGCCCGCCACGCGCACGCCCGTCCAAAAGTCATACCAGCGGGCGCCGGCCGGCAGATACACGCGGCGGCTGCGCGCGCCGAAGCTCGTCACCGGGGCGACCAGCAAGGCCGGCCCGAACAGGTATTCATCCGTCAAGCCGCGCCCGCGGCGGTCGCCCGGAAAATCCATCACCAGCGGCCGCATCACCGTGGCCCCGTCCTGGGTCACCGCACCGGCCAGTGAATAGATGTACGGCAGCAGCGCGTAGCGCAGCCGGTCGAACTTGAGCTCCGACTGGTAGATCGCGCTGTGTTCGTCGCCCAAGTTGTACATTTCGCGAAAGCGCTGCTGCCCATGGACCCGCAGCAGCGGGCAGAAGGTGCTGAACTGGAACCAGCGGCTGTTGAGCTCGAGCCAGCTCGCCAAATCCGCGGGCGTCGGGTCCACCGCATAGCGCTTCTGCATGAGATAGCCGCCCGTGTCCGTGGTCCAGTAGGGCAGTCCGGCGATCGAAAAGCTGATGCCCGCGGCGATCTGCTTGCGCAGCGCGCTCCACGTCGAGGTGACATCTCCCGACCAGGACAGCGCGCCATAGCGCTGCTCGCCGATGAAGCCCGAGCGCGTCAGCGTGAATACGCGCTGCTGCGGCGCCGCCGCGCGCTGCCCCTCGTACAGCGTACGCGCCATCATCAGCGCATAGCCGTTCTGCATGCGCGCACCGGAGCCCATGCCGGTGGGGTTCATGTGTCCGGCATAGCTCTCCTGTCCCGGCGGCGACACCAGTTCCGGCTCGGTGGCATCCATCCACCACGCATCGATGCCCTTGCTGAACAGCGAGTCGCGCACCTGATCCCAGAACATCGCGCGTGCCCCGCTTTGAAACGGATCCACGTAGGCGTAGCGGCGGCCGTCGCGCAGCAGCCCCTCCTCGAGGGTGGGTTGGAACAGATACCCGGCCCGGTTCAATGCGTCGAAATGCGCGGTGCCCTCGTAGAACTTGCCCCAGATGGAAATCATCAGGTGCGCATGCGCCCGATGCACCGCGTCGACCATGGCGACCGGGTCCGGATAGCGCGCGGGGTCGAAGCCATGCGAACCCCACTCGTTGACCGGCTCGGTCACCCAGTACTGCCAATCCTGCACCATGTTGTCGAGCGGGATGTGGCGGCGTCGAAAGCCGTCCAGCGCGTCCAGCAGCTGCGCCTGGTTCTGATAACGATCGCGCGACTGCCACAGGCCGAAGGCCCAGCGCGGCAGCATCGCGGCGCGGCCGGTGAGCGTGCGAAAACCCGCCACCACCGCATCCAGCTCGGGTCCCTGCACGAAATAATAGTCGATGCCGTCGCCCACGTTCGACCACAGCGACAGATCGGGCGGCGTCCCGGCCGGGGAGTGCGGCGGCTTCCACGACAGGCGCATGACATTGGAGCGCTCCCCGTCGGTCTCGGCGACCAGCGCATGGCTGCCCGCCGTCAGCCGCAACTTGATCTGGTCGGTTTCCGGCAGCCAATCCTGGCGCCAATGGTCGAAGATCGGCTGTCCGTCGAGCCACACCTTGAGGCCGCCGTTGTAATACGCCCGCAGCTGGTACTCGCCGCTCACGGGCGCCGTGATCTTTCCCGCCGTGCGGCTCGCCGGATGCAGGCCGTATTCCGCCACGCTGCCGCCACCGCCCTGCGGCGCCTCGAAGCCGAAGCCGGGAATGGGTGTGAAATCCCCAAGATCGCCGAAGCGCGTGAACGAGGTGTTGTCCCACAGCAGGCCGTAACCGCGGCTCGACACCAAGCAGGGCACGACGATGACGGTATTGCGCTGCCACAGATCGATGTCGTAGCCTGAAAGGTCGACCACGCCGAGCTGCAGCTGACCCAGCCCGTGCAGCGATTCATCGGCGTGGCCCAGCCACTGCTGGCGCACGTGCGAGGTGCTCTCCCCCAGCACCGTCGCCGGCTCGAGCGAGCGCGCCTTCTCGGCGAGGATCGGCCGGCCGGCCGCGTTCAGGAAGGTGACGGCACCGGTGGACAGATCCACGCGCGCCGCAAGCTTCGCGGTCGACAGCGTGGCCGTGGCCGCGCCGGTGGTGAGTTTCCAGGCCGGCGCCGCAGCCGACGATGCAGCCGACGACGCAGCCGGCGGCAACACAGCAATGCTGGCACGCTCGAAGAAGCCGCGATCCTTGGCATAGGCCACGCGGATGATGTCGTCGGCGCGTACCTCGAGCTTCAGGAAATGGCCGTCCAGCGACACCACGATGCCATCGGCGGATTTCTCCAGCGTCGCGGCCGGCGCACCCGCACCCGCGGGGCCCGCGGCCAACAGCCCGAACAGGGCGATCGCCGCGCAACGCCGGGATTCGAGTAGGAACAGCACGCGGCTTCAGATTATTCCAGAAACCGGCACCTCACAATCGTCGCAAAGTGCGCTAACGTAGGCGATACATGAGCAGACGCCCATGAAGACCATCCTGATCACCGGCGCGGGCCGCGGCATCGGCCGCGCGACGGCGCTGCTCGCCGGCGCCGCCGGCTGGTCCGTCGGGATCAATTTCGTGCGCGACCCCGAGTCCGCCGATGCCACGGCGCACGCCGTGCGGTCGGCCGGCGGTCGCACGGCCACGCTGCGCGGCGATGTCGCCGTGGAAGCGGATGTCATCGAGGTGTTCGATGCCGCGGTCAATCAGCTCGGCCCCCTGGACGGGGTGGTGATCAACGCCGGCATCGTGGCACCGCCGCAGCCGCTCGCCGACATGAGCGCCGCCCGCATCCGGCAGATGTTCGAGGTCAATACCGTGGGCGCGTACCTGTGCGCCCGCGAGGGCGCCCGCCGCCTGTCGCGCAGCCGCGGCGGCCGCGGCGGTTCGATCGTGATCGTGTCGTCGGCGGCCGCGCGCCTCGGCGGTCCCGGCGAATACGTCGATTACGCCGGCTCCAAGGGCGCGCTCGACACCCTGACCATCGGTCTGTCCAAGGAACTCGGCAAGGAGGCGGTGCGCGTCAACGCGGTGCGTCCCGGCCTGATCGACACCGACATTCACGCGAGCGGCGGCCAGCCCGATCGGGCGCATCGTATCGGCGCCACCACTCCCCTCGGCCGCGCCGGGCGCGCCGATGAGGTGGCCGAAGCCATCCTCTGGCTGCTGAGCGATGCGGCCTCCTACACCACCGGCGCCCTCATCGACGTCGCCGGCGGCCGCTGAGCCGCGGTGGCCGCCCGCAGTCAGCCGTGCCGCCGGTCCGGGTGACGAAGCTCGCGGTCACCGGCTCGGCCCGATGATCACTCCCCAGGGACGGCCGGGTGCTTTGATTTTGCGTATCAATTCAAGGCTGTGTGCATCGATGACGCTCACATCGTCCGACGGACCGTTCGCGGTATACAGCCGCTGTCCATCCGGACTCAGGGCAATTCCCCAGGGCCGGTCGCCGACTTCCACGGAACCCTTGATGGTGAGGGTGGCGGCATCCACGGATTCCACGGTCTTACCTCGGCCGGTGGTGACGTAAATGGTCGCGCCGTCGCGGCTCACGGCCACCCCCATGGGACGGGCGTTGCGCCCGGGAAAATGCACCTCGCCGGTTTTCTCGTGCTTGCGTGCGTCGACGATCACCAGATTGCCGTCGTTCTCGCAGGTGACGTAGACCTGCGAGCCGTCGGGCGAAAACGCCAGGCCGCGGGGCCGCTGACCCACCCTCACGGTGGCGAGAACCTTGTAGGTAAGGCCGTCGATTGCGGCGACGACACCGTCTGCTTCGGAAGTCACGTACACCACACGGCCGTCGGGACTGACCGCCACACCTTCGGGTTCGCCGCCGACGGCGGACTCGCCCAGCTTGTTGCCGCGGCGGGCATCGAACACCAACAACGCGCCGGTGTCTTCACTCGCGACGTACAGCCGCTTGCCGTCGGCAGAGACCGCCAACTGTTCCGGATCGGACACGCCGCGCATCACCGTGCGCAAGGTTAGCGTCTCGAGGTCCACCACGCCGATGCCGTCAGCCGACTTGTCCGCCGGCGGCAGCGACTTTTCGTCGACGCCGGGTCCCGCGATCGGCGAGCCGCTCAGCGCGACGTACAGGCTACGCCGGTCGGCGGAGAGCTTCAGTCCGCGCGGCCGCTTGCCGAGCGCCAGCGATCTGACCTCGTCCGTGCTCGCATCGATGACCGCGAGGGTCCCTCCGAACTCGTCGGTGACGAAGACCCGATACGCGAGCTCCGCGGCTGCGATGGCCGCACCGGCCGGGCAGGGCACGGTGGCCAGGGCGATCGCCGCGAGCAGCAATCCGGTCCACACGGCAGCCGTCGTCCGCCGGCCCGATTCATGCTGCACGTTCATCCTCAGGAGATCACCAAGCTGATCGTGGTGGTCTCCGAGAAGCTGTTGGAGTTGCCCGTCCCGGGCGCGGTGGCGACGATCGTGACGGTGTAGGTTCCGGGTGTGGCCGTCGATCCGGCCGTGAAGGTGAGGGTCGACTTGCTCGCTGAGCTCCCCGGCGCGAACGTTGTCGTGACTCCCGCCGGCACATTCGAGGCCGCGAAACTGACGGCGGTGGAGAATCCATTGGCGGGCGTGACACTGATGGAGTCACTGGCGCTGGAACCGCGCGCCACGCCGACCTTCGCGCTGGCCGGCGTCAAGCTGAAGGTCGCACCGGCCGTGATCACGAGTGGCAGCGTGGCCGTCGCCGTGACTCCGCCGCCGCTGCCGGTGATGGTCAGCGGATAGGTGCCCGCGGGCGTGCTGAACGGCGGAAAGACGATCAGCAAATTCCCGGAGAACGCGGTACCGACTCCCGACGGCGCGCCCGAAACGGCCAGAGTCACCGCGGAATTGAAGCCGTTGACGGGCGTGATCAAGATATTGTCGGTACCGCCCGCGTTTTGTTGCAGACTGAAAGGAGTCGCGGACGCGGACAGCGTGAAGCCCGGCGCGTTGGGGGCTGCAATCGTCAGATTGATGGTGGTGGACTGGGAGAATCCCGACGAATTTCCCGTTCCCGGAGCCGAGGCACTGACGGTGATCGGATAGGTACCCGCGGCGACGCCGCTGCCGGCGGTGATGGAAAGCGTGGTGCCGCTCGCGGAATTCGCCGGGGAGAAACTGCCGCTGGCGCCCGAGGGGAATCCGGCCGCCGAGAAACTGACGGGGCTGGAAAAGCCGTTCACCGCAGAGACGGTGATCGCATCGGTGGCGCCCGCCCCCGGCGCGAGGCTGATGCGGCTCGCGGCCGGGCTCAGCGTGAAGTTTGCGCCGGCGGTAATGACCAACGACAGCGTCGTCGACACCGTGGTCGACCCGCTGGTGCCCGTCAGGGTGATCGGGTAAGTGCCGGTGGGTGTGGACAAGGGCGCAAAGAGCACCAGAAGGTTGCCGGAGAATGCACTGCCGACACCCGCCGGAAGCCCCGACACCGACAGGCTCACCGCTCCATTGAATCCATTGGCCGGTGTGACCGTGATGGCATTCGTGCCGCCCATGTTCTGTTGAAGCGTCCACGGATTGGCGGCTGCCGTGAGCGTGAACGAGGGCGCCGACGTCACGGGTGCCGCAGCGGGCGGCGTCAGGCTGACCGCCAACACCACGACGTTGCGGTTGGCCGGCGTCATCACGCTGACGACCTGCTTGGCGGGGTTCAACGGGATGATGTAACCGTACAGATACCACGGACCGGCCTGGGCCGCTCCGTTCGGCGACACCCGATTCGCGGTGCTCGTCGCCAGGGATTCGCTCGGATAGCCGCTCGGGCCGCCCCAGTCGCTGAGACTCTGCGTGACGCTGCTCGTGCTGCCGTCAGAATAGGTGACGGTGAACACCTGATTCGCCTGCACGCCGTTCACGGCGGTCGCGAGCAGATTCAAGGCATTGTAATTGCCGGTGGGCAGCGGGATCGTCGCGTTCGCGACGCCGCTCAATGAGCCCGCGCCGGCGAACGAGAAGTTCGTGCTGTTCCAGACGAGAGACGAGCCGAGATAGCTCGACGAGTAGGCATAGCTGTACGTGTCGAGCCCGCCGCCCGGCGGTACCGAGCCGTTGCCGACGATCGCGTAGACATTGGCGACGCTCGACAGGCTGACCGGAACCCCGGTGACCCGCGCGTTCGCGAGCGGGCCGTACACCATGACCTGGTTGCGCGAGGTGAGATAGACCTTGCCGTCCGCGATCGTCGGCACGGCGAACTTCTGGGTCGCACCCGCCCGATCGCGGACCGCGTTCTGTTCGCTGGTCCAGAGCAGCGTGGAGATGTTGGTTGCATTGTACGCATACAGCACCTGATAGGGGCCGCCTGAGCTGATGCCCCAGTCATCGAACCAGACGATGCCGTTGGTCGTACCGTTGGCCGACACCGAGGGGGTGGCGCCCAGGAACAAATTGGTCGGTGGCGCGCCCGGATCGGCTCCCGTCGCCACGGGGGAGGTCGACAACAGGCCGTTGGTGATGCCGTACTGGACCGCGTTGCTCCCATAGGGCCAGAAGTAGACGTTACCGTTCCAGTAAGCAGGAGCGCCCCACAATCCCGCCCCATAGGCCGTGGTGGTGATCTCCTGCACGACGTCGTCAACGGAGCTATAGCCGCCGAGATTGTCGCGATTGAGCAGGAACATTGTGCCGGCCTTGTCGATCTGCACGGCGAGGTGCGCGATCGGCGACCCCGGCAAGTTGTCGGGCAGCACCATGACACCGCCCGACCCCACATCCGCATCCTGGGCCTGAAGCGTCGCCTGATTCTGCGGCGTGAAGGAGTCGGCGACTTTCAGGCCGTTGGTGACGTTGAAACTCAGGATGTCGTCGCCGTAATCGACGTTGTTGGTGCCGTAGGGCGCGGATGCATCATAGGTCCCGTTGCCGGTCGCCACGAAAACCCGCGGCGTACCGTTCTCGTCGTCCGCCGCCGGTCCCGCGCCGCTCATCCAGATGCCGGATCCCGCGCCGTTCGGCGTGGTGAGAAAGACGGACGTCTGCGCGAGCGTGGACGCGCTGTATTGCATGAACCAGCCGTGCCACGGCGCGGTATCGCAAAACGAACCGAACCCAATGTAGATGGAGCCGGCCTCGAGCAACAACCCGGGCGACTGCTTTTCCAGGACTGGGTTGAAGGTGACGACGCCGTTGGCGCTGCCGACGCCCGTTCCGGCGACGGCGGCGCCGATTTTCGTGGGTCCGCCGAATTTCTCGCTGCCGGTCGTCACGTCGAGCGCATGAAGACGGTAAACGATCGTCCCACCCTCGTTGGTCCTCGACACGACGTACAGCGTCCCGGTCGAGGGGTCGATGACCGGCGTGCCGGTGACGCCGACGATGCCGCCTTCTATGTTGCCGCAGCCGGTCGTCGAATTCGGATCGGCCATTGCCCCGGCGGCGGCGCCGTGCGCGCCATCCAGCAAACTGGCCTTCCAGAGCTGCGCTCCGTTCGCGGCCGTATCGAATGCATA
>Ga0181519_10002976_pt1 | contig 14094 bp, 12 predicted proteins | sample PEATcosm2014_Bin_26_FD_121102 | JGI IMG/M metagenome (GOLD analysis project Ga0181519, IMG submission 121102) | Peatland microbial communities from MTU Mesocosm Facility, Houghton, MI, USA - PEATcosm2014_Bin02_10_metaG | ecosystem: Environmental > Terrestrial > Soil > Wetlands > Peat | place...
CGTCGCGGCCGGCGGGCCCGCCTGGGCGCGGAGCGCCGCGCCCGGCTCGAGGAGCGCCAGCGCATCGGCCCGCAGCACCAGCCAGCCGGCGGCGGCCCGCACCAGCGCGAGCAGCACCGCCATGAGTCGCGCGCGGAGCGCATGACCGCCGCGGCGCGCGGCGCTCATGCGTCCGCCTCGCGAAAGCCGTTCTGCCGCCACGCCTCGTAGACGACGAGCGCGACTGCGTTCGAGAGGTTGACGCTGCGGTTCGCCGGGCGCATCGGGATGCTGACGTGCGCCCCCGCAGGCAGGCCCGCGAGCAGCGCCGCGGGCAGGCCGCTGGTCTCGCGCCCGAACAGGAACGCATCGCCCGGCTCGTAGCGCACGTCCGCGTAGCAGCGCGCGCTGCCGGTCTCGACCGCGTACAGGCGGCGCGGGGCGACGGCCGCTAGGCAGCTGCCGAGGTCCGGGTAATCGCGCACGCGCGCCATGGCGTGGTAGTCGAGCCCGGCGCGGCGCACCTGGGCGTCGTCGATGGCGAAGCCGAGCGGCTGCACGAGGTGCAGCCGGCAGCCGGTGTTGGCGCACAGGCGGATCACGTTGCCGGTGTTCGGCGGGATCTCGGGCTCGAGCAGGATGAGGTGGAACATGCGACCGGCCGGCAGCTGGCGGATGGCTATAATCAACGCATGGCCGCCGTCCGTGAAGCCCTCCCAGCGTCGCTCGCGCTCGATTTCTGCGGGCTGCCGTTCGCCTCCCCGATCGTGCTCCTGTCCGGCTGCGTCGGTTTCGGCGAGGAGTACACGCGGGTCGCGGGCTTCTCGAACCGCGACTGCGGCGCGGTCGTGCTCAAGGGCACGACCGGCAAGGCGCGCCTCGGCAATCCGCCGCACCGGGTCTACGAGACGGCGATGGGCATGCTGAACGCCATCGGCCTGCAGAACCCGGGCGCCGACGAGGTCGTCGGGCGCATCCTGCCCGGCCTCGACTTCGACGAGACGCGCTTCATCGCCAACGTCTCGGGCTCCACCATCGACGAGTACGTCGAGGTGGTGCGGCGCTTCGACGACTCGCCGATCGACGCCATGGAGATCAACATCTCCTGCCCGAACGTCAAGGAAGGCGGCGTGCAGTTCGGCAACTACCCCGACATGAGCGCGCGCGTGGTGGCCGCCTGCCGCGCCGCGACCCGCAAGCCGCTCATCACCAAGCTCTCGCCCAACCAGACCGACATCCGCGAGAACGCGCGGCTGTGCATCGAGGCCGGCAGCAACGCGCTCGCCGTGATCAACACCGTGATGGGCATGGCGATCGACGCGCGCACCCGCCGGCCGGTGATCGGCAACGTGCAGGGCGGGCTGTCGGGCCCGGCGATCAAGCCGATCGCCCTCCTCAAGGTGCACCAGGTGTACGAGGTCGCGCGCCGCCACCGCGTGCCGATCATCGGCCAGGGCGGGATCGTGAACGCCACCGATGCGCTCGAGTTCCTGATCGCCGGCGCGAGCGCGGTCGGCGTCGGCACCGCGCTCTTCTACGACCCGCTGGTGTGCGCGAAGATCAACGCCGGCATCGCCGGGTACCTCGCCGCGAATGGCCTCGCGAGCGTCGGCGCCCTGACCGGCACGCTCGACACCGGCCGCCCCGCCTAGCCGGCCGGGCCCCTGGTCGCCGCGTCGTGCGCGACGACGTGCACCGGCGTCAGGCTCGCAAAGCCGACGCCCGCCTGCTCGAGTGCCGCGGCGAGCGCGAGATTCACCGCCTGCTGCACGTCGAGGAAGACCACGTAGTCCGCGCTCGCCACCACGTACGCCGCCTCGAAGTCGATGGCGGTGCCGGAAAAGCCGAGCAGGTGGGCACGCTCGAAGCGCGCCCGCGGCGTGGCCACGATCGCCGCGCGGATCAGCGCGGGGATCGCGGCCAGCGCCGCGGCCTCCGTGCCGTGCTCGATGCCGATGCGGAACACCGAGCGCCGTTCGCTGAGGCGCCCGTAGTTGCGGATGCGCACCTTGATCAGCTCGGCGTTCGACACGACGATCTGCTCGCCGGTGGTGCTTCTCAGCCGCGTGCTCTTGACGCCGATCGCCTCGACCGTGCCGCTGTAGCCGCCGTCGAGCACGAGCGCATCGCCGACGCTGAAGGTCTTGTCGAGCGCAATCGACAGCGATGCGAACAGGTCGCCGAGCAGGTTCTGCACCGCGAGCGCGACGGCGATGCCGCCGATGCCGAGGCCGGTCAGCAGCGCCTTGACCTGGAAGCCCAGGTTGTCGAGCGCGATCAGCACGACCAGCGACCAGATCGCGAGGCTGGCGACGAACTTGACGATCGTCACCATCGACTGCGAATTGCGGTCACCGGAGCCCGCGTAGTACTCCTCGAGGTAGAAGCGCACCGCCGCCGACAGCCAGATGCCGACCTGCAGCGCGACCAGCACCACCAGCACCGCGGTCGTGATGCGCTCGGCACGCGAGCCGAGGTCGAGGTACTTCGACCCCGCCAGCAGCGACACCGCGAGCAGCGGCAGGAAGCGGGTGCGCTCGAGCAGCCGCAGCACCAGGCGCACGCCGCCCGGCAGCTCGCGGCCGGCCATGCGCCGCACGCGCTTCGCGAGCACGCGCCGCGCGACCAGCAGCGTCGCGAAGGTCACGAGCCCGAGCGCGAGCGCGTAGCCCCAGTCGGCGAGCGGGTTGCCGAGCAAGGTGCCGTCCGGCGCGAGGCCGAGGAAGCGGAGCAGCTGCTGCATCGGCCGCGATTATAGGCGGCCTCAGGCCGCGTCGGGCTCCTCGTCGGCCGCCGCGCCGTTCATGCCGAGCTCGCGCATCTTGCGGGTCAGCGTGTTGCGGCCCCAGCCGAGCACGCGTGCCGCGTCCTGGCGGCGCCCCTCGCAGCGCGCGAGCGCGACCCGGATCAGCGTGCGCTCGAACTCGGGCAGCGCCGCGTCGAGCAGCGGTCCCGCGCCGCTCGCGGCGCGCTCGCGCGCCCACTGCTCGAGCGCCCGCGCCCAGTGGCCCTCGGGCTCCGCGCGCGCGCCGCCCGCGAGCTCGAGCGCGACGTCCTCGGGACGGATCTCGCTGCCGGGCGCGGCCACCGTCAGGCGCCGGCACATGTTGACCAGCTGGCGCACGTTGCCGGGCCAGTCGCTGGCGAGCAGCAGCTTCTCGGCGGCCGGCGTCAGCAGCTTCGGTTCCGTGCCGAGCTCGCGCGCCGCCGCCGCGAGGTAGTGACGCAGCAGCTCGGGCACGTCCTCGCGGCGCGACCGCAGCGGCGGCAGTGCGATGCGGATCACGTTGAGGCGGTGCATCAGGTCCTCGCGGAACAGTCCGGCGGCGACCCGCGCATCGAGGTCCTGGTGGGTGGCGGCAATCACGCGCACGTCGACGCGGATCGGCGTATTGCCGCCGACGCGGTAGAACTCGCCCTCGGCCAGCACGCGCAGGAGGCGCGTCTGCAGCTCGCGCGACATGTCGCCGATCTCGTCGAGGAACAGCGTGCCGCCGTCGGCCTGCTCGAAGCGGCCGCGCCGCAGGCTGTCGGCGCCGGTGAACGCGCCGCGCTCGTGGCCGAACAGCTCCGACTCGAGCAGGTCCGGCGTGAACGCCGAGGTGTTGAGGGCGATCAGCGGCTTCCCGGCGCGCGGGCTGTGGCGGTGGAGCGCGCGCGCCACGAGCTCCTTGCCGGTGCCGGACTCGCCGGTGATCAGCACCGTCATGCTCGAGCGCGACAGCCGGCCGATCGCACGGAACACCTCCTGCATGGCCGGCGCCTGGCCGAGCAGCTCGGGAATGCCGCCGGCCTCGGCACTGCTGCCGGCGGTGGTCGACTGCTGCGCCGCGCGCCTGACGAGGGCCACGGCCTCGTCGATGTCGAAGGGCTTCGGCAGGTACTCGAAGGCGCCGCCCTGGTAGGCCGCGACCGCGGCGTCGAGGTCGGAGTGCGCGGTCATCACGATCACCGGCACGCGCGGATGGCTCGCATGCACCGCGTCGAGGAGCTTGAGGCCGCTCGCGCCCGGCATGCGGATGTCGGTGATCAGCACGTCGGGCTCGCCGGCTTCGAGCGCGCTGGTCGCGCTCGCGGCGTCCTCGAATGCACGCGGCGTCATGCCGCTGGCCTTGAGCGCGCGCTCGAGCACCCAGCGGATCGAAGCGTCGTCGTCGACGAGCCATACATTCAGCGGGTCAGCCATCGGTGTGGTCCTCGAACGGCAGCAGCAGGGTAAACACGGTGTGGCCGGGCCGGCTCTCGTACTCGATCAGGCCACCGTGCCGGGTCACGAGGTCCTGGGCGACCGCGAGCCCGAGGCCGGTGCCGCCCGGGCGGCTGGTCACCAGCGGATAGAAGATCGTGTCGGCGATCTCGGCCGGCACGCCCGGCCCGTTGTCCTCGAACTGGATGCTGGCCACGGCGCGGTGCCGGCGCGTGCCGATGGTCGCGTTGACGAGCGCGCGCGAGCGCAGCACGACGCGCCCGGTCGCGTCGAGCGCCTGCACGGCGTTGCGGCCGACGTTCAGCATCGCCTGGATCAGCTGGTCGCGGTCGACGAACACCGCCGGCAGGCTCGGATCGTAGTCGCGCGTGATGCTGATGCCGGGCGGCGCCTCGCTCCGCAGCAGCTGGTAGACGTGCTCGAGCAGCTCGTGCGGGTTGATCTCGGCCTTGTGCGGCGGGCCGCCCGGGCCGAGCAGGTTGTCGACCAGCTTTCTCAGCCGGTCGGCCTCGCGGATGATGAGGCGCGTGTACTCCTTGAGCGGCTCGGCGGGCAGCTCGCGCTCGAGGAGCTGCGCGGCGCCGCGCAGGCCGCCGAGCGGATTCTTAATCTCGTGCGCGAGCTGGCGCACCATCAGGCGGTTGCCACCGAGCTGCGTCAGCAGCGCCGTGTCGCGGTTGATGCGCTGCTGGCGCGTGGTATCGGAGAGCTCGAGCAGCACGTGCTCGGCGTCGAGCGGCGAGGCGGTGCAGTCGGCGACGAAGTGGCTGTCACCGCGCGCGGTCGGCGCGATCTTGAACTCGCGGTGCGCGATCGGATCGTGCCCGTCGCGCGCGCGCGCGATCACCGCCTCGATCGGCGCCGGCTCGCGGATCAGCTCGCCGAGCGCGCGGCCGCGCGCCTGGTTGAGGCCGACCGCGAGCATCGCCTGCGCGGCGGCGTTCAGGTAGTCGACCGTGCCGCGGCCGTCGACGATCACGATGCCGATGGCGAGCGCATCGAGCAGCGCGCCGGTGGCGATGGCGGGCAGCGGCGCGCCGGCGTCAAGCGCCATGGCGCGCGCCGGCCGCGGCCGGGGTCAGGACGTTTTCTTGGGCTTGAGCGCCGGGCCCTGCGGTGGCGTGATCCCCGCGGGTGCGCGCACGAAGAACTGCAGCGGCGGCGAGCCGATCACTTCGCGACCGGCCTCGTCCGTGATCAGCACCGCAACGGTGTGCTCGCCGCGCGTGACGTCGAGCTGCATCGCGAGGCTCGAGCCAGCCGGCTCCGGCAGTCGCGTGCCGTCGAGTACGAACCATAGCTGGTGCCCGGCCGCGAGCGCGGGCTCTATGGCCGCCGCGGCCTGAACGTGGCCGTCGGCGGGGTTGAAGATCGTCTCGCCCGCGGTGGGCCGGATGACCTCGATGCTGGTGTAGCGCACCGTGCTGGCCTTCGCCTGGCTGCGCGGGCTCGCGGCGGTGGCGCCGCCCTTGTAGGTCTGGGCGCCGAGTACGTGGATCTCCTGGCTGCCGGGAGCGGGCTGGTCCGAATAATGGGTGACGCCGTCCGCGTCGACCCACTTGTAGAGCGTGGTGGTCGACTGGGAACTGCCCGCTGCGACGGCCACGGCGACGCAGGCGACCGACGCCACCGCGGCAAGTCCGACCCGTCGTCCGCGTATCGAGCGCATGTCCCGAGCATAGCCCGTACCCTCCGGTGTGACAAAGCGTCCGCGCGCCTGCCCCGGGCCGGCCGCTCGAAACGCGCGCTACGTCACAGATTTGGACGCCGCGCGGCCGCCAGGCGGCGGCCGCGCGCTGCCCCGATGTCAGCAGCTGTAGTACATGTCGAACTCGACCGGGTGCGTGGTCATCCTGAGGCGCGTGACCTCCTGCATCTTGAGGGCGATGTAGGCGTCGATGACGTCGTCGGTGAACACGCCGCCCTTCTTCAGGAACTCGCGGTCCTTGTCCAGGCACTCGAGCGCCTGGTCGAGCGAGTGGCACACGGTCGGGATGTGCTTGGCCTCCTCGGGCTCGAGGTCGTAGAGGTCCTTGTCGGCCGGGTCGCCCGGGTGGATCTTGTTCTGGATGCCGTCGAGCCCCGCCATCATCATCGCCGCGAACGCGAAGTACGGGTTCGCGCTCGAGTCCGGGAAGCGCACCTCGATGCGGCGCGCCTTCGGGCTCGAGACCCACGGCACCCGGATCGAGGCCGAGCGGTTGCGCGCCGAGTAGGCGAGCATCACCGGCGCCTCGAAGCCCGGCACCAGCCGCTTGTAGCTGTTGGTGCCGGCATTGGTGAAGGCATTGATCGCGCGGGCGTGCTTGATGATGCCGCCGATGTAGTAGAGGCACGTCTCCGACAGCCCCGCGTACTTGTCGCCGGCGAAGATGTTCTTGCCGTCCTTCGACAGCGACTGGTGCACGTGCATGCCGCTGCCGTTGTCGCCGACCAGCGGCTTCGGCATGAAGGTCGCGGTCTTGCCGTAGCTGTGCGCGACGTTGAGGATCGCGTACTTGAGGATCTGCACCTCGTCGGCCTTCTTGACGAGCGTGTTCGCGCCGACGCCGATCTCGCACTGGCCGCCGGTGGCGACCTCGTGGTGGTGCACCTCGACGTCGAGGCCCATCTCGCCGAGCGCACCGCACATCGCGCCGCGGATGTCCTGGAAGGCATCGACCGGCGGCACCGGGAAGTAACCGCCCTTGACGCCCGGGCGGTGGCCGCGGTTGCCGTCGACGAGGTCGCTGCCCGAGTTCCACGCGCCCTGCACGGAATCGATCGCGTGCGACGCCGTGTGCATCTCGGCGGTCCACTTGACGTTGTCGAAGATGAAGAACTCGTTCTCGGGCCCGAAGAGCGCGGTGTCCGCGATGCCGGTGCTCTTCAGGTACGCCTCGGCGCGCTTCGCGAGCGAGCGCGGGTCGCGCTCGTAGCCCTGCATCGTGGCCGGCTCGATGATGTCGCAGCGCAGATTGACCGTCGATTCCTCGAAGAACGGATCGAGGACCGCGGTCGAGGCGTCCGGCATCAGGATCATGTCGGACTCGTTGATGCCCTTCCAGCCGGCGATCGACGAGCCGTCGAACATCTTGCCGTCGACGAAGAACTCCTCGGCCACGTACTTCGAGGGGATGGTGACGTGCTGCTCCTTGCCGCGGGTATCGGTAAAGCGCAGGTCCGCGTACTTGACCTCTTTGTCCTTGATCATCTTCACGACATCGGCGGGCGTCATCGCAGACCTCCAGGTATCAGGCGTTGGCATGTAACGGCGAGCGGCCACCGGGAGCACATCCCGGGGGCCAGAGGCCCGCGAGGGTGCAGGAATCGTGCCGGTGCACCAGATGGAAGCAGAATCAGAAGCTTAGGCCGGCCATGCAATCGGGCCGCACCCGTGACAGGCACCACTATAGTGCAATATCACCCCGATACGCACCATAGTGGTGCGAGCTGTCGCTCTGGCGGTACGGTTCAGCCCGTCGGGGCCGCCGGAAACCGGGTCCGGAGGACCTTCTTGTCGAGCTTGCCGGTGGCCCCGAGCGGCATATCCTCGACGAACACCACCGCATCCGGCATCCACCAGCGCGCGATCCGGCCGTTCAGGTACTCGAGGAACTCCTCGGCCGTCGCGCTCGCCCCGGGGCGGAGCTTCACGACGAGCAGCGGGCGCTCGCGCCACTTCTCGTGCGGGACCGCGATCACGGCCGCGAGCAGCGCCTTCGGATGGCTCGCGGCGATCGTCTCGATCTCGACCGAGCTGATCCACTCGCCGCCCGACTTGATCACGTCCTTGGCGCGGTCCGTGATCTGCAGGTAGCCGTACGGGTCGATCGTGCCGATGTCGCCGGTGTCGAAGTAGCCGTCGGCGTCGAGGATGTCCTCGTCCTCGGCCCGGTAGTAGCGGCCGATGACGCAGGGCCCGCGCACCTTGATGTGGCCCTGCGCCTGGCCGTCGTGCGGCAGCGCCGTGCCCGCGACGTCGGTGATCTTCATGTCGACGCCGAACAGCACGCGGCCCTGCTTCAGCTGCATCGCGCGCTGCTCGGCCTCGGGCAGCGCCGCGATCGCGGCGGTCGGCATCGTGGCCGTGCCGACCGGGCTCATCTCGGTCATGCCCCAGCCGTGCGCCACCGTGACGCCGTGTTCGTCGGCGAACGTCCGGATCAGCGCTTCCGGGCAGGCCGAGCCGCCGATCAGCACGCTCTTCAGCGTGGTGAGCCTGAGGCGCTGCGCGTTCAGGTACTCGAGCAGCAGCTGCCACACCGTCGGCACCGCCGCGGAGAACGTGACCTGCTCGGACTCGAGCAGGTCGTACACGGACGCGCCGTCGAGCTTCGCCCCGGGCAGCACCAGCTTCGCGCCGGCGGCGGCGGCCGAGAACGGGATGCCCCAGCCGTTCGCGTGAAACATCGGCACGATCATCAGCACCGTGTCGCGCGCGCTGACGCCGATCGGCTCCTTGCTGAGGGTCAGCAGCGTGTGCAGGAACTGCGAGCGGTGCGAATAGAGGACGCCCTTCGGATTGCCGGTGGTGCCCGAGGTGTAGCAGAGCGCCGCGGGCGAGTGCTCGTCGAACTCGCCCCAGCGGACCGTCCCGGACGCGCCGTCGAGCAGCGCCTCGTAGCCGACCGCCGCGACGCCGCCGACGTGCGCGGCCGGCGCGCCGTCCAGGAACACCACGCGCTCCACCGTCGGGCACGACGGCAGCAGGCGCGCGAGGATCGGGGCGTACATCGCGTCCGCCACGATGCAGCGGTCGGCCGCGTGGTTGATGACGTACACGAGCTGCTCGTCGAAGAGCCGCGGGTTGATGGTGTGGCAGACCGCACCGATGCCGCAGATGCCGAACCACGCTTCGACGTGGCTCGCGCCGTTCAGCGCCACCGTGGCGACGCGGTCACCGCGGCCGATGCCGGCCGCGATCAGCGCCGCCGAGAAGCGCCGGGCGCGTTCCTCGGTCGCGGCGTAGTTCGAGCGGCTGGTGCGTCCGTCGAGCTCGCGGCTCACGATCTCGCGCGTGCCATGCCAGCGGGCGGCGTGCGCGAGGATGCGGTCGACGGTGAGCGACCACGACTGCATCAGGCCGGTCTCGGCCGTGTACGCGTGCGAATCGGACATTCGGAACCCCCCAACGGACGGTCGCGCGCCGCCCTTGTCCGGACGATACCTGAACGGGAACGCGCGGGTGGTCGGCTATAATCGGTGCGACCAATATGCCGGGTTGCCGGCCACACAGCTTCGAGGCAGCCCATGGCCCGCCCCCGGATCGGCGTCCCGCCGCGCACCTTTCAAGACCTGATCCTGACCCTGCAGGGCTACTGGGCGGGCAAGGGTTGCGTGCTGCTGCAGCCGTACGACATGGAAGTCGGGGCGGGCACCTTCCACACCGCGACCTTTCTGAAGGCGGTCGGCCCTGAGCCCTGGAGCGCCGCCTACGTGCAGCCCTCGCGCCGGCCGACCGACGGCCGCTACGGCGAGAACCCGTTCCGGCTGCAGCACTACTACCAGTTCCAGGTGGCCATCAAGCCCTCGCCCCCGGATTTCATCGACCTCTACCTCGGCTCGCTGGCCGCGCTCGGCTTCGATCCGCTGACGCACGACATCCGCCTCGTCGAGGACAACTGGGAATCGCCGACGCTCGGTGCCTGGGGGCTCGGCTGGGAAATCTGGCTGAACGGCATGGAGATCACGCAGTTCACCTATTTCCAGCAGGCCGGCGGCATCGACTGCCGGCCCGTGATGGGCGAGATCACCTACGGGCTCGAGCGCCTCGCGATGTACCTGCAGGGCGTCGAGAGCGTGTTCGACCTCGTCTGGGCGGATGGCCCGCTCGGCCGCATCAGCTATGGCGACGTCTACCACCAGAACGAGGTCGAGCAGTCGACGTACAACTTCGAGTACGCCGACACCGCCGAGCTCTTTCGCCAGTTCGACGCCCAGGAGCGCGAGTGCGAGCGGCTGCTCGCCGTGCCGCTCGCGCTGCCGGCGTACGAACGCATGCTGAAGACCTCGCACACCTTCAACATGCTCGATGCCCGCCGCGCGATCTCGGTGACCGAGCGGCAGCGCTACATCCTGCGGGTGCGAACGCTCGCGCGCGGCGTCGCCGAGGCCTACTACAAGAGCCGCGAGGCGCTCGGCTTCCCGCTGCTGCGCCAGGTCGTCCGGCACATCGACCCGCCGCTGCCCGGGGCCGCGCCCGCGCCCGGGAGGCTCGCGTGAGCGCCCACGACTTCCTGGTCGAGATCGGCACCGAGGAGCTGCCGCCGAAGTCGCTGCCGGCGCTGTCGCAGGCGTTCACCGACGGGCTCGTCGCGGGCCTCGCGGCCGCCGGCCTCGCGCACGGCAAGGTCGAGGCGTTCGCGGCACCCCGCCGCCTCGCGCTCCTCGTGCGCCGGCTCGCCGCGCGCCAGCCCGACCAGGAGCTGAAGCGCAAGGGGCCACCGCTCAGCGCCGCGTTCGGCGCCGACGGCGCCCCGACCCGCGCCGCGAGCGCCTTCGCCGAGTCCTGCGGCACGAGCGTCGCCGCGCTCGGGCGCCTCACGGAGCCGAAGGGCGAGTTCCTCTACTACACCGGCGTCAAGGCGGGCGCCGCGACACCCGCGCTCCTGCCGGCGATCGTCACCGAGGCGCTCGGCAGGCTGCCGATCGCGAAGCGCATGCGCTGGGGCGCAGGCAGCGCCGAGTTCGTGCGGCCGGTGCACTGGGTGGTGCTCCTCTACGGTGCCGACGTCGTGCCGGCGCGGATCCTCGACGTCGCGACCGGCCGCGCGACGCGCGGCCACCGCTTCATGGCGCCGAAGGAGATCGCGCTCGCGAGTCCCGGCGCCTACGCCGGCCAGCTCGAACGCCGCGGCAAGGTGCTCGCGAACTTCGCGGCGCGGCGCGAGCGCATCAGGAACGGCGTCACCGCGCTCGCTGCGGCCGAGGGCCGCACGGCGATCATCTCCGCGGCGCTCCTCGACGAGGTGACGGCGCTGGTCGAATGGCCGGTGCCGCTCGCCGGCCACTTCGAGGAGCGCTTCCTCGCACTGCCCGAGGAGGTGCTGGTCGCGACGCTCGAGGACCACCAGCGCTACTTCCCGGTGCGCGGCGCGGACGGGCGCCTCTCGCCCATGTTCATCACCGTCGCCAACATCGAGAGCCGCGACCCGGCGGTGGTGCGCGCCGGCAACGAGCGCGTCGTGCGCCCGCGGCTCGCGGATGCCGCGTTCTTCTGGGACAGCGACCGCAGGCAGCCGCTCGCGGCACGCATCGAGTCGCTCGCGAAGGTCACCTTCCAGGCGCAGCTCGGCTCGTACTTGCAGAAGAGCGAGCGCGTCCGCGCGCTCGCGCGCGCGCTCTGCGCCGCGACCGGCGCCGACGTCGCCGCCGCGGAGCGCGCCGCCTCGCTCGCGAAGTGCGACCTGCTGACGGGCCTGGTCGGCGAGTTCCCGGAGCTGCAGGGCACGATGGGCAGCTACTACGCGCGCGCCGACGGCGAAGCGGCGAGCGTCGCGGCCGCCATGGCCGAGCAGTACCTGCCGCGCTTCGCCGGCGACGCGCTGCCGGCGGGCACGGTCGGCACGACCCTCGCGCTCGCCGACAAGCTCGACACGATCGTCGGCATCTTCGCGATCGGCCAGAAGCCGTCCGGCACGCGCGATCCGTTCGGCCTCAGGCGCGCGGCGCTCGGCTTGCTGCGGATCGTGCTCGAACGCCGGCTCGACGTCGATCTGCCGGCGCTCATCGAGCTCGCGCTGCTCGGGGCGCGCCGCGACATGGCGGCGGTTGCCGCGGCGCGCGCCGAGCCCGGCAAGCCCGCGGCGGCGGCGGGCGAGGTGGCGCGCGAGGTCTACGAGTACGTGATGGAGCGGCTGCGCGCCCACTACCTCGAGAGCGGCCGCGGCATCACGGTGGAGATGTTCGATGCGGTGCTCGAGCGCCGGCCGAGCTCGCCGCTCGACTTCGATGCACGGCTCGCGGCGCTCGCGGCGTTTCTCGCGCTCCCGGATGCGCCGGCGCTCGCCGCCGCGAACAAGCGCATCGCGAACATCCTGCGCAAGGCCGAGGGCCAGCGGCACGAGCTCGATGCGCGCCGCTTCGTCGCGGCCGAGGAGCGCGCGCTCGCCGCCGCGCTCGAGGCGCTGCGGCCGTCGGTCGACGCGCGCATCGCGGCGCGCGACTACACGGCGGCGCTCAGCGAGCTCGCGACGCTGCGGCCGGCGGTCGATGCGTTCTTCGACAAGGTCATGGTGATGCACGAGGACGCGGGCGTGCGCGAGAACCGCCTCGCGCTCCTCGCCTCGGTGCGCGCGCTGTTCCTCAGGATCGCGGACCTGTCGCGCCTGCCCGGCTGAGCTGCTACTGCGGCGGCGGCGCGGCCGCCGGCTGCGGCGCGCCGGCCCGCAGCGCCTGGCGGTGCTCCTTGAGCGCCTTGAGGTCGAGCGGCCTGATCTCGAGGATCGGGCAGCGCTCGTGGTCCTTGAGCAGGACCGACTCGAAATGACTGACGGTATTGGCGGTCGAGGTAATCTCGAGGCGGGTCGTCCACCACAGCTGCTCGCAGGGCGAGTTCACCGTGATGAGGTACGCCTCCCACGGCGTCGTCCAGAGCACCAGCTGGTAGCGCCCGACCACCGCCCAGCCGTCGATCGGCCGGAAGAAGTGGAACTCGGAAACCGGCGGCCCGGCGAACGGCAGGTATTCATCGAGGAGCGCGCCCTCGCGGCGCGGCACGCCGGCGCAGCCGGCGACCAGCGCGGCGGCGACGAGGACGAGGATCGGGATCAGGCGCTTCATCGGGCGACTCCTCCGGCGGGATCGGCCGCGGGGCGTACAACGCCGCGCGGGCGGACCGGTTGACTGGATTGTCTTACACTCCGTGGCCCATGCAATGGCTGCGCTCGCTCGCGTTCACCACTTTTCTGTTCCTGTCGACGTTCGTCTACGCGTTCGTCGTGGTGGCGCTCGGCTGGCTGCCCTATGAGCGGCGCTACGGCGTCGCGCGGCAGTGGGCGCGGCTGCAGCTCGGCGCCGCGCGCGTGCTGTGCGGCCTCGACTACGTGGTCGAGGGCCGGGAGCACATCCCCGCCACCGGCCACGTGTCCATGTGGCGCCACTCCTCCGCGTGGGAAACGATCGCGCAGATGGTGATCTTCCCGCCGCAGGCGTGGGTGCTGAAGCACGAGATCCTGTGGATCCCGGTGATCGGCTGGGCCACCAAGCTCATGGAGCCGATCGCGATCAACCGCGGTGCCGGGCACATCGCGGTCCGCGACGTGCTGAACCAGGGCCGCGAGCGCCTCGCGGCCGGGCGTGGCGTGCTCATCTTCCCGGAGGGCACGCGCGTCGCGCCCGGCCAGACGGGGAAGTTCGGCATCTCGGGCGCCCTGCTCGCGACCAGCGCCGGCTGCCCGATCGTGCCGGTCGCGCACGATGCCGGCCGCTACTGGGGCCGGCGCGGACTCCTGAAGCGTCGCGGCACGATCCGCGTCGTGATCGGCCCGCCGATCGAGCCGGCCGGACGGGATGCGCGCGAGCTCACCGAGCTCGTGCGCACCTGGATCGCGGCCAGGGTCGCCGAGCTCGACGGCTGAGCCTTCCTCAGCCGCGCGGACCCGTGTTCGCGGCCGTCTGGCCGAACAGGATCTTCTTCTGCTCCTCGGTCATCGGTGCCGTGGAACTCCGGTAGGTCTCGCCCTTTGCGTAGGCCCGCACCGTGGCCGGCCGGTCGCGCACCGCGCCGAACCAGCGCTTCACGGCCGGGAAGTCCTCGAGATTCTGGCTCTGCGCCTCCCACGGGACGATCCACGGGTAGATCGCCATGTCGGCGATCGAGTAGTGCTCCCCGGCGACGAAGGGGCTCGCGCCGAGCCTGCGGTCGAGGACGCCGTAGAGGCGGTTGGTTTCCTTCACGTAGCGGTCGATCGCGTACGGGATCGGCC
>Ga0181519_10002977_pt1 | contig 14089 bp, 9 predicted proteins | sample PEATcosm2014_Bin_26_FD_121102 | JGI IMG/M metagenome (GOLD analysis project Ga0181519, IMG submission 121102) | Peatland microbial communities from MTU Mesocosm Facility, Houghton, MI, USA - PEATcosm2014_Bin02_10_metaG | ecosystem: Environmental > Terrestrial > Soil > Wetlands > Peat | place...
AGAATCCGGCGACCTTTGCCGTGCAACTGGTCAACATCGCCGGCTACTACGCCGTCCTGCTGCCGTTCTTTTTCCTCTCCGGGCTCTACATCAGCCTGAACTTCGTCCTCAACGACGAGGATATCGGCCGCGTCTACGGCTTTGACCTTACCGGCGCGGGCACCGGGGCGCTCGCGGTGCTCGGGCTGATGAGCCTGGTGCACCCGTTCGCGCTGGTGCCCTGCCTGCTGGCGCCGCTGGCGTTTGCCGCGGTTTTCGCGCCGCTGCGCCGGCCCGCCGCGATCGCGCTGGCGCTGCTGGCGCTGGCCGGCGGCGAGGCGCTGCTGCTGCTGGACGACCGGGCGGAGATCAACGACTTCAAGGCGATCTACGCGCCGCTGCACGTGCCGGACAGCCGGGTGGCGGCGCAACGCGACTCGCCGCGCGGCTTCTACGCCCTGCTCGACGACTTCACCGAGCGGGTGGACACCGACATTTCCAACAATGCCGGCATGCTCGGGCTGGCCGATCCGCCCCAGAGCTTTGGACTTTATCGCGACGGCAACCGGCTGGCCGCCCTGCCCAAGGGGCAGGCGCAAGCCGGCTATGCCGGGGCGACCCTGGCGGCGCTGCCCTACGTGCTGCGCCCGCATGGCCGGGTGCTGCTGGCCGGCGCGTCCGGGGGTTTCAGGATCGCCGAGGCGCGCGCGCTCGGCGCCGCCGAGGTGCTGGTGCTGGAACCCGAACCGGTGCTGCTCGGCGCGCTGCGCGACGGGTTCGGGCCGTCGCCGCCGTACGCGCTGCCGCCCGGCCTGCGGCTGTCCCGGGCCGGCCCGATCGCCGCCACGCGGCGCGGCGGCGCGTGGGACATCATCGACCTGTCGTCGGATTTTCTCGACGAGGCCGAGGCCAACACCAGCGCCTTCGCCGCCGAGGCGATCGCCGGCTACCTGGGCGCCCTGGCGCCCGGCGGCATCGTCTCCATCCCGGTTTCCATCCGCGAATTTCCGGCCTACGCGGTGCGCATGCTGGCGACCGTGCGAACGGCGTTGCGGATGACCGGGGTGGCCGATCCGCCGGCGCATGTGCTGGTGATCCGCTCCGCCTGGAACGTGCGCATCCTGGTCTCGAACGCCCCCTTTGGTGCCGACCGGATCGCGGCGGCAAAACATTTTGGCGACGAATTGTCCTTCGACATGAGCTTTTTCCCGGGCATCGACGTCACCGCCGCCAGGGCGGCCATCTACAACGACCTGCCGGCGGTTTCCTTCGAGGCGGGCGAGGTCACCTCGGACGAGGGCCTGCACGACGCCATCGCCGACGAGGCGTTGGGTGTGCTGGAGGGGCAGCCGACCGCGTCCGGGGCGGCCTTCGACCTCTCGCCCATCACCTATGACCGGCCGGCCTTCTATTCGGTGCTGCGGCTGTCCCGGCTCGGCACCATCCTCAACCGCATCGAGCTGCTGCCGCAGGCCGAGCTGGGGCCGCTGGTGAACCTGGCGGTGCTGGCCCAGGCCGTGGTGGTGGCGCTGCTGCTGCTCGCCGTGCCGCTGCTGGGGGGGCGGCGGTTTCGCGCCGGCGGTCCCGGAGCGCCGCGGTCCGCAGCCTATTTCGCCGCGCTCGGGGTGGGATTTCTCGCCATCGAGATTTTCCTGATCGAGCGGGCCAGTTTCTACCTCAATGACCGCACCACCGGGTTTGCCCTCGTGCTGAGCGGCATGCTGGTGTTTTCCGGACTGGGCGCGATGCTGGCCGGCCGGTTCGAGGGACGGGAGAGGCGCGGCGCCGTGCTGGCCGGGCTGGCGGTGGTGGCCTGGTGCGCGCTGCTGCTGGCCGGGTTGCAGCCATTCCTCCTGGCGACGCTCGATTTTCCGTTCCTGGCGCGGGCCGGGATCGTGCTGCTGTTGCTGGCGCCGGTGTCGGTCGCGCTCGGCCTGCCGTTCCCGCTGGGTCTGTCGCGCATGGGTTCCTCCGGGTTCCTGCCCTGGGCCTGGGGGCTGAACGGGGCGTTCAGCGTGGTGGCGACGCCGCTGGCCACCCTGATCGCCACCAAACTTGGCTATGACGGGGTTCTGTTGGTGGCGCTGGTGCTGTATGGGTGCGCCGTCGTTTCATTTCCCCCGATGCGGAAGGCCTTGCCGTGGCCGGATACCAGATCAGCCTGAACCGCCGTGGCTTCGTCGGGGTCGCCGCCTGCGCCCTGCTGGCGAGGCCCGCCGCCGCCGAGTCCGTCCCCTGGACGCGGCAGGCCTACATGACGGCGATGGCCGCGTCCGGCCGGCCCGTGGACCTGACCGAGACGCAGTTCCAGGCCATCCAGTCCCGCAAGCCGGCGGCGATGAAGCTGATCGCGAGTTACCTCAAGGAGCACCTGGGCAGCGCCGATCCGGCGGTGATGGCGGCGTTCGATGCGGTGCCGCGCGAATATTTCCACTATCTCTACGACGAACACCGGGCGACGCCTGGCGACGCCTATGAGGCCGTGCCCAAGCCGTGGGCGCTCGGCTACGGCTCGGCGCTGTCGGACTATCTGGGGCAGGCCTACATGACCCAGATTGCCAAACCCAGGCCCACCGACATCACCCTGGAGATCGGCACCGGCAGCGGGTTCCAGAGCGCGCTGCTGAGCCGGATGGTGGCGCAGGCCTATTCGATCGAGATCATCCAGCCGCTGGGCCGCGCGGTGAGCAGGATTTTCGCCCCGCTGGGCTACGACAACGTGCACACCAAGGTCGGCGACGGGTATTACGGCTGGCCGGAGGTGGAGGGCGGCTTCGACATCATCATCGTCACCTGTGCCGCCCAGTATGCGCCACCCGAGTTGTTCAAGCAGATGAAGCCGGGGGGCCGGATGATCATTCCCATCGGCCAGCCCTTCAAGAAGGGGCAGATCCTCTACGTCTATACGAAGGACGCGGAAGGCAAGATCCACTCGCGGCGGGATGTCGGGGTGTATTTCATCCCGATGACCGGCGCGATGATGAAGACGCCGGCGCCGAAGCCCGAGGCCAAGGCGCCCGCCGGGGGTTAGAGCGTGATGACCGGAGGCGGCATCGCCGGAGGTCTGAATCACGCTATCAAACAAAGGGTTGGAGCGGGATCAGCGCGCCCTTCAGCGCTCATCCCGCTCCAGCGCCGGCGTCAGTCCGGCAGGACCTCGCCGCGCGTCTCGTAGGCCAGGGGAATGATCAGCAACCCGATCCCGAAGGCGATGGCGGTGCAGGCCACCGGCGTACCGAGCGTGCCCATCGCATTCACCGAGGCCGCGAGAGCGAAGTTTACGCCCGCGCCGATGAAGCGGCCGATCGAGGTGCAGAAGGCGAAGGCCGTGGCCCGCACTTCGGTGCCGAACAACTCGGGCAGCCAGAGGCTGAATACGGCGAAGTTGCCGCCGGCGAAGCCGAGGAAGAACAGCACGACAATAAACACCGGCAAGGCCGCGCCCACCGGCAGGTAGAACGCCCAACCGAATCCGAGGGTGATGGTCAGCGCCATGCCGGCGAAGTAGAGGGCCAACGTTGACCGCCGCCCGAACCGTTCCGCGAGCAGGGGCAAGGCGAGGCAACCCAAGATGGTGCCGACCGACAGCAGCGCGGTACCGAAGGAGGCCATGCGCACGGCGGACGGGCCATCCATGCCCTGCGCCCTCGCCAGGATGGTAATGGCGGTCGGCTCGTACACGGCGCCCGCCCACAGCCCGATCACGGCCACCGAGAGCAGCACGGACATGACGATTGTGCGGACGAGATAGGGGGGGCGGAAGATCTGCACGAGCGGGCTGCGGCGGCGGGCAGCGCGGTGCAACTCCTCCTCGTGGTGCTTGTGCTGCCAGCGTTCCGGCTCCTTCACGCTGAGCAGGGTCACCACCGACACCACCACCGGGACCAGGCCGCAGAGGAACATCGCCCGCCAGCCGTAAGTTGCGCCAACCGTGAAGTTGAGGGCCGCGGCCAGGAAGAAGCCGGAATAGTAGCCGGTCTGCAGGTAGCCCGCGCCCATCTTGCGACGGTCCTCCGGCCAGGCCTCGGCGACATAGGTGCCGGCCATCGCCCATTCGCCGCCGATGCCGATGCCCGCGAGGAAGCGGAAAGCGGCAAGTTCCCAGATGTCCTGGGCGAATGCCGCCGCGCCGGTGAACAGCGCGTAGATCAGTACCGTCGCGGCCAGCGTTCTGGTGCGGCCGAACCGGTCGGCGATCGGGCCCCAGATGAACGACATGCCCCAGCCCATGAGGAACAGGGCAAACATGATCGAGCCGACCCGGCCGATGTTCGCCAGCGAGCTTTCCATGCCGGATTTCGGCAGCAGTTCCGTCAATGCCGGGCTGAGAACCAGGGCGTAGATGACCGAATCCATGCCGTCGAGCGTCCAGCCGGCCCAGGCCGCCCAGAAGCCGATGACCTGCTGGCGGTTGAGCCGAGTGCGCAGTCGTGGGCCGGCGATAGTTGCCACCGGTACTAATGGCGCGTCGGACATTGGTTTCCTCCGGAAGGCATTGTTCACCGCTCGGTATATGACCGGCAAGCGCCGCTGGGTATGCATCAATCGCAAGGACGCGACAAGTATCGCCGGCCCCGTCGGGCGCGCTGCTGTTGGTGGTGCCGTCGGCTTTTCCCGCCATTGCCATGGCGTTGCGGGACCGGGCGCAGGGGTAGAACGTGGCCGGACATCCGGAACCAATTCGGCCGGCCCCGGCACCGGCGGCGGCCGCCCTTTCCCCGGCAGGAGAGAGCCAGTGAGCAGCATCACGGACTTCAGGCTTGCGGCACCGGACATTCGGCATCTGGCCACGCCGCTCAGCCGACCCGAATGCGTCCTGGCATTCCGCAATGGCAGCCTCCTGATCTCGGACAATCGCGCCGCCCTCATCCGCATCCGGCCGGACGGCACGCACGAAATGATCGGCTCGATGCAGGGACGTCCGAACGGGTTCGCGGTGACGGGCGCGGGGGAGCTGTACATCGCCAACATCGCGCAGGGAAAATTCTACCGAGTCGCCCGGGATGGCCGCGAGGAAGTGTTCCTGGAGACGTTCGAGGGCAAGCCGGTCGGCGCGGCGAATTTCGTCTATGCGGATCCGCATCACGAGGACCGGCTTTGGCTGAGCATTTCCACCGTCACCGTGCCCCGCAATCGCGCCGAGGATGAGGGAATTCCCGACGGCTGCATCGTGCTGCGCGACCGCAACGGCATGCGCCGCGTGGCGGACGGGTTCACCTTCACCAACGAGCTTCGGATCGACCGCGACGGCGCGTTCCTCTACGCCGCGGAAACCGCGACGGGCCGGGTCTCACGCCTGCGCATCGGCGCGGACGGGAGTTTGACGGACCGCGCCATCTTCGGTCCGGCGACGATGTTTCCCGGCGCCCGCGTCGATGGCATCGCCTTCGATGCCGACGGCAATCTCTGGGTGACGGAACTGACGCGGAACGCGCTGTTCGCCATCACGCCGGAGGGGCGGCTGCATACCGTGTTCGAGGACCCGGAGGGCCGCGTCATCGAGAAGCCGAGCAGCGTGGCGTTCGGCGGAGACGACCTGCGGACCGTCTATGTCGGGTCGCTGACGAGCACCCGCCTGGCGCACTTCAGATCGCCCATCCCCGGCCTACCGATGCGGCACTGGAACCTGGACTGGTAGGTCAGCCCTATGGCACCGCCGGACCGCGCTGTCCGGCGGTGCCGCGTGGACCTGGAGCGCTATCGGCGCGACGGGATACGTTCCAGCCGGCTGTCGTGGCGCACCAGCAGCACCGCGATCGCGGTAACGACCGGCGCCAATGCCAGGCAGAGCAGCCCGATGCTGTCGCTGCCGGTCGCGTCCTTGACGATCCCGTAGACCGACGGGCCAAGCCAGCCGCCGAGGTTGCCGATCGCATTGATCATGGCGATGCCGCCCGCGGCGGCAGCCCCGGTCAGCAGCGCGCTCGGCATCGACCAGAACACCGGCGTGATGGAGTTGTTGGCCATCACCGCGAGGCACAGCGCCACCATCGTTATGGCCGGGTGGCCGACGCCGATGAGGATGCAGGCGCCCAGTCCGCCCGCCGTCAGCATGCAGGCGCCAACCACGTGCCAGGTCCGCTCGCCGGTGACGTCGGAATGCCAGCCCCAGTAGATCATGCCGAAGAAAGCGCACAGGAAGGGCAGCGCACTGACCAGCCCGATCCAGTTGGTGCCGACGCCGAGCCCCTTGACGATCAGCGGCAGGAAGAACGTCACCCCGTAGGCCGACGCGTTCAGGCCGAAGTCGGCCACCGTCAGCAGCCATACCTTCGGGTTGGTGAACGCCTCGCCGAGGGTGAACTTGCGGATCGCCTCGCGTTGCGCGCGTTCTGATGCCATCCGGTCGACCAGCCAGGTCCTCTGATCCGGCCTGAGCCAAGCCGCGTCGGCCGGCCGGTCGGTCAGCAACTTCCAGGTCACGAAGCACATGACGATCGGCGGCAGCGCCTCGATGATGAACAGCCACTGCCAGCCCCGCAGCCCCAGAATCCCCTGCATCTGCAGCAGCAACCCACCGATCGGCGGGCCGATGAACAGCGAGATCACGCCGGCCGACTGGAAGATCGCCTGCATCCGGGTGCGATAGGCCGACGGGAACCACCAGGTCAGGTACAGCACCACGCCGGGGAAGTAGCCGGCCTCGGCCAGCCCGAGGAGGACGCGGTTGCCGTAAAAACTCCATTCGCTCCACACGAAGCCGGTCAGCCCGGCGATGATGCCCCAGGTCACCAGGATGCGGGCGATCCAGCGCCGCGCTCCCATCTTGTTGAGGATCAGGTTGCTCGGGATCTCGGCCAGGAAATAGCCGAGGAAGAAAAGACCGGAGCCGAAGCCGAACACCGCGTTCGAGAATTTCAGGTCTGGGCTCATGGTCGTCGCCGCCATGCCCACGTTCGAGCGGTCCAGGTAGGCACAGAAATAGCCGAGCATGAGCAGCGGCATCAGCCGCCAGAACACCCGCCTGACGGTTTCCCGCTCGATCGGTTCGACTCCACGCCCATTCGGCGCATTAGCATCCATGGTGCTTTCCTCCTCGTGCACCGGCCGCCGGCGGGAGGAAGCTGCTTGCCCGCGCCAACTTCCTCGCCCATTGCCGGGCCAATGCCGGAACGAACCATGCACCGCAATCGATCCGGAGGCAACGGAGGGTAACGACCCATAAGCGGGAACATAAGCAAGGTCAGGGGCTTCGCCCCTGGACCCCAATCAAGGCAGAGCCTTGATAATCCATTCCTTTCGGGGCTGCGCCAGCAGCCATCAAATGATATCGACGTTCAATTATGGGCTGCTGCGCAGCCCTGAAAGTCATGGGATCCAAGGGCCTCCGGCCCTTGGCGGGTCCCGGGCGGAGCCCGGGTGGGGCGCGGGGCAACGCCCCGACCGTGTCACGATGGCGCCGGTTCGTCGCCCAGCGCCGCGACCCGTGACAGATGATGCTCGGTATCGCCGAACATCCGTTCGATCATGGTCATGCGTTTGAAGTAATGGCCAACCTTGTATTCCATCGTCATGGCGATGCCGCCGTGCAGTTGCGTCGCCTCCTGGCCGATCAGCCGGCCCGAGCGCCCGATCTGCACCTTGGCCGCCGAGACCGCCCGTGTCCGCGCCGGGGCGTCGTCCTCGGCCGACATCATGGCGGCGTACATCGCCATGGAGCGCGCCTGCTCCAGGGCGACGAACATGTCCACGCTGCGGTGCTGCAACACCTGGAACTCGCCGATCGCCCGGCCGAACTGTTTTCGCGTCTTCAAATAATCGACGGTGATGGCGTGCATCTCGGCCATCAGGCCGACCGCCTCGGCGCACAGGGCGGCGATCGCCTCGTCCACCACGCGCTCGGCCGCCGCCAGCCCGCCGGCGGGATCGCCGAGCGGGGCGGCGGGCGCGGAGGCGAAGGAAAAATCGGCGGCGCGCAAGCCGTCCTGCGTCGCATAGCCATGCCGCGCGACACCCGGCGCGGCGGTGTCCACCAGGAACAGCCCGACGCCCGCGCGCTCGCGCCGTTCCCCGGAACTGCGCGCGGCCACCACCAGCGTGTCGGCAACGTCGCCGTGCAGAACAAGGGATTTTTCGCCGTCCAGCCGCCACGAGTCGCCCTGTGCGCGCGCGGTGGTGGCGACGTCGGCGAGATCGTAACGCGATGTGCGCTCCTGCTGCGCGAAGGCCAGCAGCAATTCCCCGGCGGCGAGGCGCGGCAGCAGCGCCGACTTCTGCGCCTCGCTGCCGGCGCGGCGGACCAGCCCGCCGCCCAGCACGACGGCGGCAAGATACGGCTCCAGCACAAGCCCGCGGCCGAAACTCTCCATCACCAGCATGGTTTCCACCGGGCCGCCGCCGAAGCCGCCATGGGCCTCGTCGAACGGCATGCCGAGCAGCCCGAGTTCGGCGAATTGTGCCCAGTTGGCGCGGCTCCATCCGTCCGGCTCACGCGCGTATTGCTTGCGTTGCTCGAAGCCGTAGCGATCGGCGATCAGCCGGTCCACGCTGTCGCGCAGCAGACGCTGCTCGTCGCTGAGATCGAAATCCATGCCCTAGAATCCCAGAATCGCCTTGGCGACGATGTTGCGCTGGATCTCGTTGGAACCGGCGTAGATCGAGACCTTGCGCATGTTGAAATAGGCCGGCGCCGCCTGATGCGCGAAGTCCGGGCCGCCCCCAGGCTCGTTGCGCCGCGCCCCGGCGGGCCGGTAGGGCAGCACCCAGGGCCCGGCCACCTCCATCAGCAACTCGGTGCAGGCCTGCTGGAGTTCGCTGCCCCTGAGCTTGAGGATGGAGCTTGCCGGATTCGCCTTGCCGCCGCCGTGGCGGCGCGCGTCGGCCACCACCCGAAGCTGGGTCAGCTCGAGCGCCTTCATCTCGATTTCCACCGCCGCCAGCCGCCGGCGGAACTGCGGGTCCTCCAGCAGCGGCCGGTCGCCGGAGAATTCCAGAGCCGCCAACTCGCGAATTTGCTTCAGCCTCGCCTTCGAGGTGCCGACGCGGGCGATCCCCGTGCGTTCGTTACCCAGCAGAAATTTCGCGTAGTCCCAGCCCTTGTTCACTTCTCCCACCAGGTTTTCGGCGGGCACCACCACGTCGTCGAAGAACACCTCGTTCACTTCGTGGCCGCCGTCGATGGTCTCGATCGGCCGCACGGTGACGCCGGGCGTGGTTATGTCGACGAGGATGAAGGATATGCCTTGCTGTTTCTTCACCGTGGGGTCGGTGCGGACGAGCAGAAAAATCCAGTCGGCGTATTGGGCCAGCGTGGTCCAGGTCTTCTGCCCGTTGATGACCCAGCGGTCGCCGCGCCGTTCCGCGCGGGTGCGCAGCGCCGCCAGGTCGGACCCCGCGCCGGGTTCGGAAAACCCCTGGCACCACCAGTCGTCGAGGTTGGCGATTCGCGGCAGGAATTTCCGCTTCTGGTCGTCGCTGCCGAAGGCGGCGATCACCGGCCCGACCATGGTGGTGTTGAAGCTCAGAGGTTCGGGCACGCCGGCCTGCTGCATCTCGTCCTCGTACAGATAGAACTGCACGGGCGACCAGTCCTGCCCGCCCCAGGCCAGCGGCCAGTGCGGCACCGCCCAGCCCCGCGCGTTCAGGATGCGCTGGCAGGTGACGATGTCCGCGCGGCCCATCGCCTCGCCGGCGAGACCCTTGCGGCGGATCGACTCGGGAAAAGCGGTGCGGAAAAACCGCCGCGCCTCATCGCGGAACGCCAGTTCGTCCGCCGTGAAATGCAGGTCCATTGGTGTCCTCCCTCCCCCGCCGCGCCGGTCAGCCCGTGGGGTCGGGTTCGAAGCGCATCGCCACGCCGTTCATGCAGTAGCGCAGGCCCGTCGGTTGCGGCCCGTCCTCGAAGACGTGCCCCAGGTGGCCCTGACACGCGCTGCAATGCGCTTCGGTGCGGGTCATGAAGAAGGAGCGGTCGGTGGTGGTCGCCACCGCTCCTTCGATCGCCGCCCGGAAGCTGGGCCAGCCTGAACCGCTCTCGTACTTGTTATCGCTGCTGAACAATTTTTGGCCGCAGCCCGCGCAAAGGAAGGTGCCGGTGCGTTTCTCGGCGTTCAGCGGGCTGCTGCCGGCCCGCTCGGTGCCGTGCTTGCGCAGCACGCGGTATTGCTCGGGCGTCAGGCGTTGCTGCCAATCCGCCTCGTCGCGGCCGGTGGTGTCGCTGTCCATGGAACCCCCCTTTTTCTGGGCCGATGATGTGGTCCCGCCGGCGGCCCGGTCAACCCGGGTTCCGTTCTCCCGCCGGAAAAGGTTTCCCCGCCGGGGCCAACCCGCTATTCAAGCAGGCCGAAAGGATTCCTCGGTGCTGCGACGGCTCCCCTTGCGGCTGCGATCGGCGGCCTTTGCGCTGCGCGGCGGCTTCCTCGTCCGGCCGCTGGTGATCGCCGTCCTGCTCGGCGTCTGCGGGGCCGTGCTGTCCTCGGTGGAGGAGGCCGCTCCCGCCACCGCCGCCTGGGTTCCGGTCCTGCTGTTTCCCTCGCGCGCGGACCCGCAGGTCGCCCAGGTCATCCTGAGCGTCATCGCCACCTCCATCATGACGGTGGTGTCGATCGTCTTCGCCATCCTGCTGATGACGCTGACGCTGGCCTCGATGCAGTTTTCGCCGCGCATCCTGATCAGCTTCATGCGCGACCAGGGCACGCAATGGACGCTCGGCATCTTCCTCGGCACCTTCTCCTACTGCGTGGCCGCCCTGCCGGCCGCCCGCTCGATGCCCGAGCCGTTCGCGCCGGTGCTGACGGTGCTCGGCGCGATGCTGCTGGCGGTGGTCTGCGTGGGCTGGCTGCTGTTCTTCATCCACCACATCTCCCAGGCGATCAGCGTCAACAACATCGTGGACCGGATCGCGCGCGAGACCGAGCGGGTAATCGACGAGCTGATGCCGCACCCGCGAGCCAGCCACTACCAGCCGGTGCCGGAGGTTTTCGTGCCGGATGAGCCGGAGTACCCGATCCTGAACGTGGTATCCGGCTACATCCGTTTCATCGACGTCCGCCGGCTGCTGGAGTTCGCCCGGACGCACCATTTGCGCGTGCGCGTCACCCGATCGATCGGCCATTTCGTGCCGGCCGGGGTTCCGCTGCTGATGGTCTCCCGGCGCAGCCGGCTGGGCGACGGCGGCGCGGAGCTGCTGGCGGCGTTCGACATCGGGCCGATGCGCACGTTGCAGCAGGACGTCGAGTTCGGCGTCATCCAGATCGTCGACATCGCGTTGCGGGCGATTTCGCCGGCGGTCAACGACCCCAGCACGGCGATCAGTTGCATCGACCAGCTCACCCGCATCCTGATCCGCTGGCTCGACCGGTTCCCGCCGGAGTCGCTGCTGTTCAACCCGCCGCACGTGCTGCGCGTGGTGCTGCCGTGGATCGACCTGGAGGGGTTGCTGAACACGGCGATCGAGCAGATCCGGGCCTATGCCACGACCGATGCCGCGGTCAGCCTGCGGCTGCTGCGGCTGCTGCAGGATGTCGCCGTCACCGTCGAAAACGACGCCCTGCGAGCGCGCATAGTCGAGCGTGGCGGGCGCATCGTCCACGGCTGCCGCGACCGGCTGCCGCCGGATGACGTCGCGCGCCTGGAACAGCGCCTGGCCGCGCTGGAAGCGCTTTGTCGAGGATAAGGCGAATAAAAGTTCTTTGGTTCTTTCTTTCAAGAAAGAACGACTTTCTTTTCACGGGTATTGCTCCGACGTCATGGGCCGTTCCCTATCCGAATCAACCTTGCGGGCGAGTCCCGCCGTGGTTCATCGGCCTCTCGCAGACTTCTGAAGCGCGGCCGGGGTGGCACCTCTGGCCTTCCGGCGCCGGCTCGGGCTAGCTGTCCGGCATGTTGCAGACGCTGGTTGCCCTGCTCGCCGCCGCCGCCGTCGCGGTGCCGCTGTCCCGCGGCGCCGGGTTCGGCAGCGTGCTGGGCTATCTGCTCGCCGGCATCGCCATCGGCCCGTTCGGCCTGCGCCTGGTCACCGATGTCGGCGCCATCGCCCGGGTCTCGGAGCTGGGCGTGGTGATGCTGCTGTTCCTGATCGGGTTGGAGCTGCGCCCGAAGCGCCTGTGGGTGATGCGCCGCGCGGTGTTCGGCCTCGGCGCCGCGCAACTGGCGCTGACCGGCGCGGCGCTGGCGGCACTCGCGCATGCCGTGGGCGTGGCCTGGGCGGGTGCGGCGGTGCTCGGCGCCGGCCTCGCCATGTCCTCGACCGCGATCGTGCTGCCCATGCTGGCCGAGCGCGACCTGCTCGCCGCCCCGGCCGGCCGCGACGCCTTTGCCGTGCTGCTGTTCCAGGACCTGGCCTTCATCCCGCTGGTGGCGCTGGTGCCGCTGCTCGCCAGCGCGGACATGCTGGACCGCGTGTCCTGGCTGCAGGTGGCGCGCGGCGTGGGCGCCATCGTCGCGATCCTGGCGGGCGGGCGTTTCCTGGTGCGCCCGGCATTTCGCGCGATCGGCGGCGCGCGCACGCCGGAGGTGTTCACCACGCTCGCCCTGCTCACCGTGGTCGGCGCCGCCGCGCTGGCTGACGCGGCGGGCTTGTCGATGTCGCTCGGCGCCTTCCTGGCCGGCGTGCTGCTGTCCGGCAGCGAGTATCGCCACGAGCTGCGGGCCGACATCGAGCCGTTCGAGGGGCTGTTGCTCGGTTTCTTCTTCATTTCGGTCGGCATGTCGGCGCGGCTCACGTTGCTGGCGCACGATCCGCTCGGTATCCTCGCCGCCGTGGCGGTTCTGCTCGCGGTCAAGATCGCGGTGCTGTTCGCGCTTGGCCTGCTGGCGCGCCGAGGCACCGCCAATGCGCTGCGCCTGGCCGTGGCGGTGCCGCAGGGCAGTGAGTTCGCCTTCGTCGTGTTCGCCGCCGCGGTCGGCGTCGGCGCGGTTTCGGGGGCCACCGCCGAGGCCGCGACGCTGGTGGTGGCCTTGTCGATGGTCGCCACGCCGTTGCTGTTCGCCACCAGCGAGGCGGTGCTGCTGCCGCGCCTGCTGCGAACCGGGGCGCCGGCCTACGATGCGATCGCCGACGACCACGCCCCCGTCATCATCGCCGGTTTCGGCCGGGTCGGGCAGATCGTCGGCCGGGTCCTGCGCATGCAGGGCATCCGCTTCACCGCGCTGGAGCGCGACCCGGGCCAGGTGGAGGTGGTCAGGCGGTTCGGCAGCAAGATCTATTTCGGCGACCCGTCGCGCCCCGACCTGCTGCGCGCCGCCGGCGCCGAGCACGCGCGCGTTCTCGTCGTGGCGACCGACGGCATGCAGGAGACGCTGAAAGTGGTGGAGGTGGTGCGCCGCACGTTTCCAAACCTTTTCATCCTGGCGCGCGCCCGCAACCGGCGGCACGTGCACCTGCTGATGGACCGCGGCACCGGCGGCATCGTGCGCGACACGTTCCATTCGAGCCTGCGCCTGTCGGAACTGGTGCTTGGGGCGCTGGAGGTCCCGCCCGAGCGTGCGGCGCGGGCGGTCGCCTTGTTCCGCGAGCATGACGAGCGCCTGCTGGCCGACACCCACGCGATCTATCGCGACGAGAAGGCGATGATCCAGACCACGAAACAGGCGGCCGAGGAACTGGAAAGCCTGTTCGAGGCGGACCGTCCCGGAGAGTTCGAACCGCAGGGCGAGTCGCGGCGCGACCCAACGCCCGCCGCTCCAGCACCGCCCGGATGAAACAGGCCTCGGCCTCCGGTCTCGCTTAGGCCGCGCGGATCGCCGCCGCCAGCCGGCGGGCCGCGTCCGCCGCCCGGGCGACGGGGGTCGCCGCGAAGCCGGCCACCAGGCCGGAGAGACGTGGCACGGCGTTGTAGTAGGCGGCCAGCGGCGAGACCGCGAGGCCGCGCGCCCGCGCCGCCCGCACCACCGCCGCTTCCTCGATGCCCGCGGCCAGCAGCAGGACGAGGTGCAAACCGCCCGGAGCGGCGATGGGGGAGACCGCGTTGCAGTGCCGCGCCAGCGCCGCCAGCAGCGCCTGGCGGCGGCGGGCGTATTCGGTGCGCATGCGGCGGATGTGCGCGGCGAGCGCGCCCTGGGCCATGAAATCGGCCAGCACGGCCTGGGGCAGCACGCCGGGGCCGCGGTCCATCAGGGTGCGGGCGCGCACGAAGGCGGCGGTCAGCGGCGGCGGCACCACGGCGAAGCC
>Ga0181519_10002978_pt1 | contig 14087 bp, 10 predicted proteins | sample PEATcosm2014_Bin_26_FD_121102 | JGI IMG/M metagenome (GOLD analysis project Ga0181519, IMG submission 121102) | Peatland microbial communities from MTU Mesocosm Facility, Houghton, MI, USA - PEATcosm2014_Bin02_10_metaG | ecosystem: Environmental > Terrestrial > Soil > Wetlands > Peat | place...
CTTTGGACCCGCTACGAGGACCCTGAGCCCCTCCTGGCGGAGATCGCCGAGCTGGCGCCCGAGAAGGCGACCGCCCGCATGCAGCAGATCTACACCGAGCCCATGAAGCCCGAGCTCGTGGGCCGGCGCATCCGGGAGATCAAGGAGGCGGGCGTCACCGCCTGTGCCGCCGTCACCCCCTCGCGCGCCGCCGAGCTCGCGCCGGCGGTGCTCGCGGCCGAGCTCGACCTGCTCGTCATCCAGGGCACCGTCGTGTCGGCGGAGCACGTGTCCAAGACCACAGAGCCGTTGAACCTGAAGAAGTTCATCCGCGAGATCGACATCCCCGTCGTGGTCGGCGGCTGCGCTTCGTACCAGGCCGGGCTGCACCTCATGCGCACCGGGGCGGCGGGGGTGCTGGCCGGCGTCGGCCCCGGCAACGCCTGCACGACGCGGGGAGTGCTCGGCATCGGCGTACCCCAGGCGACCGCCATCGCCGACGTGGCCGGGGCGAGGTCTCGCCATCTCGAAGAGACGGGCGTCTACGTGCAGGTGATCGCTGACGGCGGCATGAGCCGCGGCGGCGACATCGCCAAGGCCATCGCCTGCGGGGCCGACGCCGTGATGATCGGCTCTCCGCTGGCGGCGGCCTATGAGGCGCCCGGCCGCGGCTGCCACTGGGGCATGGCGACTTTCCACGCCAGCTTGCCGCGGGGCGCCAGGGTGAGGGTGGAGCGCCGCGGGACGCTGCGCGAGATCCTCCTCGGGCCGGCGCACGAGAACGACGGGCGCATGAACCTGTTCGGGGCGCTGCGGACCTCGATGGCGACGTGCGGCTACGAGACGATCCGTGAGTTCCACAAGGCCGAGGTCATGGTGGCGCCGGCCCTGCAGACCGAGGGAAAGCAGCTGCAGCGGGCGCAGGCCGTCGGCATGGGGAGCTGATGGGCGCGCCCATGGCGGCCGGCTACGACACGGTGCTCGTGGTCGACTTCGGGGCCCAGTACGCGCAGCTGATCGCACGCCGGGTGCGCGAGGAGCGCGTCTATTCCGAGATCGTGCCCTCCTCGATGCCGGCGAGCGAGATGCTCGCCCGGCGGCCGCGCGGGATCATCTTCTCCGGCGGCCCGAGGTCCGTCTACGCCCCGGCGGCACCGTCGGTGGACGCCGGCCTGCTCGAGACCGGTCTGCCGGTGCTCGGTATCTGTTACGGGGCCCAGCTCATCGTGCAGCTCCTCGGAGGGCGGGTGGCGCGGACGGACAAGGGCGAGTTCGGCCGCACGCAGCTCGGGACGCGAGCCGCCTCTGTGCTCATGGACGGCTGGGAGGCCTCGAGCGAGGTGTGGATGAGCCACGGGGACTCGATCGTCGAGGCACCGCCCGGCTGCTCGGTGACCGCCTCCACGGCCGAGGTCCCCGTCGCCGCCTTCGAGGACCGCGACCGGGCTCTTTACGGGGTGCAGTTCCATCCCGAGGTGGTGCACACCGAGCGCGGCCAGGAGCTGCTCAGGCGGTTCCTGTTCGACGTCTGCGGGTGCAGCCCGAACTGGACGCACGCCTCGGTCATCGAGTCGCAGGTCGAGGCGGTCAGAACCCAGGTCGGCTCGGGCCGGGCGCTTTGCGCCCTCTCGGGCGGGGTGGACTCGGCGGTCGCGGCCGCCCTCGTCCACAAGGCGATCGGAAGCCAGCTCACGGCTGTCTTCGTCGACACGGGGCTCATGCGCGCCGGCGAGGGCGAACAGGTGGAGGCGACGTTCCTCAGGCAGTTCGCCGTCGACCTCGTGCACGTGAAGGCGGCTGACCGCTTCTTCGAGGCGCTCTCGGGCGTGACCGACCCCGAGGAGAAGCGCAAGGCGATCGGGGAGCTGTTCATCCGCATCTTCGAGGAGGTGGCGCTCGAGCAGACCGACGTCGACTACCTGGTGCAAGGCACCTTGTACCCGGACGTGATCGAGTCGGGCACGGCCGACGCCGCCACCATCAAGTCGCACCACAACGTGGGGGGCCTTCCCGAGGAGATGGACCTCGAGCTCGTCGAGCCCTTGCGGCTGCTGTTCAAAGACGAGGTGCGGGCGATCGGCGAGGAGCTCGGCCTGCCCCGCGAGATCGTCTGGCGCCAGCCCTTCCCGGGGCCCGGGCTGGCGGTGCGCATCGTGGGGGAGGTGACCCCCGAACGCGTCGAGATCGTCCGCCGCGCCGACGAGATCGTCCTCGAGGAGATCCGGCGCGACGGCCTCGAGGCCGAGCTGTGGCAGTGGTTCGCCGTGCTGCCGGCCGTCCGCTCCGTGGGCGTGATGGGCGACGAGCGGACCTACGCCTACCCCATCGTCATCCGGGCCGTCACGAGCGAGGACGCCATGACGGCCGACTGGGCACGTCTTCCCTACGACGTGCTCGAGCGGATCTCGAGCCGGCTCATCAACGAGGTGCCGGGAGTCAACCGCGTCGCCTACGACGTCACGTCCAAGCCCCCCGGCACGATCGAGTGGGAGTGAGCCGAGCGCAGCGGGGCCTTTGCGGACCTGGTCAGGGCAGAGTCACGTAGCCGTTACGGGCCTTCCACAAGAAGTACCTCTCGAAGGCCAGCTTCATGGCGTGCGCCTGCGGTCCGGGGACGAGGACCCCGTGCTTTCGCGGCGGGAGCATCTTGTCGGCGAGGATGATCACCCCGTTGTTGCCGGCGTCCATCACGCACACGGCGGGGATGTCGCCGAAGGCTTTGTGAGAGGTGGGTGCCTCGCCCATGATCTGCCTGGCGATGTTGCGGGCCGCGGTGTGCGCCATGCGCTCTGTCGGAAAGCCCGTCTTCGGGATGCCGATGGGAGTCGGCGTCTGCCAGGGCACAGGGACGGCGGCCGCGATGCCGACGGCGTAGACGTCGTCGTGCGCCTCGGACTGGTAGGTGTCCTTGACGCGGACATAGCCCTTCTCGTCCGATAGGCCGGGGGTGTCGCGGACGAAGTCCTGCCCGACGAAGGGGGGCACGATCATGGCGTAGGAGAAGTCGATCGCACGGCCGTCGGCGAGCACGAGCCGACCTTCGTCCACGTGGTCCATGGCGACGCTCACGACCGGGCTGATGTGCTCTTTCTTCAAGAACATCGACAGGAGGGCCTCGCCGTGCGGGAGGCCGCCCATGCCGAAGTGGCCGAGGAAGGGCTCGGCGGTGACGAAGGTGAGCTTCACCCGCTTCTTCAGGCCCGCCCTGCGCAGCTGGTGCGAGACGTTGAAGAGGTACTCGTAGGCGGCCCCGAAGCAGCTCGCGCCCTGGGTCGCCCCGACGACGATGTCGCCGGGCGCCTCGAGCAGGCGTCTCCAGCCCTCGCCGGCGTGGACGGCGTCGTCGAGGGTGGTGATCGTGTAGGCGTTGCCGTCGGGGCCGAGCCCGGGCACCGCCGAGAAGTTGTTGCGGTAACCCGTGGCGATCACGAGGTAGTCGTAGGCGTAGGTCCCCGCGCTCGTCGTCACCTTCTTCGACTCGAGGTCGATCGAGGTCGCCTCGGCGTTGACGAACTCGACCCCGTGGGCGTCAAAGGTCGGCCCGAGGGGGAAGGTGATGTCGGCCGCCTTGCGCTTGCCGAAGGGGAGCCAGATGAGCGAGGGGTTGAACACGAAGCTGTCGGAGGCGGAGACGACCCGCACCTCCACGTCGCCGTGCAGCTCGTGGTGCACGGCCAGGGCGGCGGTGAGGCCCCCGAAGTTTCCGCCGAGAACGAGCACCTTGTTCGACGCCATCGCGCCACCTCCCGCTTCATGGCTGCCATCACACGCCGGCCGCCGGTTCGCAACGCTTCACACTTTATACCCCAGGGGGTGTATCTGACACGCCGCCCGCAGGAGAGGAGCACCCGCCGCGCCGGTAGTCTCGGGTGTCATGTCGTCCCCGCCTCCCCGCGCCCCTGAAGAGTGGGGGGCAGACGAGTGGGACCTCCTCGGTGATCTACCCCCACTCGGGGGCCACCACCGTGCCGAAGCTTCCGTGGTCCTCCCGAGGGACGCCGTGCCCGGGGAGGACGTGGCCGGAGCGGAGGCCATCTTCGAGGTGGAGTCGGCCGAGGAGGTCATCGCAGGGCTCGTCGCCGATCTGAACCCCCGCCAGCGCGAGGCGGTCCTGTTCGACGGCGGCCCGCTCGTCGTCGTGGCCGGCGCCGGCTCGGGCAAGACCCGGGTGCTGACGCGTCGCATCGCCCGCCTCGTCGCCTCGGGCGTGGCGCCCTGGCGTATCTTGGCCATCACCTTCACCAACAAGGCCGCCGACGAGATGCGCCGTCGCGTGATCGAGCTCGTCGGCTCCGACGCAGAGCGGATGTGGGTGTCCACCTTCCACGCCGCCTGCGTGCGCATGCTGCGCCGCAACGTCGACCGGATCGGCTACCGGCCCGGCTTCAGCATCTACGACGACGGCGACAGCCGCCGCCTCGTCGAGCACGTCCTCGACGACCTGGGCATAGACCAGCGGCGTATCCCGCCCCGGGCCGTGCTCGGGGTGATCAGCTCGGCGAAGTCGGACCTCGTCGACGCCGCCGCCTTCGAAGAGCGCGCCGGGACCATCTACGAGCGCCGCATCGCCCAGGCCTACGCCGAGTACGAGCGACGGCTCGTGGCCGCGAACGCCATGGACTTCGACGACCTCCTCGTCCGCGCCGTGCGGATGTTCCGCGACAACCCCGATGTGCTCGAGCAGTACTCGGAGCGGTTCGAGCACGTGCTGGTCGACGAGTACCAGGACACCAACGTCGCTCAGAACGAGCTCGTGATCCTGCTCGGGGCCGAGCGGCGCAACGTCTGTGTCGTGGGTGACACCGACCAGAGCATCTACCGCTTCCGCGGCGCCGAGATGCGCAACCTGCTCGAGTTCGAGCGGGCCTTCCCGGACGCCACGCTCATCGTGCTCGACCAGAACTACCGCTCGAGCCAGACGATCCTCGACGCCGCCAACGCCGTGATCGGCAACAACCTCTTCCGCCAGGAGAAGAAGCTCTGGAGCGCCCTCGGCCAAGGCGACCGCATCCGCCGCTACCGCGCCGGCGACGACCGGGACGAGGCCGCCTTCGTGACGAGCGAGATCGTCGCCCTCAACCGGAACGAGTCCATGAGCCTCGCCGACATGGCGGTCTTCTACCGTACGAACGCCCAGAGCCGCGCCCTCGAGACGGCACTGGCCGATCGGGGGATCGCCTACACGGTCATCGGGGGGACCCGTTTTTTCGACAGGCGCGAGGTCCGTGACGTCCTCGCCTATCTCCGCGCGGTGGCGAACCCGGGCGACGAGGTGTCGTTGCGCCGCATCATCAACGTCCCGCGCCGGGGCATCGGGGACACGACCGTCGGGCGCCTCATCGCCTACGGCACCGGGCGGGGCGTCGGCTTCGCCGGGGCGCTCGAGCGCGCCTCCGAGGCGGGCGTGGCGGGCAAGGCCCTGGCGGGAGTGCGCTCGTTCTTGGACCTGCTCGCCGAGCTTCGGGCCCCAGAGCTCCTCGAGGGGCCCCCGGACAAGCTGATCGAGGTCCTCCTCGAGCGGACCGGCTACCGGGACGTGCTCGAGGCCGAGATCGACATCGGGGGCAGCCGGGCCATCGACGCCGAAGGCCGCGTCGAGAACCTGGCCGAGCTGATGAACGTCGCCTCCGAGCACCAGGACCTCGAGTCGTTCCTCGAGTCGACGGCGCTCGTGGCCGCCACCGACGTCATCGACGACGGGGCGAGCGTCTCGCTCATGACGCTGCACTCGGCCAAGGGCCTCGAGTTCCGGGTCGTGTTCCTCACGGGGATGGAAGAGGGGATATTCCCCCATTCCCAGAGCCTGGCCGAGCCCGACGAGCTCGAGGAGGAGCGCCGTCTCTGCTACGTCGGGGTGACGCGGGCGCGCGAACGGCTCTATGTCACGCACTCTTGGAGCCGGCTGCTGTTCGGGAGCATCCAGCAGAGCTTCCCGAGCCGCTTTTTGAAGGAGATCCCGGACGAGCTCGTCGAGGACGTCGGCGAAGGCGTGACGATCGGCGCGGGACGCGGGGCCTTGAGCGGGGGGCCGTGGGGAAGCCCGCGGGGCGGGGGGCAGTCCCTCGGGACGCTCGGCTCCGGCGCGGGCGGTCGTGCGGCCGCGCCGGCGGCGACGGGCTCGAGCGGGGCGGAGAAGCTCGGGCTCGTGCCGGGCGACGCCGTCGTCCACACCCGTTTCGGCCAAGGGGTGGTGCTCGAGGTCGAAGGCGAGGGCGACGACGCCCGGGCGACGATCTGCTTCCCCGACCACGGCGAGAAGCGTTTCCTGCTCGCCTTGAGCCCCCTGCAGCGTCCGGGCGGCCCACCTGGCGAGCCTACCGACCGGTAGGTAGAGTGACGGGGTGGCCCGCACCGCCGAAGCGAAGCTGCCGGCAACCGAGGAACCCAAGCCGAAGCCGCTGCTGCGCGGGCGTTTCCACCAGGTCGGGTCGATCGCCATGCTGGCGGTCGGGCCGCTCATCGGCCTCGAGGCGGGCGGGACCAAGGCCGAGGTGTGCGCGGCCGTGGCGTGCTTCGCCGTCTGGGCCATGCTGACGACGAGCGCCCTCTACCACCGGGTCCGGTGGTCGGACGTGGCGCGTCGGCGGATGCGCCATGCCGACCACTCCATGATCTTCGTCTGCATCGCCGGCACCTACACCGCCGTCGCCGGCCTGTCCCTGCCCGACACTGACGCCTGGGTCGTGCTCGGCCTCGTCTGGGGGGCGTCACTTGTCGGGATCGTGATGCGCTTCGTCTGGCTGGACGCGCCGAAGTGGGCAGTGGCCCTGCCATATGTGGCGGCCGGCTGGATCGCCGTCGGGGCCATGCCGGAGTTCTTCCACTACCTCGGGGTGCGCGGCTTTTGCCTCATGATGGCGGGCGGCCTGCTCTACACGGTCGGCGCCGTCGTCTACGCCCGCCGCCGCCCGGACCCTTGGCCGAAGGTCTTCGGCTTCCACGAGGTGTTCCATGCCTGCGTGGTGATCGCGGCGGGGTTGCATCTCAGCCTGATCGCCTTCGTGCTGCTTCCCGCCGTGAAGCCCTGAGCCTTTTGTCAGCGGCCGGCCCCGCCACCTGTTCGGGGCGACGGGGCCGGATTTGAAGCGGGTTCAGTACTCCGTCGGGGCAGGCGAGGTCGAAGCCCGCAACGCAGAGCCCGCCCGTCTGCACCAAAGCCTGCGGCCGCGCGTGGGCAGTGGTTTGCGGCGCCGAGCTCCGATCCGACTGACGACGGTCGTGCCGGGGCCGACGGGGACGGTCCCAGTCTCGGCTGAGGTCCTGGCAGGCCGCCGGCGGATTGGTCATTCGGCCCACCCACCTGCCTAGTATCGCCTTGGAATGGAACGTCGCTACCGCCTCGTCGTGGCCAAGCCCGGCCTCGATGGACACGACCGGGGCGCCAAGGTCATCGCCCGGGCGCTCAGGGACGCCGGCTTCGAGGTCATCTACACGGGTCTGCACCAGACCCCGGAGCAGGTCGTCCGCACCGTCATGCAGGAGGACGCGGACGCTCTCGGGCTCTCCCTGCTCTCGGGCGCCCACCTGACCCTCGTGCCGAGGGTGCTCGACGGGCTCAGGGCAGAAGGCCTCGAGGACGTGATCGTCGTCGTGGGCGGGATCATCCCCGAGCGCGACATCGAGACCTTGAAGGAGGCCGGCGTCAGCGCCGTGTTCACCCCCGGCGCCCACCTGCCCCAGATCGCCTCGTTTCTCGAGGAGGCGCTGGACGCACGCGAACGGGCTGGGGACCGGTCGCCGGCTGCCCCTTTGCCGGATTCCCCTTTGCCGGATCTCGGAGGCGGCTGAACCAGGTGACAGCAGTTCTAGCGACGGATGCAACCGACAGGAAGGTGACCCGGTGGACCTAGTTGAGTACCAGGGCAAGCAGTATTTCGCGCGATACGGCCTGCCGATATCACCGGGGGAGGCCGCCGACACCGTGGCCGAGGCGCAAGCCGCCGCCGGACGGCTCGGCTATCCCGTCGTCGTCAAGGCCCAGGTGCAGACCGGCGGCCGCGGCAAGGCGGGCGGGGTGAAGCTCGCCGCCGACGGGGCCGAGCTCACCGAGCACGCCGGCAACATCCTGGGCTTGGACATAAAGGGCCACATCGTGCGGCGGCTCTGGATAGAAAAGGCCACCGACATCGCCCGGGAGTACTACGCCAGCTTCACCCTCGACCGCTCCGCCAAGCTCCATCTCTCCATGGTCTCGGCCCGGGGCGGGGTCGAGATCGAGACCGTCGCCGAGGAGGACCCCGAGGCCATCGCCCGCCTGCACGTCAACCCGCTCGACGGGTTGAGCAGCGAGGCGGCCGCAGAGCTCGTCGCTCGGGCCGGGCTCGACCCCGAGGCCCGGGAGGGCGCGGCTGAGATCCTCGTCAAGCTTTACGAGTGCTACATCGACGGCGACGCCGACCTCGTGGAGATCAACCCCCTCGTGCTCACGACCGACGGCGAGGTCCGCGTTCTCGACGCCAAGGTCACCTTGGACGACGACGCCGCCTTCCGCCACCCGGAGTGGGCGGAGATGGACATCATGAGCGAGGCGACCGAGCGCGAGCGCCTCGCCAAGTCGAAGGGGCTTTCCTACATCGCCCTCGACGGCTCGGTGGGGATCATCGCCAACGGGGCCGGGCTCGCCATGAGCACGGTCGACGTCGTCAGCCAGGTCGGCGGCAGCGCCGCCAACTTCCTCGACGTCGGCGGCGCCGCGGATGTCCAGGTGATGGCGAACGCCCTCGAGGTGATCAACAGCGACCCGAGCGTCCGCTCGATACTCGTGAACATCTTCGGGGGGATCGTGCGTTGCGACGACGTCGCCCGCGGCATCGTCAAGGCGCTCGAAGAGGTCGACATCTCCTCGCAGATCGTCCTTCGCCTCGACGGCACCAACGCCCTCGAGGCCCACAGGATCATCGACGAGACCGCCTCGGACAAGATCATCAGCGAGGGGACCATGCTCTCCGCCGCCCGGCGCGCCGTCGAGCTCGCCAGCGTGCCAGGGCCACAAGGAGGAGCAAAGTGAGCATCTTCGTCGACGAGACGACCCGCGTGGTCGTGCAGGGACTGACCGGGAGCCAGGGACGATTCCACGGCCTGCGCAACCGCGACTACGGGACCCTGGTCGTGGCCGGCGTCACGCCCGGCAAGGGCGGCCAGGACGTGGAGGGCATCCCCATCTTCGACACCGTCGCCGAGGCGGTCGAGGCGACGGGGGCCACGGCGAGCTTCGTGGCCGTGCCGCCGCGCGCCGCACCGGGGGCGATCCTCGACGCCGCCGAGGCCGGCATCAAGGTCGTGGTGTGCATCACCGAGCACATCCCCGCCAAGGACGAGGCGCTCGTGAACGCCCGCTTGGTCCGCGACTTTCCCGGCACCCGGCTCATCGGACCCAACTGCCCGGGGATCATCTCGCCCGGGAAGTGCAACATCGGCATCACCTCGGGTGACATCGCCCTGCCGGGTGGCCCGGTCGGGGTCGTCAGCCGGTCCGGTACCTTGACCTACCAGGCCCTGCACGAGCTCTCGCAGCAAGGTGTCGGCCAGACGACCTGCGTCGGCATCGGGGGCGACCCGGTGCCGGGCTCGTCCTTCGTCGACGTGCTCACGGCCTTCCAGGAGGACCCGGAGACGCTGGCGGTCCTCATGATCGGAGAGATCGGGGGAGACGGCGAGGAGCGGGCCGCCGAGTTCATCGCCTCGTCGATGGACAAGCCCGTCGTCGCCTACATCGCAGGCGTGACGGCGCCCCCGGGCAAGAAGATGGGCCACGCGGGCGCCATCATCTCGGGCACGAAAGGCACGGCCAAAGCGAAGATGGAAGCCCTGAGCGCGGCGGGCGTGCGAGTGGCGATCAACCCGACGGAAGCCGGCGAGCTCATGGTCGAGCTCGTGCGGGCGCTGTAGGCCATCTCTTGAGCGAGGCAGGATCGAGCTACCCGGACATCGGTCTCGAGGAGATCGAGGGCGTCCGCGCGGCGGTGGAGCAGGCGGCGATCCGCACGCCGATCTTCGAAAGCCGCGTGCTGACAGAGCTGACGGGGTCGCACGTCGTCTTGAAGGCGGAGAACCTGCAGAAGACGGGGTCGTTCAAGATCCGCGGGGCGTCCGCGAAGCTCGCCTCCCTCGGCGCGGGGGCCGCCCCCGGCATCGTCGTCGCCTCGGCGGGCAACCACGCCCAGGCAGCCGCCCTGGCCGCGCGCACGGCGGGAGTGACCTGCGAGGTGTTCATGCCGGCGGAGGCGTCGATCTCCAAGGCCGAGGCGACGATCGGCTACGGCGCCTCGGTGCATCTCGAGGGCGACTCCCTCGACGACTGCGTCGTACTCGCCGAGGCGCGTGCCGCCGAAGCCGGCCTCCACCTGGTGCACCCGTTCAACGACCGGGCGATCGTGGCCGGCCAGGGAACGATCGGGCTCGAGCTTGTCGAGGACATCGAGGACCTCGCCATGGTGATCGTGCCCATAGGCGGGGGCGGCCTCATCTCCGGGATCGCCTGCGCCATCGACGCCCTGGCGCCTCACGTGCGGGTGGTAGGGGTGCAGGCCGCGGTATGCGCGCCGTTCCTCGCCGCTGTTGAAGGGCACAGGAGAACGGGCGCCGGCGGCTCTTCGCTGGCGGACGGCATCGCCGTGAAACGGCCGGCCGGCATCACCCTCGGACTCATCGAGCGTCACGTCGACGAGATCGTGGCCGTGGGCGAGAACGAGATCGCCGACGCCATGGTGATGCTGCTCACCCGCTCCAAGCTCGTCGCCGAAGGCGCCGGCGCCGTCGGGGCGGCCGCCCTCATGGCGGGCAGCGTCACGCCCCCGGCCAAGGGCACGACGGTTGTCCTCATCTCGGGTGGCAACGTCGACACGGGCGTGCTCTCACCTGTCATCCGGCGTTACGAGACCAATGCCGGGCGAAGGGTGGTTCTCTTCGCCCGTATCCCCGACCGGCCCGGCAGCCTGGCGCGTCTGCTCACGTGCATCGGCCAGAACGGCGCCAACCTCGTCACCGTGGCGCACCTGCGCGAGGGCTTCGACCTGCAGGTGCGCGAAACCGGGGCCCAGATCGTGCTCGAGACGCGAGACCGCGAGCACGCCAAGGCCGTGCTGGACGCGGCGCGGGAGGCCGGCTTCGACGTCCGGCCCGTCAGCAGCACGGCGGGCTGAGCGCCGCGAGCCCGTCGCTGTCGCCGTCGGCGCCACAGCTCACCTCGAGCGCACGGGCTCCTTCCCATGGGACGGACCCGGCGAGACGGGGTCCGGGCCTTCTACAACGAGGTTGCGCTGGCCCTGACCCAGTGGGAGATGTTCGTCGGCGAGAGCGCCCCGTGCGCGGCCAGGATGGAGGCGCCGAGCACCGCCGCGCGGTAACCGAAGGCGGTCGTCTCGATGGTCAGGTCCCGGGTGGCGAGGGGAAGCGCCCGCTCGTACACCACCGCCCGGATACCTGCCAGGAGGTTGTCGTGGAGTCCCGCGAGGGCGCCACCCAAGATGATGCGGCTCGGGTTGTAGAAGCTCACGAGAGACGCCAGCACCTCGCCGATGCGCTGACCGGCGACGCGGACGAGGCGCAAGGCCCTGGCGTCGCCTGCCTGGCTCAAGCGCACGACGTCCAGCGCGTGCGTGGCGTCGAGGCCCTCGGCGGCGAGCTGGCGAGCCAGAGCCGAGCCGGACGCGACCGCCTCGAGGCAATTCATGTTTCCGCAGGAGCAAAAGACGTCCTCTTCGACAGCCACCCGGATGTGGCCGATGTCCCCGGCCGCGCCGTCCGCGCCGCGGTGCACCTCGCCATCGGCGATGATGCCGCACCCGATGCCGGTCGCAACCTTCACGAAGAGGACCTGCTCGTTGACGAGCCCCCGGGACCAGTACTCGCCAAGGCCCATGACGTTCACGTCGTTGTCTACGAGGATGGGCACGTCGAAATGCTCCGAGAGCAGGTCCGGCACGACAACCCCGTCCCATCCGGGCATGATCGGGGGCCGCACGACCGTGCCCGTCGCGAATTCGACCGGTCCGGGAACGCCTATCCCGATGGCCCTCACGTCTTGCGGTGCCCGGCCGTTGGCTGTCAGCATCTCGCCGAAACGGTCGATCAGCGTCGCCAGGACAAGATCGGGACCGTCGGCGATGTCGAGCTCGGTACCGCCCTCCGCCTCGGGCTGCCCGCTCAGCGTCGTCATGGCGAGGCGGGCGTGCGTCGCCCCTAGGTCGGCCGCCAGGACAACCCCTGCTGCAGGGTTGATGGTGAGCAGAGTCGGTCGGCGGCCCCCCGAGGACGGTCCGTCCCCGGCTTCGACGAGCACGCCCAGGTCGAGAAGTTCGTCAACCCGCTGCGAGATGGTCGACCGGGCCAATCCTGTGATCCTCGCCAGCTCGGCACGCGTCGAGGTCTGCTGCTGCGCGACCATGGAGACAAGCCTCCCAAGCTCGAGCCAGGGCCGATCCTCGTTGCTCATAGACGCCAACATACCTGCCTTATGACGTTTTGACAACAAACTTACTCAGTCAACAGTCGTATATCGCAGGATCAGTTCCCCGCGGACTCCAGCAGAGGCGAGCCAATGGCCGCGCGCCTGGTCGAGGACGCCGCCCTCGGTCTCTCGTCGGGAAAGGGCGGAGCCCCGCTAGTTTGCGGGCCATGGCGCCAGCGAAGGACGACCACCCTTTCAACTCTCCCCTCCATGACCTCGACCCGGAGGTCGCCGCGGCGCTCGACGGTGAGCTGGGCCGGCAACGCCGGACACTCGACCTGGTCGCCTCCGAGAGCGTGGCGCCCCGCGCCGTGCTCGAAGCGCAAGGATCGATCCTGACCGCCAAGTACGCGGACGGCTACCCGGCACGGCGCGACTACGACACCTGCGAATGGGTGGACGAGATCGAGTCCCTCGCCATCGGGCGCGCCAAGGCGCTCTTCGGGGCCGACCATGCGAACGTCCAGCCCTATTCGGGGGCGAGCTCCAACGCCGCCGTGCTCCACGCCCTGTGCGAGCCCGGGGACACCGTGCTCGGATGGGACTTCAATCACGGCGGCCACCCGACCCAGTACTCCGGGGCGACCTCTGCCGGGCGCAACTATCGGACCTTCGCCTACCACGTCCGGAAGGACACCCGACTCGTGGACATGGACGAGGTGGCGACGCTCGCCCGCCGTCACCACCCGAGGGTGCTCTTCGCCGGCTGGTCGTGCTACAGCCGCCACCTCGACTTCGCCGCTTTCCGCGAGATCGCCGACGATTGCGGTGCGGCTCTCGTCGTCGACATGGCGCACTTCGCCGGGCTTGTCGCCGCCGGTATGCACCCCGACCCGGTCCCGTTCGCCGACGCCTGCACGATGACGACCCACAAGACTCTCGGCGGAGCGCGCGGGGGGGCCATCTTGTGTCGCGGCGATCTCGCCGCCAGTATCGACGCCGCCGTCTACCCGGGCGAACAGGGCTGCCCGCTCCCGCACGTGATCGCCGCCAAGGCGGTGACTTTCGAGCTCGCCCGGACCGAGGCGTTCAAAGAGCGGACCGGGCGCACATTGGAGGGCGCCCGGATCATGGCGGAGGCGCTCGCCGCGGCGGAGGACAGGACGCAGGCGCATGTCGTGACGGGCGGCACCGACGTGCACCAGCTGCTCGTCGACCTCGGTCCCGGGCGTCGGGAGGCTTGGGCGGTCCTCGCCGAGCTGAACCGGATCGGGGTCTCCGCCAATGCCATCCCGCTCGCCTACGACGCGCTCGAGGAGCCCTATTGCTCGGGACTCCGTTTCGGGGCGACGGCGCTGGCTGCGCGGGGTTTCGGCCGCGACGAGTTCGAGGAGGTGGGCCAGATCCTCATCGAGGCACTCGCCGTCGGGGGGAGGGTCCCCGAAGGCGACCTGGCGCAACGGGTAGCTCAGCTCACGAGCAAGATGCCCCTGTACGGTTACCTGGCTTGACCACTCGCTGACCGCAGAGGTCGTCGCCCCTGCTCCAGGCATCAGGGGTAGGCGCGCTCAGGCGCTCCGGCCAGGCTCGCTCAGGCGCCCGGGAGGGCCAGCCGCTTGGCCCTGACCGCCAAGGTGCGGAGCAGCCTGGCGGCGAGGTTGACGGGAAGAGCTGCCGCTTGGGACGACACCACGAGGAAGACCTCTGCGCGACCGGCGGC
>Ga0181519_10002979_pt1 | contig 14082 bp, 11 predicted proteins | sample PEATcosm2014_Bin_26_FD_121102 | JGI IMG/M metagenome (GOLD analysis project Ga0181519, IMG submission 121102) | Peatland microbial communities from MTU Mesocosm Facility, Houghton, MI, USA - PEATcosm2014_Bin02_10_metaG | ecosystem: Environmental > Terrestrial > Soil > Wetlands > Peat | place...
CTGGGTCGGATCGCCGAGCAGCGCCTCGGCGTGCAGCGCCATCGGCAGGTCGAGCGCCAGCACGTCGCCGTCGCGCCACTCGCGCCGCACGACGAGGTAGCTCCCGGGCGAGGCGCTCGCCTCGAGGCGGCGGCCGTTCAGCGTCGCGCTCGCGCCCTCCGCCCAGCCGGGCACCCGGACCCGGATCGTCGCCGCGACCGGTCGCGCGGCGCGCACCCTGAGCACGACGCGGCCGTCGTCGGGGAAACGGGTCTCCTGCGCGAGCGTGAACCCGCGCTCCTGCCAGCGCAGCTCGGAGGCGACGAACAGATTCACCGTGAGCGTGGCGTCGTCGTGCCAGTAGATCGTGTCGCCGAGCTTCGCGAACGACTCGGCCATGCTGCCGGTGCAGCACCAGAAGTCGGCGAGCGGCGTGCCGAACAGCTTCCAGTAGCCGCCTGCGAGCGGCACGTAGTACAGCTTGTCGCCATCGGCCGGGTGCTGCACGCCGAGGATGCCGTTCCAGTACAGGCGCTCGTAGGTATCCATGAGCGCGGCCTCGCCGCTCAGGCCGTAGAGCGCGCGGGCGAGCTTCTGCAGGTTGTAGGAGACGCAGCATTCCTGCGTGTAGCCCGACAGCTCGCCCTTCAGCGTGCCGCCGGGCGTGTTCCAGTTCTCGCCGTTGCTGGTGCCGCCCGTGCAGTAGCTGTGGTCGTCGGCGACCACGCGCTCGAAGGTGCGTGCGACCCGCAGCAGCCGCTCGTCGCCCGTCAGCTCGTAGCCGCGCGTGGCGCCAATGATCTTCGGGATCGTCGTGTTGACGTGCAGGCCATTCAGCTCGTCGCGCCCGGCGGCGAGCGGCGCATAGATGCGCTCGTGGTCGAAGCGCCGCGCGAGCTCGCCGAAGCGGCTCTCGCCGCTCAGCGCCATCAGCCGGTAGAGCGCGTCATTCATGCCGCCGAACTCGCGCTCGAGCACGCGCTGCATCGCGTCCTCGCCGAGCGGCCCTACCCAGCGCTCGATCCAGCCGGCGAGGCGGACGGCCGTGTCCAGCGCCGCGGGATCTGCCGACAGCTCGGCCGTGTCGAGCAGGCCCGCGAGAATCTTGTGCAGCGTGTAGAAAGGCGCCCACGCCGGCCGGCCCGCCCGCAGCCGGTCGAACAGCTCCTCCGGGAACGCCGCCAGGTAGCCACTGCCGATCGCGGCCTGGCAGCGGGCCAGCTCCGCGGCGATGTAGCGGCCACGTGCGCGCGCCGTCGCATCGCCGGCGTGCGCGGCCAGCAGGGCGAGTGCCGACAGGTGGTGCCCGGTGTAGTGGCCGCGCAGTTCGTTGTCGGGCGACTCCCAGCCGCCGAGCGCTGCCGCCGCGCTCGGCAGTCCGGCCGTCACGCGGAACATGTGCAGCAGGCGTTCCGGATCGAGCGCCAGCAGCGCGCGCCGATTCACCTCGAGCGCGTCCAGCACCGGGCCGGCCGCGAGGCGGACGGCGCCCGGTGCGAACGGCCGCCAGCGCGGCTGCACGGCGGCGCTCGCCGCGGCCGGCAGCAACGGCGCGGCCGCGCCGAGCGCGAGGAGTGCCAGCAGATCCCGGCGCGAGACGGTGTTCATCTGGTCCTCCCCGTCGCGAGCGACGCACGGCATGCCGGCGCGAGGTGCATTGCGGCCGGGCGGCGGCTCAGGTGCGCGCCGGCGCGACCCGCAGCCGTCAGTCGCGGAAGTTGTTGAACTGCAGCGCCGCCTCGACCTTCTGCTGCCTGAGGAGCGCGATCGCGGCCTGCAGCTCGTCGCGGCTCTTGCCCGTGATCCGCACCTTGTCGCCCTGGATCGCGGCCTGCACCTTCAGCTTCGACTCCTTGACGGCGCGCTGGATCGTGCGCGCGCTGTCGGCATCGATGCCTTCGCGCAGGACCACCTTCTGCCTGGCGCGCGCGAGGTTCACCTCGGGATCCTTGATCTCGAGGCAGACGAGATCGATGCCGCGCTTGGTGAGCTTGAGCTTCACGATGTCGAGCATCTGCTTCAGCTGGAAGTCGGCCGGCGCCTCGAGCGTCAGCTCGTTCTTCTCGACCGTGTACTTCGCGTCGGTGCCCTTGAAGTCGAAGCGGTTCTCGAGTTCGCGATTCGCCTGGTCGACCGCATTCGCGACTTCGTGGTGATTGAGCTCGGAGACGACGTCGAACGACGGCATGGCGCGGGACCTCCTACTGGCCGGCGGCGGCCGACGGCAGCTGCCGGTAGTAGATCGTGGTGGCGTCGAAGCCGCCGCTCGTCGACTCGGCGTAGCCGGGAATGGAGCCGACCGCATGGTAGCCGCAGCTGCGGTACAGCTGCTCCGCCACGTCTCCCGAGCGCACGTCGAGTACCAGCAGGCTGACGCCGCGCGCCACGGCGGCGCGCTCGAGCGCCGTCACGAGCGCGCGCGCTATGCCGCGGCGCCGGTACTGCGAGTGCACCATCAGCTTCTGCACCTCGCCGCGGTGCCGGCCGTTCTGGCGCTGGCCGAGGCCGAGCTGGATGGCGCCGGCGCACACGTGGTTGTCGGTGGCGACGAACAGCGCGCGCTCGCCGCGCCCGACGGCCTCGAGCACCTGCGTCCAGTAGTTGCGGGCGTCCTTGGTGCTCGGCACCGTGGTCCAGCCGATCGATGCGCCGCCGCCGACGCCGTCCTGCAGGAGCTCGACCAGCTCGCTGAACAGCTCGAGACTCGGTGGCGCCTTCAGTTCGCTGATCTTCAGCATCCGACTCTCCTCGTTGCGCACCGGCCCGCGCCCTGGTCGCCGGTCTCGCAGTGTACAACGTGCGCCCGCGCGCCCGGCCTCAGTACACCGGCAGGTCGACCCCGGCGAACAGCGCCGCGAGTTCCTCGCCGGAGCCGGCACGGATCGCCTGGTCGACCAGGCGGCGCGTCAGGTGCGGGGCGAAGGCCTTCAGGAACTCGTACATGTAGCCGCGCAGCAGCCGGCCGCGCCGGAAGCCGAACCAGGTGACGTGCGGCGCGAACAGGTGGCCGGCGTCGAGCACCACGAGATCAGCGTCGTCCGCGGCGCTGAGCGCCATGCTGGCGACGATGCCGACGCCGAGCCCGAGCCGCACGTACGTCTTGATGACGTCGGCGTCGCTCGCCGTCAGCGCGACGTTCAGCTTGAGGCCGGCGCTCTCGAACAGCGCCGGCAGCGACGAGCGGCCGCTGAAGCTGAAGGTGTAGGTGACGATGGGGAAGCGCGCCAGCGACTTGAGCGTCACCTCGCGCTCGGCGGCGAGCGGGTGGTCCTGCGGCACGATGACGCGCCGGTGCCAGCGGTAGCAGGGCAGCAGCACGAGGCCCGGGAACAGCTCGTCGGTGCCGGTGGCGATCGCGAAGTCGACGCGGTCGAGCTTGGCGAGCTCGGCGATCTGCTCGGACGTGCCCTGGTGCAGGTGCAGGTCGACGTCCGGACAGCCGACGCGGAAGCGCTGCACGATCGGCGGCAGCACGTAACGTGCCTGCGTGTGGGTCGTGCCGATCGACAGCGAGCCGCTGCGGTCGTCCTTGAGGTCGGAGGACAGCCGGCGGATGTTCTGCACTTCCTCGAGGATCCTGAGCGAGCGGTCGACCACCTGCTGGCCGGCGGTGGTGACGCGCGTGAGGTTGCGGCCTTCGCGCTCGAACAGCGGGAAACCGAGCTCGTCCTCGAGCAGCTTCAGCTGCTTGCTGACGCCGGGCTGGGAGGTATGCAGCTTGCGTGCGGCCGTCGTGATGTTGAGGCCGTTCTGGACGACTGCGGCGAGATAGCGGAGCTGATGGAGCTTCATGGTGCGCGCGGCGCCTGCGGGTGGCCGTGACGGTGATATGGCGGTGCCGCTGCCCCGCTATGTTCGCCAGTCGCGGCCGCCGGGGCAAGCACCGCGTTGCGCTGGCTTCAGCGGTAGCCGCGCGCCTGCAGGCTGAAGAGCCTGGCATAGCGCCCGTCGAGCCGCATCAGCTCCTCGTGCGAGCCGCGCTCGACCAGCCGGCCGCCCTCGAGGACCGCGATCTGGTCTGCCATGCGTACCGTCGAGAAGCGGTGCGAGATGAGAATCGTGATCCGGCCCTGGGTGAGCGTGCGGAAGTGCGCGAACACCTCGGCCTCGGCGCCGGCGTCCATCGCCGCGGTCGGCTCGTCGAGCACCAGCACGTCGGCGCGCGTGCGCATGAAGGCGCGCGACAGGGCGATCTTCTGCCACTGGCCGCCGGACAGCTCGCGGCCGTCGTTGAACCACTTGCCGAGCTGCGTGTCGTAGCCGGCCGGCAGCTCGCGGATGAAGGGTGCGGCGAGTCCCTTCTCGGCCGCCTCCTGCCAGCGCTCGCGCTCCGCGAAGTGCGCCACGTCGCCCGCGCCGACGTTCTCGCCCACTGCCAGCTGGTAGCGGGCGAAGTCCTGGAAGATGACGCCGATGCGCTCGCGCAGCACGACCTCGTCCCATTCCTCGAGATCGCGGCCCTCGAGCAGGATCCGGCCCGCCGTCGGATGGTAAAGGCGCGTCAGCAGCTTGATGAGCGTCGTCTTGCCGGAACCGTTCTCGCCGACGAGTGCGAGGCTCTGGCCGCGGCGGATCGAGAGCGTGATGTCGCTGAGCGCGGGTGACTCGGCGCCGGGGTAGGTGAACGAGACGCCCTCGAAGCGGATGCCGTCGTCGGGGTCCGGGCCGTGCTGCACGGCGCCACGCGGCGGCGGTACCGGCTGCTCCAGGTACTCGTACAGGTTCGACAGGTACAGGTTGTCCTCGTACAGGCCGCCGACCGCGCTGAGTCCGGCCGACAGGGCCGTCTGCCCCTGGCGGAAGAGCGCGAGGTACATCGTCATCCGTCCGAGCGTGATCAGCCCCTGGATCGTCGCGATCGCGATCCACGCGTACGCCCCGTAGAGGCTCAGCGTCGCGACCAGCCCGAGGCCGAAGCCCCAGGCGTCGCGCTGCAGCGTCAGCGCACGGTCCTCGCGGTAGAGCTTGTCGTAGATCTGCCGGTAGCGCTCGAGCAGCAGCGGCCCGATGCCGAACAGCTTCACCTCCTTGGCGTGGTCCTCGCGGCCGAGCACCGTCTCGAGGTACAGCTGCATGCGCGTCTCCGGCGAGCGCCAGCGGAACAGCCGGAACGCGTCGCCCGAGAACTTGGCTTCGGCGAAGAACGCCGGCAGGCCCGCGAGCGCGAGCAGCGCGACCGCGAGCGGCGAGAAACGCACCAGGATCGCGCCGAAGCTGAGGAGCGAGATGGCGCTCTGGATCAGCGAGAAGGTACGCATCACCATCGACAGCGGCCGGCTCGAGGCCTCGCGCCGCGCGCGCGTCAGCTTGTCGTAGAACTCGGAGTCCTCGAACTGCTGGAGTGACAGCGTCAGCGCCTTCTCGAGGATCATCACGTTCACGCGCTGCCCGAGCTGTGCGCGCAGCAGCGACTGGCAGGTCGACAGTCCCCGCTGCGCCGCCGCGACCAGCGCGATCAGCAGCGCCTCGAGCGCGACGAAGCCGATGACCGGCCGGTACGCGGCGCCACCGATCGCCGGATAGGCGCGGATGGCGCCCACCACCGCGTCGACGATCTGGGCGCCGACCCAGGCGACGCCGGCCGGCAGCACGCCGGCGATCAGCGTGAGGAGCGCGAGCGCGCTGCACAGCGCGGGGTTCGTCGTGTAGGCGAGCTCGACCGCATGCCGGCCGTAGCGGAACACGCTCGTCGGCGAGCGGCGAGCGCCCGCTCGCGCGGCCGCCGGCTGCCAGGAACGGAGCAGCTCCTTGAGATTCAAGCGCGAACTCCGGGAGGCCCCGGGACGGGGCCGGCCGGATTATAGGCCGAGGGGCGACGGCTCTGGCCGCGGAGCGTCAGTGCGCGGTCGCGAACGCGCGGCTCAGGAACGCCTCGACGCGGCGCCGGGCGTCGAATCCATGCCAGGGCTCGTTCGAGGGCAGGCCGTTCATCGCCTTCGCCAGCACGCCGTGGCCGTCGCGCGGATAGGTCACGAGGTCGACGGCGACGTTCATCTGCCTGAGCGCCCGGTACATCTCCTCGGCCTGGCCCGGCGGGTCGGTGACGTCGCCCTGGCCCTGCAGCAGCAGGAACGGGGTCTGCGCCCGCGCCACGCCCGCGAGCGGGCTCTGGCGCCAGGCGTCGGCGAAGTGCTCCCACGGCCGGCCGTAGAACCAGCGGTCGTACCAGGACCCGTTCTCGGTGCCGTACTCGCTGAACTGGTCGATCACGGGCGCGCCGCTGACGATCGCCCTGAAGCGCGTCGTCTTGCCTTCGACGAAGCCCGCCATCTCGCCGCCGTAGCTGTAGCCGATCAGCGCCATGCGCCGCGCGTCGAGCGGCTCGTGCTGCAGCACGAAGTCGACGCCGGCCATGATGTCGCGGTAGTCCGCGCCGCCGAGGTCGTTCTTGTTGGCGGCCGCGAACGCCGCGCCGCGGCCGATGCTGCCGCGGGGATTGCTGCGCAGCACCGCCCAGCCGTGGCCGACCAGGAAGTCGACGAATTGCGAGTTCGCGTCCTGGTAGACGCCGGTCGGTCCGCCGTGCACCTGCACCACGAGCGGCACCTTGGCGTGCTCGGCCGCGCGCGGCAGGTACAGAAGACCCTCGATCGTCAGGCCTTCGTTGCGCCACTCGATGCGCTTCGGGCGCACGCTCAGCGTGTTCTGCGGCGCGACCGCGGGGGTCGCGAGCCGCAGCGGCGGCTCGCCGAGCTGGCGTGCGAGGTACAGGGCAGGTGGCTCGCCGCCGCTGCTGCCGAGGAACGCCCAGCTGCGCGTGTCGCGGTTGGTCGCGAACTCCTCGAGTACCGCGAACGGCAGCTTGAGGAGCCCGGGTTGCTTCGCGCCGGCGCGGAAGTTGCCGAGCGTGGCCTCGAGCCCGTGCGCGACGAGCGCGGCGATCGCGCCGTCAGGGAGCGCCACCAGCTGCGGGTTGTCGATGGAACCCGCGAGCCCGTCACTCAGGTTGCGCGTCGTGCCGCTCGCCCGGTCGTAGAGATAGAGGTCCTCGACGCTTGGCGGTGCGTCGCGCTGGCTCGCTGCGAGGTAGGCGATCGAGCGGCCGTCGGCGGACCAGATCGCGCGCTCCACGCTGGCCGGGATGGCGGCGAGCCGCTCCGGCTGCGACGGTCGCGCGAGCGGGACGAGCCAGGTCGCTCCGGCGGGGCCGAGATCGGCGGCATTCCCCGGCAGCTCGCTGACCACGAGCAGCGTCGTGCCATCGGGGCTGAAGGCGGCGTTCGCGACGTCCGCGGCGATCGGCACCGGCGTCGCCTTCGACGTCGCCGCATCGACGAGGTACAGGCGCGTGCGGTGCGGGTCGTGATCGACCCACTCGGCGTCCGCCTTGGCTTCCTTCGCGGCCTTCTCGCCCGGCGTCTCGGGGTCGTGCGCGATGACGGCGAACTGCCTGCCGTCGGGCGCGATCTCGTAGGCCGTGACGTCGACCGGGAGTGCTGCGGGCGCCGCCGCGGTCGCCGCGGTCGCCGCGGGCGCCGCTGCGGCGGTCGGCAGCGCGTCGGCGGCGAGCGAGGTGTCCACCGCGACCGGCACCTTGATCTCGATGGGCTGCGCCTCGCCGCCGTCGAGCGGCAGCCGGTAGAGGCCGGCGCGCCCGCTCCGGTGTGCGATGAACAGGATCGCCTGGCCGTCGGGCAGCCACGCCGCAGCCGACTCGCCCTCCTTGTCGCCGTCGGGGGAGTAGGTGAGCTGGCGCGCCGCCGCAAGGCCGGCGCCGGTGAGCCACAGGTGGCTCTTGCCGCCATCGGCGGTCGCGTCCTTGACCTCGACGAGCACCCGCTGCGCGTCCGGCGACAGCCGGGGCGCGCCGAGCGAGCGGTAGTGGCGCAGCGCCTCGTTGTCCGGCAGCGCCGCATCCGCGGCACGCGGCGGCAGTCCGGGGAACGCCGCGGCGAGCATCGCCGCGAGGAGGATCGCGCCCGGGATCGGGCGCTCGCCGCGTGGCTCCGCTGCCGCGGTCCGGTGCGTAGGGTTCGTCACGTGCATCTCCGGATCAGGTGGGCGCGGGGTCCTTGACGGCGGCGCCATAGTAGTCGGGATAATTCTCGGCCAGGCCCTTGAAGCGGCGGTGGATCCACCAGTACTGGTCCGGCAGCCGGCGTATCTGCGACTCGATGCACGCGTGATAGCGCAGCGTGTCCTCGACCGGATCCGCGCCCGGCCAGTCGGCGAAGGCCGGATAGACCGTTGCCCGCCAGCCCTGCGCCCCGGGCAGGCGCTCGGTCGAGTAATAGAGGACCGCGGCACCCGTCATCTTCGCGAGCCGCGAGGTGAACACGTTGGTCGCCGCCGGGTGGCCGAAGAACGGCACCATCATCGCGCCCTTCTTGCGGTAGCTCTGGTCGCTCGCGTACCAGACGATCTCGTTGCGCCGGAGTGCCGCGATCATCGAGCGGACGTCGTCGCGCTGGATGGCGCGGCGTGCCTGGCGCCCGAAGTTGCCGCCGGAGACGAACGCGAGCAGCTCGTTCTTGAGCGGCCGGTACAGGATGTTGATCGGCCGGCGGTTGTTCAGAATGCGCGCGCCGATCTGCAGCGTCGTGAAGTGCGCGGTGAGCAGGATCACGCCCTTGCCGCGCGCGAGCGCGGCCTCGAGGTGCTCGAGCCCGTCGATCCGCGACAGGTCGTTGATCCGCTCGTCGCGGCTCCACCAGGTCATCGCGGACTCGAGCAGCCCGACGCCGAGGCTCTGGAAGTGCCGGCGCAGCAGTGCCTCGCGTTCCGGCGGCGACAGTTCCGGGAGGCAGAGCTCGAGGTTGCGGCGCGCGATGCGCTGGTACGGCAGGGGCAGGCGGTAGGCGAGCCGGCCGACGCCGCGGCCGACCGCGAGCAGCATCGGGAACGGCATGAGCTCGACGATCCGCAGGAAGCCGAGGCCTACCCACGTTGCCCAGTAGCGCGGACCAAGGAATCGTGCCGGAATGCCGCGCATCGTAATAATAGAAGTCCGCGGAAGAAACGACCCTAGCACGTCCCGCTGGCGGGGTCTCGGCGGGATACCCTTGACCCGTTTTCGGCCGGCGCGCCATACTGCAGTGCATGAAGCCGAGCGCATCCCGTCCGACCGCCCACCTCGCGCCGCGCGCGGGCTGGTGGTGGCGTCCCTCACAGGAGTGGACGCGCGGGGCCGAGGCTTAATCAACCGAATCTGACCCCTGGCTGCGAATCCATCTCCGACCAGCTCCGGGGATGGGTCGCTTGCTGTCCGCTCCCCGGCTGCCACCGACGAGGAGCCCATGCATCCGCCATTCGACATCAGCGCCGACCTCGATACGCCCGTCTCGGCGTACCTGAAGCTGCGCCCGTTCAAGCCCCGCTTCCTGCTCGAGAGCGTCGAGGGCGGCGAGCGGCTCGCCCGCTATTCGTTCATCGGCTTCGGCGACTGCCTCGAGGTGCGTCTCGATGCCGGCGGGCTGCACGTGCGCGCTCCGGGCGGCGCGCGCGTCAGCCAGCCGCGGCCTGCCGACCGCACGGCGCTGCTCGCGGCGCTGCGCGCCGAGCTCGCGCGCGCACCGCGGCCGCGGCCCGAGATCCCCGGCATGCCGCTCGCCGGCGGCCTCGTCGGCGCCGCCTCCTACGACCTGGTGCGCTACTTCGAACGCGTCCCGGCGCGGCTGCCCGTCGAGCACGGCGTGCCGGAGGCCTGCTACCTCGCGCCGCGCTCGTTCCTGATCTTCGACCACGTGACCCGCGGCATGGCGCTGCTGCACGCCGGCCCCGACGCCGAACGCGAGGAACTCAGGCGGGAGATCGTCCGGGCGCTGCGCGGCGGGCTCGCGATCGGCCGCCCGCCCGCGCGGCTCGGCGCGCCGACGCCGAGCCTCGCCCGCGGCGCGTACATGGACGCCGTGAGGCGTGCGCAGGAACACATCGCCGCCGGCGACGTCTACCAGCTGGTGCTGTCGTCGCGCTTCGAGGGCGAGTGCGAGCTGGATCCCTTCGAGGCCTACCGCGCGCTCCGGCTCATCAATCCCTCGCCCTACATGATCTACTGCGAACTCGGCGATCAGACGCTGGTCGGCTCCTCGCCCGAGGCACTCGTGAAGCTGAACGCCGGCCGCGCGCAGCTGCGGCCGATCGCCGGCACCCGGCCGCGTGGCATCGACCCGGAGCACGACCTCGCACTCGAGCGCGAGCTGCTGGCCGACGTCAAGGAAAACGCCGAGCACGTGATGCTGGTCGACCTCGCGCGCAACGACCTCGGCCGCGTCGCCGCGGCCGGCAGCGTCGCGGTCGAGCCGTACCGCGTGATTGAGCGCTACAGCCACGTGATGCACATCGTGAGCGGCGTGAACGGCCGCATTGCGCCCGGACACGACGCGTTCGACCTGTTCGCCGCGGCCTTCCCCGCCGGCACCCTGGTCGGCGCACCGAAGGTGCGCGCCATGGAGATCATCGAGCAGCTCGAGCCCGTGCGCCGCGGCTTCTACGGCGGCACCTACGGTTACTTCGGCCACGGCGGCGACATGGACCACGCGATCACGATCCGCACGCTCTCGTTCCACGACGGCCGCTATCGCTACCAGGCGGGCGCGGGCATCGTCGCTGACAGCGTGCCGGAGAGCGAGCACGACGAGGTGCTGGCGAAGAGCGCCGTCCTGAGGCGCGCGCTCGAGCTCGCCAGGGAGGGACTGTGATGCCGAGCCCGGCGCCGCGCCTCTTGCTGATCGACAACTACGATTCCTTCACCTACAACCTGGTGCAGGCGTTCCTGGTGCTCGGCGCCGAGGTGCAGGTGCACCGCAACGACGCGATCAGCGTCGCCGCGGCGCGCGCGCTCGCACCGACGCACCTGTGCATCTCGCCGGGGCCGGGCGAGCCGACCGCCGCCGGCGTCTCGATCGCGATGATCGAGGCCTTCGCCGGGCGCATTCCCGTGCTCGGCGTGTGCCTCGGCCACCAGGCGATCACCGTCGCGTTTGGCGGGCGCGTGGTGCGGAACTTCCGGCTGATGCACGGCAAGACCTCGCTGATCAGCCACGACGGCAGCGGCCTGTACGCCGGCCTGCCGCAGCCGCTCGAGGTCGGCCGCTACCACTCGCTGGTCGCGGAGGCGCAGTCGCTGCCGGCAGCGCTCGCGGTCACGGCGCGCACCACCGAAGGCGAGATCATGGGCGTGCGCCATCGCACGCTCGCGGTCGAGGGCGTGCAGTTCCACCCGGAGAGCGTGCTGACGCCGGCGGGCCCGCAGCTGCTCGGCAACTTCCTCGGCACCACGGAGCGCGGCGCGGCCGCGAGCGGGGCAGCATGACCCAGGCACCGAATCCGCAGCGGGCAACCCTCGAACGGCTGGTCGAGGGCCAGTCGCTCAGCGAGACCGAGAGCTTCGAGCTCTTGCTCGCGCTCACCGATGGCGTGCTGGCGCCGGCCGTCGCCGGAGCGCTGCTCGCGGCGCTGCGCGCCAAGGGGGTGAGCGCCGACGAGCTGCGCGGCTTTGCACGCGGCATGCGCTCGCTCGCGCGCCGGCCGCAGCTGCCGGACGTCGGCGCCACGGTCGACGTCGTCGGCACCGGCGGCGACGCCTCGCACACCTTCAACCTCTCGACCGGCGCGGCGCTGCTCGCGGTCGCCGCCGGCGCGCGCGTCACCAAGCACGGCAACCGCTCGGTCTCGAGCCGCTCCGGCAGCGCCGACCTGCTCGAGGCGCTCGGGCTGCCGATGCCACTCGACGAGGCGAGCGCGGGCCGCTGCCTCGCGGCCACGGGCTTCACGTTCCTGTTCGCACCGCACTACCACCCGGCCATGAAGGCGGTGGCGCCGGTGCGCGCCGCGCTCGGCATCCGCACGGTCTTCAACATGCTGGGGCCGCTCACCAACCCGGCGGAACCGCCGTTCCACGTGATCGGCGCCTTCAGCCGCCCCGCGGCGCGGCTGATGGCCGACGCGCTCGCCGGCATGCCGATCGAGCGCGCGTTCGTCGTGCACGGTGAACCCGGCTGGGACGAGCCGACGCCGGCCGGGCCTTTCCTGCTCTACGACGTGCGCCCGGGGCGGGTGAGCGAGAGCGTCCGCAGCGCCGCCGACTACGGCCTCGCGGCGTGCCGGCCGGAGGACCTGAAGGGCGGGGACGCCGCGCACAATGCCGCTGCCCTCGGCGCGGTGTTCGCCGGCCGCGACCGCGGCGCGCACCGCGATGCGCTCGTGATGGGCGCCTCGCTCGCGCTCGAGGTGACCGGGCTCGCGGCGGGGGCCCGCGCGGGCGCCGCGCGGGCCGCGGCGGCCATCGAGTCGGGCGCGGCGGCCGGACTCGTGCGCAGTCTCGCCGCCCTGCCGGGGCACGCCAAGTGAGCGCCGCGCGCGGCGCCGACTTCCTCGCGGCGATGGCGCGGTCGTCGCAGGCGCGGGTCGCGGCGGCGCGCGCACACACGCCCGCGGCGCGGCTCGCGGCGCGCGCCGCCGTGGCGCCGCCGGCGCCGCGACTCGCGCTCGCGGCGGGCTTCGACCTGATCGCGGAGCTGAAGCTGCGCTCGCCCGCGCAGGGCGTGCTCGCGAGCACGAGCGACGACCTCGAGGCGCGCGTGTGCGGCTACGCGCGCGCCGGTGCCGCCGCGGTCTCGGTGCTGACGGAGCCGTCGCGCTTCGACGGCAGCCTCGAGCACCTGGCGCGCGCGAGCGCCGCGCTCGCGCCGCTCGGCGTGCCGGCGATGCGCAAGGACTTCCTCACCGATCCCTACCAGCTGTTCGAGGCGCGGCTCGCCGGTGCGGGCGGTGCGCTCCTCATCGTGCGCATGCTCGGGCGCGCCGCGCTCGCCGAGCTCATGGCCGCGGCGGCCGAGCTTGGCCTCTTCGTTCTGCTCGAGGCGTTCGATGCCGCCGACCTCGCGCTCGCCGGCGAACTCGCCGCCAGCTGGCACGGGCCGCGCGCCGAGTGCCTGATCGGCATCAACTGCCGCGACCTGGTGACGCTCGAGGTGGTTCCGGACCGGCTCGAGGCGCTCGCCCGCGAGCTGCCGCGCGGCTGGCCCGCAGTCGCCGAGAGCGGCCTTGCGAGCGCGGCCGACGCGGCCCGACTCGCGCGCGCCGGCTACTCGCTCGCGCTGGTCGGCTCGGCGCTGATGGCGGCGCCGGACCCGGAGCGACTCGCGCGTGCGCTGCTCGCCGCCGGCCGCGATGCGCGGGGCGGCGCGTGAGCGTGTGGATCAAGATCTGCGGCCTGACGAGCGCGGACGCGGTCGCCGCGGCCGTCGATGGCGGCGCCGACGCGGTCGGCTTCGTGTTCCACGAGCGCTCGGTGCGCAACCTCGCGCCGGCGCGTGCCGCGGCGCTCGCGGCCGCCGTACCCGGCGGCGTGCTGCGCGTCGCCGTCACGCGGCATCCGGCCCAGGCGCTCGTCGATGCCATCCTCGCCGGCTTCGCGCCGGACGTCCTGCAGACGGACGCCGCCGACCTCGCCACGCTCGCGCTGCCCGCCACGCTCGGCGTGCTGCCGGTGCTGCGCACGGGCGCGGCGCTGCCCGCGCTGCCGCCGCGCTGCCTGTTCGAGGCGGCGCGGAGCGGCGCCGGCGAGACGGCCGACTGGGCGCTGGCCGCGACGCTCGCGGGCCGCACCGAGCTCGTGCTCGCCGGCGGCCTCGACGCCGGCAACGTCGCCGCGGCGATCGCCCGGGTGCGGCCGTACGGCGTCGACGTGTCGAGCGGCGTCGAATCCGCGCCCGGGCGGAAGGACGCCGCCCGCATCCGAGACTTCATCGCCGCCGCTCGCGCGGCGCTTCCGACCGGACACTGACTGGAGAGCGAACGATGAGAGCAGCAATCGCAGCAACCGAGGCCGAGACGCTCCTCAGGCGCGAGCTCGCCGGAGAATTTCCGGACGCACGCGGCCGCTACGGCGCCTACGGCGGACGCTACGTTCCGGAGACGCTGGTGCCCGCGCTCGACCGGCTCGAGGCAGGCGTGCGCCGCTGGCTGCGCGATCCCGGGTTCGCGGCCGAGCTCGACCGTGAGCTCGCGACCTGGGTCGGCCGGCCGACGCCGCTCAGTCATGCGCCGACGCTGTCCGGGCGCTGGGGCGCCGAGGTCTACCTGAAGCGCGAGGACCTCGCGCACACCGGCGCGCACAAGATCAACAACGCCATCGGCCAGGCGCTGCTCGCCAGGCGGCTC